>WNGL01005207.1_pt1 | contig 16231 bp, 19 predicted proteins | sample 5400591 | NCBI WGS metagenome assembly WNGL01 (sample SAMN13153377, study PRJNA577476) | soil metagenome | isolation source: 80 cm soil or saprolite under Garry oak tree replicate 1 | place: USA:California | collected 2016-06-15
TGTCCGACCGGATCGCCGCGGTCGGGATGGTGGGGGCTGCTCTCTTGTTACCGTTCAGCTGGTGCACGGACCAGCGACCGGTGCCGATGATCGCGTTTCACGGGACCGCCGATGCGGCTGCTCCGTACACGGGAGGGTTCTCGTGGGTCGCCCCCCAGCGATTTCAGGGCGTCCGTGCCTTCACGGCGAGTTGGGCCCGAAGAAACCGGTGCGGAACGAACCCGGTCGATTCCGTGGTCGCAGCGGACGTCACGCGCCTCGAATACACGAAGTGCGCCGACGACGCGGCCGTGGTCCTCTACACCATCAAGGGAGGCGGCCATTCCTGGCCAGGCGGCAAGCCGCTGCCGCAATGGTTCGTCGGGCCGACGAGCACGAGTATCGACGCCACGAGCCTGATGTGGGCGTTCTTTCGCGCGCATCCGCTTCCGAGGAACTAATGTCGAAACTCCGAGTGAGCAGCTTCGCGGTGTCCATCGATGGCTACGGCGCGGGGACGAATTAGGATCTCGAGAATCCGCTCGGCGTCGGCGGGCCCGCACTGATGCGCGCGCCGCTGAAGATGGCGGGCGGCACGGAGTTTCGGTTCGTCACCGACGGCATTCACGCGGCGCTCCAGCAGGCAAGAGCGGCCGCGGGCGACCGCGACGTCCGGTTGGGAGGCGGCGTGTCGACGATCCGGCAATACCTGCGCGCCGGACTCATCGACGAGCTGCACCTGGCCATCAGGCCGGTGTTGCTGGGGACGGGGGAGGCGTTGTGGGCCGGCATCGATCTGCCCGCGTTGGGCTACGAATCGGTCAAGCACGTGGCGGGCGATCGCGCGACCCATGTGTATCTGCGCAAGCGGATGTGATGCTGGCGGGCATGCAGCGGCGGTGGGCGCAGCTGGTGGGACATTTCCCGTTCGTCGGCGTCCCGATTGTGGCGTCGGTGTCGCAAGGCGCCGCAACATGACGGCGGCGTGTTAGGGGGGGCGCATGGACGGATCCCGGCCACGGTGGTTCCAGACGGCGATCCTCGTCGCCGTTGTGTATCTCGTCGCCGGCATCGCATTCGGGGCCCTCGCCGGTGCGGCCGCATCCCATCAAATGCGGGTCACGTGGCGGCTGGCGGCCTGGGTAGTGAGTGCCGCCGCGTTCGCGGCGCACATCTGGTACGAGCAGGTTCGGCTGCGCCGCTCGCCCGCGACAACGGCGTTACACGCGGCGTCGGCTGCGGCCCTGGGAGCTTTCGGTCTGGCGGTCGCGGCAATTCTGCATGCGCACGCCGTCTCGAGCCACCGCCATGTCCTCGCGTTCCTCGTGTGGCCGGTTGTGACGGCGCTGCCGGCGTTTGTTGTGGCACTCGCCGCAGCTGCGGGCTTGGCTGCAGTGCGGCGGACCGGCTGACCCGAAGGCGCGGATTGTACTGAGATGAACGTCGCCTCAGACCCAGTGATCCCCGCGCTCGATGCGGTCGTCCGCACCCCGTCGGCGGCGGGCCAGGTGAGGGAAGCGCTGCAGCGTGCGCTGCAGCAGCTCGCTTTGTCGAGGGAGCAGATGGCGTGGGAGATCATCCCGCTCAGCGCGCTTGGCTGTAGCCTGCCGGAGAGCATCCGCTCGTGCTGGGTCTTCGGCATTCGCGCTGGAGCCGAGACCGGAGCCGAACGACATCCCAACAGCCACCAGCGCTCGCTTTCTCTCTCCGGCAGCGGAATCTTCGAGGTCCGTGAAGCACCGGGCTGGACTGCGTGCGGGCTGGTGAGCGAGCCGAGTGCGGCTATCGAGCAACGGTGGGTGACGATCCCGCCTGCGACGTGGCACCGACTCTTTGTGGGCCAGCAGGCTTGGGGAATGGTCTCCTTCCACACAGTCGCTCCCGAGGAGCTCATCGAGGAGAGACCCGTGGACCCCGATGACCTCGACGGCAGGACGCACCAGGAGCGGTACGCCGGGAGAAGGTAGGACGCCTAGCCCTCGATCTTGTAGATCTCCCGCCGCCCAAACTCCACGAAGTCGTGGTAGCCCTTCATGATGGTCTCGAACTCCTTCATGGCTTCGCTGCTTTGCCCCTGTCCCTGCATCATCTCCTCGAAGGCTTGCATGCTCGGGACTTCGAACTCCGTCACAATCGTCCAGTATCGCTCGGCACACAGATCCGTCATGATGCGCATCTTGCCCTGTCCCAGCTTTTCGCTGAGCTTCGCCATGGCGAGGGACTTTTCGACCATCGGGCGCACTTTGCCGGGCTTGCAGTACATGATTTCGCGGATCAGCAGCATGGTGTCTCCTGAGGTTGCAGGGCTTTTGCGATCTCAGACCGCGGGACGCGTGGGGCCGCGATCGTAATGGAGGTCCGTCGGTCCGATGTAGGCCGATTGCGGGCGGATCAACCGTCCGTCGCGCAGTTGTTCCAGGCAGTGTGCCGACCAGCCGAGGACGCGTCCGACGGCGAACGTCGGAGTGAACAGTTCGGACGGAAATCCCAGACCGTGCAGCAACAGCGCCGTGTAGAACTCGACATTGGTCTCGAGCCGCCGTTCTGGCTTGCGTTCACGGAGCAGACGCAGCGCGGTGACTTCGACCTGCCGCGCAAGGTCATAGAGAAGTTGATCGCCGCCGCTCGTATAGAAGCGTTCGGCAGCTCGGGCAAGCACATCCGCACGCGGGTCACGCACTCGGTAGATGCGATGTCCGAATCCCATGAGACGCTCGCCCCGATCGAGTTTGGCGCGGATGACACCTTCCGCCCTTTCGGGAGTACCGATTTCGAACACCATATCCAGCGCCGGACCCGGTGCGCCGCCATGCAATGGACCCTTGAGTGCGCCGACGGCGCCGGTGACCGCGGAAATGACATCGGATCGCGTGGAGACGATAACCCGTGCCGCAAATGTGGAGGCGTTGAGACCGTGATCGCACACGGTGTTGAGATAGGTTTCTAACGCGCGTGCCCGTTCCGTTGATGGCTCGGCGCCGAATACTTGATGGAGGTAATGGGCCGCGTGCGGGAGGTCGGAACGCACTGGGAGCGGCTCTTGCCCGTTGAGAGCCCGCCAATACGCCCCGACGATCGTCGGGAAGGACGCGATTGCGGTCAGCGCGTCGTCGCCGGGGCTCTCCTCGCGGCCGAGGCTGAGCAGGGCCGCCGCCATCCGCAAGGCATCGATGGGTCGTGCCTGTGTAGCAGCGGCTTCGTGAACTACTTCTAGTACAACGCGGGACAGCGCGCGCCGTCCGGCCAGATCCTGCGTGAACCGAACGCGCTCCGCTGGCTCCGGCAGGCGGCCATGCAGCAGCAGGTACGCCACTTCCTCGAAGCTGGCGTACGGAGCCAGATCTTCTACGGCGTACCCGGCGATGGTGAGTCGACCCGCCTCGCCATCGACATGGCTGAGTCGGGTCGCTGTGGCGACGACGCCTTCCAGGTCCTCCGGCATGCCCCCGGATTCTGGGAGGATATCCCGGATTGTCAATATTGATGGCAGCAGCGCTGGAGCGGATTGCTGTATCCAACGGCGAGCGGTATATCACCGTTGACGCTGGACACGCGGCTGGCTCCTCTTCCGAAAGGACGCCCCCCCATGATCTTCGGCCTCACGACGTTCACGTTGATTCACGTCGTGTTGAGTCTTGTCGGGATCTTCGCAGGGCTCGTCGTCGCGGGAGGGCTCGTCGCCGGCAAGCGGCTCGACGGCTGGACCGGCGTCTTCCTGGTGACGACCGTCGCGACGAGCGTCACCGGATTCGGCTTTCCCTTCGTGGCGTTCCTGCCGTCGCACGCCGTCGGGATCATCTCGCTCGTCGTCCTGGCCGCCGTGATCGTGGCGCGCTACGTCAAGCACCTCACCGGAGCGTGGCGCGGGATCTACGTCTGGGGCGCCGTGCTCGCGCTCTACCTGAACGTCTTCGTCCTGCTCGTGCAGCTGTTCCGGCGGCTTCCGGCTCTCATTGTCGCCGCGCCGAAGCAGCAGGAGCCACCATTTTTGGTGACGCAGCTCGTCGTGCTCGCCCTGTTCGTCTGGCTGGGGCGAGCCGCGGTCAAGGGATTCCGCGCTGCGCCGGGCGGCATGGCATGACGTCCAAGGAGGGGACCATGAACAGAGGTGTTCTTGTAATCGCTGCGCTAGCCTGTGCCGCTGGCCTCTCCCCTGTTTCCCGGGTTGGGGGTCAACAGAGAATCATCGAGCCTGATCTAGCCAAGCTTGCCGACGGTAAAGGCTTGAACGTCTTCAACCGCAGCGTCAGTAGCCTCAACGACGGCGCCAAGAGAGGAGTTCGTCTCAGCGAAAGCTCCGGCGAGGGCGTGGCATACCTGCAAGGAATGGAGTTCGCCAACGGCACCATCGAATTTGACGTCAGGGGCAAGGACGTCCAGCAACAGAGCTTCGTCGGTGTTGCTTTTCATGGGGTCGATGGAACGACTTATGACGCGATCTACTTCCGGCCGTTCAACTTCAGGGCTGTAGACCCGGCAAGACGGAGCCACGCCGTACAATACATCTCACATCCCAGCTATACGTGGCAGAAGTTGCGCGCTGAGCAGCCCGGGAAGTACGAGCAGGCCGTCAATCCTGCGCCCGATCCGAACGCTTGGTTTCACGTGCGCGTGGTCGTCGCAAGTCCGAAGGTGAGCGTCTTCGTCGGTGATGCGAAACAACCCAGCTTAGTGGTCGACCAGTTGAGCGACCGTAAGAAAGGATGGGTCGGTCTCTGGGTGGGGAACACCTCCGGCGGAGATTTCGCTAACTTCAAAATCATTCCAGCCTAGCGACCGAGAGGAATCGATGAGCACAAACGTAGGCACGGCGACTTCCGTCGTGTATTCGGTCGCGCCCATGCTGTCGGTGCGGAATGGCGCGCGAGCGGTGGAGTTTTACAAGGCGGCCTTCGGGGCGATCGAGGTCTACCGTGTGGAGGATCCCGGCGGTTCGGTGGTATCTCGGCTGTCCGTCGAGGGTGCGGAGTTTTGGCTGAGTGACGAGTCCCCTGAGCATGGCAACTTCAGTCCAGAGTCGCTGGGCGGTGGTTCTGTTCGGATGATCCTGACCGTACCGGATCCGGATGCGATGTTCGCGAAGGCAGTTGCCGCGGGTGCTCGAGAGGTCATCGCGGTGGAGGAGGCGTACGGGTGGCGGTTGGGCCGCGTGGTCGATCCTTTCGGCCATCACTGGGAGATCGGCCGTCCGCTTGCGTCCTAGCCCCCAGCACATTCACTCGTACCGCAGCGACTCCACCGGATCCACCGCCGCGGCGCGGCGCGCGGGCAGGATACCAGCGATGAGCCCCACGCCGATCAGGATACCGGCGCAGATCAGGGCGATCGGCCACGACAGCTTCGGGTTCAGGATGTACTGCATCGCCGGGTTGTCTTCCTTCGGGATCGCGTCGACCCCGATCACGATGAGCGCCGCCGTCGCGAGTCCCACCAGCCCGCCGGCAAGGGCGATCGTCATGGCCTCGAACAGGAATTGCGCCATGATGTACCGGCGGCGGGCCCCGAGCGCCAGCTTGATCCCGATCTCCTGCGTCCGCTCTTTCACCACGACGTACATGATGTTCGCGACACCGACGCCGGCGATGAGGAGCGTAAAGACCCCGACGAGCCCCATGAAGATCTGGATGCCGAGCCCGACGGCGAGGTTCTCCTTTTCGCTTTCGATGAAGTCCCACATGCCCAGCGCCCGCTCATCCTGGGGGTCGAAGCGGTACTTCTGCCCCAGGACGCGGTAGAGCTCCGCCTTCACCATGGGTCCCCGGGACGCATCGTGCGGCTGCACGACGAGATGGTTCACGAACCGGTTGCCGTAGATGGTGCGAAACGTCGAATAGGGGATGACGCCGCGGTCCGCGTCCGGCCCGTTGTTGCTCGAGTCCTGGAACTTCTTCTGCAGCACCCCGACCACGGTGAAGGGCAAGCCATCCACCACGACGCTTTTGCCGATCGGATCCACGCCCTTGCCGAAGATTCGCTCCGCCAGCTCGTTGCCGAGGAACAGCACGCGCCGTTTCTGCGCGATGTCGGCGGCGTTGATGAAGCGCCCGCCCTGCGCCGGCTCCATGTGGCGCATCGGCTCGTGATCGGGACCGACGCCCTCCAGGAACGCGTTGGTGCGGGTCTTGCCCATCTGGAACGCGGTACCCCAGCGCCCGTACGAGATACTCCCCCGGTCGATATCCGGAATCGCGCTCTTGAGGAGGTCGAGGTCCTCTTCCACCAGCCGGATGCGCCGGCCCTGCCCCAACCCGGCGAATGCCTTGCTGGTCTCACCGCCGTAGATCATGAAAATCCGTTCGCCGGCGCCCAGCAGGCCGTCACGGATCGTGCGCTTCAGTCCCTCACCAAACGCGAGCAGCAACACGACCGCGAGCGTTCCCCAGGTCACCGCAAAGAAGGTGAGGAAGGCCCGGGTGCGCTGCGCCTTCAGGTCGCCGATGAACTCCTGGAGCAGGATGTAGAACATCGCTAGAAGCTTCGCCCCTCGTTGTTCACAGGCTGAAGCCTGTGCTCGGCACGCCACTACGCTTAAGCGTAGTGATTCGCCGAGCACACCCTTCAGGGTGTGACATTAGGTCCTCAGCGCTTCGACAGGGTCCTGTGCCGCCGCGCGCCGAGCCGGCATCAGGCCTGCCGCAAACGCCACCATCGCGAGTAGCGCCAGCGTCGCCGCCAGTACGCTGGGAGAGATCGTGGGCACGCCGACGAACTCCTTGATCGGCAGCGCGCCCAACGCGGCCACGAGCCCGAACGAGAGCAGCAGGCCGAGCGTCGCTCCCATGGTCACGATCATCAGCGCTTCGGCGAAGAACTGGCGCATGATGTCGGCCCGGGTGGCACCCACGGCGCGCCGGACCCCGATCTCGCGCGTCCGTTCCCGCACCACGATATACATGATGTTCGCCACCCCGATGCCGCCCACGAGCAGGGTGAAGCTCCCGACGATGGCGAAGAAGATATTGAAGGCGACGAACATCTTGCCGAAGCGGGTCTCCCACTCGCTCGTGTCCCAGAAGGCGAGCGCGTCCTTATCCTGCGGATCGAACTTGTACGTGCGTGCCATCGTCTCATACACCCGGCGCTCGGCCAGCTTGGTGATCTCCGAACTGCGCGCGCGGTAGACGATGTTGTTCAGGAAGCGGTTGCCGAACAGGGCGTAGTGCGTCGTCGCCGGAATGAAGATCCGGTCCTTGTCCCGCTGCTGGTAGGAGGAGTTCTGCAGCTTGGGGCGCATCACCCCCACGACGGTGAAGGGGGTGTCGCCCAGGAACACCTGCTGGCCGACCGGCGCTGCGTCACCAAACAGCAGCTTGGCGAGCTCGTCCCCCAGCACGGCCACCCGCCTTCGCTCGGCGACGTCGCGATCGTTGATGAAGCGCCCGCCCGCGTCGGCGATGATGTTGCGCATCAGCCCATAAACGGGCAGGATGCCCGTGACGGCGGGCGAGGCCGCCTTGACACCGCGCCGCACGCGGGCGCTCTGCGTGATGAACTCCGGGCTGATGTACTCGATCTCGGCCACCTCGCGGGCCAGCAGCTGCACGTCGTCCGGCCGCAGGCGGATCGGGCGGCCATCGCCGAAGCCGGCGAACGGCTTCGTGGTCCGTCCGCCGAAGAGAATCACGATTCGGTCGCCCAAGCCGTGAAACCGCTTCCGGGTTTGCCGCTCCAGACCGACGCCGAACGCCAGCAGCACCACCACCGCCACCGTGCCCCAGGCAATCCCGAGTACGGTGAGGGAGGTGCGGAGCTTCTGGGCTCGCAGGTCGGTGACGAACTCGCGCCACACGTCAGGTGATCTCGCGCGGCGGCGGCTCGACGATCGAGTCGGTCACCTGCAGGCCCTCCAGCACCTCGATGTTGATGGCGTCGGAGAGACCGGTCTTGATCCAGCGCTCCTGGGTCTTGCCAGGGCCGGTGCGCACGGTCACGAAGCTCGAGTCGTGGCGGTGGGTGATGAGCCGCTCCGGGATGTAGAGCACGCTATCCCGGCGCGAGATGGTCACCTCCGCATTGGCCGAATAGCCCGCGCGCAGCGTCGCGCCTGCCACCTCCGTCAGGACGATCTCGATCGGAAACACCGTCGCCTGCTCCTGCTTGTGCGCCTTGAGCCAGATCTTCTCGAGCCGGCCCTTCACGCTCGCGTTAGGCAGGGCGCCGATCTTGATGGTTGCCGGCATGCCCTCCTTGAGCCGGCCCACGTCGATCTCGTCCACCGTTCCCCGGAAGATCAAGTCCCGCATCGCCGCCATGCGCATCAGCACCGTCCCCGCCTGGTACGGCGTCAGCGGCACCACGGGATCGCCGATCTCGATCGAGTCCTCGAGGATGTAGCCGTCGATGGGGGCGCGGACCACGGTCTCGACCGGTTTGCCGTTGGCCAGCACCGTGCCGCCTTCCTGCAGCGCCAGCCGCTCCTGCGCCAGCGACAGTTGCGAGCGCGCCTCGTCTACCTGCCGCTGCGCGGTCTCGAGATCGGCGGGGGAAATCAGGTTCTTGTTACGCAGCTCCTGCTGGCGGGTCAACTCGCGCTCCAGGTTCTTGAGCTCGATCCCTCGCAGCTCCGCGTTCCGGCGCAGCTCCACCATTTCCAGCGGTGTCGGGTTGGGTGAGATCTCGAGCAGCGGCTGGCCCCGCTTGACGAAGTCCCCAACTTCGGCGAAGCGCCGCCGCACCACTCCGGCCAGGATGGATTTGACGCTGACCTCGATGCGGGGCTCGATGGTGCCGACGGCGAGGGCCTTATCGACCAGGGACCCGCGCACGACCGCCACCGCCTTCGGCCCTTCCTTCTTCTTGCCGCCGAGCCTTCCGGTGGCGGCCATGGCGGCCAGGCCGAGGACGGCGACCGCGACCGCTGGGATGATGATCGTACGGCGCTTCATCTCGGGGCGGCTCCGCGCAGGTGCGTAGGGACGGGATTCGTCCTCCTCTCTACGGGGCCTAGTGCCGATTGGTTCCGGCGTGGAGACTGGGCGCTCATGTCTGGGCCGCCCGCTCCAGCTTCTCGAAAAAGCGTTCGATCGCCGGCCATTGCGTCTTGACGTCCTCGTAGCCGACGTCCACCAGGCGCGACGTGTGCGCGGGATGAAACAGGAGGAAGCTGAGAAACGCCGCGGCCGCGTCCCGGTGTCCGCCCAGCGCGCGGATGACCCGGCGCACGCCCGGGGGCAGGAGCCCGCCTTGCCCGGCGGCGAGGGAGCCCAGGTCTCGCGTCGGGTGGAGCAGCAGCAGCTCGACCGGCCGCAGGCCGTCGGGCGGGGGGATGTCCGGCGGCAGCGCGGCGAGCAACCGGTTGACGCGCTCCAGTCGCTCGGCGTCGGCCGCGAGGGCGTCGAGGAAGATGGCGTCGAATAGGAGACCCATCGCTTCCGCCGCGCTGGGGTAATCCGCGGCGCGCGCGGAGGACGCAGCCGTGCGCGGCGTAGCCAGACCGATGGCGACCACCGCTCGGGCGCCGAGGTGCAAGGCGGGTGCCAGGGGCGCCATTTGGCGCACGCTGCCGTCCCCGTAGAACTCGTCGCCGATACGCACGGCCGGAAACACAAGGGGGAGAGCCGCGGACGCCATCACGTGGTCGTGCATGAGCTGTGTCCGCACCGCGATGCGCTGCACTCGCTCCCACACGGGCGTGTCGGCGGTTCCCTGTACAAACGTCACGGAGCGGCCGGTCGTGTAGGACGTAGCGCTCAGAGCGGCCGCCCGAAGCCGTCGGTTGGCGATATTGGCGCCGATGCCGCGCACATCCACGCACCGCGTCAGGAACTCTCGCAGCGGCTGCGTATCGGTGAGGCCGCGCACTGCTACGGGATCGCGCCGCCGTCCCAGAGCGATCTGCCACGCCCAGCGCAAGGCCGAGCGTACGAGGCGGAACGAGCGCACCCGGTAGACCGCGTCGCTCGTGAGACCGCTCCATTCGCTCCTCAAGCCAGCGACGGCAGCGGGCAGGGGGCCAGGGTGGGCAGCCAGGTAGATCGTGTTGATGGCTCCAACCGACATGCCGGTGAGGATGGGAAACTCAAGCCCCGGCAGGCGCTCCGCGAGGCCGGCGAGCACGCCCACCTGATAGGCGCCGCGGGCGCCGCCGCCCGAAAGGACCAGCGCGAGACGCGAGGAGTAGCGCCACGTGCCGGGCGGGCGCTCGCCCGGCGACGTCAGGGTGAGCGGGCGCGGCGACGGCACATGACGAACCGGAGTCACGCGACCTGCTCGCCATCGGGCGACTGCTGCTCCCAGTCCGCCCGCTTCGCGGACTTGAACAACACGATCGCGACGGCGGTCCCCGTCACCGCGATCAGCACCGCCGAGACGAGCACTACGCTCAACAGCGGCGTCAGTGCGATGCTCCCACCCGCTCGCACTTCACGATCTTCAAGTCTTCGACGAAGATCGCGTACAGGACTGGCACCAGAATCAGCGTCACGAACGTCGCGAGCCGAGCGTGAGCCCGATATCGACCGCGGGGTCGGCCAACAGCCGGTCGATGGCGGCGCTCGCCCCGGCGGCGGTCCAGTCGCCCCGGAGTGTAGCCGTCGAGGGGAGATCGACGGTGCGCTCAGCGCCGAAGAAGGCAACGATCTCGCGCGCGAACTGGCTACGGAGGGAGTCGGTGAAGTCCGAGGGCCCGTCGAGGACGACGCCAATGCGGACGCGCGCGGGCCCACGCGCGCCTTGCCCGGCCGCCTGCAAAAACAGAGCAGCCAGGATCGACATATCGAACGCCGCCGCACGAGCAGGCGTGTTGGTCTCCCGAGCCAGGGAAGGAAGGGATGACGATGGCGCTGAGTACTGGGGGCCGCAAGTAGCGACGCCAGGCGTGAGTCAGGTGCCTCTAGCAACTTCACGGCACGCGCGCCATGTTCCCGGCTGAAGCCCGCCGTGATCGACGGAGGCACGACCCGGTGCGGGCTGGGTCGTATTGCGACACCCTCAGGACCCCGTGGGGCCCGATCCTGCCGTGATGCGCGCGTGTGCGGCGTGCGCCTGTCGTGATCCCGACGACGTCAGCAGAAGCTCTGTGTGCGCGATTCTCGAAGAGGGGCTCACGATGGCTGCTCCAGGGCGGGTGGCAGTTCCCGTATTCGGACCGCGTGCGCTAATCGCGGCCGTCACCTGCTTGGCGACCGCCCCTGCGCTCCGCGCGCAGACGGTCATGGTCCCTTCCTGGGCCGACAGTTTCGTAGTCGTCGCGCCCGGGCGGCAGTACGCGAAGGGCGGCCTCTATCGGGCCGTCTTCGGCGCGCACAATCGCGATATGTGGGCCACGCCGGTGCGCGTCCCGGTGCTCCCATTGGGGAGGTTCGCGGGTGGGCTTACACCGCTGCGCGCGCACATCTAGGGGCGCGCGCTCCTTGGTGCATCGTGATTGACCTCGAGCGCCTCACCATCAATACCATCCGCACGCTCGCGATGGATGCCGTGCAGGCGGCGAAATCGGGACATCCGGGCACGCCGATGGCGATGGCCCCGGTCGTCTATTGCCTGTGGCAGGAGTTCCTGCGCTTCGATCCCGAAGATCCGATCTGGCCGAACCGGGATCGCTTCGTGCTCTCGATGGGCCACGCCTCGATGCTGCTCTATTCGATGCTCGCGCTCGCGGGGGTGAAGGCGGTGAACGCCAAGTACGAGCGGCTGGGCCAGCTCGCCGTGACGCTCGACGACATCAAGCGTTTCCGTCAGCTCGACAGCAAGGCACCCGGGCACCCCGAGTACCGCTGGACCTCCGGTGTGGAGACGACGAGCGGCCCGCTCGGGCAAGGCGTCGCGACCAGCGTCGGCATGGCGATCGCGAGCCGCTGGATGGCGCGGTTCTTCAACCGTCCGGGTTTCGACTTGTTCGGGTACGATGTGTACGCGTTGTGCGGTGACGGCTGCATGATGGAGGGCATCTCGGGGGAGGCGGCGTCGCTCGCCGGCCATCTCCAGCTCTCCAACCTCTGCTGGATCTACGACAACAACAAGATCACGATCGAGGGTCACACCGACTGGGCGTTCTCAGAAGACGTGGCGACGCGCTTCATCGGGTACCGCTGGAACGTCACGCGGGTCGGCGACGCCAACGACCTCGACATGCTGCGGCGGGCGTTCCGCACCTTCCACCAGACGACCGACCGGCCCACGCTGATCATCGTGGACAGCCATATCGCCTATGGTGCGCCCAACAAGCAAGACACGAGCGCCGCGCACGGCGAGCCCCTGGGCGAGGAAGAGATCAGGCTCACCAAGCGCACCTACGATTGGCCTGAGGATGCCAAGTTTCTCGTGCCCGTCGGCGTGCGGGAGCATGTCGCGAGCGGTGTGGGCAGGCGTGGACGGGCGCTGCGCGATGCCTGGTTCGCCTCGTTGGAGCACTACCGCCAGTCGTATCCGGAGCTCGCGGAGCAGGTGTACCGCATGCAGCACCGCCAGCTTCCGGACGGCTGGGATCGCGACCTCCCGAGCTTCCCCGCGGATCCCAAGGGACTCGCGGGCCGGGACGCGTCGGCCCAGGTGCTGAACGTGGTGGCCAAGAACGTGCCCTGGCTGATCGGCGGGTCGGCGGACCTGGCCCCTTCGACCAAGACGCGGCTGACGTTCCCCGACGCGGGGGATCTCACCGCCGAGAGCCCCGGAGGACGGAACCTGCATTTCGGAATCCGCGAGCACGCGATGGGCGCGGTGCTGAACGGGTTGTCGCTGTCCAAGGTCCGCCCGTTCGGCTCGGGCTTCCTGATCTTCAGCGATTACGGGCGGCCGGCGCTGCGGCTCGCGGCGTTGATGGAGATTCCCGTGATCTACGTCTTCACGCACGACTCGATCGGCGTCGGGGAGGACGGACCCACACACCAGCCGATCGAGCAGCTCGCGTCGCTGCGCGCCATCCCGGGGCTCATCACGCTGCGCCCGGCGGACGCGAACGAGGTGCGGGAGGCGTGGCGCGTGATCCTCCAGTTGCGCCACGTCCCCGCTGCCCTCGTGGTGTCACGGCAGGCACTGCCGACGCTCGACCGCACGCGCTACGCGTCGGCCGCGGGACTCGCAAACGGAGCCTACGTGCTGGCGGACGCGGACGGCGGACGCCCCGACGTCCTGTTGCTCGGTACCGGAAGCGAGGTGGCCCTGTGTGTCCAGGCGTTCGAGCGGCTCAGCGCCGAGGGAGTGAAGGCGCGCGTCGTGAGCATGCCGTCGTGGGAGCTGTTCGAGCAGCAGCCGCAGTCCTATCGGGAGGGCGTGCTTCCGCCCGACGTCACGGCCCGGGTGTCCGTGGAGCAGGCGAGCCAGTTCGGATGGGACCGCTACGTGGGGCCCGAGGGCGCGCGCATCGGCATGGAAACCTTTGGCGCGTCGGCGCCGCTGCAGGAGCTTCAGAAGAAATTCGGCTTTACCGTGGAGCACGTGGCCGCCGCCGCACGGGCGCAGCTCGAGCGCCGGGGAGTAGGCTCGCATGCCTCGTGACCTGCCGCTCGCGAACGGCAAGCTGCTCGTGGCGTTCGGGCGCGATTATCTGATCCGGGACATTTACTACCCCCACGTGGGAAAAGAAAACCACGCTACCGGGCATCCCTTCCGCTTCGGCGTGTGGGCGGCGGGCCGGTTCAGCTGGATGGGCCCGGAGTGGCAGCTGGACATGCAATACGGTGTCGAATCCATGGTCACGGAGGTGCGCGCCCGGCACGAGGCTCTGGGCGTGGAGCTCCTGTGCCACGACGTCGTGGATTTCTTCGAGAACGTCCTGGTGCGCCACATCCGGGTGAGCAACCTCCAGGACCGCGCCCGCGAGATCCGGCTCTTCTTCCACCACGACTTCCACATCCGAGGCAACGAGGTAGGGGACACGGCGCTGTATTCTCCCGAGACGCAGGCGGTGATCCACTATAAGGACGACCGTTACTTCCTCATGAACTGCGCGGTGGGTGGGGAAATCGGAGTGCGGCGGTACGCGTGCGGGACGAAGGAGGTTGGCGGTGCGGAGGGGACGTGGCGTGACGCCGAGGACGGCGAGCTGCAGGGCAATCCCATCGCTCAGGGCTCGGTCGATTCCACGCTTGGCCTGTCGCTCACCGTGCCGGCGCGCGGCTCGGGGGAAGCCGACTACTGGATGGCGGCGGGACGGGACTTCCGCGAGGTGGCCACGATCGATCGGGTCGTGCGCGATAAGTCACCGGCGGAGCTGCTGCGCCGGACGCGCAACTACTGGCGCTTGTGGGTGCGCAAGGACCAGCGCGGTCTCGACGCGCTGCCGGAGCCGGTCGTGCAGCGCTATAGCCAGAGCCTGCTCATCATCCGCTCGCAGATCGACCATGACGGCGCGATCACCGCGGCCAACGACACGGACATCATCGGGTTCGCGCGCGACACCTACTCCTACATGTGGCCGCGCGACGGCGCCTTGGTCGCCGCGGCCCTGATGCGCGCCGGCCACGTGGGCGCGCCGGAGAAATTCCTGCAGTTCTGCTCGCACGTCATCTCGCCGCTCGGGTACGTCCGCCACAAGTACAACCCCGACGGAACCCTGGCGTCGTCGTGGCACGGCTATGTGCGCGACGGCAAGCCCGTGCTCCCCATCCAAGAAGACGAGACCGCGCTCATCATCTGGGCGCTGTGGCAGTATTTCGAGCTGTACCAGCGCATCGAGGAGACGGCGCCGTTCTACCGCACGCTGGTGACGCGCCCCGCGGACTTTCTGCTCGGCTACGTCGACCCGGCCACCGGCCTGCCGCTCCCGTCGCACGACCTGTGGGAGGAGCGGTGGGGGGTGCACGCCTTCACGGTCGCGGCCGTGATCGCCGGCCTGCGCGCCGCGGCTCGGCTGGCCGAAGCCTTCGGCGAGTCCGAGCGGGCTGCCCGCTATCAAGCCGGCGCGGAACGCATGCGCGACGGGTTGGGCGCCGTGTTGTGGAACGAGCAGGAACAGCGCTTCGCGCGCATGGCGTCGCCGGGGTCCAATGGGTATACGCTCGATATGACCGTGGACTCGAGCCTCCTCGGGCTGGTGGAGTTCGGCACGCTCGCGCTCGACGATCCGCGCGCCGAGTCGACCGTTCGCCAGGTCGAGGAGCGGCTCTGGGTGCACACCGACATCGGCGGCCTCGCGCGCTTCGAGAACGACGCCTACTACCAGGTGGAGCGTCAGGACACGAAGCGCGTGCCGGGTAATCCGTGGTTCATCAGCACGTTGTGGCTGGCGCGCTATCGCCTGCTGCGCGCCCGCACTCCCGAAGAGCTCGCTGGGGGCCTCGAGCTGATCGAGTGGGCTGCGCGACGCGCATTGCCGTCGGGGGTGATGGCGGAGCAGCTCCATCCGTACACGGGCGAGCCGCTGTCGGTCTCGCCGCTTACCTGGAGTCATGCCGCGTACGTGCGCGCGGTGCGGGAGTACGTCGACCGCACCGCGCACTTGAACCGCTGCCCGGCGTGCGGGCAGCTGGGGGCCCGTACGGCGCGGCTCACCGACCGCCTCACGGCGCTGCCCGACGGCGGCGAGCCGTCCGCTGCTCGATCCGACTCCCTCGATCCGACTCCCCGTCACATGTGACCGAGTGCTAGCGTGGCGCTGCAGCTCGTCGTCGAGCCGACGGCAGCCCTTCCGCGCCGCGCCGCCGCGTGGCTGGCGCAGACGATGGCGGATGTGCTCGTCGCCCGCGGCCACTGCGCCGTTGCGCTTTCGGGGGGCACGACGCCGCGACCGGTGTACGCCGCGCTCGCGGCGCCCGACTTGGCCGGCCGCATCGACTGGAACCGGGTAGATGTCTATTTCGGCGACGAGCGTGCCGTGCCGCGCGACCACCCCGACAGCAACTTCCATATGGCGATGGAGGTGCTGCTCACGCGGGTGGCGATCCCGGCGGCGCGTGTTCATCGCATGGAGGGAGAGCGCCGCGACTTGGACGCGGCGGCCGCCGCCTACGACCGCCAGTTGCCCGCCGCGCTCGACGTGCTCGTCCTCGGCATGGGTCCGGATGGGCACACGGCCTCGCTCTTCCCCGGCTCACCCGCGCTCGCCGAGCAACAGCGCCGTGTGGTCGTCGTGGAGAGTCCGAAGCCACCGCGCCGGCGGCTGACGATCACGCCGCCCGTCATCGCCGCGGCCCGCCACGTGGCGGTGCTCGTCACGGGCAAAGAAAAGGCGACGGCGGTCGCCCGGGCGCTCGAGAGCGACGCTGCGGCGAGCGAGATCCCCGCGGTCCTCACCCGGCACGGCGTGTGGTTTCTCGATCCTCCCGCGGCAGCGCGACTGGCGCGGCCCGTCCCATGAACGTCCTCGCCGGCGATG
>WNGL01014755.1_pt1 | contig 16229 bp, 13 predicted proteins | sample 5400591 | NCBI WGS metagenome assembly WNGL01 (sample SAMN13153377, study PRJNA577476) | soil metagenome | isolation source: 80 cm soil or saprolite under Garry oak tree replicate 1 | place: USA:California | collected 2016-06-15
TGTACCACGTGGGACAGACCTACGAAGTGGTGTTGCCCATGAATCTGAACGGGGCGCCCTTCGGGAGCATCCGCCTCGGCCTCAGCACGACCCTTCTGCGCCGCGAGCTGAACGCGGCGCTGCGCCAAACCGTGACGCTGGCCGCGGTGGCCTTGCCGCTGGCGTGGCTGGTGGCGTGGGCGCTCGCCCGCTTGATGCTCAAGCCATTGCGTTCGCTGACTCGCGAAGTGGGACGGCTGGCCCGCGGCGAGTTCGAGATCGCGCCATCCAAGGCCACCCACGACGAGTTTCAGGAGCTCTCGGCGGAGCTGCAGCGCTTGGGGCAGCAGCTCGAGGCCGATCGTGTCGCCATGGTCTCGGAGCGTGCCCACGTTACCGTCCAGTCGCTCGTGAGCTATTCTCAGCGACTGGCCGCCCTCGGCCGTCTCACGTCCGGCGTGGCCCACGAGGTCAAGAATCCGCTCAACTCCATGATGATCCACGTCGAACTCATAAAAGAGCGGCTGGATACGCCAAACCAGGAAGTGCGCCAAAGCCTCGAGGTGATCGGCGGTGAGATCCGACGTCTCGATCGCGTGGTGCAGGGGTTTCTCGGCTTCATGCGGCCACACGAGCTCGAGCTGAAGCCCATCGAAATCCCGGCCCTCCTCCACAGTGTGGTGGCCCTCGTGGAGGCCGAGTGGCAGAGCCAGGGAATCCGGTTCGTCCTCAACGTCGCGCCGGGCCTGCCCACCCTCGAAGGGGACGAGGAGCTGCTCCGCCAGGCCTCGCTGAACCTGGTCCAGAACGCATGTCAGGCCATGCCGGCGGGCGGTGTGGTTACGATTGGGGCGCGCGCCGAACAGGACATGCTATGCCTCGAGGTGGCGGACGAGGGGGTGGGGATAGCTCCGGAGGATGTCGAGCGCATGTTCGCGCTGTACTATACGACTCGGCCCGACGGCACCGGCATCGGGCTCTCGATCGTGTACCGCATCGTGCAGATGCACGACGGCGCCATCGACGTACGAAGCGAACTCGGACACGGAACGACCATGACGGTAAGGCTGCCATTCAGGAGCGCCCGGTGAGAGTTGCGGTCCTTCTCGTCGCTGCCTGTCTCGGCCTGACTGGCTGTGCCACGATCAAGGGCTGGTTCACGTCGCCGCCGCCGGAGGAAGTGCAGTTGGCGCCCGCCGTCATCGCGGCCCCCGTGCTCCCGGTCGATCCGCCGGAGGATCCCGCGCTCCAGCAAACACCGCCCTCTCCGGCGAATCCGGCGAGGGCCGTGCCCCCGACCCCTGAGCCGCGTCGACCCGCTGCGCCGCGGCCCCCCGCGGCCACGCCTGCACCTGCGCCTCCGCCGACACGCGCGATCCCGGACCCGCCACCGGTTCTCTCACCCGTGCTCAGCGCCGTGGACGAACAGAAGCTCCGTGCCGACACCCAGCGGCGCATCGAGGGTGCATCCCAGCGGCTCCGCCAAATCGATCCGGCAAAACTAGCCTCTGGGGAGCAGGACAGCCTACAAACGGTGCAGAGCTTCCTGGAAAAGGCCCGTGAAGCGCTTCAAGCGCAGGACTTCCAGCGCGCCTTCACCCTTGCCGATAAAGCCTATTTGCTTGCCGACGAGCTCAGCAAGCACTGACCTCTCGCTATGAAAGCTTTTCATATGCGTATAAATATTACATCCTGAAATTACCGGGCCTTTCTTTCCTTACCTCCAAGTCAGCGAGAAGAAGGTCGCTCTGGGTTTCCATCTGATGGCATGCGCATTGCGCCCCCGAGGCGCCATGCGAAGAGAATCCGGCGAAGACGCAAAAGTACTCGCGGAATGGCTGGGCCCCTGGCTCAGTGGCGGGGGTAGTCTCCTCTTTATGACCGACTACGATGGCACGCTGACCCCTCATGTGTCCGACCCTGGCGAGGCAATGCTGGCGCATGACGTCCAGCATCACCTTGCGGTGCTGGCTCAGAACCCGAGCGTGCGTCTGGCCGTGGTGTCCTGGCCCCGGCATCGCCTTCAGCCACCCGCAGGCGGTCGCCCAGCAGCCAATGGTGCGGGCGCTCGGCGAATCCCTGGCTCGACGGGCATCGACCATCCAGGGTATGCGGGTCGAAACCAAGCGGCTCGGTGTCACCGTCCACTACCGGCACATGAATGCGGAAGGGCGGCGATCGTTCGAGACCGAGCTTGCGCGGGTGCTCCACCAGAGCCACGGTGGACGCCTCAAGATCTTTCACGGCACCAAAGCCATCGAGATCCTGCCCCAGGTGGGATGGAGCAAGGGTCACTGTGCGCTCAGAATTCGGGAGTGGGCACTGAATTCGCTCCCGCAGCCGATGCTCTCCGTGTACATCGGCGACGATTGGACGGATGAGATGGCCTTTGGAGCGCTCGTGGGGAAGGCGATCACGGTGCGGGTAGGGCCGCCGGAGATGGCCTCCCGCGCGACCTATCGAGTGGATGGCGTAGGGGCCGTGCACCACCTGCTCGAGCGCCTCGCTTTCGCGGCCGTCCACAGAGGGGCGGCGTGAGCGTTGCTACTCGTCTCGTCGGTGCCATCTGGCTCGCGGCGCTCGCGGTCATCGGCGGCTTCACGTACCTGCAAGTCGGCAGCGAGCGCCAGCGTCTCTTCGAAGACCTCGAGCGGCGGGCGGGCTTGCTGGGTGAGGGACTAGCGGAAGCCGCCGAGCCCGCCCTCGCCCGAGGCAGCCGCCCGGCCCTCGAGCGTTTGCTCGTGAAGTTCGGTCAACCCAGGCAGAGTCTGGCGTTCTTCGATCGTGTGGGCACCGTCCAGGCGGCCACTCCGGCGCTGCGGCCCATCTTGCCACAGGCCCTTCCCGAGGTGACGGCGGCGCTCGCGGGCAAGGAGACGAGGCGCGGACTCAAGCGGCTCGGTGGCCACGCCGTCTATCTCTATGCGAGTCCGGTGCTCCGCGACGACCGTCCCGTGGGAGCGGTCCTCGTAGCCCTCGACGCCGAGCCAATGGTGGAAGCCGAGTGGCGCCTCTGGCGCGACAACGGGATCCGCTTTCTCGTCCTCGTCCTCGTCCTCTCGGGCATCGCGCTCCTCATTGTCCGCATCACCGTCGTCCAGCCGCTGACGAAGATGGCCCGTTGGACCAAGGCGCTTCGCCGAAGCACGGCGCCGCCCCTCGACATCGCCGATCCGGGCATCTTCGGACTCGTGGCGCACGAGGTATCGGTCATGGCCACCAGCCTGCACCGCGCGCGGGCCGCGGCGGAAGAGGAAGCGGCTCTCAGGCTGGTGGGCGAGGCCCTCTGGACCGAGGAGCGGCTGAAGCAGTTCGTCAAGCTGCGCCTGGGCGGCTCTCCGCTCTTCGTCGTGTCGAACCGCGAGCCGCTGAGCCATGTCTGGAAGGACGGGCGAATCGAGGCGCAGCATCCCGCCTCCGGCCTCGTCACGGCCATGGAGCCGGTGATGCGCGCCTGCGGCGGGGTGTGGGTGGCCCAGGCCAGCGGCGACGCGGACCGCGAGATGTCCGACGAGGCGGGCCGCATCGGGCTGCCGCAGGACGACCCGCGCTATTCGCTGCGGCGCGTCTGGCTCAGCAAGGAGGAAGAAGCGGGCTACTACTACGGCTTCGCCAACGAAGGGCTGTGGCCCCTCTGCCACATCGTGCACACCCGCCCCCAGTTCCGTCCTGAGGACTGGGCCCACTACAAGGCGGTGAACGAGAAGTTCGCCGCGGCCCTGCTCGCCGAGGCGGCCGACGTGGACTCACCGCTCATCCTCATCCAGGACTATCACTTCGCCCTCTTGCCCGGGCTGATCAAGCGCGAGCGGCCGGACGCCCGGGTGGCCCTCTTCTGGCACATCCCGTGGCCCAACGCAGAGGCCTTCGGCATCTGTCCGTGGCAGCACGAGCTCCTGCTCGGCATGCTCGGCGCTGATCTCATCGGGTTCCACACCCAGTACTACTGCAACAACTTCCTCGAGACAGCGGAGCGCGCCATCGAGGCTCGGGTGGAGTGGGAGCAATTCGCGGTGACGCGCGGCCAGCACACGACGCTCGTCAAGCCCTTCCCCATCAGCGTGGCGCCGGAATTCGTGCCCAATCCGCCTCCCACGCTCCGTGAGGACATCCTGCGCGATCTCGGCATCTCGTGCGAGTTCCTGGGCGTGGGGGTAGAGCGACTCGACTACACCAAGGGCCTGCCCGAGCGCATTCGCGCCATCGGCCGCTTCTTCGAGCTCAACCCGGAGTATCGAGAGCGCCTCGTCTTCGTCCAGCTCGCCGCCCCCAGCCGCTCGAGCATCGCCCGCTACCAGGAGATCGAGGCGGAAGTGGACGCGACGGTCCGCGAGGTGAACACTCGCCTCGCCACCCGGAAGTGGCGTCCCGTGCTCTATATCAAGCGTCACCACGACCACCGGGAGATCTGGCCCTTCTACCGGTACGCCGACTTCTGCATGGTCACCTCGCTCCACGACGGCATGAACCTGGTCGCCAAGGAATTCGTCTCGGTGCGCGAGGACGGCGGTGCCCTCATCCTGAGCCAGTTCACCGGTGCCTCCGCCGAGTTACGCGACGCGCTCCTCGTCAACCCCTACGATCTGGATGGAGTGGCCGACGCGATTCGGCGCGCGGTCGAGATGCCGCGCGAAGAACAGACGGCGCGCATGAGCCGAATGCACCAAACGGTGCGAGAGCAGAACATCTACCGCTGGGCCGGCCTGCTCCTGGGAGAGCTCTCCCGGATCCCCGAGGAGCCGCAGGGTGAGGCGGCAGGCAGCGGCTCGGCGGCGCCAGGAACGCGCGGCAGCCGGGGCATCGTCGACTGACCTCAATGCTGTCGTAAAAGTTACACGACCACGGTAAGCGCTACACGCCGCACGCCGCGTCTACTCCTCTAAACGCGCGGCCAAGGCACGTTTGAGGCTCCCTGAATTCCCCGTAGCCCTTGGCATCGCGGTTGCGTGAGCACCATGTCAGAGAGAGCCCATGGCACCGTCGCTGAAGTTGGACGAGCTGGATTCACGGCTTCGTGCCGTTCTGATCGATCCCTATGCGGGAAGCCGGGAGGGACTCCGGGCTTCGCTCGAAGCGGAAGGGTGCCTGGTCGAAGTGGCGGCGGACGCCCAACACGCCATGGCGCTCGTGCGAATGGGAGGCTTCGATGTGGGCGTGATTGATCTCGATCTGTCACCCGCCCACGGCATCGTGCGAAGCGCCTGGGTGCTGGCCAGGCTCTTCCGGGCCTTCAATCCTCTGTCCCCGGTCGTGCTCTTTGTTGCCGAGCTCGAGCGAGATCTCGTCGCCGAGGCCGCGTCCATGCATCCCGCCCTCCTGCTCGAGAAGCCTATCAACCCCGCGCGCCTGCGTGCGGTGGTGCGTCAGCTCCGAACAACCACCGCCGCCGGCTAGCGACCCGCCTGAACGCTCCACGCTGGTAACGATCGCCGCGCTCGAGGCTCGCTTGCAAACGGAGCGCTCCTCGGCCAGACTGTCGCCGGATGATCACCCACCGGAGACCACGACCGCGAAGACGCATGCCCGAGCTTGCCTCGTCGCGGCGACTCATGGCGGGCCCGGGATCGGAAGGCTCCACGATCACCCAGATCGACCCATGAGCCACCGCATCGAGAAGGGGACGCCTATGCGAGCAGCGCGCGCGATCATCCTGGCCGCCTTGACCGTTCTCTCCATTCCCGTGGCCGGGGCCGCCCAGACTCCCGGGGAAGTCTTCAGAAAGGTCACCCCTTCCGTGGTCGTCATACGCGCCAAGGGAAGCGAAGTGACGACAGGCGGGCAGGTGCGTTTCACGGAAACAGGCTCCGGGGTACTCATATCCGCCGACGGAAAGGTGATGACCGCGGCCCATGTCGTCCACTCCATGAACGACATCAGCGTGGAGTTCCTCGGGGGGGACACGGTCTCCGCCAAAGTCATCGCCTCCGAGCCGGCGGCCGATCTCTCCCTCCTTCAGCTCGAGCGGGTTCCCGCGGGCGCCAAAGTGGCCGTCATGGCCAATTCCAATACGGTGCGGGTCGGCGACCCCGTGTATATCGTGGGCGCGCCCTATGGCCTCAGCTACTCCCTGAGCGCGGGACTGATCAGCGCCCGCTGGGCGCCCAACACGGTGCACCGGGCCATGCCCCTCGCAGAGTTCTTCCAAACCAATGCCACCATCAACACGGGCAATTCCGGCGGGCCAATGTTCAATGCGGCGGGGGAAGTCATCGGCATCGTCAGCCACAACATCTCGAAGTCGGGCGGGAGCGAGGGCCTGGGCTTCGTGGTGACCATGAAGACGGCGCAGGAGCTCCTTCTCGCCAAGAAGTCCTTCTGGGGCGGGCTCGAGGGGGAGTTCCTCTCGGATGAGCTGCTCGATCTCCTCAACGTGCCCAACAATATGAAGGGCTACCTCGTCAAGAGCGTGGCCAAGGGATCCCCGGGGGACGAGGCGGGCCTTCGCGGCGGCAACAAGGTGGTCACCGTGGACGGACAGCAGATCGTCCTCGGAGGCGACATCATCCTCAGCGTCGAAGGCGTTCCCGCGGAGTCGGCGGCCAGCATGATGAAGATCCGCGACCATCTCGCAACGATGAAGTCCGGCGACTCGCTCAAGGCCACCGTCCTGCGCGCAGGCAAGGTGATCGATCTGACCGGGGTCGTGCCCTAGCCAGACGATGGGCGCAGCTACAGCTGCCCGGAGTCGCCCCAGTGGTCGAGGAGCTTCTGGTACGCGGGGTCGTGGTAGCGGTCGAGATGAAAGGCGGACGCGTAGGGGGGCAGAGGGCGCTCGGCAATGTAGTCGGCGAGCAGATCCGCCGCGCCGTTCGACGACATCATGCCGTAGCCTGAGAGGGCGCCGATGACGTAGGCGCCCTCTATGGGCAGAGGGCACGAGAGAAATCGGTTCTCGCGCGTCTTGGTGTAGTAGCCACCGTCCACGAAGCAGCGCGGCAGTCGCTCGACGTAGGCCGCCATGGCCGGAATCATGCGCGCCATGCCCCGCAGCACCACCTCGGGATGCGAAGAATCGAAGTCGGGCGGGAAGGCGGGCTCGACCGGCTCGACGTCGTAGGTCCACACGCCGAGCACCGACGTGCTCTCGCCCGCGCCCTCGGGCCGGCCATGCGCGCCCGACGGCAGCTCCTCGGTGAGGTGCCGGTGGCGCGGCGATCCCGCAAGCTCCGCCCGCTCATCCTCCGACCAGCCGATGGTAAGCGGATCAGCCCATATCGTCATGGGCGCTCCCCGCGGCATGGCGCCCAGCGGATCGTTGAAGGCGATCTTCGAGTGGAGCTCGCAGAAGATCGGCAGGTCGAGCCCGAGCATTCGGCCCGCGCTCCTGAGGTACGGCCCCGCCGCGAGGACGGCCCGCGTCGTCCCGATGGTCTGCGTCCCGCCCGCCGTCCGCACCTCCACCCCACGCACGCGCCCGCCCGTGGCGTCGATGCCCTCGACGCGTCCCTCGACGAGGCGGGCGTCGTGGGCGCGGGCCTGCTCGAGCAGGTACATGCCGAGCTGCTGTCCGCTGAACCACCCGCAGCGCCGGGCGTGGAGCAGGGCGATGGTGTCGGGAGCGAGCCACGGATAGTGACGTCTGATGAGGGACGGCTCCGTGATGAGGTCAGTGCCCCGAAGGGACGGCTCGAAGCCATCGAACGCGGCGGGCTGGTAGTCGTCCGACGACGTCGCGTGCATCCGTACCGGCCCCGCCCCGAGCGCGGCGGCTTCCTCCGCTGCGCTGACGAAACTCGCCATGCGCTTCACCTCGGCGGTGGCGAAGAGATAGCCGCGCCGGTTGAGCCTGAACACGTTGGCGCTCTCGACGGCGAGCTCCTCGAGGAGATCGATGCTTCGGTCCATGAGGGCGACCATGTCGTTGCCGGGACCGGGCCACCAGTTGCGGTAGCATTCGGCGGACTTGTCGCTCGTGAGCGTGAGGGGTGGTCGCTCGTCCACGATGACGATGCCGCGCACGCCCCGACGCACGGCGAGGTGATACGCGGTGGCCACGCCCGCGATGCCCGCCCCGCAGATCACGACTTCCGAGGAGAGCTGACTCATGTCGCCCGCCAGCATACCTCAACCCGGAACCTCGACGCCTCCATGACGCTGTGATAGTCTTGCCGCCTCATGCATCGGCCTGAACCCGCCTGCTCCAGGCGTGCGCAATGACCCCCGGCAGTGTCGCCCCGGCGGCCCCTGCCCGCGCTCCCTGGCATTGGAGCCTCGACACCTCGGCGGGCGTCATTGTTCTCCGGCTCTCCGGATCGTGGCGCATGCCGGACCATCTGCCATCACCGGCGGACGTCGAGACCGAGCTGGCGGGGGCTTCCTCGGCGCGCCACCTGACCTTCGACACGGGCGAGGTCACCGCATGGGACACGAGTTTTTTGGTCTTCGTCCTCAACGTGCGCGACGCCGCGACGTCGCTCGGTCTCACCGTGGATCGCTCGGGCCTGCCCGACGGCGTCCGCAAGCTCCTCGATCTGGCCGCGGCCGTGCCGGAGCGCGACACCAAGCGCGCCGGGGCCGAGCAGACTTTCCTCGCCCGCTTGGGCACCTCGGCCACCTCCGCCCTCGCCGGCGCGGGAGCGATGATCACCTTCATCGGCGAGTCCTCGATCGCCCTCGCCCATGCCGCGGTCGGCCGCGCGCGTTTCCGCCGCGTCGACCTCATGCTCAATATCCAGGAGGCGGGGGCGAGTGCGCTCGGCATCGTCTCGCTCATCAGCTTCCTTATCGGACTGATCCTGGCCTTCGTGGGGGCCATCCAGTTGCGGCAGTTCGGGGCCCAGATCTACATCGCCGATTTGGTCGCCATCGGGATGGCGCGGGAGATGGGCGCCATGATGGCGGCCATCATCATGGCGGGGCGCACGGGAGCGGCCTACGCGGCGCAGCTCGGGACCATGCGGGTCAACGAAGAGATCGACGCCCTCACCACGATGGGCATCTCTCCCTTCGAGTTCCTCGTGCTGCCGCGGATGCTCGGCCTCATCCTGATGATGCCGCTCCTCACGATCTACGCCGACCTCGTGGGCATCCTCGGGGGGGCCGTGGTGGGGGTGGGCATGCTCAAGGTCGGGGTCGTCCCGTACTGGAACCACACGTGGAGCGCCGCCTCCCTCGCGGATTTCTCCGCGGGCCTGATGAAGAGCGTGGTCTTCGGCGTGCTCATCGCCATCGCCGGCTGCATGCGCGGCATGCAGTCCGGGCGCAGCTCGGCCGCGGTGGGGCTGGCCGCGACCTCCGCCGTGGTGACGGGAATCGTCTTCGTGATCGTCTCCGACGCCGTCCTCACCGTGGTCTATGACGCCATTGGATTCTAGCCACGCTCCGCCTCGCATTCGCGTGGTGGACGTGACCATGGCCTACGGAGATTTCGTCATCCAGCGCGATCTCAACTTCGATGTCGCGCGCGGCGAGATCTTCATCATCATGGGGGGGAGCGGCTGCGGGAAGAGCACACTCCTGCGCCATATGATCGGGCTGATCCGTCCCGCGAAGGGTGACGTGCTCTACGACGGGGCGAGCTTCTGGGGCGCCGATGACGATGAGCGTCAGCTCATGGTCCGCCGCTTCGGCGTGCTCTATCAGAGCGGCGCCCTCTGGAGCTCGATGACGCTCGCGGAGAACATCGGCCTGCCCCTCGGCGAGTTCACGGATCTCAAGGCCGAGCAGATTCGCGAGGTGGCCTCGCTCAAGCTCTCCCTGGTGGGGCTCGGCGGCTTCGAGGACTTCTATCCTTCGGAGATCAGCGGGGGCATGCAGAAGCGCGCGGGGCTCGCCCGCGCCATGGCCCTCGATCCGGACATCCTCTTCCTCGACGAACCCTCGGCCGGACTCGATCCGGTCAGCTCGCGACTGCTCGACGACTTGATTCTCGAGCTCCGCGACAGCCTCCGCTGCACGGTGGTGGCGGTGACGCACGAGCTCGCCAGCATCTTCACCATCGCCGACAATTCCGTCTATCTCGACGCCCAGACGCGGACCATGCTCGCCCAAGGCAATCCGAAAAAGCTCCTCGCGGAGTCGAAGGATCCGAAGGTCCACGCCTTCCTGACTCGGGGCGGACAGGAGCCCGGGGCGGTTCCGGCCGGGCGCGCGGCGGGAGCCCAGGCATGAGCACGCGGGCCAACCCGACCGCCATTGGGGCCTTTGTGGTGGGGGCGCTCGCCTTCGCGGTCATCGGTCTCGTCACCCTCGGCGGGCTCCAGATCTTCAAGAAGGAGCTGCACTTCGTCCTCTTTTTCGAAGGCTCGCTGGGCGGACTCGATGTCGGCGCCCCCGTGGAGATCCGTGGGGTCAAGATCGGCACGGTGACGCGGATCCGTCTCTTCGCTCGAAGGCAACAGATCGGCGTGTACGTGAGCATCGATCCCTCCCTGCTGCCCAAGGGCGGTGAGGTGAGGGAGAGCGTGGTGGGAGTCCAGGAGCTGATCAAGCAAGGCCTGCGGGCGCAGCTGCAGACCCAGAGCCTGCTCACCGGCCAGCTCCTCGTGTATCTCGACTATTTCCCCAACTCTCCCATCGTGCTCACCCATCTCGATCCCAGCGTGCCGGAGATCCCGACCGTCCCCACCACGCTCGCCCGGCTCCAGGCCCGCCTCGAGGCTTTCCTGAACAAGCTCGAGCAGATCAACCTCGATCAGTTGACGGTGGCCATGACGGAAACGATGCAGAATGCCCGCGCCTTGCTCGGCTCTCCCGAGGTCAAGGCGGCCATCGTTTCAGCGAACAGCGCGCTTCGATCGGCCGACCTCGCCCTCAAGAATGCCGATCCTCGATACCATCGGGGGAGAGGCCAGCGCGACTCTCGCCGAGACCCAAAAGCTGATCGCGGATACCCAGAAGGTCCTGGGGAGGCTTGACGCGCAGATCGAGCCCCTCTCGAACTCGCTGCGCTCGACAAGCGAGTCCGCCACGGTCACCCTCCGCTCGGTGGACCGGGCGGTGGACGGCGACTCGCGCCTGGGGTATGAAATGCTCCGTGCGTTTCGCGACGTCGCGGATGCCGCTCGCTCACTGAAGACGCTCGCCGACTATCTCGAGCGTCATCCGGATGCTCTGCTCCGTGGCAAGGGAGGCCCAGAAAGCAAATGACGACCCTCATTCGACGTGTCGCGCTGCCGTTCGCCGTCGTCTCGGCCCTCCTCGCCGGAGGCTGCCTGGGCGGTACCGCTCCCACGCGCTTCTACGTTCTCGGCGCGGTCGACGGACCGGCCGTGGCCGGCGACCGCGCCCTCACCCTCGGGATCGGCCCCGTGACCCTCGCGGGTTACCTGGACAGGCCGCAAATCGTCACGCGCCCCGCCACGGACAAGATCGATCTTGGCGAATTTGACCAGTGGGGTGAGCCGCTGCGAGACGGCATCTCCCGCGTCCTCGCCGAAGACCTCTCGCGCCAGCTCCCCTCCGCGAAGATAGCGATCTTCCCGTGGCGGGGCCTCGACGCGGTCCGGTATCAGGTGCTCGTCGACGTCACTCGCTTCGACGGACCGGCCGGGGGCGATACCGCCCTCGAGGCACGCTGGCGCATTCTCGACGGCGTCACCGCCAAGGAAACCGCGGCCAAGACCACGCGGCTCGCGGAGTCCCCGGGTGGCTCCGGCTATCCCTTGACCGTCTCCGCCATGAGCCGGGCACGCGACGGTAGCGGCGGGAGCGGCCGCCCTCGCGGGCGCCCTTCCTGCGGCGACGGCGAGCGCCCAGGGCGCCAAGGCGCCCGAGGCCAAGATCGGGGCCCAGCTCATCGGCAAGCTCGAGGGTCCGGAGCTCGTGCTCGACGCCACCAAGTGGCCGAAGAAGTTCGCCGAGGCGCCCATGCTGGCCGAGATGGTCAAGGCGGGCAAGCTGCCGCCCGTCGAGAAGCGCGTACCCGACGAGCCCATGGTGGTCACGCCGCTCCAGTCCATCGGCCGCTACGGCGGCACGTGGCGGCGCGGCTTCACCGGTCCCGGCGACGGAGAGAACGGCAACCGCATCGTCTCCACCGACAAGATCCTCTTCTGGGATTACACGGGCACCAAGGTCATGCCCTGCGTGGCCAAGGAGTGGAAGCAGAGCGACGACGGGAAGAGTGTGACGATCTCGTTGCGCAAGGGCATGAAATGGTCCGACGGCACGCCCTTCACCGCCAACGACTTCGTCTTCTGGTACGAGGAGGTCTATCTCAACAAGGACATCCTGCCCACGCCGCATCCCGATTTCATGGCCAACGGCAAGTCGGGCGCCATTCGCAAGGTGGACGACGCCACCGTGGTCTTCGAGTTCCAGGATCCGAACTATCTCTTCGTGGACATCCTCGCGGGCAGCACCGCCATCGGCGGCGGCCAGGCGACGCAGTCGATGGACAAGCGCAGCATGGGTGCCTACATGCCCGCGCACTATATAAAGCAGTTCCTGCCGAAGTTCTCCTCGAAGGACGAAGTGGACAAAAAGGCCAAGGCGGCGGGCTTCGACGGCTGGCTGACCTATATCAAGAACCGCTGGGACTGGCGGCTCAATCCCGAGTTGCCCGTGCTCACGCCGTGGAAGACGGTCAATCCCATCAATACCCCGACGTGGGTGCTCGAGCGCAATCCCTACTACATGGGAGTGGACACCGCGGGGAATCAGCTGCCGTACATCGATCGCATCAGCATGACCCTCGCCGAGAACCTCGAGGTCCTGAACCTCCGCGCCATCGCGGGCCAGTACGATCTCCAGGAGCGGCACACCGCGCTGGCCAAGCTCCCCGTCTTCCTCGAGAACCGGCAGAAGGTCGGCTACGACGTCCACCTCGATCCGGCTCTCAATGGCTCCGATGCCACGCTCCAGACCAACCAGGCCTACGAGGCGGATGCCGAGATCGCCAAGTGGCTTCACACCAGTGACTTCCGCCGCGCCCTGTCCATGGGCATCGATCGCGACCAGCTCAACGAGACGTTCTGGGTCGGCGTGGGCACCCCGGGATCGGTGGCCCCCGCGGAGAGCCTGTCCTACAGTCCGGGGCCAGACTGGCGGAAGAAGTGGTCCACCCTCGACGTCAAGCAGGCCAACGCCCTCCTCGACAAGATCGGCCTCGCCAAGAAGGACGGCGAAGGCTACCGGCTGCGCACCGACGGCAAGGGGCGCCTCCGCCTCGAGCTGCAGACCTCGGCGGGCGCCTTCGTGCCCCACACCCAGATCGCCGAGATGATCAAGGAGCAATGGAAGAGGATCGGAGTGCAGGCCGACGTCAAGGAAATGGAGCGGAGCCTTTTCTTCACCCGCATCGCGAGCAACGAGCATCAGATCGCGCTGTGGGCCAATGACGGCTCGGAAGTGCTCTACCTCTTCCCGCGCCACGCCCTGCCCCTCGACCCCGTGGAAGCCCTCCTCGGCACACCCATCGCCCGCTGGTATGCCAGTAACGGCGCGCAGGGCAAAGGTCCCAAGGACCCGCGGATGATCTCCGCCCTCGAGCTCTACCGCTCCGCGAATGGCAAGAAGACCCAGGAGCGATACAAGATCGCCCAGGACATCTGGAAGATCCTCGTCGACGAGCAGTACTCGATCGGCACCGTCGGATTGTCGCCGGCGACCATGGGGGTGCGCATCGTGAGCAACAAGCTGGGGAACATTCCGTCGCGGCAGACCAACGCCCAGCATGCGCGCACGCCCTGCTCGTCGCACCCGGCGACCTTCTTCTACAAGGCCTGAGCGGTGACGGAGCGCTAGCGCACCATGCTTGCGTATCTCGCCCGCCGTTTGCTCCTCGCGGTGTTGACGACGTGGGCCGTGTCCGTGCTCGCCTACGTCGTCATCCAGCTGCCGCCGGGTGACTACATCACCTCGTACATCGCCCAGATGTCGGCGTCGGGCAGCTTCGTCTCCCAGCAGGAGGCGGAGGCGCTGCGCCAGCAGTACGGGCTCGACAAACCCATCTGGGTCCAGTACATGCGCTGGATGGGGATGGTGATGCAGGGGCGGTTCGGCATGGCCCTCGAATGGGGCCGTCCCGTCTCCGAAGTGATCGGCGACCGGCTGTGGCTGACCATGGCCGTGTCGGGGGCGGCCATCCTCCTCACCTGGGTGCTCGCCCTGCCCATCGGCATCTACTCCGCCGTCCGCCAGTACTCGGTGGGCGACTACGTCGCCACCTTCATCGGCTTCATCGGCCTCGCCGTCCCCTCCTTCATGCTGGCCCTGGTCCTCATGTATCTCGGCTTCACGCTCTTCAACATGAATATCGGCGGGCTCTTCTCCGACGACATGGCGCAGGCGCGGTGGAGCCTGGCCAAGGTGTGGGATCTCATCAAGCACCTGCCGCTGCCCGCGGCCATCCTGGGCCTGGCCGGGACGGCCCAGCTGATCCGCATCATGCGCGCCAATCTCCTCGACGAGCTGCGCAAGCCCTATGTGGTCACCGCCCGCGCGCGCGGGCTCAGCGAGTGGCGGGTGATCCTCAAGTATCCGGTACGCGTCGCCCTCAATCCCTTCGCGAGCACGGTCGGCTACCTGCTGCCCTATGTGGTCTCGGGCAGCATCATCGTCTCGCTCGTGCTCTCGCTGCCCACGGTGGGACCGCTCCTCCTCCGCGCTCTCGTGGCCCAGGACATGTTCCTCGCCGGCACCATCGTGCTCCTCCTGGGTGTGATGACGGTGATCGGGACCCTGATCTCGGATCTTCTGCTCATGTGGATTGACCCCCGCATCCGGTTGGAGGGCAGGAGATAGCCGAGCGCGAGGAAGAACGCATCTCCGTGGCCACCCAGTGGCAGCTCATGTGGTGGCGTTTCCGCCGCCACCGGCTGGCCATGATCGGGACGGCGGTGGTGCTGCTCTTCTACGCCACGGTGGTCTTCGCCGACTTTCTCGCCTACTCGGAGCCCGGCGCCTCCGAGGCCCAGCGCTCACTTCTGCCTCCGCAGCGCATCCATCTCTTCCAGGACGGCCGCTTCGCGCCCTTCGTCTACGGCCTCACTGGCAAGCGCGATCCCATGACGTTCAAGCGGGTCTACACGCCGGATCCGGAGAAGAAAATTCCCGTGCGGTTTTTCGCCCCCGGCTTCGCGTACCGGTTTCTCGGGCTCCTGCCCACCGACCGGCACCTGCTCGGTCTGGAGGGCGCGCGGGCCGAGGACGGGTTGTTCGTCCTCGGCACCGACGAGCAGGGGCGCGATCTCTGGTCGCGCCTCATGTTCGGCACGCGCACCTCGCTCACCATCGGCCTCTTGGGCGTGGCCATGAGCCTGGTGCTGGGGGTGGTGCTGGGCGGCATCTCGGGTCTCTACGGGGGCATGGTGGACACGGTCATCCAGCGCGTCATCGAGATCTTGCGCTCCATCCCCACCATCCCCCTCTGGATGGGGCTGGCCGCGGCGCTGCCCAACGACTGGTCGGTGATGCAGGTCTACTTCGCCATCACCCTGATCATCTCGCTCGTCGGCTGGACGGAGCTGGCGCGCGTGGTGCGCGGGCGCTTCCTCTCCCTGCGCGAGGAAGATTTCGTGATGGCCGCGGAGCTCTGCGGCTCCTCGCGGACGCGCATCATCGTGAGCCATCTCATCCCCTCCTTCCTTTCCCACATCATCGCGGCCACCACCCTGGCTATTCCCGCCATGATCATCAGCGAGACCTCGCTGTCCTTCCTGGGGCTGGGGCTGCGCCCGCCCGCCATCAGCTGGGGCGTGCTGCTCCAGCAGGCGCAGAACATCCAGGCCCTCGCCATCTCGCCGTGGCTCCTCGCCGCCTCCGTGCCCGTCATCATCGTGATCCTCGCCCTCAACTTCATGGGCGACGGCCTGCGCGACGCGGCGGATCCGTACGGGCACTAGCGCTCTGCCGCTATGCGTACATCACACGCGAGGCGGGCTGGTCCTTCCATCGACCTCGCACTGATGTCGGGCGGGTGGCGCCCGGGGAGGCGGGGGCGCGTCCGGTGGAGTGGGCCCTTCGCGAGTGTGTGCAGCCCGGAGGGCTGCGATTCACGACGCGTAGGGTGGCGAAGCCGGACGCGCCCCCGCCTCCCCCGGCGACAGGACCTGCCCGCCTCGCGTGTGCTGTACGCATGAATGCCAAGCCGATTCTGGAAGTGCGGGATCTGCGCACGTACTTTTTCCCCGAGGAGGGAACGGTACGCGCGGTGGACGGAGCGCACCTCGACGTGTATCCGCGGCGGACCCTCGGCATCGTGGGGGAGAGCGGCTGCGGGAAGAGCGTCACCGCGCGATCGATCCTGCGCATCGTCGAACGCCCCGGACGCATCGTGTCGGGCTCGATCCTCCTCCGGCGTGACGACG
>WNGL01004753.1_pt1 | contig 16227 bp, 14 predicted proteins | sample 5400591 | NCBI WGS metagenome assembly WNGL01 (sample SAMN13153377, study PRJNA577476) | soil metagenome | isolation source: 80 cm soil or saprolite under Garry oak tree replicate 1 | place: USA:California | collected 2016-06-15
TGCGGAGAGCTACCGCTTCCCCGAAGTTCCCGCGAATCTTTATGACCGTCCTACGCTGCTCATGACGCTGGAAAATTCCGGTCCTCGCAAGCAGCAGATTGAAGCCTCGTATCTGGCAAACAATCTTTCCTGGAACGCCGACTATGTGCTCACCGTGGCGCGCGACGATAAGAACGCCGACCTCGATGGCTGGGTCACCGTAGTCAACAACTGTGGCACTGCATTTCACAACGCGCATCTGCAACTCGTGGCCGGCGAGTTGAATCGCGTCCAGCCACCTACGGCGATGCCCATTGCGACTATGGAAGTGGCGAGGGGCAAGGCGGCTGCGCCCCAGTTTCAACAAGAAGCTTTCAGCGAATACCATCTCTACACACTGGGCCGCAAAACTTCCGTTGAAGACAAGGAAACCAAGCAGATTAGCTTGCTTCAAGGCTCCGGCGTTCCCGTTGAAAAAGTTTTAGTGGTCAACGGCCAATACTATTACTACCGCAATCAGCAGGCTCCTGGCGCGCCGCTGAAGGATCCCGTCCTGGTCTATTACAAATTCAAAAACGAGGAAAAGAACGGCCTCGGCATTCCTCTGCCCGCGGGAAACGTGCGCGTTTATCAGAAAGATTCAAAAGGCGGCATCCTTTTCGCTGGCGAAGATCGCATCGACCACACGCCCAAGGACGAACAGGTGAGCATCCACATCGGCAACGCGTTTGATGTCGTCGCCGAACACAAGCAGACCGACTTCAAGCACGTGGACACGCACACCTGGGAATTCGAGTACGAAGTCACCCTGCGCAACCACAAGGACATCCCCATCGTCGTCCAGGTCAACGAGCCCATCGGCGGCGATTGGGAGATGCTCTCTTCCACCTACAAGTCCACGAAGACGGCGGCCTTCGCGGCGCAGTTCAACGTCCCCGTGGCCAAGGACGGCACCTCAGTTCTGAAGTACCGCGTCCGCGCCAAGTGGTAGTTCTCTAAATTCTTTCTAAAATCAGGCTCTCGCGCTAGTTCATTCGTGGTGCATTCTGGAAGGGCGGCTTTTCAATTGCTCCAAACTGTTGAGACAGCCGCCCTCGCTCCTCGCGAAAGTCGATTGCGCTGGCGCGTCCTCTTTTTAGCCCGATCTCCTGGCGAAACATTTGTTGCATTTTCTTTCCCACCGTTTCCTGCTTCCAAAATGGCTTGACAGAATGCTTCCGCGCCCCTAGAGTTACGCGCATCGGGGAATGTACGTTCCTTGCATCATCTGTTGCACAAGGCCCTGCGTGTACTTTGGTGTGCAACACCTGATTCGCTTCATCAATGGCGTGGAACTGCCAACCTAGGGGTGGGAGGCTTGCATGAATCGCTCCAGTTTTGCTTTTGCTGATTCCTCTTTGCGTGGATTTGCGCTTTGGAAATGGCCTCTTCAGCTTATCTTCTGTCTTCTACTGGCTACAATCTTCTATGCGTCTCCCCTCCTCTCGCAGACGGCGGGAACGGGAGCTATTGCTGGCTCGATTACTGATCCGAGCGGCGCATCGGTCGCCGAGGTGCAAGTAAAGGCCACAAACGAAGCAACGGGCGAAGTCCGAACGGTCGTGTCAGGCGCCGCGGGCAACTACACCGTGGCTCTTCTGGTCCCGGGTTTATATACCTTGGAAGTCTCGAAGACCGGTTTCAAGCTGACGCAGGCTTCACACGTTAGCGTGGTGGTCACAGAAACGACCACCTTCAACGTTCGGATGGAACTGGGTCAGCTTGCGGAAAAGGTCGTGGTCGAGGCCCTGGCAGAGCAGCTCCAAACGCAGTCGAGCGCCTTGGGCGAAGTTACGAGCGGTGAGCAGGTGCGCACCTTGCCGCTAGTCAACCGCAATTATACGCAGATAATTTCCCTAAACCCCGGTGTAGCGGCTGACGTGACAGATGCTGGTGCAATTGGCCGAGGAAATGTTGGAACCGGTGGCGCGCCCATTGTCGCGAACGGCGGATGGGAAGCCGATAACAACGTTCAAATGAACGGAGTGGGGATCAACGATCTGCAGAGCAGCGGCTTCTTTAGCGGAGGAGTAGCAATTCCCAACCCGGACACTATTCAGGAATTCAAAGTGCAAACCGGCCAATATGACGCTTCCTACGGGCGGAACGCCGGCGCAAACGTCGATGTGGTCACTAAGGGAGGTTCAAACGATTTGCACGGTGCAGCATGGGAATTCTTCCGCAATGACGACCTCAATGCGAATACGTTCTTTGGGAATTCCGCCAAGCAACCCCGGCCCATCTTGAAGCAGAACCAGTTCGGCTTCGACCTGGGTGGCCCGATCCGGCGGGACAAACTTTTTTTCTTCACCTCCTACCAGGGCACTCGCCAGCGAAACGGTTTGGATCCCAGTTGCTCCAGCCAGGTCACATCTCCGCCCATCACGAACGATCGTTCGGCAGCGGCACTCGGGCAGCTCTTTGCAGGTCAGCGGGGCGTCATCCAGACGGCGCTTGGCGGAGTCGGGCCAGCAATCGCTAGTGACGGCTCCAATATTAATCCTGTGGCACTTGCATTGCTTCAATTCAAAGGGCCAAACGGGCAATTCGTTATTCCCACCCCTCAAACAGTGGATACGACCAAACCTTTCGAGTCGCAGGGTTTTTCGGCGTTCAGTGTTGCCTGCCCGTTCGCTGAGGATCAATTCATGACCAACGCTGACTGGCAGTTATCGGCCAAAAGCAAAATTGAGGGCCGCTTCTTTTTTGCAAATAGCAGCACCACCTTTTCGCTCCCTGGGGCCAACCTTGGCGGTGGCACACCTCCCGGTTTTCCCGTCGCACTCAACAATGATTTTCGCAACTTCACTCTCACACATACCTACATTTTCAGTTCAGCCCTGGTCAATCGAGCGGAGATCGGTTTCCATCGCACACTTGGGTTGTTTGCGCAGAGCAAGGTGTTCAGTTTCTCCCAAATCGGGGCAACCGTTCCTTCGTTTGACGACACCATTCCGGCAATCGGCCTGGATTTTGGTTCCACAACTGGTTTGTCTCTTGGGGGTAACGGCCAAACGGTTCACCTCGCGCAGAATACCTACACCTTCCAGGATTCCGTCTCTTGGAATCGAGGGCGCCACGCCTTCCGTTTTGGGGCCGGGACAACCCGCGAGCAACTTAATGAAGTTGGGTTTCATTACATCGCCGGCGCGCTCTATTTGAGTTGGGCGGACTTCCTCCTGGGACTTGATGCCAACGGTAACGGCACAGCGCCTTTCGCTCCGTTCGGCCTTGCAACGAGCAACGTGATCGCCTCACTGGATCTGCCTGGTTTCTTTGATCGGGCCTGGCGCGTTTGGGAAACGAACGCGTATGTCCAGGATGATTTCAAAGTAACCTCGCGTCTGACGTTGAACCTCGGTTTTCGGTACGATCGAATCGGTGACATCGCCGATGCCCTGGGACGCAACGCGTCATTTGACACTAGGCTAGCCAATCCCAACCCTCCCGCTGGCGGCACGTTGGCCGGATACCTCGTCTCATCCAACTACTCTGGCGGCGCAATTCCCGCAGGCGTCACGCAAGTAGGTAACGAATTTGGAGGTTACGGAAACAAGCAGAATACTTGGAATCCGCGCGTTGGCTTTGCCTGGCGATTGCCCCACACGGAGCGTTTGGTATTGCGGGGGGGCTATGGCATTTACCATTCGCGCTATACTGGCCAGCCCTTTCTCCAGCTCTTAACCGGAGCACCCTTCGCTCAACTTCGGGAATTTGTGGCTGGCGCGAATGCAGCTGCCACGGACCAAGTTCCCCTTCCATTGGCTGTGCCGTCCTTGCCGGGTTTCCCCGCCTATTCGCCAAGCACAGCCCTAACCACCACCATCTTTGACCCGCGCTTCCAGCCGCCGATGACACAGGAGTACAGCTTGGGCCTGCAAACACAATTGCCTGCGGGGTTCATTCTGGAGACAGGTTATTCGGGCGCTCGGGGTCTGCACCTAATCCAGGAAGGATCTATCAACCAGGCGCAACTGGCCAGCCCGACAAATCCCATACGAGGTCAGACGACGAATACTCTTGCAAATGTCTCCCTGCGTGTTCCTTTTCAAGGTTGGGACCCAGCTCTCATGCAACAGATTGAGTCCGCAGGGTCTTCTTGGTACAACGCGCTGCTTGTTGGACTCAACAAGCGGCTGGGCCATGGCCTGACTTCCCAGATCTCCTACACTTCCTCGCGCGACCTTTCGACCAATGCTGCTTCTACAACCGGCCCGAATGGCGGCTCATCTTACGGCGACCAAAACAATCCCAAACAACGCTATGGGCCGGACAATTTTATTCGCGAGCATCGCTTTATCGCCAACTTCACCTACCAGCTTCCTGGACCGAAAAATGCTCACTCACTCTTACGTGAAACCATAGGGGGTTGGATGGTGGCAGGTGTGGCGACGATTCAGTCTGGTCACCCCCTTACTCTCACGTACAACCATTCAGGCGGCAAGCCGAGCATCTTCGGTACCGCGTTTTTGGATCGCCCCTCATTGTCCGGCAAATGCACTCCGAGCCAGTATGTGAATCCAGGCTCAATACAGTCGAACATTGGAGGAAACAGTCATTACATCAACACTTCCTGCTTCACCGATCCGGCTGTCTTCAGCGCCGATGATCCCGTGGGGGTCGGCTTCGGTAACGCCGGCATCGGAATTCTCAACGGACCGGGGCAACAGAATTACGATCTCTCCTTGATCAAGAGATTTCCCCTGCGGGAACGCACAGCCCTGGAATTCCGCTCCGAATTCTTTAACGCCTTTAACCATCCTCAGTTCGATGACCCAGACATCGAGTTCACATCACCGACTTTTGGTCAAATTACAAGGACCGTCGTGAACCCGCGGGTATTGCAGTTTGCGTTGAAGTTGAATTTCTAACGGCGCCGCCACTGCTACTGGAGCTTGGTGGCTAATCCGCTGAGTGCTGCATCGTCTCGCGTTCCCTTGGTCCGTTTCGTTCGGAGAAGACTAATGAAAAAGAGCAGGATTCTCCTATTGTGGGTGCTTCTTGCTGCTTCGCCGCTCGTCTTTGCGCAGGCCCGGAAGAAGAAGCCAGCCGCCCCCGCTGTGGCTGCAGCCGCTTCTCCCGCAACGAAGCTGCAAGGCATTGACGACCTCGCCGCCAGCGCCATGAAGCAATGGAAAGTTCCCGGCGTGGCCATCGCCGTGGTGCAAGACGGCAAAGTCATCTACGCGAAAGGCTACGGCTATCGCGATCTCGAGCAGAAACTCCCCGTTACCACCGCAACGCTTTTCCCCATTGGCTCGATCACAAAATCTTTCACCGCTCTCACTTTCGCCATTCTCAAGGACGAAGGCAAGGTGGATTGGGACAAGCCCGTCCGCACGTATCTCCCCGAATTTCAGATGAACGATCCCGTCGCCAGCGAGCAGGCCACGCCCCGCGACCTTTTCTCGCATCGCACCGGGCTTCCGCGCCACGATCTCGTATGGTATTCCTCGGACTTCAGCCGTGAAGACATGGTTCACCGCCTTCGCGAGCTAAAGCCCAACAAAGGTTTTCGCAGCGCCTACCAGTACAACAATCTCACCGTCATGACTATGGGCTATCTCGAAGGAAAGCTCACCGGCCTCGGCTGGGAAGGCGCGATTCGCCAAAAAATCTTCGCCCCGCTCGGCATGTCCCATTCGGATTTATCGGTCACCGAAATAGAAAAGACGGACGACCACGCCCTCCCCTACGAACTTAAAAAAGAAGTCGTCACGAAAGTTCCCTACCACAACATTGACGCGATTGGTCCCGCGGGCTCCATCAATTCCGGTGTTGACGACATGTCGCACTATTTGATTTTCCAGTTGGGTGACGGCAAGTACGAAGGCAAGCAAATCGTCGCCGAAAGCGACCTGCGCGAAATGCACAGCCCGCAAACCGCCATTCCCGATCCACCGCCCGCATTCAGCATGCCGGGGCTCGGCCATTTTAGTTACGGGCTAGCGTGGGTGGCCACTTCCTATCGCGGTCACAATCTGGTTTGGCACAACGGCGGCATTGACGGGTTCTATGCGTTGCTCTCCATGCTTCCCGATGACCACATGGGCGTTGTGGTGCTCACAAACCTTCCCAGCGGCCAAACGCCGGAGGTTCTTGCTTACAACGTCTACGACCGCCTGCTCGGGCTTGATCCCATGCCTTGGTTCGATCGCTTCAAGGACCTCGAGGCCAAAGGCAAGAAGGAAGAAGAGGAAGCCAAGAAGAACAAGCCCACCGACCGCAAATCCGGCACGCATCCTTCGCACAATCTTGCAGACTACGCCGGCGAATATCAGAACGCGGGCTACGGCCTTATGAAGGTTACTGTTAAAGGCGACGCACTCGAGCTGAGCCTCAACAAACTGGGCCCTTATCCGCTCGAACACTATCATTACGACGTCTTTCAGGTTCCCGAAGACTCCGACAGCCTTGCCGCAGGCGAAAAATTCCAGTTTGAAATGAACAAGAAGGGTGACATTGACCGCATCGCCGCTCCGTTCGAACCGTCGCTCGGCGAAGACATTGTTTTCACCCGCGCGCCAGAGAAAATCTCGAAAGATGTTTTGCAGAAACTTGCCGGCGATTACCTGCTCGCCGACCAGACCGTCACGTTTGCCGTCGTTGGCGACGTTCTGCGCCTCACTGTGCCCGGCCAGCCCATGTACGAGCTGATTCCGCGCAAGGAATTATCGTTCGACGTAAAAGGCTTGCCCGGCTTCAGCGTGGACTTTCAGATGGATGCGTCTGGCAAAGTCAACGAAGCCGTCTTCAACCAGCCCAACGGCGTCTTCCACGCCAAGCGCAAGTAGGCGGTTCACGGTCTTCGCAGAATGAGGAGCGGTTCTTGGTTCGCTTCAAATTTGCCGATCTGAGCTGTGTTCGCGCGAATCATTTCTGGCCGCTACGGTTGTTGGATAGTCGCAATGTTCAAGTAGGATGACTTTCGGCGGTGGACCGAGGGTATTGGCAAGGCTAATGAAGTCTGTGTCCGCAGTGAGGATGACGAAACCATTGTGAAGGGCGTAATCCCAGATTCTGCGATCGGGAGTGGCCCTGCTGAGCCCGACTTGCGTAACGTGGACCGAACCAGAAAAGAGATCCTGAATCGCTTCAAGCAGGCGGCGGGAGAGGTTTTCGTCTAGCAGGAGCTTCATTCCGCCTATCGGAGAACAAGATTATCCTTCAGCGTCGAAGCCCACTGAAGCGCGGCAAGTATGTCTTCCTCGGTGAGTTCGGGATAGTCGGCAAGGATCTGCGCATGGGATGCACCCGCACCAAGCGACCGCAGAATATCCCAAACGGTAATACGCAGATCGCGGATGCAGGGCTGGCCGGAACGTGTCCCCGGCGTGATCGTGATTCGCGAAAGCAGGCTATCCACGGGCCGAATCTCCTTGGCTCATTATGGCATGAACAGCGGGGTTCGCGAAGGCAAGGCGCGAAGCAGGAGCGTCCTGGCACAGCTGTCAGCGCAAAAGGCGGGTGAGATGCATGGGTTGCCGCTACCAGCCCAGTTCGGCGACAAAGATCATTTCCGGGGAATTATCGCGGATGGGCGTGCGGTCGAAATCGCCGTACTCGGCGGAGACGCGGAAGCCGCAACGCGCCAATAGGTGCTCGATTTCGTAACGGAAGAAATAGCGCAGCGGCCAGGCAAACACCAGGCGCTCCTTCTTCCCGCCCGGATGCTCGATGGTGTAAACCATTTCTACGTCATTGCGCTGCTCCGCTCGATGAAACGCGGCCACGCGTTCGCTGATGCGCACCTGCCGTCCGTCGCTCGTTTTGTATTCGATCAGCGGAGATTCGCGCATATGCACCGGATCATGTATGCGCTCCGCGTCGGTCTGGAACACGTCCAGGATTAGGCGCCCGCCGGACCGCAGGTGATTGCGGCATCGCTCGATGCAGGCGACCTGGTCGCGCACTTCCAGCAGGTGCTGAAAAGGCCGGAACGGAATGATGATGAGCTGAAATTTTTCGCCCAGGTCGAACCGGGTCATGTCGGCCTGTACGAGATGGACGCGCTCGCGTTCTTCCTTGTTGAGAGCGGCTCGCTTCTTCGCGGCGCGTTCGAGCATGCGCTCGGAGAGGTCGAGGCCGGTGACGCGCTTGCCCATTTGCGCCAGCGCCATGGTGATGCGGCCGGTGCCGCAGCCCAGTTCGAGCACCGGGTCGCCGAATTCGCGCGCGGCGTCGCGATAGAACGTCACGTCCTGCGTGCGCTGGCGAACGATCGGCGACTCATCGTAGTAGTCTGCGATGAACGAATCGTACAAGGCGGGCGAAGCGTTTTTTTCGTTGGTCGGCAAATTCGGTCCTTAGGTTCAGCCAAAAGTCTTTTGCTTTCAACCTTTTCTTAAGAAACTACCGCGTCGGCTTCGATCTCGACCAGCATTTCGGGCGAAATGAGTTTGCTCACTTCGACCATGCTGGTTGCGGGACGAATCCCACCGAAAAATTCTCCGTGCGCGCGTCCGACCTTTTCCCATTCCGAAATGTTGGTCACGTAGATGCGTGTGCGGACCACGTCTTTCAAGGTCGCGCTAGCTTTGGCGAGCGCTGCTTCGATGTTGCGGATGGTTTGTATCGTTTGCGCGCGCGCATCGCCTACGCCGACAATTTTACCGTCGGGACCTGTCGCGGTCGTGCCGGAAACCGTGATGGTATTGCCGATGCGCACCGCGCGCGAGTAACCCACAATCGGCTCCCACGGCGCTCCGCTCGAAATATTCTGCCGGTCCATTTTGTGATTCTCCTCGGGTTCGGTTCCTTCCAGCTCCAATCCTCTTTTTGACGTGCCAAAAAGCATAATGCATTCGCGGCTGTTTCGACACTGGCTCCGGCAAGTATCCGCGGATTTGGCTATGATGCTAAACTGAATGCACTTTCGCGGAGAACTCAAGACAACACGGGGAAACCGAGACAAGGAATGAAGTGTAACAACATTCTGGAAGCCGTCGGCCACACGCCCTTGGTGCGGCTGAACCGTATTAACAAGGATTTGAAGCCGCAGATGTACGTGAAGGCGGAATTCACCAACCCCGGCGGCTCCGTGAAGGACCGCATCGGCCTCACCATGATCGACGATGCGGAGAAACGCGGCTTGCTGAAACCCGGTGGCACGATTATCGAAGGCACTTCCGGAAATACCGGCATGGGGCTGGCGCTGGTTGCGGCAGTGCGCGGCTACAAATGCGTGTTCACCACCACGGACAAGCAGTCGAAGGAAAAAGTGGATTTGCTGAAAGCGCTGGGCGCGGAAGTGATTGTGTGCCCCACCGCCGTCGAGCCGGAAGATCCGCGCAGCTATTATTCGGTGGCAAAGAAACTCGCGCGTGAAATTCCCAATTCGTATTACCCGAATCAATACGACAATCCGATGAATCCCGAAGCCCACTATCGGACGACAGGTCCCGAGATTTGGGAGGACAGCGAAGGCAAGATCACCCACTTCGTTTGCGGCTTGGGAACAGGGGGCACCATCAGCGGCGCGGGGAAGTATCTGAAGGAAAAAAATCCTGCGATTAAGATTGTCGGCGTCGATCCGTATGGTTCGCTGTACTACGACTTTGTGAAGACCGGAACGACCATTAAGGCAAAGACTTACGTGGTGGAAGGCATCGGCGAAGATTTTTTTCCAATGACGATGAATTTGAAGATTCTTGACGACATCATTCAGGTGAATGACGAAGAGTGCTTCGTCGTGGCGCGGCGGCTTGCGAAACTGGAAGGGTTATTCACAGGCGGCTCGGGAGGCGGATGTCTTTCCGGCGCATTGCGATTGGCGAAAGATCTCGGCTCCAATGATTTCGTCGTTGCGCTGCTGCCGGACACCGGCATGCGCTATCTCAGCAAGGTCTACAACGACGGGTGGATGCGCGAGCGCGGTTACGTGGACGCAGCGATGCAAATCACCGCGGCCGAAGTGGTGAAGGCCAAACACGCCGTAGGCAAAGTTCGCGAACTGGTGATTGCGCGGCCGTATCAGACCGTGTTTCACGCGCTGAAGAGCATGCAGGATCAGGACATCTCGCAGATTCCCGTTTTTGAGGAGAACACACCCATCGGCACGATTTATGAAGACCAGATTCTGAATTTGGCGCTGCAAGGCAAGGACTTGCGGAAGCTCGTCGTCCGCGAAGTGATGAGCAGTCCGCTGCCGCAGGTTCCGAGGACCGCCCCGGTCGAGCGCGTAACGCACATTCTGAGCCACGAAAATCCCGCGGTTTTCGTGGACATGGGCAATTCGCACTTCGAAATTCTCACCAAATACGACCTCATGAGCACGGTCGCCTCGCTCATGGAACAGAAACGGTAGGGGCGGGCAATGGGAGGATATTTTCCGGGGCCGCTGGGATTTGCCGCATTTGTTGGTGTGAAATTTGGTGGTTACGCACTTGCGGGCATTACACTGAAGAAACTTCAGCCTACGATTTCTGCGGGTGCCATCAAGATTGCCGCTACGCGGACCGGGCTAGGCAGTCTCTTGGGCCCACCGATGACGCTGCTTGGAGGGTTTCTCATAGGTTTTTTCCTTACAAGAACTGACTCAGCCGCGACCTCCTACGGTGCATACGTTCTCTTGTTTCTTGTGAGGATTCTTGTGTGGGCTTTGGTCATTTACATTTTTACAAGGCGAACTAATCTCGGCAGATCCGGACTTTGGACGTTCGCGCTATTGGGCGCAGCGTGGTCCTGCCTGTTGGATTGGCCAGGGTTCAAACTCGCGATGATTGCCCCGGGACAGATTCCGGTTTGCTGAGACTCCAATCACTGACTAGCGCCGAGGGTACCCCGTGAAAAGCCATGACTTGCGGAAGAAAGCCTGAAAGGAGAATCTGCGTGCCTGCCGGTCCCGGACCAATGGGGTTTGCTGCATTTACCGGAGTTAAGTTTCTCGGCTACTCGGTTGCGGCAAGTGTTCTCACAAATTTCTTCCAGTCGTCGCGGAACGTTTGGTTGGTCGGGCTGGCGCGAACGGGGATCGGGCTCGTTGCCGGCACTCTGTTCGGCGGGACTTGGTTTCTGTTGTCCTTGCGCTTTGAGAACAAATGGCCCGATTGGGTGGCTGCTTCGGTCTTTTTTGGCTTGCTTATCCCCATTCGGCTCGCGGAGTGGTCCCTGTTAATTCATTTTTTCTTTGATCGGGGTCTCGTGCAGCGGGCCAGAGACTTGAAGCTTGCGACTGTTGGAAGCGTGTGGTCTTTCGTTTTGGATGGAGTTGGGATTGTCTCCGCTTTCGTGATTCCCGGCGGATTCTGGGTTTGCTGAAGGATTTGGGTTCGAACGCATGAAGATTCACGATTTCAATCAACGGCTGAAAGACGCGATTCTCATCGCCGACGGAGCGATGGGCTCAATGCTGCACGAGGTGGTGGGGCCTCAGCGATGCTTCGACGAGTTAAACACTACGGAGCCGGAAGCGGTGTTTCGCGTGCACCAGGCGTACATCGAAGCGGGCGCGCAAATCATCGAGACCAACACCTTTGGCGCAAATCGCTTCAAGCTGGCGCCTCTGGGCCTCGGCGACGAAGTGCAGCGCCTGAACAGCCGGGGCGTGAAAATCGCGCGCGAGGCCCGCGAATCCGCCGCGCGCGAAGTGCTCATCGCCGGTTCTATCGGGCCGTTAGGGCTCGGCGTCCAGGCGCGCCACCCGGATGACAAAGAAATTCTCGACGTTTTTTACGAGCAGGCGCTGGCCCTCGAAGAACGCGGCGTGGATTTCTACATTCTGGAAACTTTTTCTTATATTGAGGAAGTCTTGCTCGCAGTGGACGCCATCCGCTCGTTTTCCGGTCTGCCAATCGTTGCGCAGCTTACCTATTCGGAAGAAGGCACGACGCACAGTGATATTCGGCCCTCGGATGCCGCGGCGCAACTGAAGAACAAAAATGTCCAGGTGATTGGCTCGAATTGCACTCTGGGTCCGCAAGCGCTGCTGCGGATTCTCCAGGAACTTGCCGCGGTCGATGACATTCGCATCAGCGGCATGCCTAACGCTGGTTTTCCCAAGCGCGAAGGCGACCGCATCGTGTATCCGAAATCTTCGCCGGAATATTTCGCCTTGTTTGCGCGCGAAGCGGCGGCGCTCGGTGTGCGGATTCTCGGCGGCTGCTGCGGAACAACGCCCGCGCACATTCACGCGATGGCGGAAGCCGTCAAATCGCTCCGTCCGCCAAAGTCCCATCCGGCATCCCCGGTCGTGGAAGCTGCGCAAAAGCCTGCTCCGGTTTTGCAGCGCGAACCCGAAAGCCGATTCTGGAAGAAGCTGAAGAAAAAAGAATTTGTGGTGTGCGTGGAAATCGACCCTCCGAAGGGCCTTTCGCTCGACCGCATCTTCGAGCAAGTTGACAAAGTGATGGCCTCGGGCAAAGTGGATGCCATCGACATCAACAGCGGCGCGATGGCGCGCGTGGGCATGGATGCGCTCGCGGTAGCCGGCGCTCTGGAAGCCCGCGGCGTGGAGACCGTTCCTCATTTAACGACGCGCGACCAGAACATCATTGGATTGCAAGCCGCGCTACTGGGCGCGTGGACCGTCGGCGGCGTGCGCAACATCCTCGCGATAACCGGCGACCCGCCGTCGGTCGGCGATTACCCGGAAACCAGCGGCGTGTACGAAGTGGATTCTGTCGGCCTGGTGAAAGTGCTCAGCCGGCTGAATCAAGGCACGGACTGGGCCGGCAAAACTCTGGGCGGCGCCACGAATTTCGCCATTGGCGTCGCGCTCAATCCGGTAGCCGACGATCTCGACAACGAAATCGCGCGCTTTCACGCCAAAGTCGAGGCTGGCGCGCACTATGCCATGACCCAGCCCCTTTTTGATCCCGAACACTGGCATGCATTTTTGAAAAAACTCGGGGGCAAGCCGGCCATTCCCGTGATGATTGGAGTTTGGCCGTTGAACAGTTATAAGCAGGCCTTGCGCCTGAACAACGAAGTGCCCGGCATTGTGATTCCCGAGCCTTTGCTGAAGTCCATGGAAGCCGCCGGAGCCTCCGCGCGCGACTGCGGCTTCCAAGTCGCCCGTCAAATGCTGGCCTGGGCGCGTATAGAACTTGCCGGCGCCTATCTGATTCCTCCATTCAAGCGCTACGAAGAAATTCTCGAAATCCTCTAAGAAGGCTTCTACGGATTGGGTTGCGGGAAAGAAACCGTGCTGGTGTGGTCGTGAATAATCTTCCAGCCTTCGGGGAATTTCTGCCAAACCAGGCTGAACACTCCACCGATGTCGCCCATCTCGCGCTTCAAATGCCATTTGCCCAAAACCAGGGCGGCATCCGTGCCAAGGAAGCGAAATTCCAAGTCCGAAAAAGTCAGCTCTCCCATGGACTCGCGATTCGGATAATTCTTCTTATAGCGCGCCAGCACGCCGTCCCAGCCGCGCGAAACTCCGTTGCTTCCAGAGAACGTCAATTCCGGCGACTGCCAGTACCCAACCAGGAAGGCGTCCACATCGCCGCGATTCCATGCCGCCTGCTGATCTTTCAAAACAACGTTGATGGCTGCGCGGTCAGCGTCACGTGAGTCGGGTGGTTTGCCGAGCAGAGACTGATGCGAGACCAACCAGCAAACGGCGGCAAACGCTACAACACCCACGAAGACCATCACCCGACTGCGAGCCATGCCATCCTCCTCGTAACGCCCTTCCGCTTCAATACCAGCATATGCGTCTAAGTGCCCGTAAGTCACTGATACGTGGGAGGATAGGCTGGCATAGAGGCCAAGGCAAGGTCTTCTTTCAGCAAGCCAGCCAGCCTCGCAAATGCTTTGTTTCCAAACGCATACGGCTAATCGTCCTACCCCACTAGTACTTTGGAGCTATTGGAAGCCATTTTTCCTCCTGGCACAATCCCTTAAGAGGTGGAGGGAATGCTTGCCACCATGCTATTCACGATCTCGATTGTGGCCCTGTCTCAGTTTGCTCTCTACTACTGGAGAGCAGTGCTGGCAGTCGTTGCCGCGCAGCCAGTTTCTGACCGCGTCCTTGCGGCGGCTCATGTCGAAGACGGGCGCCTGTTGCCTCAGCATTTTGCCACCCTCGCGGAACTTCACAATTTGACTCCGGATCTGAAGCCGGGTCAGGGCGGTCTTGGTCTTGTGCGCGTTTATTACCGCCTGGTGCAAGGGCTCGGCATGCTTCCGATGCTGACTGCCTGGAGCGAACGCGAGCGCGTGATCTGCGTGCGCTACGCTGCGGTCCAGGTCGGCCGCCGTTTGCAGACCAATCTCGAGCTCGCCGCTTCCTTGCGCTCCTGCTAAGTCTCAGTCTTAACTATTCTAATTCTTCGAAAGAGCCACGACTCGTGGCTCTTTCGTGTTTTTGTTCTCGAGAACGGCTACCGGCGCGCGCGACGGCCTCTTCCAGCATTTTTGCGATGCGACGTTCGCGCGACTCCGGCCTGCGGTAGTGGAAGATACTGAGCAAATTATGACGGCGCATTGTCGGAGACATCCGCTGCCAGCCTTCCCAGGCGCGGGGATCGCGCGCAAAGGCCGCCTTTAGGATCGGCGGCAGCTCTCGCTCCGCCTCCATCGTGGTTAGCAAGAGTTCGGCGATTTGCTCTGCGCGGCGCACCCGCGCTGCCGCGCTCTTCGGCTGTGCGACCTGACTGCAAAACCATGCGCGCATGGAACGGCTCAGACTGTCGAACCAGCGCTGCACGGAGCGCACCTGGGAAAAAGCGCGCTTCAATTCCACAGGCATGATGGCTTTTCGCACTTCGAGGTCCGGCTCGAGTCGAAAATGCGCGGTGTTGCCCGCGCGCACCGCGCCACCGGCCTGCATGGTCTTGGTGACCAGCATGAAATGGCCGCGGGACGTGGGGGAGGCCGTCGTGCGAAACGCAAAGCCGCGAAACGCAAAGCCGTTGATTTCGCCCTTGACGCGCAGTTGCCCGCGCACGCCCCAGACCTTCTCCACGTTGAACGGGAGCCGCACGATCACCCAGCCGAGATTGCCCTCCATGCGCTCGAGAAGGGCTTTGAACGATTTGGCGATGGATTTGGACTTCGGCTTCATGCCGGACTAGGAATTTCGAAATGAGAATTCGAAATGGAAACTCGAACCTCGAAATTAGGAAGATAAAAGTCCTGCCTGCGGGGCGAATCCTCGTTTAGGTTGCTGGAAAACGGAAGCCGCGCTGCACTGTGCCTGCCGGCAAATGCCACACGCGCAAAACCACCGTCCGCGGCAACCAGAATCCGGCTCGGACGTTTATGCTCCGGCGCTTTTGGAAAAGCTGGCTACGGCCTCCGCTTCGGTGTTATAGACATCGAAGACGGTCATCAACTTGGTGATTTGCAAAACTTCCTGGAATTTGCTGCCGAGATGGCACAGCCGCAGTCCCGCGCCCTGCGACTTGGCGCTGTGATGCGCGGCCACCAGCGTGCCCAGTCCGGCGCTGTCGATGAACGTAATGTTGTCCATGTTCAGGACAATTTTCTTTTTGCCCGCGGCGATCAGGCCCTTCACCTTTTCGCGCAACGCGTTACTTTCTTCGCCCAGCACGATGCGGCCGTCCAGCGCCACCACGGAGACGCCATCCACTTCACGATTGGTCATCTTCAAAGCCACGTTAGTTTCCTCCTCGTTCGGAAAGAGGTTCCGGCGGCAACCTGTGCCGGAGCCGTAAAGCTTATCAAATCAGGGTTAACCGGGAGCGATGAATCGTAATCGAAGACCCGCCAGCGGTCAAATCTCCAAGGCCACTCTCTGCCTTCCACCTTCTGCTCTCTGCCTTCTGCCCTCTGCCTTCTGCCCTCTGCCTTCTGCCCTCTGCCTTCTGCCTTCTACTTTTCTTCAGTAGTAGTCCGCGCAGGACATGTAATAGCCACAGACCGAACAAATCAACTTGCAACGACGCGATTCCAACCGCTGCGAGCACACCGGGCAATACCGCGACGGATCTTCGTTTCCCCGCTGCTTGTCGAGAAGCTCCGGAACCTGACCGGCTTGCGAAGCGGCTTCAACGGAATCGCAGGCCTTTGCCGGCTGAGAGTCCTCCGGATTCGCGGCGGAATTCACGGCTGCACGGTTATAACACAGCCCGGCCAACCGGGGGTAGGACTTGCTCTTCCCGTAGCGCCGTCCATTTAGGGCGGGATCTTCCGCTTCGCTCGCGCCGGGTGCGAGGGAGTGTGCCGCGCCTACGGCGCTTTCCGTGTTCATTGCACTCCGAAGCCAGCGCTTGCGCGCTGGGCTAAATTGTTGCGCGCCTA
>WNGL01004755.1_pt1 | contig 16225 bp, 15 predicted proteins | sample 5400591 | NCBI WGS metagenome assembly WNGL01 (sample SAMN13153377, study PRJNA577476) | soil metagenome | isolation source: 80 cm soil or saprolite under Garry oak tree replicate 1 | place: USA:California | collected 2016-06-15
CGCGCCGCTGTCTGACCTGGCTCGAACGGCAGGGCTACACGCGTCTCGGCATCCTCGGCACCAGCATCGGGTCTTCGATTGGCTACATCACTTTAGTTCATGACCCGCGCGTCCGCGCCGGTGTGTTCCTGCATGTTTCCACCTATTTCGCGGACGTCGTGCGCGTGGGAATGACCACAAATCACGTTTGGGAGGGGTTAAAGACCAAGGTCAGTCTCGATGAATTGCGTCAATTCTGGGCGCCCATCAGCCCCATGCCGTACGTCGAGCGAGGGATGGGAGCGCGCCGCAGGTGCTTGATGATTTCCGGGAAATACGATCCCACCTTTGTGCCGGAACTCACCGAGCAAATGCTCGGCGCGTTAAAGCAACATGGCGGCGACCCGGAGACGCTGTGGCTCTCCTGCGGCCATTACTCGCTCGAACTCCCGCCGTTCAGTTACCGCGCAGGCCTGCGCCTGGGAACGTTCTTCTTTGAAACGCTGGGGTGACGCCCGGCCCCACCCATCCCGAATCTTCACCTCTTTCGGGAAGCGGCGCTGGGGAGGGCGCGCCGGTCACACGGGCAGCTTTTGAAATTCGCCGCGCTCGATCAAGGAAGCGACACCGTGAATATCTGCGGCCAGCGGGCGGTCGGCCTCGACCTTGCGCGATACTTGACGGACAAGTTGGTAGGCTTTCTGCGCTTCCGTACCGGTGCGCAGCGGAGCCAGAAGATCAATGCCCTGGCACGCACAGAGAAGTTCGATGGCCAGAATATTCCGCAAATTGTCCAGCATGGGCCGCAGGCGCCGCGCGCCGCCCATGCCCATGGAAACGTAATCTTCCTGATTTCCCGACGTGGTGATGGAGTCCACGGAATACGGCGTTGCCAGAGCCTTGTTCTCGCTGGCAAGCGCCGCAGCGGTGACCTGCGTAATCATGAACCCGGAATTAAGCCCCGCATCCGGCGAAAGGAACGGCGGGAGCAGGCTCGTCAGCGGGTTCGTCATCTGGTCAATGCGGCGTTCGGAGATGCCGCCGAGAGTTGCCAGCGCCACGGCGAGTTGGTCCGCCGCCATCGCCAACGGCTGGCCATGGAAATTTCCGCCACTGACCACGTCTCCCTCGCCTGCTGCTCCGGCGCGCGCAAATACCAAAGGATTGTCCGTGGCGCTGTTGAGTTCCACCTGGACCATCGCGCGAGCCTGCGCGAGTGCGTCGCGGACAGCGCCGTGAACCTGCGGAGTGCAACGGAGGCTGTAAGCATCCTGCACGCGTGCGTCCTTCTCGGCGGAGCGGTGCGATTCGCGAATTTGGCTGCCCTCATTGAGGCGCGCGAGGTTCCGCGAGGTCTGCGCCGCTCCTGCATAAGGCCGCGCTTGCATGATGCGTTCGTCGAACGCAGCGGGGCTGCCGCGCAGGGCGTCCAGAGAAAGCGCTGCGGCGACGTCGGCCGCATCCACAAGGGCTTGCGCGTCGCGCAGCGCAAGACTCAACAAGGCCAGCATTCCCTGCGTCCCGTTCAGCAGGGAAAGCCCCTCTTTGGCTTCGAGAACCAGCGGAGCAATCTTCGCGCGGCGCAAGGCCTCGCCACCGGAAAGAGTCTCGCCGCCGAGGACAGCTTGACCCTCACCGATGGCAACCTGCGCGAGATGCGCCAGCGGTGCAAGGTCTCCGGAAGCGCCCACCGAACCTTGCGAGGGAATCACCGGATGGACGCGGCGATTCAGCATCTCGCACAGCGTTTCGACGATGACCGGGCGGACGCCGCTAAATCCTTTGGCCAGGGCGTTGGCGCGGAGAAGGATCATGGCGCGCGTTTCCCGCTCACTGAGCGGCGCGCCGACGCCGGAAGCGTGCGAACGGACCAGGTTGAGCTGCAACTGGCGCACTTGGCCGGGGGAAATCCTCACGCTGGCAAGTTTTCCGAACCCTGTGTTGATCCCGTAGGCCGCTCTGCCGGAGGAGAGAAGTTTTTCAATGACCGCGCGCGAAGCTTCCATTTGCCGGCGAGCGCCGCCGGCCAGCGTCACTTCCGCGTACTGGAGAACGACGTCGTAAAGCTGGCCGAACGAGAGGTCGTTGCCCGTGAGTGCGACGCTCATGACTGGTTTCCGCGCCAGACCGGTTTGCGCTTTTCGAGAAACGAAGCAAGGCCTTCCTGAAAATCGCGTGTGGCGCGGATCCGGGCGTTTTCCTGGATGGCGCGCTCGAGGTCAGCGTCCATCGCGGCCGCCGCGGAATCACACAGCAGGCGCTTGGTCCGCGCGAGGCTGGTGGGGCTCGAGGCGCTCAGACTGCCGGCCAGCTCTCGAGCGGCGTCCATCAGTCTTTCGGAGGGGACAACGCTGGTAATCAAACCGAGTTCCTGCGCTTCGGCGGCATCCACGATGCGGCCGGTGAGAAGAAGATCGCGCGCGCGCTTTTCGCCGATTTGCCGGATCAAAAAGACGGACACAAGCGCAGGGATGAACCCGATGCGCACCTCCGTGTAGCCAAACTTCGCATCGGGGACAGCCAGCGTGAAGTCGCAGAGCGTGGCGATGCCGCACCCGCCGGCAATCGCCGCCCCGTTTACCGCGGCGATCAGCGGCTTAGGGAAAGTCCAGAGGGCGCGGAACATCCGGGCCATGCGGCGCGAGTCTGCGAGATTTTGCTCGGGAGATTGCTTGGCGATCGCGGAGAGCGTGTCGAGGTCCATGCCGGAGCAGAAGGCCTTGCCCGCGCCGGTCACAATAACCGCGCGCGCGGGAGAGCGCTCGGCTTCGCCAAGCGCGCCCAGAAGGTCTTCAATCATCTGCGTGGAAATGGCATTGCGCTTCTCCGGACGGTTCAGGGTGAGCGTGCCAATCTCGCCCGTGATTTCCAAAAGCAGCGTCGCGTAGGACATTTTCGAAGGTTTCTCTCCTCAGTTCACCAGCGGTGCATGGGCGTAGCGAGCGCGGATTTCATTGGCCAACTTCAGGATGGGCGCCAGCGAAGAGGTCTCGATTCCCGCGGTAGCCCCGGCCCTGGCCAGCGCGGCGAGAACGGTTTCTGTGGCGATGTTGCCAACCAGGTCGTCACCGGCGAAGGGGCAACCGCCAAGACCGGTGAGCGCGCTGTCAAATCTCCGGCAGCCGGCTTCGTACGCCGCGAGAACTTTCTCCGCGGCGCCCTCGGGGCGGCTGTGGAGATGGACTCCCAGCTCGATGCCGGCGACGGAATCTTTGACGGCAGCGTACAACTTGCCCACCTGTTCGGGCGTTGCCGTGCCGACCGTATCGGCGAGCGAAACGGTCCGGACGTTGAGGCTCTTCAGCCATTCCAGTGTCTCCTCGACAATTTCCGGACCCCAGGGCTCGTCGTAGGGGTTCCCGAAAGCCATCGAGATGTATACGACCAGATCGCGGCGGGCGGCGGAGGTGGCCTTCCTCAGCGTCTGGACCAGCGCGCGTGACTCGCCACGCGTCATATTGGCGTTGGCGCGGCGAAAATAAGCGGAGATGGAATAGGGGTAGCCCAGAGTTGTCACGCCGGGCGTGGCCAGCGCCCGCTCCATGCCTTTTTCGTTGACGACGATGCCGATGATTTCCAGTGGGGCGCCGGCGGGCAGCGATGCCATCAGTGCTTTCATGACCTCTTCGCTGTCAGCCATCTGCTTCACATACTTCGGAGAGACGAAGCTGACGGCATCAATGTGGCGGAAACCGGCTGTAATCAAACTCTTCAGATACTCAACCTTTTCTTCGGTTGGAATAATGTCCGGCAGCCCTTGCCAGGCGTCTCGAGGACACTCGATGAGTTTCACGGTTTGGGACATTGCTGTTATGGCTTTCCCTGGCGACTCACAAAGTCAATCTCGAGATCAAATGGTTTCGGGGGATGATCCCTCTTGTCTATCGTCGTGTGAACGATCAAACCCGACTGGGGATAGTCATATTCCACGTAGGTGAGAGCCGCACCGCGGAGCGCCGGTTTCTCCTTGCCTTCAGCGGGGCCTAGCACTAGGTTCCGGAGGCTGTCGGAATAGTGATTGAAGAAGTGAAACGTAGAAGCTTTGAATTGTCGGGCGACGTTGACTTTCTTTACGTCCTCGACCGCGTCATCCGGTGGAATGGACACTTTGATTTTGGCTAATCGATCCGCAGCAAAGAAAAGGTCCACGCCAATCCAAGGACCCTTAACCCTGCAAACCTTGCAGGAGCTTTCATCCCGACGGCAGGGTCCATTCAGTTCTCCAACCGTCTTTGGGGCTAGGTTCGTCAGGAGCCTGAGATTGTCAGCTTGAGCGATTTCAAACGCTTGTTCTCTGGTCATGCCAAGAACAAAGCCATTGACCGAGACAGTTTTGCGCTGCCAATCCGGAAGGCTAAAGAGGTCTGTGTGAGTTAGCTCAACAATCTCGGCACTCTGCGGAATCCCTTGTGGCCTAATATGCGATGCAAAGAAAGCACAAAATATCAGGGTTGCGGCAGGCGCACCTGTCCTGAAGATCGCCTTCTGCAAGGGTGAGTTCACGTTTGCAGCACTCCGGTCTTGAATTCGGGGATGACGGGATTCAATGAGGCCGCTTCGAGCGCCCAGATGAGCGCATCGCGTGTGTGCGCAGGATCAATGATGCCGTCCACCCAAAGCCGCGCGGCGGCGTAGCGCGGGTCGGTCTGGTGCTCGTAGGTGGCGCGGATCGAATCCAGGAGATCCTTTTTCTCTTTCTCGGAGAGCTTCTTGCCCTCGCGCTCGAGCTGTTTGATCTTGATCTCCACGAGGGTTCCCGCGGCGGAATCCCCGCTCATCACGGCGTAGCGCGCCGTGGGCCAGGCAAAGATGAAGCGCGGGTCGTAAGCCTTCCCGCACATGGCGTAATGGCCGGCGCCGAAGCTGCCGCCGCAGATGACGGCAATTTTGGGTACGACGCTGTTGGACACCGCGTTGACCATTTTCGCGCCCGCGCGGATGATGCCGCTCCACTCCGCCTCTTTGCCGACCATGAAGCCGTTCACATCGTGAAGGAAAACCAGCGGCACGCGGTTTTGATTGCAATCGAGGATAAACCGGGCGGCTTTCTCCGCCGATTCGGTGTAAATCACGCCGCCGAACTCGATGCGCTTCTGCCCGGTGCCCGGCGCGGTGGTCTGCACGTTCTTCTTTTGATTCGCAACGATGCCGACAGCCCAGCCGCCGATGCGCGCATAGCCGCAGAGAAGCGTCTCGCCGTATTCCGCGCGATACTCCTCCCACTGGCTGCCGTCCACGATGCGCGCGATGATTTCGCGCATGTCATATTGCTTGGCCGGATCGGCGGAGAAGATGCCGTAGATTTCCTCGCCCGGATGCGCGGGCTCGACGGGAGCCTTGTGGCTGAACGCGGCGGCCGGCCCGTGCCCCATCTTATCCACCAACTGACGGATGCGGTGAATGCAGGAATCGTCGTCGGGCTCGCGGAAGTCCACCGTCCCGCTGATTTGCGAATGCATTTTCGCGCCGCCAAGCTCTTCGGCGGAAACCTTCTGCCCGATGGCGGCTTGCACCAGAGCCGGGCCGGCGAGAAACAGACCCGAGCCCTCGGTCATCAGGATGTGGTCGCACATCACCGGAAGATAGGCCCCTCCGGCAACGCACATTCCCATGATGGCGGTAATTTGCGGGATTCCCAGGGCGCTCATCACCGCGTTATTCCGGAAGACGCGGCCAAAGTCGTCCGTGTCGGGGAAGACGTCCTCCTGCAACGGCAGGAACACGCCCGCGGAGTCCACCAAATAGATCGTCGGGATGCGGTTTTCGATGGCGATGTTTTGCGCGCGGATGACTTTCTTCGCGGTCATGGGGAAAAACGCGCCGGCTTTTACCGTGGCGTCGTTGGCGATGATCATCACCAACCGCTCGCAAACGCGGGCCAGCCCCGTGAGCGTCCCCGCGGCGGGTGCGCCGCCCCATTCTTCGTACATTTCATAGGCGGCATAAATGCCCAATTCAAAGAAGTTTGTTTTCGGATCAATGAGCTTGGCGATGCGCTCGCGCGCCGTCTGCCGCCCTTTCTTATGCTGTGATTCGATGGCCTTTGCGCCGCCGCCCTGGCGAATCGTTTCTTCTTCGTTCTTGATTTCCGTGAGGAGGTCAATGATGAGGCGGGTGTTCTTTTCGAAATCCGGAGCTTCGCGGTTGATGTGTGACGCCAGAACGGAACTGGACACTTGCAGACCTCTCGTTGAAAATGCCCATCCACGCGCCAGAAAAAGCAGCAGAAGCGGGCTCCTCTGGCGGGCAGAGCGTCACAGTATAACGTGGAACACGGCTCTTTGCGCGCAGAGCGGAGGTCGGGGTGGCGGTCAGCCTTTTTGCGCGGCGCGGGTGCGCACGAATCGCACGATGTCCTGAGTGGAAGTGCCGGGGAGGAAAACCTCCGCTACGCCGGCCTTCTTCAATCCGGGAATGTCGGCCTCCGGAATAATCCCGCCGACGAGAACGGCCACATCGTTCATCCCTTTCTTGTGGAGCAAATCCATGAGCTGCGGGCAGAGGGTATTGTGCGCGCCGGAGAGGATGGAGAGGCCGATAACGTCCACGTCTTCCTGCGCGGCGGCCGAGGCAATCATTTCGGGGGTCTGGCGCAAGCCCGTGTAGATGACCTCCATGCCCGCGTCCCGCAACGCGCGGGCGATGATCTTGGCCCCCCGGTCGTGGCCGTCCAGACCGGGCTTGGCAATCAAAACACGAATCTTCTTTTCAGGCATTGGTTGGCGGCGGCCTAAGTGATGGCCACTTCTTCGTAGGTGCCGAACACCTCGCGCATGGCGTCGCAGATTTCGCCGAGGGTTGCGTAGGCCTTGACGGCTTCGTAGAGGAACGGCATGAGATTCTCCGTCCCGGGAGCCGCTTTGCGCAAAGCGTTCAATCGGCGCGTGACTTCCTCCTGCGAGCGCTCGGCCCGGAGTTTCTTGAGCCGGGCCGCCTGGCGATGGGCCACGGTTTCGTCAATCTGAAGAGTCTCCAGCGGCCTTTCTTCGGCCACATAGTCGTTCACGCCGACGATTATCTTTTCCTTGCGGTCCACGGCAAGTTGGTAGCCGTACGAGGCTTCCGCAATCTCGCGCTGCGGGTAAGAGCGCTCGATCGCCGCCACCATCCCGCCGAGTGCGTCAATCTTCTCGATGTAATCCCAGGCGCCGCGCTCGACCTCGTTGGTCAGCGTTTCGACGAAATAGGATCCGCCCAGAGGATCCACCGTGTTGGTCACTCCGCTTTCGTGGGCGAGGATCTGCTGCGTGCGGAGGGCGATGGTGGCGGCGAACTCCGTGGGAAGCGCCCAGGCTTCATCGAGGGAATTGGTGTGCAGCGATTGCGTGCCCCCGAGCACCGCGGCCAGCGCCTGCAGCGCCGTCCGCACCACGTTGTTATAGGGCTGCTGCGCCGTGAGCGAACATCCCGCGGTCTGGGAGTGAAAGCGGAGCGCCCAGGAGCGGGCCGACTTGGCGCCAAAGCGCTCGCGCATGGTTTTGTACCAAATTCGCCGCGCCGCGCGATACTTGGCAATTTCCTCGAAGAAATCGCTGTGGGCGTTGAAGAAGAAGGAAAGCCGCGGGCCAAACTCATCCACATCCAGCCCGCGGCGCATGCCCCATTCCACGTACTCGATGCCGTCGCGCAGGGTGAAGGCCAGTTCCTGGATCGCCGTCGAACCGGCTTCGCGGATGTGGTATCCGCTGATGGAGATGGCGTTGAACTTCGGCGTGTGCTTGGTGCAGAACTCGAATGTATCAATCACCAGCCGCATGGAAGGTTCGGGCGGATAGATGTATTCCTTCTGTGCGATGTATTCCTTGAGGATATCGTTTTGAATCGTGCCCGAAATTTTGTTCCAGTCGGCCCCCTGCTTTTCCGCGACGGCAAGATACATGGCCCAAATGACGGCCGCGGGGGAATTGATGGTCATCGAAGTGGTCACATCGGCCAGAGGAATCTGATCGAACAGGACTTCCATGTCGGCCAGAGAGCTAATCGCCACACCGCACTTTCCCACTTCGCCTTCCGAGAGCGGGTGGTCGGAGTCATACCCCATCAGCGTCGGCAGATCGAACGCCACCGAAAGGCCCGTTTGTCCTTGCGTGAGCAGATACCGGAAGCGCTGGTTGGTGTCTTCGGCAGCGCCGAACCCTGCGAACTGGCGCATCGTCCAAAGCCGCCCGCGATGCATCGTGGCGTGAATGCCGCGCGTGTAGGGAGGCTCTCCGGGATACGTCAGGTCCTTCTCGGGGTCCCACCCGGCAAGGTCTGCCTGCGTATAGAGACGCCGGATGGGATATCCCGAGATCGTGGTGAATTCTGCGGCTCGCTCCGGAGACTTTTCGAGCGCGGGCCGGAGGGTTTTTTCTTCCCATTCCAGCTCCCGTGGCGAAGGTTTGCGCGCAGTCCGCGAAATCTCCGGCGGGTTTGCAACGGGCACGCTGGATTTGCCTTTGTCGCTCATTTCCACGGACTCCCGGCCCTTGGAAGGCACATGGCCATCCGGATAGTCTGTCGGCTGCGTTCTCGATTCATTTTAGGACATGGAAGCAGGCGCGGCAAGGTGCGTTTGGCAGGCCTTGGCGTTTTCCTGGGCTGTCGGCCATCCGGGCGAGAAACGTTGCGTAATTGACGTGCTCAAATCATTTGAGTACTGTGCATTTATGGCTAAGAAAAAGAACAGCAGGAGAACTAAAAAGAACGCCTTCCTCGGAAACCTGGACCGGCTCGGCGGAAAAAAATTGATGCAGCATGGCGCCGATGAATCCTCACGAGGAAAGGAATCACGCAAGCACTCCGTCGGCGGCGGCCGGCGTAAGTCCCGCTGAAGCTGCCGCGTGCGCCAAAGTGGTTGCTTTAACGAGGACTAATACGCCTTCTGAGTTCCAATCACCTCGCCTTGAAAGGTTCCGGGGATCAGCGTGTCGCGCTCAACCGCTCCACTCCTGGCGTCGGCAATCGACACGCGGTTGACGTCCAGGGTGCGGCCCAGTGCGCGCTCGTAGTCAATCTTGGCTTTCGCCAGATCCACCAGCGCGCGCAATTCCACGCCTCGCGCGTTGCTCAAGTCGCGCTGCGTTTGAATGACCAGGTAGACGGTGGACGCGCCCAGTTGGTATTTCTTCTGCTCGGCGTCGAGCGTCTTCTCCTGCAGAATGCGCGCCTGCACTGCGGCCTGGACGCGGGCGCGGTCCTGCTCGAGGGCGATCTGCGTATTGCGGACGTCAATCACAACATTATTCCGAAGTTGGCGCATGCGCGCCTCGGACTGGCGCTGCTCGAGAAGCGCGCGGGCGCTATCGGCTTGGGCCGGACGGTTGCGGATCGGCAGGGTCAAGTTGAACTGCAGCGTGTAGTCCGGGAAACGGTTGTTGAATACATTGCTGAGCGCATCCGACAGACCACCAGGGACTATGCCCACGACGGTGGTACCGCTCAGGAGCTTGGCATTTCCTCCTAGGCCCTGAGTCAAATACTGGCCGGAAACAGTGAAAGTGGGGAGCAAGGCGTTGTTCGTGGCGCGCACGTTGATGTCGCGGGCCTTCAGATCCTCGACCTGCTGGAGAATGTCCGGCCTTTTTTCCCATGCTTCTTTCACCGCGTCCGGAAGAGGAGCGACTTGCATTTCCACCGGCTGCGTCGCTGAATCCGTCGGGATAACCTCCACGTTGATCAAGGCCGGGGTCAGAGGGTCCTTGGTAATCGTGCTGATCAGCAAGGTTTGCTGTTGCTGCTGGACCGTCTGCGCCACGATCAGGTTCTGCCGATCCGTGGCCACTTCGGATTCCGCGCGGGTGACGTCAATGGGGGCCATGGTCCCGATTTCCACCTGGCGTTTGTTATCCGAATAAAGTTTCTCGGCTACGGCCACGGCTTCCTGCTGCACCTTCACGTTTTCCCGCGCGAAGACCAGTTCCCAATAGGCGTTGGCAACCTGGTTTGTCGTATTGATGGCTTGTTGTGTAAACGCCAGGTCCGCGATCTTCTTGTTGATCTTGGCGATGCGGATAAACCGCGTATTCACGAGCAGGCCCCAGCCGTTGAGCAGTTGCTGGTTGAAGAAAACGCCCAGCGACGATTGCACCGAGGGGTTGAAGATGGAAGCCGGGGAGTTTGTCGAACTGCGCGTGTTGTTGAAGAACGCGCCAAAACCCGTGCCGGTATGGAATCCTTGAGAGTACGTCGTGTTGTACGTGGCGGTGTGCACCACGAGCGAGGAAAACGTAGAAACGCCGGTTCCCGAGGTGAATGGGTTATTGACGGGAATATTGCGGTCGTCAAATGTGATCCCAGTCGTGATCGCGGGATCGAAGTTCTGCGAGGGGTTGGCGCCCTCGGCGAATTGGCCGTTGGAAAAGGGGATGCCCCGGCTGATGCCGCCGCCCTTGGCCCGGAGGATGTCCGTTTCAGAAATCCAGTCACTGTACCGCTGCACGATGATGTCCATGTTATTTTCCAATGCCAGTGCGACGGCGTCCTGCAAGCTCAGCGCGAGCTTGCCGTCGTGGACCATCTGCTCGATGCGCGGCGAGTTTTCCAGGTCTCCTCTCTCCAGATGGATCGGGCGGTAAGGTTTCCAAAGGATCGGAAACGCCCGGGGAGGCTTTGAAAAATCGTGCGCGGACAGATGGAGCGAGCCGAGCGAGCCCTGCAGGGGCGCAGGCGGAGAAGGCGGCTGCTGAGCAGGTTGCGCCGGTGGTTGTGCGGGCTGCTGCTCTTGGGCGGAAACCGGGACAACCGGACCAACGACGATCGCAAAGGCCAGGACCAATGCGGCGAAAGTACGTGCGAGCCTTGGCAACATATTGTTCACTCTCCCAAACAGTGTGATGGGCACAGAATCCGGCCGAATGTGCACTAATCTTGTAAAACGTGTAGCGGCGTGGTTTTGTTTCAAAATTCTTACCGCCGCGGGACTCTCGACTTGCGTGGAAGCGTCAAGTCAGCGGGCTTCCGAGTCTAACAAGTCTGGCTTTTCTTGACAACCGGGCAAGGCGCCGCTACGCTACGCCATCGGCGCGAGAGGCGGGCATTTTTTCCGTCTCCCGGCGAGGCGCTGCCGCATGCGACCAGAGGAGATGCGCGAACTGCTGGAGTCGGTCGGGGCGATTCGTCTGGGGCACTTTGAATTGTCTTCGGGTATGCACAGTGGCACCTACGTTCAGTGCGCGCTTGTGCTTCAATATCCGCGCTATGCCGAGATGTTGGGGCGCGCTCTGGCCTCCGAATTCCACGACCTGCGGGTGGATTGTGTTGCGTCGCCCGCGTTGGGTGGCCTGATCCTGGGGCAGGAAGTGGCGCGCGCGCTGCCCGGCGCGGCAAAAACTCCGCCCGGTGCGCCGGCCGGAGGAACGCGCGCGGTGTTTGTCGAGCGCGACACGACCGGCGCTCTCTCCCTTCGGCGCGGATTTCAGATTGAGCCCGACGAGCATGTTCTCGTCGTCGAAGATGTTTGGACCACAGGAGGCTCGACGTTCGAGACTATGCGCGTCATCGAAGAAGCGGGTGGACGCGTCGTGGGCGTGGGCACTCTGATTGACCGCAGCGGCGGAAGAATTGAATTTCCGGTCCCCTCCGAGGCCCTGCTGGACCTCAAGATTGACAGTTACGAATCCGATGACTGTCCTCTCTGCCGTTCCGGGAGCACTCCCATTCGTCCTGGCAGCCGGTTCCTTCGCGCCACGCCCTGAAGCCGCTCGCGTGGGATAATCCTCCTCGAAAATGCACAACATCAAGCTGACGCTCGCCTACGATGGGACGGATTTTTCCGGCTGGCAAATTCAGGTCGGGCGTCCCACGATTCAAGGTGCGCTCGCGGAGGTTCTGCGAAACCTCACCCAGGAGGCTCTCACGGTTCACGGCGCGGGACGCACCGATGCGGGAGTGCACGCGCTGGGGCAAGTCGCGCATTTCAAGACGCGTTCGGAGCTGTCCCCGGGCGAGTTTCAGCGCGCCTGCAACGCGCTCCTGCCGGCCGCCATTCGAGTCGTTGCCGCCGAGGAGGTCGGCCCGGATTTCCACGCGCGCTGGGGGTCACTGGCAAAGACGTATCGTTACCGCATTTACCGAGGGCGAGTCGCGCCCCCGTTCGTCTGGAGCTATGTGCTGCACTATCCGTACCCATTGAACGTCGCGGCGATGCAGCAGGCGGCGCTGCTATTTGTTGGGACGCATGATTTTGCCTCGTTGGCGGCTTCCACAGGCTCGGAAGAGGACGACCGTGTGCGCTCTACGGTGAGAGAGATTTATCGCGCCGAGATAATCGAAGCCGCTGGCGGGGAAGAGATGCTTTTCGAGGTCCGCGGAAAATCTTTTCTGCGGTTCATGGTGCGCAAGATGGTGGGAACGCTGTTGGATGTCGGACGCGGAAGGCTGGCGCCGGAAGACATCCCGCACCTGTTTGAGCTGTGCGACCGGTCCAAATCCGGTCCGACCGTCCCGCCGCAAGGCCTGTGCATGGTGTCGGTCGAATACCCCGATCTCTGGGATCCGGGAGCCGAATAGGTTTTGAGGCTGGGCGACCTGCCACGGCAAGTCGCCCAGCCACATTGCTACCCTATAGTGTCACGAGCAGCGATTGGGAATTGTCCCCACCACCTGGCGGTGGCGCCTGGCCTCCGTTGCCGCCAACGTTGACCGTGGTGCCGTCGAACTTCGTGAGAGTGAAGCCGGCGAAGCCCACCGGGTAAGTTGGCCATCGCGAGCAGCGGACCGAGATCGAACAGGATGGCTTTGACGTGCACACGGAGAATAATCGAATGGGAATGAAAAACTTGACTGTGCCACTCTTGCTTTGGACTGCGCTGGCTGTTCCTCTTTGGGGCGCCGACAACCTTCGGCTCAACCAAAGACTGATCTACTCGAGCGACAGCCAGGACGGCCCCCTCATCACGGGCGACGAAATGGAAGAGGGCGCGGTGCAAGGGAAGCCGAACTACATCATTTTCTATGGCGAGGGTTGATTTAATTCCAAGCCGCAGGCTCGCCGCACCGTCAACCTGTATGAGAAGTACAGAGGCCGCGTGAATTTCGTGATCGTTGATCTGGATTTAAGGCGCTCGGTCGCCCAACAAGAACTCGTCAAGAAGTACTACCAGGGTTACATCCCCCACGTCACAGTTCTCGATAAAGCTGGCAAGCCGGTTTATAACTCCTCCGGCGAAGTGGAAGAATCAAAGCTTTCCCCAATTCTTGACGCGAGCTTGAAGTAGGAGCGCAATGACGGCGGCCATTTTGCAGTTGCACAGGATTCGAGGAAGCGCCATCAAAAACCGGAAGCGAGAATGGCACGCCAGTTCTAAAAGGTCCCTACAAGCGCAAGACCGGTACCCGGTACCGGGCCCACCGGTGAAGGGGTCAGGCCGTTGATATTGTTCTCGATGAGTAGTACGACCCGATTTGTACCTGCCGAGCCGAAGGTGATCGGGGAACCGGCATCGGGCCCCGTGGTAAAGTGGGACGCAGCGAATTGCACTGTCCCTTCGCCGCCACCGGACAGAATGATGCTGTTCTCGGCTATCAACGCACCAAGAAAGGCCTTGTTGCCCGTGTCGGTTCGGACGAACCAGACACCGTAGAACCTTCCGGAACCAAAAGGCTGGGCCGGTAGATCCTTGCCCTGCGCCACGCCTTGCAACACGTTGCCGGCAAACCTAAGATCGATCATTCCGCTGGCATCGGGAGCGCCCGCACCTGATGAAAGGGATAGATGGGTAGTCTGCGCATGGGCGGGCCAGGTGCCGATCGAAAATAGTCCCGCCGGTAGGACCAGAATTGCCGTTGCGCTCAACAGAGCGAGAATTTTCCACGTCCTTCGGGTTTCCATGTTTCCCTCCTTAAAGGTGCCACAGGCCAAACCACAGCCCTTAGCTCTGAGCGGAGGGCGGCCCGGATAGTCGGACCGCCCCACTGAAAAGGGTTATCAGTTTGAAATCGTCGCAGTCGTTCCGTCGAACTTGGTGAGCGAGACGGAGAACTTCTCGTTGTACGTACTGGCCCTGTCTTGAAGTGCGCTCAGAGCGAGTGCCTCCCCCAGCAACAACGACTGGTCGGTGTCGCTGCGGTAATGGATGCCCGCATGGATGCCGTGGGCGAAGCTAACGTTGTGTCCCACCTTTGCGAGTTCGCCGTTAATGGTCAGGCTGCCGCTGTCTGAGCCGGTGTAGACGCTAAGCGCGGTGCCATTCGCGCTTGGCACGTACACATCCCTTCCGATGGCTGTGAGCAGCGGCCGGATGAACTGGCTGCCGTCGAAGAAGAACTTCAGAACAGTGATGCAGGCGCCCCCAACTGTGCCATGTCCAGTGGGATAGGACGGGTGCGTCGGGCAGCCTTCGGGGAATGCTTGGGAAAGCAGGTAGCTCCCATATTTTGTGAAGCTTTGTTGGATCGCATTGGAGTTCAGCAAACTGCTGTCCAGGGTGCAGCTGACTTTACTCCCCTGGCCAGTTTTGAACAGCTGGGCGATTCCTCCTGTCGCCTCCGGACGAAGGCGGCGATGGACATACCACTTCTGGAACCAGACGGCTTTGAGCGCCCGGGTGGCCGCTTCAGCCATCGTTCCGACAATGTCCGGCCCACCCAAGGTGCCGAAGCCGACTTGAGTTTTTGAGTTGTCGTAGGGATTACCGGGGTTCAGAGGCGCGTGTATGGTCGAGAGCACCAGTGCAGCGACGAGGTATGCCTGATAGAGCAAGTCCACATGGGTAAAGGATGCCCAGTCTCGACCGTCTCTGGCATACCGGAATGTCGAGTCGTTCTGGAGAGTCAGGCCCGTGCTCCCGCCGTTCTGGACGTTCAGCCAGTCACTGAACGAGGTCAAGAAATCTTGCCCCGCGCTGAAAACCTGCCATTGCTGGCCGATGGGTTGCACACCAAGAAATGTAGGCTGAATGGCGAACTGTGAGGTGTAGGGACCTAGCGTCTCGCCGGCAAAGGTCGAACCGAGACCCCCCTTGAAGAGCAAACTCGGAGTCACGTTGCCAGTGCTGTCCCTGGGACCCGTGTAGGCCGACAGACCGGTCAGCTCGGCCGCTGCTGCCTGGGCCGTCGTGTTCGTAGGGTATTGGTCGAAGGGGATGTCGCGCAGCAAAGAAGCCCAGTAAATCTCGACCATTTCTGCGGCGGTCTGCTTGCCAGCTATGGTGGGCGCGGGCGGCGCGCTCAGGTTGTGTGAGTCGGTGCCCTCAAGATCGAAGGCTAGGCCGGACTGCGGGTTAGTTAGCTTAGCGGTGCCGCCCAGAGTGATGTTCTCGAAGTCCGCCGGATTACCCGACGAAAGGGCATTTTGTAAGGTCGCGTAGGCGCTCTTGCTCACCCGCCCAACGCTGTCGTGCGGCAAAGCCTTGGTGTAAGTGCCGCACTTGTCTTTGTAGAGCGAGTCGTCGCCGTTGCATGGGTGTGAGACGAGGGGTTGGTTGAACTCGGCCGTGGCCACATTCACGCGCTCGTTCTGGCTCGCCTGGGCCCGCTGCGAATCCGTCAACGGGCCGAACTCACACGCCGAAGGCGAACCGCCCAAATCACCGGGGGGAATGGTTGTTAAATCTGCAGCACGCGCCGTTTCTTCAAGCGCTATGACCTGGGCGGCCATGGTCACCGCGGCCGCGCCGCCCACCGTGCCCAGAAACGACCGCCGGCTGGGATCGCGTGGCTGGTCAGCCTCACCTAACCGAGGGCCCTTCTTGCTGGTAATGGACAACTCCTCCGGTTGTGTGTTCTCAGTTGGCTTCTTCTTCATGGAAGGTCACCTCTAGGACTTTGATTTGCACCCAAAAATACCTTGGAATTCCTTCGCAGTTGGTGGAGCCGCAGTTCTCTTTCGGAAAAACCCCGCCTGCAGCCGAGCCTGAGCATTCTCTTCTCTCTCTTGTGGCATGGTCAGTGCTGCTCACGTGGACTACACGAGGCTTTCAGCCTACACAAAAATAGGGCCGATCACCCCGAGAGTCAATTGGCCGGATGGTATGAACGGGCGTACATATCCCGGTTAATGTGCTCTCCTTGCTAATCCGGGTCATATCCTCTATTATTAACCGCTCCGTTCCGACTGGGGTAACCGGTGCATCCTATCAAAGTGTTGCTCGCCGAGGATTCTCCTCTCCTCCGAGAAGCGCTGGCTCCCCGCCTTCACCGGATGGGCTTTGCTGTGACGGTGACGGTGGCTGGGCCCACTTCTCGCCGAAGCAAGAAAGTGGCCTGCGCCGAGGTAGTGCTGCTCGATACCGCAACAATTGGTCGGAATCCGCAACAGCTGGAAGAG
>WNGL01015320.1_pt1 | contig 16221 bp, 17 predicted proteins | sample 5400591 | NCBI WGS metagenome assembly WNGL01 (sample SAMN13153377, study PRJNA577476) | soil metagenome | isolation source: 80 cm soil or saprolite under Garry oak tree replicate 1 | place: USA:California | collected 2016-06-15
TACGGAACGATATTATATACTATGGGATGGAACATAAATTCTTCTTGTTCGTTCACTCGATGTGACCCTTGCATAACCATCCACAACAATTGGGCAAGCTAAAAACAAGGCATCCCTATCACCAACAGGAACACCTGTCACACCATAACCACCGATAACTAGCAGTATTCATCACAACCACCATAATTAAAAATTATTTTGTTTTGGGCCATCAACAATACACTCATAGAAATCGAAGAATATCACATAAAAAAAATAAAATAACAATAATTAGATTGAAGTCATCTAAAGCAATCACATGTGAGAATATGTACACAACTATAGAGGCCGTGTCCACAGTTCCTAAATATTTAACTTACGTATTACCCGTTATGGCACACATGCTTTACAGGCTCTTCAATACAGCGCTTAGATTTCCTTCAATTTCAAAAGAGGAAAAAAAGTAGGTTTTCGGCGAATGAATTACAGAGACAAGACTGACATATCTGCGACAATCCTAGAACTCGCAAATGGTGGAGCATCTAAATCCAAAATAATATCAACTGCATTTCTTAATCACTCGAGCAGCCTGCAATATTTTAAGATGCTTCTTGAGAATAAATTGTTGATCTATCAAAAAGAAAAGCGAATGTTTAAGACCACTTCTACGGGTATCCAATTTTTGCAACTATACCATCTAATGAATGAGTTACTTAAGTGAAAATCATTTTGTAATTTGTCTTTCTGAACTAGCTACTTTTTATCTGTAGGAGCAGGTTTAGTTTTATCTTCAACTAATTTGAATCTAGAGAGCTGCTTGTATGCTAGAAATACTATGAATGCAATATTATAAAGTTGATTATATTTCCAATTAGATCGCCCACCATGAAAGTAGAATGCCCCACAGTAAACTTCGCTGCGTTCAAATCTCCAGCAGGCCCCACAGTAATCTTTACTCAGTTTGATTATTGTGTACAAAGCCAAATTATACAGAAACATTACAATCTACTCAAATAATTATACATTGTTACCAGTCAAGAGCATACAGACCTTTTTAGAATAAACCTCGAAACACTTCCTAATTAATTAAGCAGTCATACAATAGGTCAAGGTAACAACAAGAGTAACAGAGTCAGTATGCTATTTTGTGATTTTAAACCTCAGGGATTTATATGCCAGAGACACTAATATTCATTGTATGAAATTCAATCCTTTTGATAGGAAAAAATTCAAATGCAATATGTGTGACGAGAAATTCAAGACTGGAACTGAACTGACAGAGCATAATCATATAAAACATGGGCCAACGAAGTAACAGTAGTATAGTAGTGCTAATCCTACTGTTCCTCACTTTTTTCTTTCTATTGGCATCGCAAATGAGAGCTGGTACCCATCCGGGTCTAATATATGAAAGAATCTTTCACCCCATGACGCATTTATAGGTTCATTTTCAAATGATACTAATTCTGATATAGAAGCATCATTCGTAAATCGTGAGTAAAGTTCATCTACATCTTCGGAGTAAAATATTATCCTACCAAAATCCATTTTATCACTATTGTGCTGGTTAGTAGAATTAATGTTCCTCTTTACCTCCAAGTTGAGATACATTTTGTATGTACTTTCCTCACAAATCTCAAACGTTGTGAAAGAATCACTATAAGATCCCCCATATGCAACCTTAAAACCAGGTATGTTGGAATAAAATTTGCATGACCTTTCCATGTTTTTAACTGATAGCGTAACTGCAGATATCTTGTATACTCTCACGATATTTCTTTTCTGTTACCAATAGTGTTAAATTTTTCCTAATCAAAGGATGTAAATTGCATCGGACGGTATTTGTACTGTCCACACTCGTTTCATGGATAAGATTTGATAAAGAAATTATTGCATCTATGAATGGCCGCCAAACTGAACCGGAACTCCATGAGAGCGTCAATAGATGATTTGGGTATAATTTGGGTATTTTCTTAAATATTTGACATGAAAAGAATAAGATATGTTAAGCAATGTAAGATTGTCAAGACGACTTAAGAATTTGGAATCTAGACCAAAGGTCGTGATTTTTGGAGCTATGGTAACAATGACAGTAGGGATGGTTGTAACAATACTTACCCTGCTATCGCACGCGACATAATGAAGCACTTCTGCCAGCACCATCTCATTTTATGTGTCGCCAAAATTGGAATTTATCTAACACGAACTGGAATATGAATATTCAAAGTTATGATATGAATTTATCGTAAGAAGAGAATCGTCGAATTAAGTTACAAACGGCTATGGTCGGCTATGGCCGAGCTTTCTAGTTCATTTTATAAATGGCCATCTAGGCAACTTCTCTTATACTATCATTGAAAATTACTACTTGGCTATGACTACAATTCTTCTTTCTATGGGACCACACATGGAGTTTAATTCTTTATATTCATGACCTCACAAAGACCAAGTAGATTCCTACCTAGATAATTGATAATAATATTGGGAGAAACCCTGGCCAGTACATACAAATTTGTTTATGCAAAATAAACTAAACTAATAAAGAATATCATTTGACATTCAGGAAAAGGAAAAAGACATCAAAGCCTTCAAAACTGACCCCGACTTTATTTTTCGTTATTGCAACAGTAATAAATCTACGTGGGGCAATGTTTTTAAGTTATATGTTTAACAATAAACTAACAAAAAGAAATTGGTGGAGAATTCTCAGATTCAACTGGTGGAAAATCCAAATCTAACGGCACCAGCGTTAAACCGCTTTGTAAAACCAAATGACATCAACAAATTAGTTGCACAGTACGGCACCCCGCTTTATTTAATTGACGAAGACACGCTACACGCAAAAGTCAAGGAATTACATACATCATACTCAAAATTCAGTGGACCTCTAAAGATCGCCTACTCTATTAAAGCTAATTTTAGCCCGGCAATCTTAAGGGCCTTCATAGCTGACGGCATAACATTCGATTTAACATCGATTGGCGAGCTTCATTTTATAAAACGATGCAAAGCAGTTCCTGAAAATATCATTTATACGAGCGTTACAGAGGAATTCGAGGAGTACCTTGAGGTATTACAAAGTGGTGTAAGGAGAGTTGTTGTGAGTTCCTTTAATGGAATGACGAATCTAGCAAAAGCAGCTAGCAAAATAGGTGTCAAAATACCAACTATGATCCGAGTGAATCCAGAGGTAGGAGTTAAAGCTGGAGTTCGTGCTTCATACAGAAACGGTAAATTCGGAGTTCCATTCAATGGTGGAACTATCGATAGCGCAACCAAAATGATCAAACACCTAATGGATAATGATTTACTTAGATTTGAGGGCTTCCACTTTCATCTAGGGTCGCAAATTACAGACTTTTCATGTTTCATACATGCACTTGACAAGATGGATGCATTTATGACGAAAATGAAGAAGGAATATCCAAACTTCCAGGTTACTACATTTGATATCGGGGGAGGAACTCCAGTTTTCTACGATGAACCCATATCAAGTCCCATGCAGATGGCTGAAAACCTTGTCTCTCGACTCAACCAATTAGTAGAGAGTCACGGAAGATTCGAATTGATGATCGAAAGCGGTAGATTTCTTGTAGCTGAATCATCGATCTTGCTTTCTAAGATAGTAAATACTAAGGAATATAATGAACACAAAATTGTCATAGTAGATGCAGGGTATCATTTATTATTAGATGCTGCTCTTTTAAAACAAGAATATCCACAAGAAATAGTTTCAATGCCTAAAAACAGACTGAAGACAACAAGTCTAATACACACAAAGAACATCCATTTGGCAGGTAGGTTATGTGATACGTATGACATATTTCCTCTATCGAAAGCATCAAGCCTAAACGAGGCAGATGTTGGAAGGTATATAGCATTCTATAATGTAGGAGCATACTCCCTCGTATTCAATATGCCCTTTCACTGTCAGATAAAACCACCTGTCATTATGAAGACTGCCAAGGGAGAATTTAAAGAGGTTAGAAAAGGAACATCATATGAACGACTCTTTACAGAAGAAGGAGGAGATATAATCTAGCCGCGCTATTTTATTTCCGAATAGAGTTTATATACATTTTACTTACAGAGATTGTTAAATATATTGTCATCTTCACCCTCCTCATTTACCAGAAATGGCCATGACAATAATAACAAGAAAATCAGAGCACATATTTTAATACTTGGCAAAGTCCAGGGCGTGTATTTTCGACAAAACACTCGAATCGTAGCTACTAGACATGGCGTTACGGGTTGGGTACGTAATCTAAGAGATGGACGAGTGGAGATCCTTTTAGAAGGATATTCCGCAGATGTGGGACAGGTGATTGAATGGTGTCATGCAGGTCCACCAAAGGCAACAGTTAATGATGTTGATATAAAGTACGAAAGGTATACTGGAGAATTTGAAGGATTCAGGGTCAATTATTGAATTGGACTAGCATTAGGTGTCAGAATGACTTACTGTTACATAATATAACCAGAGATGCTGGCATCTTCTGAGAATACTTCCATGTTACTTAGTCACCTTATTGATATTCGTGTAGATACATCAAGCTGTTGTAAAGACATGGGTTACTAGAGAGCTCACGAGTACAGATAAAATGCTCAGCTAGTAGGGAACAAAAGCAATACACTAGAGATCAATTGCTCTTAAATCATGCCTTAGACTGTTCTCCTTCATTTAAGCCAACCGGGTTATCGATTAAGACATTTCATATCCTGATAGTCAATATCAAAGCATTGTCACAGCTATAGCAGAGAGCAACTAAATCATTTGAAGATACCAGCTGGATGGACATCATCAGAGTATAAAATTTCCAACCGTATAACAGTTTTAGTCCGAAGACCGCAATCTAAGATTTGTAAATCTCTGGTGTAAACTCGATCACTATACTTCATTTTTTTGACCCGTGTCTGCCTGTAATATAATTTGTTCTGCGGATCTTTTCATTTTTAGTATTTCATAAATATGACGTGAATCATTTAAGTGTAAATTGAAAATGTTGACAAATTGTACTTTTTGTAAAATTGTCGATGGAAATATTTCTGCAAGAATTATTAGTCAGAATGATAATGCTATTGCATTTTTGGATGCTTTTCCCTTATCCTTAGGACACACCCTAATCATTCCGAAAAGACATTATTCTAAAGTACAGGATATGAATAGGGAATATTCATCTGCAGTGTTTGGCTTGCTGAGGGTTGTAATTGCAGCAGTAGAAAAGGCAACTGGAGTCAAAGCATCAACTATAGCAATACATAATGGCGTAGAAGCAGGACAGGACATATTACATGTTCATATCCATATTATTCCACGCACCAGTCGTGACGGAGCAGGACCAGTCCATTCAATGTTTAAGAAGAGGCCAGACGTTAGATCTGAGAAGATGGATTCAATACTTGTCAGGATAAAAGAACTTCTCGAATTGTCATAACTCTATTTCATAGCATTCAGTTATTCGGCGAAGACTATTTAGCCTCTACTACAGCACAAAATGCTGATGCAAGGATTGGTTATTACAACGAAACCTTGTTCATAAATCCGAGATAATAACCATATTTACATACGTAGGACTAATGTCATGCTTATTCCATAAAGTGGATGGTTGTCAAATTTCCATTTACTACATTAGGAAATAGCTGTAAGTTATGACATGATCTGAAGTTTGCTAAGGACAAGGCTCTTGCAATCGATCCGTTTGATTGTTCAGTATCTTACAAAAGGTGCATTCATCTCTACCAAGTTATGTAAAATGGTTGATGGCTCATTGAGCGAGCACCTTGCTCTCACGACCGGGAATTTTTTCAATTACTTCACCCACCGTCTCATTCATAGCCGCTTCTGCTATATCACTTGCATGTTCCGCAGTTCTTCGTATGTCTTCCAAAATTAGCTTGATATAAACATTTGTAGATTCGTGCAAGGTTGAGGAAGAAGCCTTTTCTTTGTCAAGAAATATAATTATCTCATTTTCCAACGAACGTATGCCATCTGTTTTATCTACAATGCTATCCGCCAGATAATAGTCTCTTCGTAGAAATGCTTCGACTGAGTCGTTAAGTAGTGCCAGTGATATTCTACTCATCTTGTCTAGTTTTTGAAATACTTCTTTCGAAATTTTTTCCGTTATCTTGAGGCATTTAGCTGCAATACCGGCAGCGTGGTCAGCCACACGCTCGATACTTCGTACTGCAACACGATAACTCAGGCTGTCAGAGGGACCCTTTAATCCTATTTCTTGAAGCATCCTCTCGTTCTTTGTTGCCATCACGAGGTTTCGCAGTATGTAAAGACTAAATCTATCTACTTCATCATCTGATTTTAATATTGTTCTTGCGAGATCATGACTTTGTTCAGCTAGAGAAGCCATCGCATCTTTATGCATAGCAGTTGAAATCAAAAACATTCTTCGGACAGCAGTATTGACAGAAAGTTCTGGTAAATTGAGCAAAACCTGGATTGTGATCAAATCCGATGCATCAGCAATTATTTCTGTTCCTACCAAGTTTCTCCGCACCACTTCTCTGACCGCATCGCGCTGAGGAGGATTTATTCTTCCAGTCTTTGATTTCAAGTGCATAATATTATATCCTGCCAAATACATCGACACAACCTTGCGTTTTAGAGAATTGCCACTTTCATCCTGCAACATTACTGCAGTTACTTCGTTATTTGAGCTAGGACTCCTTACCGCATTAGGGACTATGGACAAGGAATTATTGGCTTCACGAATAATTGTTACAGGATCGCCAGCCTTAAGATGCATGTCATTCATCCATCTTTTAGGCAAGGACAATATGTATGTAGATCTACCTGTAAACTGTATCTTACGCACTTCATTTTCTTCAGATAGTCGACTCAATAAGGATCTTGAAAAAGGATGCTTTAATAAACATATTATGATAATTAATCATTTAGCGCTATATACGGTATAATACACTATATAGTTAACGTCTGGGACTTGACCTTCCTGTCATGATATAATGGATGGAGTCGCTAATATAGCAGGCATGGTCTGAAATTCGCTCCAAATACCTCAATATTAACAAGGCAGAGATATAACAACGAGGATCCATGTCCTTTTGGTCTTGATCGTTTTGCGGAGTAATAACCTCGTGCAAATACTTCCTATATAAGGCGTCAACAGTATCATCCATTTCGTAGAGTTTAGCAGATGCATTTTTATCTCGTAGTTGCAACGCGTGTACGCTGAGCAAGATCATTTCCCTCACCGTACTTGCCATCCTAAGAACAGCAGTCTTATCGCACTCATTAATATGACCTATTGTTTCAAGGACCTCTACAATGTCATATGCATAGCGTCCAAATCTAGAAAACCCATACGCAATTTCCATGCAAGACCTAATAAACCGCAGATCAGTGGCGACAGGCTGGTAACGTGCAATTAATTCGATTGCGAGATCGGCTGTTTCATCTTGAAGCACGCGAAGCTTTTCCGACCATTCAAATATTTGTTTTTTTAAATTGGTTCCTTTGTCATACGATTCAATGGATGTGAACACTGATTGCTCAGATAATCTTGCCATATCCATTATGATATTCCGAATACGGTCTATGCCCAGATCTAAGAGTCTAGTCAAAAAAAATGATGCCTAACCAAATTAGATTTCTAACCAAATTTACCAGATATATAGCGCTCAGTTAGCTCCTTTTCAGGATTCTCAAATATCTTCTTCGTTGGCCCATATTCTACAAGCTCTCCAAGATACAAAAAAGCAGTATAGTCAGATACTCGGGCGGCCTGTTGCATGTTATGCGTCACAATAATTATTGTTAATTCTTGTTCCAAATCATGAACAAGTTCTTCAATTTTAGAAGATGCCATTGGGTCTAGCGCAGACGTAGGTTCGTCCATTAGCAAGACTTCGGGCTGCATAGCAAGTGCCCTCGCAATGCACAGACGCTGTTGCTGACCACCAGACAACCCCATGCCCGGCCTGTCTAGTTCATTTCTTACTTCCTCCCACAGGCCAGCACCTTGGAGACTTTCTTTAACAATTTCATCGATAAGTTGCCTATCTTTGACACCGTTAAGCTTCAGTCCTGCGGCAACATTATCATAAATACTCATGGTAGGAAATGGGTTTGGCTTTTGAAACACCATTCCAATACGTCTTTTAATAATCACGGGATCTATATTTCGGTCATAAATATCAATCCCGTCAATAATAACTTGACCCTTTGAGCGTGAGCTCGGAGTCATCTCATGCATGCGATTCAGACATCGAATAAGTGTAGTCTTACCACAACCTGAAGGTCCTATGATTGCGGTAATGGTGTTCTCTTTAACATCCAAGTTAATATCTTTCAACGCTTGTTTGGTTCCGAACCATGCTTCCAGCTTCTTAATAGAAACCTTGTAAGGTTGCTGCTTTTGCTCTGCCTTCAAAGCATTCTCAGTGCTCTTGTAAGCAAGTTCCTCCTCGTTACTCAACTGCTGTTGATAATTGTCCGACGTGTTAATTATTTGTTGCATATATAGATAACATAGACAATATAGTCTCTTTTTATAAAACAGCGGTCGTCGTTCTTATTCAAAATGCTCTTCTTTGTGCAAACAATCTCACACTCACGCTCAATCTAATGACGAGGAGTTATCAGAACAAGGCAGCCCCACCCAAATGCCTAAGCGGATGCAAAATCCGTGCCGATTTCTTCAATAGATCTATTTCCGTATATACACACAAGACCATATCTTTTTTGCATTTTGCGAAATTTCCTTGCGACCAAGCGCTGATAAATCAGGAATGTTTCAAATATACTATAAGAAAGCCAAATGTCTGCTGAGTCATAGCCACTTTTCAAGCAACCGAATCTCAGTAGATTTTCCTGATCCGTCGATACCTTCAACCACGAACAGATTATCTTTTGACTCAAATTTCTTACTTTGCAGCACTATTTTCATCTTTTATGGACTCTTTACACACCAATGACCTGTGGCTTAGTTAAGACTCTACTATGGATAAGAGGGAGAGAATAAGTGACAGGAATGTTAAACGCTTCCTTAAAGTCTTTCAAGACACTTTCTATCAGAATTACCGGAAGAGTGTTAGTCTCTGTACTTCGTATAAAAGTCAATACAATTTCCTTTTGGCTACATTTAACAAATCTGACTTTCGATTTAACCCTTTCGAGAATTTCTGAGAGGGAAAGACAGGCTGCAATTTTTTCGATAGATTTTTTATTCTGCGGCTGCATGATTGAGCTGTATCGTGCAAAAAGCGTATTTGCGGTCTTTGCCTTCTTCGTACGAACTATTGATATTGCCAAAATCAGCTGTTCTCGATGACTAAGATGTGGGTTATCCTCATCAATTATCATATAAAACAGATTGTGTAGGTTTGTGGTAGGAGGCAATCCTGAGATCTGCCTAATAGCGTGAGCCAAGATCTCATATTCTCGTTCTTTCATTAATCCTAACGAGTAGAATGGTTTGACTAGAGTAGAGGTAAATTCTGGAATTTTCTCTGGTTTGCAGCAATGTTTAACCTGCCTCTGAATTTGATTTTGATTGATATTCTGTAAATAGTAGCCTTTAGAGCTTTGCAGGAAAGCAGAGAGAATGCCTTCCCTAAGGCCCTGTGCGCTAACCAAGATATTTTCAAATTCAAGCTTTTGCATTAATACCTTCATTATACATGAGCCGGCCGTAATAGTTTCTGCTCGATTGGCACCCACAGCATCTATCTTGGCAATTTCATATGAAGTCATTTTACGAAGAGTGCTGTTGATTGAGTGAATATGGTCAAAGTCCATTCTATAGTTGTGAATTTTATCAAGGGGGTACTTCCTTGTTTCTTGATCGTATCTTGCCATAGCTCGTAATGTTCCGCCTACGCCTACGAGTGTTGTGTCAGGGCTGATATCAAGTCCTTTTCGGTCAGGAAGGTTTTTAATTATGTGTTCTTCCATTCTGGAATAATTCTTCTTGGTTAACCTTCCTCCGACCTCACTATAGGACTGTGACAGTCTTAACGCCCCTAACGGCAATGATATCAACTTTTTGATCTTGAAATTTTCTGTGTATACTAATTCCAAACTCCCGCCACCTAAATCGAAAAAGAGAGCTGTGGGGATGCAGGTTGACTGGAGCGCTCCGAGATAAGAATAGAGAGCTTCTTCTTTTCCGGATAATACTCTAAAACGAAATCCTGTACTTTGAAGAACTTCATGAAGAAAATCATTCTTATTGTTTGCCTCCCTTACCGCACTCGTTGCGATTGATAATACATACTTTACACACTGAAAATTGACTATATCCCGGAACAACTTCAAGGTATGAATTGTACGTTGTATGGGTTCGCGGCCGAGGATGCCAGTGTGGTGCAGATCTTGGCCAAGTCTGACTTTCGCTCCTTCCTGTTCGTAAGCCTTGAACGAATTGTTCTTGCGATTTACATGATAATTCACCAATTTAGCAGAGTTAAATCCCAGGTCGATGATTGATACCTTCAAGTCTGAATTACACTCGGCAGAAGTAATATAATTGGTTTTTTATCGTAAGGTAACAATAAATTTAACCCTTATCTCATTTCTAATAATTGTATATAGATGATATAGACCATATTTGAAAATCGGTTGCAATACTTTTATTTTTGTACTTATGCATGCCGTCTATCAGATGGTTGGATTTTTTTTCTTAACAGACGGAATCTTTGAAGCGCTTTCTTTTTGCAATATTGATGTTTTTTTGGAATCATTTATTTTGGCATAGTCAAACGAATTATAAGTATGATCATAAAAAATACTGTTGCAGGTGAAGTCTGGGTCCATTACTCTTTTCTTAGAAATACATGTATTTTCTATGATCTTTTTTGTAATATGTTGGCTTAAATATTAGTATTCAGAAAGAAATAGTAAAAAGATGATCGAAGATCTGGATGCCTCGTTTAGGTTAAGGTTAAAGTTGAACGATATGAGATATACTTTTTTGACTATTATGTATTAGGGTCATCTCACTCATATAATGAAAAGAACTTTTCTGTAATTTTTCTTAAAGTGTCTACGTTCTGTTCAGCCTCTATAACTACATTGTTGTATTCATATTTGACATTGAATGATTTTAGTACTGTACGAAATAAACTAGATTTTTTGCCGTCCTCCGTTATTTCAATTTTATCAACTATAAGCAACTTCTCTTCAACGAGCCATCTCATCTTTCTATAAGCAGTAGTGTGGGATACATTGGTTTCGTGCATAATTTGATTAACTGATTTAGATTGGTACATGACAGCATCCAAAATCTTCTGTAATTCGGTGTCAGCCAGAGCAGCAAGGATCGCACGTTTTAGTCTCTCGCTTCTAATTATCATCCTTCTAGTTCAGGTTCCTCTTTTGATATCAACGCATCAGAAAGACCACAAAAGCGAGGTTACATATTCGAGCATATGAGGGTTCTAAGTGTTAACCGAGATCTTCTCTGTGTACATTACCCTGTTTGTCAAGGCGATGTAAATACTCCTGCTCCATGTAGTCAGTTGCTCATCACTTTCAAATCATAAATTGTCACTTAGATCATCGACCATCTCTGCATAGGTCTACGAAGCTCCATATTTATAAATAGTATCGGACACCAGCTCACGATTAATCTCGCACCCCAACACACCTATAGTCCTGCTCCTTCGATGATCGCCTAAAGGAGTAACATATAATGTTAGATCTTGTTCCTTCAATTCGAGGTAATTAATTGGCCAAGATCTGTTCTAGTATCGCAGTACCCGTACCTATTCCTGGGATGTCGATTCTTGATGGACTTGATCGGGACCAAATGAGTCAAAAGTTACGAATCCTTGATGTGTTTCCCCTGGAAGACCGGTGATTATTAACTCATAGGTATCGCTCACCACATCGAACATCGGTATTGCAGTACCATTACCTATTCCCGGGATTAATATCGAGAATCGACAATGAAAGTTATTGTTACTTGGGGAACTTGGCTCTGCCTGTCCTGGCAGGCCTTGAATGGTTACAGATGCATTACCGATACAGTCGCCATTTGTCATCTTACCGCTGCTTGTAATGACTAGTTGTCCTGACTGTTGGTCATTATTGTTTGCAGCAAATATTAGGTTTGATGTTATTATTGGATAAGAAAGTAAGATCACAATCACTGGAATCCCAAGAACTGTAACTATTTTCGCGTTCACTCTTTTCTCAAGATAGACTCACTATTAGATTCTCTGTATTTTGCATAATTGTTCTATGAAGTATCTACGGAAGACATACATTGCTAAATGAGTCTAAAAATGTTCTTAAAGTGAAGCGCGATCTACTTTCTGTGTTTTTAAGAATTGGCAAACTAGCGGTATCATTCCATAATCTTAAAAATACATTTGCACCAGGCAACTATGAATCGAGTTGTCAAAAAATACCAAGGTTATTAGACAAGCGGTGTTCTTTCCTGCAAACCACCAATAGATGAGAATAGTAGATGAGAAACAATTCCTTACCTTCTCACCATTTCAATCTCATTTATCGTATACAATTAGTTACTTACCAATCATTCTAAGTGTCCAAAAATCCAGAAGTCATGAAAGATGCTGCCAAGTGTTATAGTGTATAGTTGGAGGGTAATTTAAATACGTGTAAGGATAATAAATGAATGTATGAGAAGAAAGTTTTCAGCAGGTTTTGGCTCTAGATGTGAATGCATGTGTCATAAAAGAACAGATACTAACGGTTACTGTGGGTATTGCTCTGGGTCCCATGCAAGAAGTAATAGGAGTTAACATTCTGATTTTACTACACGCTCTCTAGTCTATGAATTCTTTAGGTTTGAAAATCATGACGGTATAAATTTAAATTATCACATATTAGTTCTCCATACATACAATCCTTAGTTCTCCATACATACAAAAGGTTTTTTATTTTCAGCTCTTGTCATAATCTGTGCGAAATGATATAGGTACGGCTGAATTTTTTAATCAACTTTCGTTGTCTACATTTGAAGATATGGCAGGAAAAAGCGCTGAAGATATATTCTCTAGGCTTAAATCTTTAGAAGTAAGGTTTGGGAATGACATTAAAGAATTAATAGAACTCTCGGTTGGAAATCAACCAAGGACTAAGCTACTCCGTTCTGCGAGTGTAGAACTCATACTAAAAGGCCTGGTTAATGAAACCTCTTTAAGGACGCAAACAGAGTATGTTGATTATTTGATCTCAAAATTAATGCTTTGTCAAAAAACTGTTATATTACTTGTGAACATTCTTATAAATAAGCACAATCGTTTCAAATTTCTGTGGAAAAAACCTGAGGAAAAGGAGAATTGTAACGCAAGAGATGAACGATATCTCTTTCACATAATCTATGAATTATATGGACAAATTTACGGAGTATGTCAAAATATAGGAACTGCAATTCGTGATTACTTTGATTTATACCAAAAAACAAAATCCAGTATATCTAAAAGAAAAAAGGATTTCAAAGCTTTGCCTGTTCAAGATCCGGAATTTCAAGTGTCCGAAAGAGTCGATGAGATAAATACTGGGGCTTTCCGCAGTGAGCATTGGATTAGAGAGTCTTATTATTATTCAAATTGGAGATAAGATAAAACAGCATATTAGAATGAAATCTCAAACTAATAATGTAAACATAAGATTCACTTCTAAATTCAAAACCGAAGATGTATCTTATATAATTAATGAACTTTTTCCAGATCAGAAACAGTATGAAGCTTTTGATAAAATATACGGTATGTCTAGCAACATAGTTCATCGAGCAATTTCTTCTCCCAACTATATCAGCTGGGGATGTTTTTCATTTGTCAGACAAGAATTAGAAAAAATGATAGTGAAACTGAACCCAGATGATGTGAAATTAGAAAACATTATCGCACAGTTGCAAGATGAAGAAAAGCTCTGCGTCATCTGACAGTTATAAAGACATCCAGCTTGACGAACGTCTCATAATAGAGATTTGCGAATGTGGGAGATAAAATGTGAAGGATCAGCCAGAAATCAATAATAGTTGCAATAATCACTGGCCGCAATAAATCGCTTGCTGCTTCTTTTGATATATCGTTTGCGTATGTTGTAATGAAATGCGCTTGTTGGGACGCCGAACCGTCACCAGACAATGAATTAGAAAACACAATAATTTACGAATGCAACGAATGTGGCTTTAGCAACTCTAGACTTAAGGATATTTGTTAGTTACGCGGTCAGAAATCCATATACGGTATGAAGGGGATATTAAATGCCCTCTCTCACGGGATATTTGTTAATCAATTCTTCTTTGTGACCAGTCTTAAGCTGAGACATTTCTAAAGCGAATTTCTCTAATAGAAGCACACCTTCAAAATCGGCATTTATCCTGTACATGTTTGTCTTGCCGATCTTTCTATTTTTGTATATGAGCTCTTTTTTTTCTAGATTCGGTATCTCTCTGAAAACCGTTCTAATAGCCAATCCAGTCTTCTTTGCCACTTCTAATGGTGAATAATCAAATTCTTTATGATCTAGGAAAAAATCTAATATTTGACCAACAGAGGCAGAACTAAAAATTGAACTTAAAACACCGGAATAGTTATTGAGATCACTATTTTCATCAACATTACCATCGTTTACAAGCCTCTTGGTATATTGCACACTATTAAGTTGATGTTGTCATATTTGTCTGTTTCTCTTGCAATATATTACAATTCAACTATTGGCGTCGCGACAAAATAATAAATAATGATCCCATGCATACTGACATGTGAATAGATTTGAGTTAGCTATTCTACGTATATTAGTCAAGAGGCAAGATTCATTAAGAGTATCTTCTGTGATAGAAGGATTTCCCGATTATTACTTAGACCACGTCTTGCTTGCAATGTCAAACTTGAATTACAGGAGCTATATTTTTTTTTCTACTTATGATTCAGTGGTGCATATATCATTAAACGCAGACAAAAGAAGAGAAGTACTAGAAATTGTCGATCCGTTTTCAGATCCGCAGCATATCGTAAAAAATGAGCAGGTAGATCCAGTAGCTTTTTGGCATCAAAATGCTGACAATAATGTAAAAAACAAGAAAGGAAAAAGATTTTTTACGACAGCGATTAAATCACCCCTTACAATACAAACGGCCGCGGTTGTTTCCTTCTTTATTCTTGGGTCCATGAGTATCGTAGGAGTTTTGCCTGCCGGTGATAATTTTACCAATTTGAATTTCAATCACGGAATAAATCCTATTAAGCAAATACCAATGGTATTCGAGCGAGCCAGTCATCAGTATGAGTTAAGCAAATACCAATGGTATTCGAGCGATGATGTAGCCACTAATCACACTTTGTTTGCCGGACATAACCACCCAGGTATGACTCCTTCCTCTCACCAGTCGTTGATTCCTAACCATTTGCAACGTATTTCATATTACTGTAATGAGTATAGAATTCAGTCCGATCTGAACGATTAGATAATCCTTATTTTGATGTATTCTCATTGCGTGAGGGTACTGCTTGTTCTTCCTATACCCAGATATTGAGACAGTTCGGTTCTTTCAATAATGTGATGGATCTTATCTTATTTTCAACAGCATCCTTCATACAGTTCAAAGTCTCTAGCTCGAATTTTTAAAAGTAGATCAAGCCTTCCATGCATTTCGTGTATTTCTAATACTTCCTCCAAGGACAGAATCGATAGATGACTGCATCTGCAAACCCTGGTTCGACATTTATTTCCAGAATGTTGTATCCAGAGATCGTAAACCTACTGATGATACCAGTATCTTTAAATTTTCTAACCGGACTGACCGTTGTATCAGATATTCCAATCTGTTTGGCTATTTCGACAAATGGCGTTCAAGAGTCTTTAGCAAAGATGTCTCTTGGCTTGAGCAATATCTTCTACTGAAGCGTCGTTACTCTAATTGTTTATTGCAACGCGCCTTTCCCTTTTTTTTGTGAATTGAGGACGATAAAAATGGCCGTAGGCCGAAAGCTATGTAGGCATATATATTGTTACATGCACATAAAACTCATGACAATATTGGCATTGTAACAATGAATAACTTTCACATGTATGATAATGCATATGTCTATATAATGCCATATTTGGCGTTACTTTTATATACTTTCATGATCAAGTAAACATTAATGATACACTACTTAATGCCACGGATTGCTGTACTGGCAATCGCAGCTTTGACAGTTGGAATGCTATTAAGCGCGTTCAATTTACAAGTGTCAGGACAGCTCAATGAGACTAGTTCAAGGAACACGACAGGAACAATA
>WNGL01018729.1_pt1 | contig 16217 bp, 13 predicted proteins | sample 5400591 | NCBI WGS metagenome assembly WNGL01 (sample SAMN13153377, study PRJNA577476) | soil metagenome | isolation source: 80 cm soil or saprolite under Garry oak tree replicate 1 | place: USA:California | collected 2016-06-15
CTGTCCATTCTGCCGATGAAGGCATCGAGATTTCGATCGTGATGCCCTGCCTGAATGAAGCCGACGCGGTCGGCATCTGCATTCGCAAAGCACGTCAATTTCTTGAAACTTCCTCGGTCCGCGGCGAGATCGTGATCGCCGACAACGGCAGCACCGACGAATCCCGCGTGATCGCGGCTGCCGAGGGCGCACTGATCATTCCGGTCGAGAGGCGCGGCTACGGAGCAGCGCTGCTCGGCGGAATCGCAGCGGCGAAAGGACGATTCGTCATCATGGGAGATGCTGACGAATCCTATGATTTTTTGAATCTCATGCCGTTCTTGGACAAGCTTCGCGCCGGTGCCGATCTGGTGATGGGGAATCGCTTTCGAGGCAGAATCGAGCCGGGCGCGATGCCTTTCCTTCACCGCTATTTCGGCAATCCGGTCCTGAGCTTCCTCGGCCGGCGATTCTTCGACATCAAAGTTGGCGATTTTCATTGCGGGCTGAGAGGATTCGATCGGCAGCGGATACTCGCGCTCAATCTGCGCACGACGGGTATGGAGTTCGCAAGCGAAATGGTTGTTCGATCGGCGCTCGCAGGCTACGAGATCGTCGAAGTGCCAACCACGCTCCGACCGGACAGGCGTTCCCGTCCGCCGCACTTGCGCACCTGGAGCGATGGATGGAAGCACCTGCGCTTTCTGCTCATGTACAGCCCGCGATGGCTGTTTCTTTATCCAGGCATCGGATTGCTTGGCTTCGGCATCATCGGCAGCGCGGTGCTCCTTCCCGGGCCTTTTTTCGTCGGGCCAGTGGGGATCGACATCCACACTTTCATCGTGGCATGCATCTGCATTCTCTTGGGGACGCAGAGCATAGGTTTTGCCGTCGCGGCGCGACGCTACGGGATGAAGGCAGGTTTCATCCCCGCCTCCGCGCGCTATGCGTCTGCGCTCGAAAAGCTCAGCCTGGAACGCCTGCTGATCGTTGCGGCCGGACTTTTTCTCCTCGGAGTCGGGGGTCTTGGATGGTGCGTGGCGGTTTGGGCATCCGCTGGTTTTGGGCCGTTGCAGTATGCCGCCCTGCTGCGAATTCTGATGCTCTCGCTTACGGTCATCGGCGTGGCGATCCAGCTCGTCTTCACCGCCTTTCTTGTCGGCATCATGGAGATACCGACCCAGCGCTGATGGGTTGACAAATTCGGCCGATGAAGAGCGCTCCCAACGCCCAATTCAATTTTGCCGAACCGGATTCGCTGGCGGTCCGCGTCGCCACGAAGGTCCGGCGCGACATTTTCCGCATCTTTATGGGGGAGGTGCAACCGAGGCCGTCGGATCTTGTCCTCGACCTAGGTGTAACCTCGGATCAAACCTTTTCGTCTTCGAACTATTTCGAGGCGCTGTATCCGTATAAGGATCACATTGTAGCCGCGGGCCTCCAGGATGCGTCTTTCTTGGAGCAACTTTATCCCGGCGTGAGGTATCTGCAGGCGAATGCGCTCGATCTGCCTTTCGCCGATCAAACTTTCGATGTGGTGCATTCATCGGCGGTCCTCGAGCACGTCGGCAGCATCGGCAACCAGGCCCGGATGATCTCCGAATGTTTGCGAGTGGCGCGCCGGGCTATTTGCCTGACGACGCCGAACCGCTGGTTTCCGATCGAGTTTCATACCCAGCTTCCGCTGGTTCACTGGCTGCCGAAACCGGCCTGCCGGCAGATCTTCCGGCGACTGGGCTTCGGCCCTTTGGCCGAGGAACAAAACCTCAATTTGATGAACGCGAGCGAACTGCGAGATATCACCAAACGATTCACCGGCTGGCGCTTCAACCTCGCCGCGGCTCGTTTGCTGGGCTGGCGCAGCAACCTCATTCTTTTCGCCCATCGAATGGGGACATGACCGAGCCGCTGCAGACGCCATCCGGCCAAGGCGTCATTGTTCTGAGGTCCAATTGAGTCGACCTCCGCGTCTGTGGCCGGCGGGCCACAGACAGGGCTTTTTGCGGCGCCGGTCATTCTCTCGCTGACTGTATCTTGCTGTTTTCCCGGCAGAATCTTTCCGTTGCAACACAGCAATCCGGGTTGGGAGGCGATCCACAATCCGTCCGATCAGGAGCTTTACGCGCTTGCTACCATGATCCAATCCACTAGAATGCACCTGCGTCTCGGTCATTCCTGCACGACGGGTCGGGGAAGTCCGGAACATCGCATAGACTGGGTTCACGGTGGTTCCCGCGCGGGTTGGTCGGGGACGCCGGGACATCGTGGGGGGTCGCATCGTGATCATTAGTCGGACGCCATTTCGCATGTCGTTTTTCGGCGGCGGCACCGATTACGTGACTTGGTTCAAGGAGCATGGCGGAGCTTTTCTCTCCACCACCATCAACAAATACTGCTACGTGATGTGCCGTCGGCTGCCGCCGTTTTTCGAGGTGAGCGGCCGGATCTCGTGGTCGAAGATCGAGAACGTCAATGCGCTTGATGAGATCGAGAACCCCGTGGTCCGGGAGTGCCTGCGCTTCCTCAAGTTCGAGCCCAATCTCGACATCCACTATCACGGCGATCTTCCGGCCCGCTCCGGGCTCGGCTCGAGCTCCGCCTTCGCGGTCGGGCTGCTGCACTCGCTGCATGCATTGAACAACGAATACGTCACGAAGCGTGTGCTCGCCACAGAAGCGATCAAGGTCGAGCAGGACCTGATCGGCGACACCGTCGGAGTGCAGGACCAGACCGCCGTCGCCTATGGCGGGCTCAACCACGCGATCATCGACAAGGAAGGCGAGGTCGTGGTCCGGCCGGTCATCATGTCGCCGGACCGCATGCGCGAGCTCGAGAGCCACATCATCCTGTTCTTCACCGGCATTTCACGCAGCGCTGCCGCCGTTGCCTCGGCCAAGGTGCAAAGCTTCGCCAAACGCATGCAGGAAATGAAGCGGATCCGCGAGCTGGTCGATGAAGCGCTCGACATCCTGCATCGCAGCGGGGATCTCTCCGACTTCGGAGAGCTTCTGCACGAAGGCTGGCGGATGAAACGCTCGCTGTCCTCGGTGGTCTCCACCGACTTCATCGACGACGCCTATGCGGCGGCGCGGGCGGCGGGCGCCTGGGGCGGCAAGCTGCTCGGCGCCGGCGGGGGCGGGTTCCTGCTGGTGTTCGCGCCGCCGGAGCGGCACCCGCAAATCATGCGGGCGCTCGACAACCTCCTCTATGTCCCGGTGGAGTTCGAGACCCAAGGCAGTCAGATCATCTTCTACGATCCGGACAGCTATTCGCGGATCTCGAGCCGGCCGCGCGTCAACGGTCGCGGCAAACCGGAGTTGCGACCTGAATCGGTCACCCTCCTGCAGGCATGAGCCCTCCGTACACGCTGGTCACGGGCGCCAGTCGAGGAATCGGACGAGCAATCGCCTTGGAGGCGGCGCGGCAGGGGCACGACCTCGTGCTCGTCGGCCGGCAGGACAAAGCTAAAATCGAGGATGTACGCCGCGCCGCCGAGGTGGAAGGCAGCGCGCGGGTTCTCTCCTACCTCTGTGACGTCAGCGATCCGGGCGCCGTCGCCGAGCTCTTCGTCTCGGCGGCGAAAGACCATCGCCTCACCAATCTGGTGAACTGTGCCGGCTATGTCGGCGACCGCTTGGCGCTCGCCGAAATGCCGATCGAGATGATCGACCGCATCTTCGCGGTCAACGTCCGGGCTACGGTCCTGTGCTGCCGGCAGGCGATTTCGCAGATGTCGCGGGCCTCCGGCGGCTCGGGCGGCGCGATCGTCAACCTCTCCTCGCAGAGCGCGCAGTTCGGCGGCGACAAGATCACCGCCTATTCCGCCAGCAAGGCCGCGATCAATGGGCTCACCGTGAGCCTCGCCCGGGAAGTCGCCTCCGCCGGCATCCGCGTCAATGCCGTGAGCCCAGGGCCGGTCCTGACCGAACCGGTGCGCGCCTTGCCGGAGCACAAGCTGCGCGGCATGCAGGCCGACCTCCCGATGGGCCGGTTCTGCGAGCCCGAGGAGGTCGCGCGCACCGTTCTCTGGCTCCTGTCGGACGCCGCGAGCTACGTCAGCGGCGCTATTGTGCCGGTGCATGGAGCCAGATAGGAAGTGGCCCGCAAGCGGCGGCGGCCGTGGCTCCGCCCGCGACCGCAATCGCTCCATTCAGGGACGTGAGGGAATGATCCAGGACGAGATTCTCCGCGCCGCCAACGGCAAAGCGGCGATCGTGACCGGTGGAACCGGCATGATCGGCCGCGAGGTGGTGCGCCTTCTGTGCGATGCCGGCGCCCACGTACGCAGCGTCTCGCTCGACAAGATCGACTCGATCGACCCGCGTGCGGAGCAGGTTTTTGGCGATCTCACCAACTTCGACCTGTGCCAGGAGCTCACGCGCGACACCGACTGGGTCCTGCATGTCGCCGGCATCAAGGGCTCGATCGAGGTGACGAAGAGCAAGCCCGCGAGCTTCTTCGTGCCTCTCATCATGATGAACACCAATCTGCTCGAAGCCGCGCGGCGCAACGGATGCGAGCGGGTGGTCTATACCAGCTCGATCGGCGCCTATTCGAGCGCCGAGATTTTCGTGGAGACCGACCACGACCCGGGCGAGCCGCCGATGGACATGTTCCCGGGCTGGGCGAAGCGCATGGCCGAGATGCAGGTCGAGGCCTATCACATCCAATATGGACTTGAGAACTTCGCGGTCGTGCGGCCCTGCAACGTCTACGGCCCCGGCGACAATTTCGATCCCAAGAACGCGATGGTGGTGCCCTCGCTGCTGCACCGGATCGCCAGCGGCGAGAATCCCGTGCTGATCTGGGGCGACGGCAGCGCGGTGCGCGATTTCGCATATTCGACCGATGTCGCCGAGGGCGTGATCCAGGCGCTCTATTACGGCACCCGCGGCTCGTTCGTGAATCTCGGATCAGGTGTTGGCGTCACCGTGCGCGAGCTGGTCGAGACCATGGCCTCGTTCATCGATTTCCGCTACGCGTTCGACACCAGCAAGCCATCGGGGTTCCCCCGCCGTGTCATGGACATCACGCGTGCGCGCGAATGGATCGGCTACAATCCGGCGACAACTTTGCGGCAGGGACTCGAGCAGACCTGGAACTGGTTCCAGAACAACCGCGAGGAATACCGCAGGCGGCAGAATTATTTCGCCGAGGCGCAGTGAGGGTGCCGTGGCCGACCTGATCGTGCACAAGACCGCGCTCGACGGCGTGCTGCTGATCGAACCGCCGACGAACTTCGAGGACTTCCGCGGTGAATACGTGGAGCTCTACAACAGGGACCTCTATCGCAAAGCCGGCATCACCACCGAATTCCTGCAGGACGACATTTCGATCTCGACCCGCCACGTGCTGCGCGGGCTGCACGGCGACGCGGAGACGGCCAAGCTCGTCTCCTGCCTGCATGGCAAGTTCTATCTCGTCGTCATCAACAACGACGCCAGCTCGGCGCAATATCGCAAATGGACGAGCTTCACGCTGTCCGACAAGAACCGGCTGCAGGTGTTCATTCCGCCCAAGTTCGGCAACGGGCACGTGGTCCTGTCCGATTCGGCGATGTTCCACTACAAGCAGAACACCTATTACAACCGCGCCGGCCAGTTCACGCTGATCTGGAACGATCCGGCGCTCGGACTGTGGTGGCCGATCCCCGATCCGATCGTCAGCCGCCGCGATGCCGGGATCGAGTGAGCCGCGCCGATCCTCTTGCTCCGAAGGAATGACCATGCCGCAGATCGACCTCAACGGCGCCAAGTGTCTCGTGGCCGGCGGCGCCGGCTTCCTCGGCCATTATACGATCAGGCGGCTCATCGACGCCGGGGCCTCGGTGCGCGCGACGCTGCATGACAAGCCCGCAGTCGTCGAGGACGGCCGGGTCGAATACTTGAAGGTCGATTTGCGGCGGCCGGAGCACTGCACGCAGGTGATGCAGGGCATGGACTACGTGTTCATGTGCGCGGCGAACACACAGGGCGCCGCGGTCATCCGCGAGAAGCCGCTCGCGCATGTCACTCCCAATGTGCCCATGAACACTTATTGCATGGAAGCGGCGCATCTCGCGGGCGTTAAGCGTTTCCTTTTCATCTCCTCCGGCGCCGCCTATCCCGACACCGGCCACCGGCCGGCGGAAGAACATGAGATGTTCGACGCCGACCCGGTCGACGTCTATTACGCCGTCGCCTGGATGAAGCGCTACGCGGAAATTCTCTGCCGGACCTATGCGACCAAGATCAGGAATCCGATGTCCTGCGTGGTGGTGCGGCCCTCCAATGTCTACGGACCCGAGGACAAGTACGATTTCGCGGTCTCGCACGTGACCGCAGCCCTCATCCGCCGCGTCGTCGAGCGGCAGAACCCATTCGAGGTCTGGGGCACCGGCAACGATGTTCGTGATCTCATCTATATCGACGATTTCATGGATGGCTTCATGGCAGCGTTCCGCACCGAGGAGCCCTATCTCGAGATCAACATCTGCTCCGGCGAGGGGGTGTCGGTCCGCGAGATCCTGACCACGCTCCTGGAAGTCGACGGTTTCACCGACGCCAAGGTGACCTATGACCCGACCAAGCCATCGACGGTGCCGGTCCGGCGGCTCTCCAACAAGCTCGCCAAGGAGAAATTGGGCTTCGAAGCGCACACCAAATTGAAGGATGGCTTGAAACGAACCGTCGACTGGTACCGCTCGTCTGCCGCGGCGCAGCGCTAGGCCGCTTGCGGGCGCTGGTCTCGACCTCTACCCGCAGTGAGAGTCGCGCGGACCGTTTTTCCTGTCGGCTTCGTCGGCCACAAGGTTTGACCAGTCCATGATTCTCGCCGCCACCATCGCCTTGGCGTTGATCCTGGTCGGGGCGGGGCTTGGCGCGGAGCGCCTGGCCGCAGGCCGTGTTTCACCCGACATCGAGGCTCCGGCCTATGCACTGATCGCCGGCTGGGCAATCCTCGCGCTCGTCGCCCTCGCCTGCGCACTCTTCGGCGCGCGCCTGACCCTGCCGGTGACCGCGGTCGGCCTGTTCGGGCTCGCCGGCTATCTGTTGTCACCCCGCAACGCCGCCATTGTTCTGCGCCTCGTGGCCGCATGGCTCGTCGTCGCGCCGCTATTGCTGATCGCCAGCACCACGTCGCCCTTCATGGCGGACGAGTTCACCCATTGGCTGCCGAATACGCGCTTTCTTCTGGAGCGTGACAGCTTCTCGGCTGCAGCCGATCCGAACATCTGGAGCGGCGCGCCTGGCTACCCTCCGGCGGTGCCGCTGATCGGCTACGCGATCGGGCGGTCGGCCGGGAGCGGATCGGAGCTCGCCCCGAAAATATTCTGCGTGCTGCTCGCAGCCGGATTTGGACTGTTGCTCGCCGGGACACTCCGGCGTCGGCTCCCCTCGATCGCCGCCATCGCCGCCGGCGTCGCCTTCGCGACCGTGCTCAATCCGTTCTTCGATCCTCGCCTCGCCTTCACGCGCTACGCTGACGTGCCGAGCGGATTTGTCCTGGCCTTCTGCGTCCAGGCTTGCTGGCAGGCCACGGAAAATCCGGATCGCCACACCGCCCTGCGGTCATCGGCGACCGCCATTCTGCTCGTGCTGTTGCGAGAAACGAACATCGTCCTCTTGGCGGGCCTTGCCGCCGGACTGCTGCTGATGGGCCGCCGGGGATGGTGGCCGTTCGTTGGGCTGTCGGTGCCGGGGGGGTCGGCTTTCGTGCTGTGGCGTTTCGCGCGAATCAATCCCGCCTACGGCACTCCCGCGGCCGCTCGCCGAGTGGGACTGGACCGCACCTTGGTCCGTCATCAAGGCCCTCCTGACCGATCGCCTGGCGGGAAATCCCGTGGTCGGGATCTTGGGCGTCCTGCTGCTCGCCGGCTTGCTCGCGGCATTCATGTCGCGATGGCGACGCTCGCCCGCGGCGCTGCGACGGCTCTTGCTGTTGTCGAGCACGACAGCGGCGGTGTGGATCGCATTTCTGGCCTGGTCCTACGTGGCGGTATTCACGCCCCAGTTGGCGACGCAGGCGAACTCGGCCTGGCGCTACCTGTCCGAGCTCGGACCGCTCTTCATCCTGGTGTTTTTTTCGCTCCTCGCCGCCTGGCTGCCCGACCGGTCAGCCCCTCCAACCTTTGCCAACAGCGCGGCGATCCGCACCGCGGCGGCGTTGGTTGCGTTTCTTTTGCCGGCGGCATTGATCGCGTTGACGCGTGACCACTGGCGGGTCGATTGCCGCTACCCCGACGTGGCCGCAGTCCGTCGCATTGCGGCGTCGCTCGATCGGGCGATGGTCGGCAATCAAACCATCAATGTGGTCCACCTTTCGGATGGCCTGAGCCTTGCACGGCAGCTTGATTACGAGCTGCACCGGCCATTGGGAGCCTCGGTCGGAGTCAAAGTGCCTGGGGAAGCGCATCAAACAGGCTTCCTGTTGGATCTGGCGCAACTCAATCGTCAGGGATGGTCGGATATCAGCAGCCAGGCCAGCGGCAGCTTGAGCCGCTGGGACGGCGGCAAATGGGACCTCGTCTCGACCTTCGCGTTGAAGGACGATCGTGATGGCTGCCACAGCGCGCAGTAGAGCAAGATTGGGGCTCAGTCCGCGCGCTGCACACTGCTGCCCGAATTGGCCGATCTCGGCGGTCCGCCGGATCGCCCGATCAACCGATCATAGAGGGCGACGATGTCGTCGCCGATCCGTCGGCTGGAGAACTCCGCTTCGATCAGGCGGCGTCCGGCGGCCCCCAGGCGGCAACGCAGGTCGGCATCGGCGGCAAGCCGGCCGATGGCATCGGCCAGCGCCTGCGGGTCGTCGGGCCGGACCAGGAGCCCGTTTCGTCCGGGCCGCGCGATCTCGCGGCAACCAGGCACGTCGGTCGCGATCAACGGACGGCCGCAGGCGGCCGCCTCCATGAGGCTCATGGGGATTCCCTCGCCGCCGCGCGAAGGCAGAACCGCGATGTGGGCGCGCCGCCAAACGGTGCGGATGTCGTCGACGTGGCCGAGCCATGTCACTGTCGACTGCTCGCACCAGCGCCTGATCTCTTCCGCCGGGATCGAGTTGGGATTGTCCGGATCGGGCGTCCCGGCGAGCAGGAGGCGCACCGCTTGCCCGCGCTCCGCCAGCCGTTTGCAGGCGGCGACCAACGCGCGGACGCCCTTGTGCTCGACCATGCGCCCGACGAAGGCGGCCGTCACCGGCGCGGGCGGTTCCGGGAGGGGAGCGAAGTGGTCGAGGTCGACCCCGGAGCCCGCGATCACGATGATCTTGTCCGGCGCAATTCCGAGATCGGCCAGGGTGGCGCGGTCATCGGGGTTCTCGACCAGGACGGTCGTTCGCTTGCGGCCGAACAGAGACGGCAGCGCTGCCCCGATCAGCAGGCGAACCAAGCGTGCTTTCAAACTGCGCGCGGTGAATACGAATCCAAGGCCGACGAAGGCGTTGAGCTGCGCCATCGGCAGGCCGATCGCCGCCGCCGCGCCGACGCAACACGCCTGCAGCGCCACGTGATGTACGAGCTCGGGCTTGAGGCTGCGATAAAGCCTGCGCACGGCGAAGCCCGTTCGCAGGAACGAGATCGGACTGACGCTGCCTCGCTTCCAATCGATCGGGTGGAGCGCAAATCCTTCGGCCTCGATGGCGCGACCATGTCGATCGACCCGGGTCGCCACATGGACCTCGTAGCCCGCGCGCTGCGCCGCCCGCGCCATCGGCAGGCGGTGCGCCATGAAATACCAATCCTCGGTGACCAGATAGACGAGACGCGGGCGGGACATGGCGGCAGGCGATCGTTGGCGGCGGCGATGAACTCTACCCGTTATTCGAAGACCGCGGGCGCCTGCGAATCGACCTTTTCGAACAACGCTCCAGCCGGTAGGTTCGGCGCCCTGGCGGCGGCCGAGAAGCAAGGCTAAGACTTGGCATGCGCGTTGTGATGATCGGCACCGGCTATGTCGGCCTCGTCTCCGGTGCGTGCTTTGCCGACTTCGGCCACCAGGTGACCTGCATCGACAAGGATGCCGGCAAGATCGCTGCCCTGCGGAACGGCGAAATCCCGATCTATGAGGCGGGGCTCGCCGATCTCGTCGAGGCAAACCTGCGCCAGGGCCGGCTCGCTTTCTCGGTCGACCCGACCGCCGCGGTGCGCGAGGCCGACGCCGTGTTCATCGCCGTCGGCACCCCATCGCGGCGTGGCGACGGCCACGCCGATCTGTCCTATGTCTACGCAGCGACGCGCGAGATTGCGCCTCTCCTCTCAGGGTCCACCGTCATCATCACCAAATCGACGGTTCCGATCGGCACTGGCGACGAGGTCGAGCGCATCCTGCGGGAGCTGCGGCCCGATGCCGAGTTTCCGGTGGTGTCGAACCCGGAATTCCTGCGCGAGGGCGCGGCGATCCATGACTTCAAGCATCCCGATCGCATCGTTGTCGGCACCGACGACGCCCGCGCGCGCGAGGTCATGGCGGAGCTTTATCGGCCGCTCTATCTCAATGCCGCGCCGATCCTCTACACCGGCCGCCGCGCCGCCGAGCTGATCAAATACGCCGCCAACAGCTTCCTGGCCACCAAGATCACCTTCATCAACGAGATCGCGGATCTGTGCGAAAAGGTCGGCGCCGATGTGCAAGAGGTCGCGCGCGGCATCGGGCTCGACAACCGGATCGGAAGCAAATTCCTGCACGCGGGCCCGGGCTTTGGCGGCTCATGCCTGCCCAAGGACTCGCTCGCCCTGATCAAGACCGCGCAGGACCATGGCGCGCCGCTGCGCATCGTCGAGACCACGGTCGCGGTCAACGACCAGCGCAAGCGCGCGATGGCGCGCAAGCTGACCGCCGCGCTCGGAGGGCCGATTCGCGGCAAGACGATCGCGGTCCTGGGGCTGACCTTCAAGCCGAACACCGACGACATGCGCGATGCGCCCTCGATCGCGCTGATCACGGCGCTCAAGGACCTCGGCGCCGAAATCCGCGCCTACGACCCTGCCGGCATGGCGCAGGCAAAGACGATGCTCCCGGACATCACCTATTGCGACGGCCCCTATTCGGCGGCCGAAGGCGCCCATGCCCTGGTGATCGTGACCGAATGGGAGCAATTCCGCGCCCTCGATGTCGGGCGGCTCAAGCGCACCATGGCGAGCCCGGTGATCGTCGATCTCAAGAACGTCTATGCGGCCGAGGACCTCGTCGGGGCGGGCTTCGTGTACCAAAGCGTGGGCCGCCCGGAGTCCGGATCGGGCAGCGCAAAGCCTTGAATCCGTGACCTTAATTTCGACGCACCGGGGGTTGAAGGATGGAGGATAACCGGGGCCAGGGCGCTCGCTTGGAGGCGCGCGCGTGTTAGAATGCCTTTAATGGCGGGCGGTCCAAAATCGAGAGGTCGCACCGCAGGGGGAGCTTCGATGGGGTGGAGTGACAGCCGCGGGTCAATCGGCCGATCGGTTCGTCTGGCGATCGTGCTCGCGAGCTCGGCCCTTTCTGCGGGATGTTTCCAGCCTCTCTATGGCGAGGGCAACGTAGCGGGCGGTTTCAGCGCTCGGGATGCGCTTGCCGCGGTCGAGGTGCCCGAGATCGGGGTGCCGGCCAACAGCTCGGAGTCGCGCCTTGCGGTGCAAATTCGCAACGATCTGATCTTCAATTTCACCGGCGGGGGGGCGCCTTCCTCGCCGACCCACCGGCTCAAGGTCCAGATCAACGGCGGGCGGTCCATCACCTCGATCGACCCAACGACGAAGCTGCCGGACACGGAAGTCTATGGCTTGAACACAACCTACTCGCTGACCGAGATCGCGACCGGCAAAGTCGTCGTCACCGGCCGGGCCACGACCAACATTTCCTATGAGACGCTCGGCCAGCAGCGCTTCGCTCGCATCAGCGGCATGCACGATGCCGAGCGCAAGGCCGCGAAGGTCATCTCCGACAGCATCACCACGCGCATTGCCTCCTATTTCGTCGGCGGAGGCTGACGTCCCGACGGCCGGGCGGCGCCTGCAGGCTTGATCGGCCGGCGCAACATGTGAATTGTCGAATCCGGCTTTCCATCGGCGTGGCAGGATTTATGCGCTTCCTTATTACCGGCACGGCCGGTTTCATCGGATTTCATCTGGCGCGGCGCCTGCTCGGCGACGCCCACGCGGTCGTCGGCATCGACGGGATCACCCCCTATTACGACCAGACCCTCAAACGCCGACGCCACGAGAACCTCGCCCACTTCCCGCAATTTGCTGCCGAGGAACTGATGCTCGAGGACGCGGGGCGGCTCGCCCACTGCGTCGCCGAGGCATCACCCGACATCGTGATCCATCTCGCCGCCCAGGCGGGCGTGCGCTACAGCGTCGAAAACCCGCGCGCCTATATCGATTCGAACATCGTCGGCACATTCAATCTGCTGGAAGCGTTGCGCCGCCAGCCGTGCCGGCACCTCCTCGTCGCGTCGACCAGCTCGGTCTACGGCGCCAATCCGCAACAACCGTTCGAGGAGAGCCATCGCACCGACCATCCGCTGTCGCTTTATGCCGCCACCAAGAAGGCAACCGAGGCGATGACGCACAGCTATGCCCACATGCATGGCCTTGCGACCACGGTCATGCGCCTGTTCACGGTCTACGGCCCCTGGGGCCGGCCCGACATGGCGCTGTTCAAATTCACCCGGGGGATCATCGAGGGGACTCCGATCGAGGTCTACGGCGCCGGCAAGATGACGCGCGATTTCACCTACGTGGACGACGTCGTCGAGGCCATTTGCCGGCTCGCCGAACGCCCCCCGCAACGCCGTAACGCCCCGGCCGCCGATGATCCCACGACCTCCGCGAACGGCCCCTATCGGGTGGTGAATATCGGCGGCGGCCAGCCGATCGGCCTCGAGGACTTCATCGCCACCATCGAATCGGCAGTCGGCCGCAAGGCCATCCGCAACGACCTGCCGATGCAGCCCGGCGACGTGCCGGCGACCTGGGCGAGCGCCGTTCGGCTCGAACAGCTCACCGGCTTCAAGCCGAAGACGGCACTCGCCGACGGCGTTGGTGCCTTCGTCGCGTGGTATCGCGACTATTATCGCGTCTGATACGCTCTTCCACCAATGCAGCGATCGCAATTCCGATGACCGACATCGCGACCAGCGGGCCGAGCTTGCTTGTTCTCGGCCTTGTGCTCGTGCTGGCGGCAACGTTGAGCGCGGCGCTGATCGTCGTCCTGTCGCCCTGGCTCAAAGCCTATGCGCTCGCCCGTCCCAATGTTCGATCGTCGCACCGCGAGCCGACGCCGCAAGGCGGCGGAGCCGCCGTCATCGCTGCGACCTTTGCCGTCGCCTGGGGCGGCGCGCTTCTGCTCGCGCCATTCTCGACTGGCGAGATCGGGCAGCTCATGGCGGTCACCGCGGGGGCGGCGCTCGTCGCTGTCGTCGGCGCCGTCGATGACGTCCGCGGCGTTGCGCCCTTGCCTCGGCTCATCCTGCAAGCCGCGGCCGTCGGCATCGTGATCGCGGCGTTGCCCGCGGACTTGCAAGTCCTTCCCATGCTGCCCCGGTGGATCGAGCGCGCCGGCCTTTTCGTCGGCGGGGTCTGGTTCGTCAACCTCACCAACTTCATGGACGGCATCGACTGGATGACGGTCGCCGAGGTGGTGCCGATCACGGCGGCACTCGCCTTGCTGGGACTCCTGGGGTTCATTCCCGCACTGCCGATGCTGCTTGCGCTCGCGCTCTTGGGCGCGATCCTGGGCTTTGCGCCCTTCAACAAGCCGGTTGCAAAACTCTTTCTCGGCGACGTGGGCAGCCTGCCGATCGGTCTTGTGCTCGCCTGGCTGCTGCTCGCCCTCGCGGCCCGCGGCCATCTGGCGGCGGCCTTGCTGCTTCCGCTCTATTATGTTGCCGATGCGACGCTCACGCTGTTTCGGCGCCTCAAGGCACGCGAGCCGGTCTGGCAGGCGCATCGCACCCATTTCTACCAGCGCGCCGTTGACGGCGGCTTCACCGTGCCCGAGATCGCGACCCGCGTGTTCGCGACCAATTGCGGCCTGGCGGGCATCGCGTTGCTGACCATCCCGGCCCCGGGCATCGTTGCATCGCTGGGGGCGCTGGCAACGGGCGCTGTCCTCGTCGGCGTGCTGCTCGCGAACCTGGCGCGGGGCAAGCGATGACCCGCATCCTGGTCACCGGCGCCTCCGGTTTCATCGGGCGCGCGCTCGTCAATGACCTCGCCGCGCAGGGACACCGGGTTCGCGCCGCCATGCGGCAGCCCGCCGACATTTTTCCGCGCCAAGTGGAAGTAGTGGCGGTCTCCGATCTCGCGCGCCCGATCGAATGGCGCCCGCTCATCAAGGAGATCGATGCCGTCGTGCATCTTGCCGGCATTGCTCATGCCGGACCGGGTATCGCCGATGAGGTTTATGACCGCGTCAATCGCGCGGCCACGGTCGGACTTGCCGAGGCCGCGGCCCGCGCCGGGATCGGGCGCCTCGTCTTCGTCTCGTCAATCCGGGCCCAGAGCGGCCCCGCTTGCGGCCACGTGCTCACCGAGGACGATCCACCGCGCCCGACCGACGCCTATGGCCGCTCGAAACTCGCGGCCGAGGCGGCCATCCGCGCCTCGAATGTGCGGTTCACGATTTTGCGGCCCGCGCTCATCTATGGCCCGGGCGTCAAGGGCAATCTCGCGAGCCTCATGCGCATCGCCCAATCGCCTTGGCCGCTCCCCTTCGGCGCCCTGACCAACCGCCGCTCGCTGTTGGCACGGGAAAATCTCGTCGCCGCGATTCACTTTGTGCTCGCGGCACCAGCCAGCGCGGACGAGACCTATGTGGTCGCCGACCCTTCGCCGCTGTCGGTCGCCGAGATCGTCAGCGCCTTGCGCGCGGGCTTAGGCCGCGGGCCGCGGCTTGTTCCCATTCCGGGTGCGCTCATTGCCGCTTCGCTCAAGACGATCGGCCGCGCCGACATGTGGGAGCGACTGGGCGGCGAATCCGTGGTCGACGCCGGAAAGCTTCTGGCAGCCGGTTGGCGTCCCACGACCGACACTCGCGCCGGCCTCGCGGCGATGGCTCAGGCCGCCTCGCCGCCGAAGTCGGGCACCGCGTCGCGCAGCACGCCGTAGATCACCGAACGGTCCTCGCGCGCAAGGCCCTGATCGAGCGCCGCGAGCCACCCGCGCATCGCATCGAGCGACGGGCTCACCGGCCGCGCCGCCATGATGCCTTCGATGCCAACCGGCGAGGTCGGCTCCTCGCGGGCGAACAGGATCTCCTGCAGGCGCTCGCCGGGCCGAATGCCGATGAAGCTGATGTCGATGTCGCGGCCAGGCTCGAGCCCGGAGAGGCGTATCATCCGCTCGGCGAGGTCGATGATCTTCACCGGCTGGCCCATATTGAGGACATAGACCGCCTCGCGGATGGTCATGAAGTAGCGCACCATCTCGGGGTGCGTCACCGTCACCGGGCCGCCGGCTTCGATCTGGGCCTTGAATTTCGGCACCACCGACCCGTTCGAAGCGAGCACATTGCCGAACCGCACCGCGATGAGGCGCATGCCATGCTTGCGTCCGTCGCCGCGCCGGGCGAACTCCTTGTCGAGCGCCTGGCAGTACATTTCGGCGAAACGCTTGGAGGCGCCGAGCACCGACACCGGCTCGATCGCCTTGTCGGTCGAGATCATCACCATGGCGGTGGCGCCTGCCCCGGCTGCGGCATCGGCGACATTGACCGAGCCGAACACGTTGGTCTTGACCCCTTCGTCCCAATTCTGTTCGAGCAGCGGCACGTGCTTGAGCGCCGCCGCATGGAACACGATGTCGGGCTTGAAATCGCCGATCAGGCGGAAAATCCGCGCCCGGTCGCGCACGTCGGCGAGCCGGCCTTCGATCGCGGCGTGTGCCCGTTTGGCCGCGAGCGTCTCCAGAACGCCGTGCAGCGCCGGCTCCGAGTTCTCGATCACCAGCACGCGATCGGCGCCGAAGGTGACGATGCGGTCGCAGATTTCGGCGCCGATCGAGCCGCCGCCGCCGGTGACGATGATCGACTTGCCTTGCACGAATTTTTCCAGCCGCCGGTAATCGATCTTCACGCCCGGCCGCAACAGCAGATCCTCGACATTGACGGGCGAGAGCCGCAGCGCCTCGCCGCCCTCGTCGAGCGAGGGGAGCCGGCTGGTCGCGAGACCAAGGCGCCGCGCCTTCATCACGATCGCTTCCGGTTGGACCGCGGGATCGAGCGCCGAGGGCGTGAGCACGATCCGGGCGACCGGCCGCCCGCGCGCCGCGAAATCGGCGA
>WNGL01008389.1_pt1 | contig 16213 bp, 17 predicted proteins | sample 5400591 | NCBI WGS metagenome assembly WNGL01 (sample SAMN13153377, study PRJNA577476) | soil metagenome | isolation source: 80 cm soil or saprolite under Garry oak tree replicate 1 | place: USA:California | collected 2016-06-15
AGCGGAAAAGCGATCGGCACCGTGGCCGGTGACGCCCTCGCGTTGACCTGGTTCGCGCGGTTCGTCGCCGAGATCTCCACGACCGCCCGGGACGAGTCGGTGATCACCCGAGGACTGCTGGAACGATACTTGGTCCGGCTGGCCACAACAGACCTCGCGGCGCAGACCCGGCTGGGCTACCTCGTCGGCCTGCGCAGCTTCCTGGACGCCTGCCGCCGCTACCACTGGCTGGCCCGGCTGCCCGACGACGCGGCGTTGTATCCCGACGACATGCCCCGGCGCGGACAGTACCTGCCCCGGTTCATTCCCGAGACGGTGATGGCGCAACTGGAGCGTGAGGGCAACCTGGCCCGCATCACCGATCCCACCACCCGCCATCTGGTGATCGTGCTGATCGAGACCGGGCTGCGGGCCAGCGACGCCTGCCGGCTGCCGATCGACGGGCTGGTCGAGGACAGCGCCGGATGGCCATGCCTGCGGTTCTTCAACTCGAAGGGTCAAGACCGAGCAGCTCGTGCCGCTCAGCGCCAAAGCCGCCAACGCGATCAAGGCCCAACAGCAACACGTGCGGGAGCACTGGCCCGCCGGCACCCGACGGCTGTTCCCGCGGGCCCAGTCCAACCCGGACGGCGCCCAGCCGTTCTCCTACGCCACCCTGCATCACCGGCTCAACCGCTGGCAGGACGACATCGACCTGCGGGACGAGACCGGCAACCCGGTCCGCGTCAGCGCACACCGCTTTCGGCACACGCTGGGCACACGACTGATCAACTCCGGCGTCCCCGAGCACGTCGTGCAGAAACTGTTGGGGCACAAGAGCCCGCAAATGACCTCGCGGTACGCCTCCCTGCACGACACGACGCTGCGGTCCGAGTTCGACCGCTACTGCGAACAACGGATCAACATCGCCGGGGAACTCATCGACTACGACCCGCAATCCCCAGCCGCGGACGCCGAATGGACCAAACACAACCTCGCCCGAGTCCGCGACAGCCTGCCCAACGGCTTCTGCGGCCGACCACCGCAGCAGGACTGCCCCCACCCCAACGCCTGCCTGACCTGCCCGGACTTCCAAACCACACCGCAGTTCCTGCCCACCCACCGCGATCAGCGGGAGCGCACCGCCGTGCTTATCGCTACCGCCGAGCAACTCGGCCGAACCCGGCAAGCCGCCAACCACCGCCGCGTCGCCACCAACCTCGACCGCATCATCAGCGTCCTCGAAGCCCTGCCGGGCCCGACACAGAAGCCAGGCCACGATGCGCGCTGACAACACTCACCACCTCCGCCAAGCGTCGCGGGACCGGCACGAGTCCACAGTGGCCAGAGCCGAGCAGGCGCTGCGTCAGCTCGACCGCGGCGGCCAACCGGTGACCTTCCGCGCCGTCGCCACGGCCGCCCGAGTATCCCGCGCCTGGCTCTACCGACAACCCGACCTCCGAGCCACGATCGAACGACTACGCGCCGAGCAGGCCTCGTCCACAGGACCCCAACTCCCCGCGGCACAGCGCACCAGCGACGAGTCCCGCCAACGACGCATCGAGGCCCTCCACGACGTCAACACCCGCGTACGCGCCGAGAACGCCCACCTACGCGAGCAGGTCGCCCGGCTGCTCGGCGAACGCCGCACCAACGCCGTCACCCTCCCCACCTGAACACAACGGCCCCGCCCCGGCAAGATCCGCGCAGTAACCGTCGGCGACATGGCCACGACGTAAACCACCAGGTCAACACCCACAGATAAAGATCAACTCGGGATAATGAGGTACTGCTTGCAGCGGGGGTTTTGTAGAACACGTTGAGGGGTGACCAGGTCGCAGTATCGGTCGATCTTTGTTTTGAACCCGCCGCCCGGGGGTGGATGGGTGGGCCGGCCCGTTCGGGCGCCGCGGCGGAACAGCAGTTCGACGTTTCCGGCCGGTTTTAGCCGGGGTGCATTGCGCTCGCAGCGGACAGTCGCGACACAGGGCGCCAAACGTGGCGATGCGGGTGGTGCTGATCGGCCGGGTGTTGCCGTTGGGACAGGTGACTGTGGCGTCGGCTTCGTCGACGATGAAGTCGTCAACGGTGAACCCACCCTCGACCGGGGACTGCAACGGCTTGGGTTTGATCACCGCTTCCTGCCCGCGCTCGCGTGCATCCAGCTGCAGAGCGCCCTGCGCCCGGACCAGGTCGCGCTCGGGTTGCCGGCGACGCAGGCGGCGGCCGGTGGCGGGTTCGTCGACCCGTCGGTGGCCAACAGCGCGCTGGACTGCCTGGCGAGGGGTACCAACTGCGGCAGCTTCAAGCCGCCGTCCACCTGGCCGTCGATCCGGGGCGCGATGACCTGGTCGGTCAACTGGGACGCCAGCAACGGCTTCCACTTCGCCAACACCGTGAAGCCGCACCTCTCCACCCTGCCGTAGCACCGCGCCACCCTGCCGTAGCATCCGGCGGATGGGGGCGAGCACATCCCGCGGTACGCGGATGTTCGCGACGGCGGTGCCCGGGCTCGCCCCGATCGTGGGCCGGGCACTGGGCGAACTGTCCGGCATCGCGGTCCGGGACAACGGGTTCGACGGGCGGTCCGACCTCATCATCTTCGAGGCGGCGCGCGGCAGCCGTGACGACGCGTCGGGTACCGGCCTGACCGAGGACATGTTCGTCGAGGTCGGGCGGACCCTGCGCGCGGACGGGGACAAGGCGGCCTGGATCGCCGGACGGATCTGGCGGCCGGAACGCGTGCAGCGGGCCTTGTCGGTGTGGACCGAACAGGTCCGGCCATTGCGCGGGTCGATGACGTTCCGGGTGGTGGCGCGGGTCCTGCACGAGCGGTCGTTCCTGCGGACCGAGTTGCGCCGCGAGCTGACCGGCGCGATCCAGCGGGACCGCCCCCGGTGGCGGGTCGCCGACCCGGCACAGCTCGAGGTGTGGATCAGCGAGTACGCGGCGGGCCGGTTCATCGCCGGGCTCCGGCTGTCGGACGCGACGATGCGGCGGCACGACGGCCGGCCGGTCGAACGGGAGGGCGCGCTTCGACCCACCGTGGCGAGCGCCATGGTGCGCCTGGCCGGCGAGCCGGCCCGACCGCTGCTCGACCCGTGCTGCGGATCCGGCACCATCCTCGCCGAGGCGCTCGCACTGGGCTGGGCGGCGCGGGGCCTGGACATCGACCGGGCGGCGGTGGACACCGCCCGCAAGAACGTACCGGGCGCCGAGGTACGGGTGGGCGATGCCCGCAGCCTGGACGTGGCCGACGCAGGCGCGGGAGTGTGCGTGTCGAACCTCCCGTTCGGCCAGCGGTACGCCGTCCAGGGGGAGATGGATGCCTGGCTGCGCACAGTTCTGCGCGAGCTCGCCCGGGTCACCCGCCCCGGGGGACGGGTGGTGCTTCTCGCTCCCGACATCCCGCGTTCCGTGGTACCGGGACGGTTGCGGATGCGCGACCGGTACCCGATCCGGCTGCTCGGTACGCGGACGACGATCTGGGTGTACGACCGGACGGACTGACCGGCCCCGCGGCCGCCGGACAACCGGAACGCGGCCGGCCGCCTATGCTGTCGACGGCGACAACCGCGTCGTACCCCAGGGAGAATGATGAGCCTGCTCGAGGTCGAGGAGGCAGATGTTCCCGGTCTCCTGCTCATCCGCACCCAGCGCCATCGCGACGACCGTGGCTGGTTCAGCCGCACGTACTGCGCCGCCGAGTACGCGTCGGCCGGCATCGAGCACCGGCTCGTCCAGGAGAACCAGTCCCGCTTGCGCCGCCGTACCATCCGGGGCCTGCACGTCCGGGCCAACCTGACCGAGGGGAAGTTCGTCCGCGTCACCCGGGGAGCCGCGTTCGACGTGGTGGTCGACCTGCGCCCGGCCTCACCCCGGTACCGGCAACGTCGACGTCAGCCAGCTCGAAGCCGCGCTCACCGACCGGACCCGGGCGGTCATCCTCGCGCACACCCTGGGCAACCCGTTCAACCTGGCCGCCGTCCGCGACTTCTGCGACCGCCACCGGCTCTGGCTGGTGGCGGACACGTGCGACGCGCTGGGCTCGACGTACCCCTCGCCGTCCGGCCCGGCACCGGTCGGCAGCTTCGGCGACCTGTCGACGCTGTCGTTCTACCCCGCGCACCACATCACCACCGGCGAGGGCGGCGCGGTCAACGTGGTGTCCGACCCGACGCTCCTGCGCGCCGTGGAGAGCATGCGCGACTGGGGCCGCGACTGCTGGTGCGAGTCCGGGCAGGACAACGTCTGCGGCAAGCGGTTCTCCTGGGAGCTCGGCGACCTGCCGCCCGGGTACGACCACAAGTTCGTCTACAGCCACGTCGGGTACAACTTCAAGCCGACCGACTGGCAGGCCGCCATCGGCTGCGCGCAGTTCGAGAAGTTGCCCGCCAGGCGCCGCAGGCCAGGATCGCCTGGAAGTCCGAGACGTTGTTGAACGACGGCGTGATGACCTCGTCCCCCGGACCGACCCCGGCCAGCAGCAGGCCGAGATGCAGCGCGGCATGCCCGGTACTCACGGCGGCGACGTGCCGGTCGTCGCCGAGCTCCAGGAAGGTGGCCAGCGCGTCCTCGAACGCCGCGACGTAGCTGCCCATGCCGAGCCAACCCAGCTCCAGGGCTTCCGCGCTCGCCGCGGTCTCCGCGGCACCGAGGTACGGCTTGAAGACGGGAATCATGCTCAGACACCCTGCCACATCACGCCTGCGGGCGAGGTCCGGGCCGCGGCCTCACGGCTCATATGATGGGCTGATGTACCTGGAGATCACGAGTCCGACCAATCCCAGGGTGAAGGAGCTGGTCGCACTGCGGCGCCGGCGCACCCGGGAACGGTCGGACGTGACGCTGGTCGAAGGGTACGAGGAACTGGTCCTGGCGCTGGCCGCCGGGGTCCGGCCGCACACGCTGTACTACTGCGCCGAGCTGATCGGCGCCGACCGGCAGCCGACCGTGGAGCGGGTCGCCGGCCTCGGAACCGAGGTGGTCCGCCTCAGCCGACAGGCCTTCGACAAGGTGGCCTACCGCGAGTCCCCCGACGGCTGGCTCGCCGTCGTCCCGTCCCTGACCGCCGACCTGGACGCGCTGCGGCTGGGGGAGCGGCCGCTGATCCTGATCTGCGAAGGGGTCGAGAAGCCGGGCAACCTCGGCGCGATGCTGCGCACGGCGGACGCCGCCGGGGTCAGCGCGGTGATCGCCGCCGGGCCGGTGACCGACTGGGGCAACCCGAACCTGATCCGGGCCAGCAAGGGCACCGTCTTCTCGGTACCGGTCGCTTCGGCCAGCTCCGCCAAGGTACTGCGCTGGCTGGACGAGCGGGGGGTGGCGATCGTGGCGACCACGCCGGACACCGACACCCTGTTCACCGACGTGGACCTGACCGGACCCACCGCGATCGCGGTCGGCGCGGAGAAGCACGGGCTGTCGGCGGACTGGCTGGCCGCCGCCGCGGTGAAGGCGCGCATCCCCATGCACGGCCGGGCGGACTCTCTCAACGTCGCGACCGCCGCCGCCATCGCGGTGTATGAGGCGGTCCGCCAGCGGACGGGGAGATCCCAGGCGCCGCGACCCTAGTCCGCGGATCACGGTCAGTCGATACCTGCCTTTCACCGACCCGCCTTTGCGATACTGGCCGGACGTAGGTTCACGGGGGTGACGGTGGACGGCGCGAACACGGACGATGCGCGGGCGCGACTCGCCGCCCGGTACCGGCAGGCGCTACGTACCGACCTCCCGCCTTCCGTGACCTCCACCGATCCCGGCGCGCCGCGTCCGCTGTCCTGGGCACAGCGGCGCATCTGGTTCATCGGGCAGCTCGACGGCACGAGCAGCGCGCTGAACGTGCACCTGGTCCGGCGGATCCGCGGTGCGCTCGACGTCGACACGTTGCGCGCGGCCGTCACCGAGGTGTTCCGCCGGCACGATGCGCTGCGCACCGTGTTCGGTGAGGAGAACGGCGAACCCTGGCAGCGGCCCGGTCCATGGGCGGCGCCGCCCTTCCAGCTCGTCGACCTGACCGGCCGGGAACCCGGGGACCGGGCGGCGCACGCCCGGTCGATCCTCGCCGACGAGGTAGCGCGGCCGTACCGGTTGGGAGCGGAGCCGCCGGTACGGGCGGCGCTCGTGCGCCTGGACGCGGACGAGCACATCCTCGCGGTCACCGTCCACCACATCGCCGTCGACGACGCATCCGTGGCGGTGTTGGCGCGGGATCTCGGCGAGTTGTACCGCGCGCAGGTCCAGCAGCGGGTGCCGGTACTGCCGGTGCTGGGGTTCGGGTACCTGGATTTCGCGGCCTGGCAGCGGGACCGCACCGACCCGGATCCGGCGGGCGATCGGGGGTACTGGCGGGAACAGTTGGCCGATCTGCCGTCGCCGTCCGGGTTGCCGCCGGACCGGTTGCGGCCGGCGGGCGGATCCTTTGCCGGGGCGACGGTTTCGTGCACCGTCCATCCCGGGGTGACCGCCGCTCTGCGGGCGTTGGGTGCGGCGGAACAGGCGACGCTGTTCATGACCTTGCACGCCGCCTTGGTGGTGTTGCTGCACCGCCGTTCCGGTGCCGAGGACGTGGTGGTCGGTACCCCGGTCGCTGATCGTCAGCTGCCGGGGCTGGACGATCACGTTGGTTGTTTCCTCAACCTGCTGGCGTTGCGGTCGCGGGTTGCCGGCGGGGTGGGTTTCCGCGAGGTGCTGCGGCGCAGCCGGGCGGTGTGCGTGGCCGCCTTCGACCATCGTGGCCTGCCGTTCGAGCAGGTGGTGGAGGCGGTTGGGGCACCGCGCACCGCCGGTGTCCATCCGCTGTTCCAGACCATGCTCGTCCTGCAGGGCTCCGGCGACCTGACGCTGGACCTGCCCGGCCTGACCGACGAGCAGGTACCGGTACCGACCGGGCACAGCCAACTCGACCTCACCCTGTCGGTCGTCGACCTCGGCGACACCCTCCGGTGCCACCTGGAGTTCAACACCGACCTGTTCGACCGGGAGCGGATGGAGCGCTTCGCCAGGCAGTGGCAGGTGTTGTTGGCGGAGGTGGTCCGGGCGCCGGACCGGCCGGTCATGGAGCTGGCTGTCCTTCCCGCCGACGAGCTGGAACTGCTGCGCGCCTGGGGCGACGGCGGGCCGGCTCTCGGCGGCGACAGCGGCGGGCTGCACCGCCTGGTCGAGGAGCAGGTACGCCGTACCCCGGACGCGACAGCGGTACGGTTCGGCGGGGCCGCGCTCAGCTATGCCGACCTCGACGCGCGGGCCGGCCGGCTGGCGAGCCACCTGATCGGGCTCGGCGTGCAGCGCGGCGACGTCGTCGGCGTCCTGCTGGAGCGCGGGGTCCGGACCTGCCCGTCGCGCTGTACGCCGTCCTCAAGGCGGGTGCGGCCTTCCTTCCGCTCGACCCCCGCGAGCCGATCCCGCGCGCGACATCGATGCTCACCGAGGCCGGGCCAGCCGCGGTGGTCACCCACGAACGGTTCGCCGCAAGCGTTTCCGGCTTCGGTCCGCTGGTACTGTTCGGCGCCGAGCGCGCGACAGTCGACGCGCTCGCGCCGCTCGATTTCTCCATCGCCGCCGACCCGGACGACGCGGCCTACGTGCTGTACACGTCGGGCTCCACGGGACGGCCGAAGGGAGCGGTCAACACCCACGGTGGCATCGTCAACCGGCTGCGGTGGATGCAGCGGTACCTGAACATCTCCGCGCGCGACCGGGTCCTGCAGAAGACGCCGGTGTCGTTCGACGAACCGGACCAGCATCGCGACACCGGCTACCTGGTATCGCTGATCCAGGAGCAGCAGGTGACGGTCGTGCGCTTCGTACCCTCGATGCTGCAGGCCTTCCTCGACGAGCGCGACGTCTCGTCCTGCCGCTCGCTGCGCCACGTCGTCTGCAGCGGCGAGGTACTGCCGCCAGGGCTGCGCGACAACACACTCCGCCTCCTACCGGCCCGGCTCCACAACCTGTACGGCCCCACCGAAGCGGCGATCGATGTGACGGCGTGGGAGTGCACGGATGTGGGTGGTGTGGTGCCGATCGGTCGGCCGGTGTGTGGGGTCCGGTGTGTGGTGGTGGATCGGTACGGCGGTGTGGCGCCGGCCGGGGTGGTGGGGGAGTTGGTGGTGGGTGGGGTGGGGTTGGCGCGGGGGTATGTGGGTCGGTCGGGGTTGACCGCGCAGCGGTTCGTGGCCGGTGTGGGTGGGGGTCGGTGGTACCGCACGGGTGATCTGGTCCGCTGGGATACCGATGGGGCGTTGCGGTTTGTGGGTCGGGTGGATCGGCAGGTGAAGGTCCGGGGGGTGCGGGTGGAGCCGGGTGAGGTGGAGGTGGTGCTGGTGTCCCATCCGCGGGTGCGGGAGTGTGTGGTGGTGGCCGGGGCGGTGGGGTTGGTGGCGTATCTGGTGCCGGCGGGTTCGTCGGTGCCGGTGGAGGCGGTGCGCCGGTTTGTGCGGGGGGTGCTGCCGGAGGTGTTGGTGCCGGCGGTGTTCGAGGTGGTGGATGGGCTGCCGGTGACAGGGACTGGGAAGGTGGATCGGCGCCGGTTGGCGGCGGTGTCGGTGCGGGTGGGGACTGGTGGGGTGGGGCCGCGGACGCCGACGGAGCGGGTGGTGGCGGGGGTGTGGGCGGCGGTGTTGGGTCGGCCGCCCGGCGGGGTAGGCGGGTCAGCCCTCGTGGTGGGCGCGGACCGGTAGGCCCTCCTGGGTGTCGGCCGGTCGGTCTTCGGGTGGCAGCCCGGGGGCCGGTGTCGCTCCCGGAGCCTCACCCCGCGCGATCGCCGCCGGCGCGGTCTCGCGCCGGATACCGGCCGCGGCATAGGCGTCGTCCTCGTCGAGCGTCTCCCGGTCGAGCAGCGTGCGCGCCAGCCGGTCGAGCTGCTCGCGGTGGTCGCCCAGGGTCGCCACCGCTTCGGCGTAGCACTCGTCGACGATGCGCCGTACCTCGCGGTCGAGCAACTCCTTCGTCGCCGGAGCCACCCCGTCCAGGCCGAAAGGTGACTCCTGCCCGGGCGGCGGCAGCACCGACACCGGCCCGATCTCGTCGGACATGCCCCACCGGCCGACCATCTGGCGCGCGACGCCGGTCACCTGGTCGAGGTCGCTCTCGGCGCCGGTGGTCACGTCGCCGTACACGATGTCCTCGGCGGCCCGCCCGCCGAGCGCCCCGACGATCCGGCCGCGCAGGTACTTCGCCGAGTACCCGTACCGGTCGGTCTGCGGGCTCTGGAACGTCACGCCGAGCGCCTGGCCGCGCGGGATGATGGACACCTTGCGCACCGGGTCGGCACCCGGGGTCAGCATGCCCAGCAGCGCGTGCCCGGACTCGTGGAACGCGGTGCGCTCCTTGTCCTCCGGGGAGAGCATGATGCCGCGGACGGTACCCAGGACGATCTTCTCCAGCGCGTCGCTGAAGTCGGCCGCGGTGACCTGGTCGTGGCTGCGCCGCGCCGCGAGCAGCGCTGCCTCGTTGACCAGGTTCTTCAGGTCCGCGCCGACCATCCCGGGAGTGGCCGCGGCCACGTCGTCGAGGTCCACCTCGGCAGCCAGCGGTACCCCGCGGGAGTGCACTTTCAGGATCTGCGCGCGCCCGGTCAGGTCCGGCGGGCTCACGGTCACCCGGCGGTCGAAGCGGCCGGGCCGCAGCAGCGCCGGGTCGAGGATCTCCGGCCGGTTGGTCGCGGCGAGCACCACGACGCCCTCGCTGCCGGTGAAGCCGTCCATCTCGGTGAGGATCTGGTTGAGCGTCTGCTCCCGCTCGTCGTGGCCGCCGATCGCCTGCGCACCGCCGCGGGCGCGCCCGATGGCGTCCAGCTCGTCGATGAAGATGATCGACGGCGCGGCCTTCTTGGCCTGGTCGAACAGGTCCCGTACCCGGCTCGCGCCGACCCCGACGATCATCTCGATGAACTCGGCTGCGGAGATCGAGAAGAACGGTACCTCCGCCTCGCCGGCGACCGCGCGGGCCAGCAGCGTCTTGCCGGTGCCCGGCGGGCCGGACAGCAGCACGCCGCGCGGGATCTGGGCGCCCAGCCGCCGGTACCGTTCCGGCGCGCGCAGGAAGTCCACGATCTCGGTGACCTCGTTCTTGACCTCGTCGATGCCGGCTACGTCGGCGAACGTGGTGCGGGGTCCGGAGTCCGGTTGGTAGAGCTTGGCGCGGGACCGGCCGAAGCCGCCGAGCCCGCCGGCGGCCGCCGCGCCCCGGCGCAGGAACCAGACGAGCAACCCGAGCAGCAGCAGCGTCGGGCCGAACCCGAGGATCAGCTGCTGCCACAGCGGCGCCGGCTGGTCCGGCGGGTTCGCGTTGACCAGGACGCCCTTGGCCTGCAGTTCCTGGAACAGGTTGTCCTGCGCGAACGACGGGCGCTGGGTGGTGAACCGGTCGACCTGCGTGGGGTTGGTCGTACCCGACGGGTACGGCACCTTGTGCTTGAAGGTGCCCTCGATGGTGTCCGCGGTCGAAGTGATCTCCTGCACGTTGCTCGCGTCGACCTGGCTCACGAAGAACGTGTACGACACCTTCGTGCGCGACGGGGGAGCGAGCAGCAGCGACGAGACGATCCAGTTCACGACCAGCAGGATCAGGACGAACCACCAGAACCGCGACCAGTTCGGGCGGCGCCCGGCCGGCTTCGGCATGCCTTCCACCCGCCACGGTGGAGCCGATGTGGGCCGGTCGCGGCGCAACCGGTCCCACATCGAGGTACCTCGCGGCGACGGGCGGTCCGGGGTACCGCGCTGCGGGCTTTCGGGAGCGCTCATGCCCCAGTCCTACCCTCTGCGACCGGCCTTTTCCACCCTGTCGGTCAGGTCGGCGGGGTGCAGGGTGCGTAGGCGGTGCGGAAGAAGCCCCGTACCGGTCGGTCCAGATCGAGGTTGTGGTCGAAGACCGTGGGCCGGGTCGGGGTACCTGGGTCGAACCGGAGGTGGATGTCGTCGCGCCGGCCCTGGTTCGGGTCGTACACCTCGACGGTCACCGTGCCGTCCCCGGTGCGGTACCCGGTCGCCAGTACCTGGTGGTTGTGGCCGAGGTCGGCGAGCTGGCGGGACTCGACCGTGACCACCCCGAGGGGTACCGGGATGCCGTGGTCGAGGTCGTCGGCGATCTGCGGCCACTGGACCTTGATCGTGCGCCAGGCCAGCCCCCGCTCGACGACGACGGTCCGGCCGAACGCGGTGAAGGTCCGGTCGCCGTCGGGCAGGTTCATCCACTGGTAGTACTGCATGACGCCGAGCGGCAGGTGCCAGGAGTCGATCAGCCGCCGCACGAGGTACCCGAACAGCGCCTCGCCCTGTGCCGGCTGGGCGGCCGGCGGGGTCAGGCCGGCGTGCCAGTAGTCGAGGGCGGCGAAGACCATGCCACCGCACAGCCCGGCGCTGGCGTCGCCGATGTCGACGGTGCCGAACGGCGTCGCCAGTACCACCGCGGGCTGCACCGGCCACGCGTTGGTGAACGCGAAGCCGCACTCCGACGGCAGGAAGCGGACGGCACCGGGCACGCCGGCATTCTCACCCGCTGCGAACGGCGGCGCAGTCAGCTCCCGGACGCCCCGTCCGATTCGTTCAAGACCGGCCGGCCGGGCGACTTGTAGCGTACGGGCATGGCTCTGCAATTCAAGGTGATCGGCGCGCGTCCAGCGGTACCCGGCGGTCGCGCAGCTCGTGCGCCGGTACGCCGAGGACGGCCGGGCCGGCGACGATCAGCGCGCCGTCGACCCAGATGAGGTCCAGGCAGCCGTCCGGCAGCACGCGGTAGGTGGTCGCGCCGGCCTGGACCGTCCGGGTCCACACGATCGCGCCGGCCCGCGCCGACCACCATTCCCGGTACCTGGTCACAGGTGCACCAGCTCGGTCGGGGTGGTGTTGAGGCGGCGTACCCCGGTGGCCGTGCAGACCACGATGTCCTCGATGCGGGCGCCGTGCCGGCCGGCGAGGTAGATGCCGGGCTCGACGGAGAACGCCATGCCCTCGGCGAGCGGCTCGGTGTTGCCGGTCACGATGTACGGATCCTCGTGGGTGGAAAGGCCGATGCCGTGGCCGGTGCGGTGCAGGAACGCCGGCCCGTACCCGGCCGCGGTGATCGGGGTACGGGCGGCCGCGTCGACGCTCTCCGCGCTCACCCCGGGGAGCAGTACCCGGACGGCATCGTGCCGCCGATGTCGACCACGACCGGGTCGCGGGGCTCGATGGCGCGCTCGGACGTGCCGTGGTGCGGGCTCGCGGCGTTCGGCCCGGACGCCACGATGACGAAGTCCACGGTCGCATGGCCGGTATCCCGGATGGCGGTCGCGATGTCGGCGGCCACCTCGGCCTCGGTGCGGCCCGGCCGCAGCCACCGGCCCATACCCTCGTGTACCGCGTCGATCGCCGCCCCGGCTTCGGCCAGCGCCGCGACCTCGTCCGGTGTCTTGCGGGCGCGCAGCGGCCCGAGTACCTGCCCGGCGGGCTGCCACCGGGTCTTCGGCAGGGCGTCCTGCAGGGCCAGGAGGTGGCTGGCCCACATCCGCTCGCCGATGCCGGCCGTCGCCTCCCCGCTGCCGAGAAGATCGACGACCAGCGGGTACGGGTCGGTACCGTCGGGATAGTCCACGATCCGCACCGGCGCGCCGGAATGCTCGGCGGCGGGGCGCTCCAGCCGGGGTACCACCATCGACGGCTCGCCGTCGCCCGGTACCACCAGGCAGGTCAACCGCTCCAGCGCGATCGCGGCGTACCCGGTCAGGTACCGCAGGTCGGCGCCCGGCGGTACCACCAGGCCGGCCCAGCCCAGCCCGCTCGCTGCCTGCCGCGCCCGGCCGAGGCGCGCGCGAAAGTCGTGCCGCACGGCTTACCGTAACGCCTCGACGAGCGCCAGGTCGCGCACGGCGAACTGGTGGTGCGCCCATTCCTCGTCGAAGACGACGTGCAGGCACGAGGTGGGGCTCCGCGCCCCCGGCGGCGGCCAGCCGGGCGCCAGGTTGGGCCCGCACACCCGATTGAGGTCCTCGTCGGTGAGCGCGGCCAGGAACGCCCGCAGCTTGTCCAGGCGCCCGGCACGAAGCTCGGCCACCTCCGCGAAGGTCGGGGTGGCCCGTTCGTCGATCCCGAACGCCGGGCCGTCGGTGATGAACGACGCCGGCAGGCCGAGCGGGTGGAACGGCCGCGGTTCCAACATGCCCTCGACCACCGCCAGGGCCTCCCGGATCCCCTCGACGGTGGTCGGGCGCAGCTTGGTCCGCTCGGGGTACCGGCGGTCCAGCTCGGCCTCGACCAGCGGCGCCACCTCGACGCCGTTGAGCCGTAGCCCGCGGATGTCCCCGTCGATGTCGGCGTCGGTGAGCAGTACCCCGGTCATGTGCACCCGGCTGAGGTCGACCTCGCGGAAGCGGGCGTCCGACATGTCCAGGTCGACGAACTCCGCGCCGCGGAACTCGTCCGGCCTACCAGATCCGGTCACCGGTAGATGGTATGCCGGCCGGGCGGCGTGGTTTGCTCTGGTGGTGAAGGACGCGGGCGAGGTCCGGGACGGGGTACCGCTGACCAACCTCGACCAGCCGTTGTTCCCCGGGGCGGAGGCGACCAAGCGGGACCTGGTCGAGTACCTGGATGCCGTGCGCGACCGGATCCTGCTGGTACTGCGGGACCGGCCGCTGTCGGTGGTCCGGGTACTGCGCGGCCAGGCGCCGTTCATGCAGAAGAACCTGCCGAAGTACACGCCGGACTGGGTACCGGCGGTGCGGCTGTGGGCGGAGAGTTCGCATCGCGAGGTGTCCTACGCGCTGTGCAACGACCGCCGTACCCTGCTCTGGTTCGCCAACCAGCGCGCCGTCGAGTACCACCCGGCGCTGGCCCGCGCGCCGGCCTGGGACCGCCCCACCCACCTGGTGCTCGACCTCGACCCGCCGGACGACGGGTTCCGGCTCGCCGTCGGCGCTGCCCGGCTGGTCCACCAGGCCCTGGCCGACGCCGGCCTCTCCGGTGCGGTCAAGACCAGCGGAGCCAAGGGACTGCACGTGTTCGTACCCGTCGACGCGTCCATCGAGGAGGTCGCCGCGGCAACCCGGGCGCTCGCCGCGCGTGCCGAACGCCTGGACCCGGTACTCGCCACCACCGCCTTCATCCGGCAGGACCGGGGCGGCAAGGTCTTCCTCGACTCGACCCGGGCCGGCGGCGCGACCGTCGTCGCGGCGTACAGCCCGCGCATCCGCCCGGGGGTACCGGTGTCCTTCCCGCTGGGCTGGGACGACCTGGACAGCGTGACGCCGGCCGACTTCACCGTGCACACCGCACCGGGGCTGATCGGCGAGCGCGACCCGTGGGCCGCCACGATGCCGCAGCCCCAGCGGTTGCCCGCCGACCTGGTCGAGGAGGGCCGCGCGATCCCGATCGCCCGGGTACAGGCGATGCACGAGGGCAAGCGGCGCGCCCGGGCCCGCCGCGGCTGACCCACGAGTTTCCGATCATCCGCTAACCTGCCTCAGTCACGAAAGGATCTGGATGAGGTCACGGGGTTGGTGGGCGGTCGGTACCGCCGCGGTGTTGCTCGGCGGGATACTGGTGCGCTCGTTCGTCGGTACCGCGTCCGCCGGTACCACGGTGCCGGACGGCGGGGGCTGGGCGCACGCCGGCGCCGCGCCGGGGAGCCGGGCCACCGGCGCGCACGCGGACGCAATGTCGGACTACCCGGTGTCCGGCATCGACGTGTCCAGCCACGACCACACGAGCGCCGGCATCGACTGGCCCGCCGTTGCGGCGAGCGGGGTCGCCTTCGCCTACGTCAAGGCGACCGAGGGCACGTTCTACGCCAACCCGTACTTCGCCGCCGACTACCAGTCCGCGAAGAACAGCGGCCTGTACGCCGGCGCGTACGCGTTCGGCCGGCCGGACCTGGGCGACCCGGTGGGCCAGGCGGACTACTTCATCGACCGGTCGCTGTGGACCGGGGACAGCCAGACGCTGATCCCGTTCCTGGACATCGAGTGGCCGTACAGCGCCCTGCACCTGAGCGCCTGCTGGAACCTGTCGCCGGCCCAGATGTCGGCCTGGATCCGGTCGTTCCTCACCGAGGTACAGGCTCGGATCGGCCGGCCGCCGATGATCTACACGAACGCCAACTGGTGGAACCCGTGCACCGGCAACGACGCCTCGTTCGGCGGGTACCCGCTGGACATCGCCGGGTACTCGAGCACCCCGCCGGCGGTACCGGCCGGCTGGAGCACGTTCACGCTCTGGCAGTACGCGGCCGGGAACAACAGCGTGGCCGGTGACTACGACAAGGACGTCTTCAACGGCGACCTGCCGGGCCTGGCCACCCTCGCCGGACCGAACGCGCCGACCACGATCAGCCTGCTGTCCCACGCCGACGGCCGGTTCGTCAGCGCCGACAACGGGGGCAACGGGCCGCTGATCGCCAACCGGCCGTCGATCGGGACCTGGGAGCAGTTCGACGAGGTACCGGCCGGCGGCGGCTACCTCGGGCTGCGCTCGCACGCCAACGGCCGGTACGTGACCGCCGAGCGCGCCGGGGCCGCCCCACTGATCGCGAACCGTACCGTGATCGGGGCCTGGGAGAAGTTCCGGCTGGTCCGCAACGGGGACGGCAGCGTGAGCCTGCTCGCCAACGCCGACGGCCGGTACGTCACGGCGGAGGGGGCCGGCTCGGCCGCCCTGGTCGCGAACCGCGGCGCCATCGGCTCGTGGGAGAGGTTCGACGCGGTACCGCCGCCGGCCACCGTCACCCTTCGGGCGCGGGCCAACGGCCGCTACGTCACGGCCGACCCGGCCGGTGCCGCCCCGCTGGTCGCGAACCGCACCGCGGCCGGCGCCTGGGAGCAGTTCGACCGGCTCGACCTCGGCAACGGGTACGTGGCCCTGCGCGCCCAGGTCAACGGCCGGTACGTGACCGCCGAGCGCGGCGGCGCCGCCCCGCTGGTCGCGAACCGCACCTCGATCGGCGCCTGGGAGCAGTTCCAGGTGGTCAGCAACGCGGACGGCAGCGTGAGCCTGAAGGCCCGCGCGGACGGCCGGTACGTGAGCGCGGAGGCGGGCGGCGCGGCGCCGCTGATCGCCAACCGGACCGGGATCGGTGCCTGGGAGGAATTCGACCTGACCGGCTAGTGTCCTGCGTCATTAATTCCTTTACTAAATCTGCGAGCTGCATCCGGTCCCAGCCAACGGAAACTGGTGGTAAAATATGTAAATGAATTTAAGGCGCAGGACACTAGCTGGCGCTCGCTCCGCTCGCGCGGCGGCGCATGACCGGCTAGCTGGGC
>WNGL01008908.1_pt1 | contig 16213 bp, 18 predicted proteins | sample 5400591 | NCBI WGS metagenome assembly WNGL01 (sample SAMN13153377, study PRJNA577476) | soil metagenome | isolation source: 80 cm soil or saprolite under Garry oak tree replicate 1 | place: USA:California | collected 2016-06-15
GCCGCGGTGCGCTGGGATGGCACGACGGTGACCGAAGCGCGTGTCGCGATCACGGCGCTCGGCTCGCGGCCGGTCCTGGTCGAGGACGCGGCGAGGCCGCTCATCGGAACGCGACTCGACGACGTCACCATCGCGCTCGCCGCCGAGGCGGTCCACAAGGTCGCGCGTCCGATGGACAACACGTCCGGGACGATCTCGCAGCGCAAACGCGCGGCCCTTGTGTTCACCGAGCGCGCGCTGCGTTCGCTCCGCCCGGCCTAGAGGTGCGCGCCGTTGCGGTTGTGACCGCCGCGGGATCCGCGGAGCGGTTCGGTGGGAAGAAGCTGCTCACGCCGATCGACGGCGAGCCGCTTCTCGATCACACCATCGACGCCCTCCTCGAAGGCGGCGTTGCCGAGGTCATCGTCGTCGTAGGCCGCGACGCGCGCGCGGAGCTGGAGCGTGACGTCAACGCGATGCTCGACCCGCGCGTGCGTGCCGTCGAGAACCCGGACCCGTCACGCGGCATGTTCAGCTCCATACAGGAGGGGGTCGCGCAGGCACAAGGGGATGCAATCCTGGTGATGCCTGGAGACATGCCGTTCGTCTCGCCGGAGACCGTTCGCGCAGTGATCGCGGCGTACGAGAAAAAGGCAGCGATCATCTCGCCGCGCTATCGCGGTAAGCGCGGCCACCCCGTGGCTCTGCCCTCATCGCTTCGCGATGAAATTCGTGCAGCCGACTCGCGCGGGACGCTGCACGACGTGATTCACGCGCACACGGACATGAGAGTGGACGTGGACATAGACGATCCGGGACTGGTCAGGGATGTCGACCGACCCGAGGACCTGACGAGAAGCTGAAACCGGCGCGGGACGAGGGGCTCGCGCGCGCAGCGGGACCCGAGGCCCTACGTGGCCGAGGGAGGGACCCGCGAGCACGGGAGCCCTCGGCCCAGCGCCGATTCGAAGCAACTTTCCTAAGGAATCGAGCGAGGGCGGATACTGGAAGCGATGCGGGAGATCTTCGCTCGGATGGCGGAGCTCGAGCGTGAGGGGCGGCGGTTCGCGGTCGCGACGGTGGTCCGCACGACCGGGAGCACTCCTCAGGTGGTCGGCGCGAAGCTTCTCGTCGACGACCTCGGGCGCCTCGTCGGCACACTCGGCGGCGGGTGCGTCGAGGGCGACGCGTTCGTGGAAGCGAAGCATGTCATCGAAACTGGCGAGCCATCGCTTCGCGAGTACGAGCTGACCGAAGACCTCGCCTGGGACACGGGTCTGGTCTGCGGCGGCACGATGTGGATCTCGATCGAGCCGGGCGAGCGCGTGCTGCGCTTTGCCGGACGCGATCTTCTCGGCGACGTCCTCGCGGCATCGGCCGGCGGCAAACCGGTCGCCGTCGCGACGCTCATGCGCAAGCGCGGCAAGGACGTGATCGCCGCGGGCAAGCTGTTCGTCGAGACCGACGCCAAGGGCGGCGGCACCCTCGGCGACCACGCCCTCGACGCGCGTGCGCGCGCGGCCGCGATCGAAACGCTGCGCCAGGGGACGGCGCGCTCCGTTGTGCTCGACCCGGAGACCGACCTGCTCGTGGAGCCGGTCATGTCGCGGCCGCGGCTTGTCATCGCGGGGGGAGGCCACGTGGGTCTCGCGATCGCCAAGCTCGGCGTTCAGCTGGACTACGACGTCACGGTGATCGACGACCGTCCTGAGTTCGCGAATCGCGAGCGGTTCCCAGGCGTGAGCGAGGTCGTGAACATGGACATGGTCAAGGCGCTCGAGACGATGCCCATCGGCTGGAACTCATTCGTGATCATCGCGACGCGCGGGCACAAACTCGACTCGCACTGTCTCCGCGCCGCCGTCAAGACTGACGCGCGCTACGTCGGCCTTCTCGGAAGCAAGCGCAAGACGATCCTCATCGCGCAGATGCTGCGCGGCGAAGGCATTCCCGAGGAGCGGATCCGTGCGGTGCACGCGCCGGTCGGACTCGATCTTGGTGGACGCACGCCGGCGGAAATCGCCCTCTCGGTGCTCGCCGAGCTCTCGCTGGAGCGCTACGGCGGCTCGGGCCGGCCGCTGCGCCTTTCTGACGAGATCTTCGAGCGGACGCTCGGCATAAAGAAACGGGACTAGCTCCGTCGACGAGCGCGCAGGCCATACACAGCGAGCGGCTTGACCTCGTCCTGATGCCCCTCGCGCTGCTTGACGCGCTCATCGCCGGCGATCGCGCCGCGATCGGGGCGCTCGCCGGTTACCGGATCCCGGCGGACTTTCCGAACGCGGGCGCGCTCAAGCTCGTGCGTTATCGGCGCGACCAGGTCGCGAACGATGCGTCCTGGGCGCCGTGGTCGCTTCGCGCGATGGTGCTGCGCGAGGCCGCGACGATGGTCGGCTATGTCAACTTCCACGGTCCGCCCGGCGTGAACGACACCGCGACACCGAACGCCGTCGAGCTGGGGTGGACGGTGTTCCCGAGTCACCGCAAGAAGGGCTATGCGACCGAGACCGCGCGCGCGCTCATGGACTGGGCGGCCACGGAACACCGCATACGCCGCTTCGTGTCGTCGACCACACCGAACAACGCGCCGTCACTGCGCGTCCACGACAAGCTTGGCTTCACGCGGACGGGGCAGGTGGTCGACGGCGAGATCATCTTCGAGCTGCGCCGCTAGCGCTTACTCGGCGATCTCGTTCACATCCTGAGGATGCGGCGGCGTTCCCTCGGGTTTGTCGCTCGCGGCCGGCGGGCTGCCGCGACGTTTCTCGGTGAGACCTTGGCTCTGTTCCTGATCGCGCTCGTTCTCGAGCTTCTTGGCTTTATCCATGACCCAGGCACGCGCACGGCGCGTGCCATCTCACATCTGGCCGGCGGCGCCGTTCTATCGTCGTGGGATCGGAACGGTGACGTTCGGTGAGCTTTTGGAGCGCCACGAGCGCGAAATCTTCGCCTACGTGCTGCGCCTGAGCGGTAACCGGGCCGAGGCCGACGATCTCTACCAGGAAACGTTCCTCGCCGCGTTTCGGGCATGGCCCCCTCCGCGCGCGGGAAACGAGCGCGCGTGGCTCTACAAGATCGCGACGAACAAGGCGATCGATCAGGTGCGACGCACCCGCCGCGTCGTGCCGCTCGCGGACCTGCGCCTCGCGGCGCCGGAGCGGGACGGCGTGACGCTATCGGATCTCGCGACGGCGGTCCGCGCGCTACCGACCGGACAGCGCGCCGCGTTCGTCCTGCGCAAGGTCGAGGGACGCACCTATGCGGAGGTCGCGGACGCGCTCGGATGTAGCGAAGAGGCGGCGCGCTCGCGCGTCGCGGAGGCGATGAAGAAAGTGAAGGAGGCGGTCCGATGAACGCGCTCGAACCACTTGTCGGCGAAGCACGCGAACGGCTGGTCGCGCGCGCGAAGCGCGAAGGGCTCGCCACTGTCGGATACGACGTGATGGATTCCCCGCTCGGTCCCCTCTGGATCGCGGTCGGTCCGCGCGGCGTCGTGAACATCCACTACGGCGCGACGCCTGACCCCCGCGAGCTGTCGCGGATCACGCACACGTATGGTCCCGGCGTGTTGCCCGACCGGCGGAGCTGCGACCGCGTGCTGACCGAGCTCGACCAGTACTTCGCAGGGCGGCGCCGATCGTTCGACGTGCAGTTCGACCTTGCCGCGCTCACGCCGTTCCAGCAGCGGATCCTCACCGCGACCGCGCGGGTTCCGTACGGCGAGCTCACCACTTACAAGGTCGTCGCTCGGCAGGCCGGGAACGAGCAGGCGTCCCGTGCCGCCGGGGCGGCACTCGGCGCTAACCCGATCCCCATCGTGGTCCCGTGCCACAGGATCGTCGCGACGGACGGCACCCTGGGCGGGTACGCCGGCGGGCTCGCAGCCAAGCGGCGCCTGCTCGCTCTGGAACGCGGGAAGGCCGAGGTCCCGGCAGGTGGCTGGCCGCCCGCGCGGCGCTAGCCTTCCCCTGTCTATTCGTGGGGAGGCCGTTCGTCGTACCAACAGAACGGCAAAGGGAGGCCAAGCACATGAGCAAGTACGCATTCCTCTTCATCGACGACGGCGTGGACTATCAGGGCGCACCCACCCCGGAGCAGCAGAAGGTGTACGCGGACATCTTCAAGTGGTTCGAGACCAACGGCTCGAAGATCACCGACGGCGGCGCCGAGCTGCAGCCGACGCGGACGGCGACCACGATCCGCTCGCATGGCGACAAGCGAGTCGTCCTCGATGGTCCGTTCATTGAGGCGAAGGAATCTGTCGGCGGCTTCACCATCTTCGACCTTGAGAGCAAGGACGAAGCCGTCGCACTCGCAAAGACCTGGCCGGGGTACGGCATCGAGATCCGCCCCCTCCGCGAGAGTTAGGAGAAGACGATGGCGACGTATGCGTTGCTTTTCGTGAACGATGAGTCGTTCCGCGACCGCCCGAAGGACGAAGTCGCCGCGTTGTATGCGGAGATCACGCGCTGGTCGGACGACCTCGAACGGAAGGGGATCCTCAAACGCGGTACGGGGGAGCTGCAAGAGAAGCGGACCGCGATGACGGTCCGGCGCGTGAACGGGACGATGCGCGTATCCGACGGACCGTTCATGGAATCGAAGGAGCACGTCGGCGGCATTGCCATGATCGAGGTCCCCGATCTCGACGAGGCCATCCGCATCGCGAAAGCCTTTCCGGGCAACGTCGAAGTTCGTCCGATCGTCGTGCACTGAACACCGAAATCACGAGCGACGCGGTGGCCGCGGTCTTCCACGAGGAGGCCGGTCGGCTCACCGCGGCGCTCAAGGCATCCCGAACAACCCCGGCGCCTGGCTCATGACGACCGCGCGTCGCAAGGGGATCGACCGGCTGAGGCGCGAGAAGCGCTATCAGGAGAAGCTCGCGGAGCTGGAGGAGTCATCGATGAGTACGCCGATCCCGGCCCTGCCCGACGAGCGCCTCGAGCTCATCTTCACGTGCTGCCATCCCGCGCTCGCGCGCGAGGCACAGATCGCGCTCACCCTTCGCTCGGTCGCCGGCCTCACGACACCGGAGATCGCGCGAGCCTTTCTCGTGCCCGAGGCCACGATCGCGCAGCGTCTCGTGCGGGCGAAACGGAAGATCGTCGACGCGAAGATCCCGTTTCGGGTGCCGGACCGCGAGGAGCTCCCGGACCGGCTCGAGGAGGTCCTCGCCGTCCTCTACCTCATGTTCAACGAGGGATACCTCGCCACCGGCCAAAGGGGAGCCAGCGACCGCGACCTGGCGAAGGAAGCCGAATGGCTCACGGCGCTGGTCGCCGACCTCATCCCCGACGAAGCGGAGGTGCTCGGGCTCGTCGCGCTGATGCGGTTCCATCTCGCTCGAGCCGAAGCGCGGTTCGACGCGAGCGGCCGGATGATCCTCCTTCAACACCAGGACCGTGTGAAGTGGGATCGGCGCCGCATCGACGAGACCTTTTCCCTGATCGGCAGATTTCTCACCATGCGGCGGCCGGGCCCATACCAGTTGCAGGCGCTGATCGCCGGCGCGCACGCCGATGCGAAAAGCTGGGAGGCGACGCGCTGGCCGGACATCCTTCGGTCGTACGACGCGCTCCTCGCGATCAACGATTCGCCGGTCGTGCGATTGAATCGAGCGATCGCCGTCTGGCACGTCCACGGCGCGGAGCAGGCGTACGTCGAGCTCTTTCCGCTGGCCGAAGACCTCGACCGGTACCACCTCTATCACGCGACACGCGGCGAGCTGCTGCGCGCGCTCGGTCGCGCCGAGGACGCGCGCGCCGCGGACCAGCGCGCCCTCGAGCTCACCGAGAACCCTGCGGAACGCGCGCTCCTCAGAGGCCGGCTCGCCTGATACTCGGCGCGATGGCCGCGCCGTATCGTGAGCTCGAACGAGTCGCGGTCCCGAATGCCATGGGCCACGTCGTTCTCGCCTTCGCCGAGCGGACTCTTCGACCGCTTGAGCTCACCCGACTCCGCGACCAGCTCTGGCGCACCCAGACCTATCTCTACGTCACGCCCGGGCCGGTTCTCATCCAGCGTGCGCTCGAAGGCTTCCCGCCGGAGATTCGCTCCCTGGGCGCGCGTTGTCCGTTCTTTCGATTCGACGCGCGGGGCGGCGGCGGGTATTGGCCCGATCGCAACGAGATCTGGCTCGCGGCCGGCGTGGAGACCTACGAGGGCCTGCGGCAGGTCCGGCTCTCCTCGTGCCACGAGCTCTTCCACTTCATCTGCTGGAACCACCCGCGGTACCGCGCCGACGAGGACCGCGGCTTCGCTCGGCTGCGCAAGGTCGTCGCCGAGAGCCGAGCCGCGGTGAAGGATTACCCCCGCTACCGCGGTTGGGTGACGGCGTCGTTCCTGCGGCAGGGCGACCACGCGAACGTGGTCGAGTACTTCGCCGACATCCCCACGAACTTCCGCGACACGGCCGAGCTGCCGCCCCAGATCGCCGCGCATTTCGCGCCGCTCATCGATGGCTCGCCGTTCCCCGAAGAATTCGATCGCGATCTCGCCGACGAGCCCTACAAGCTCAGCGCCTTCCAGCGCTCGCTCGCGCCCTAGATCACGGCGCGCGGTCCTTCAACGCGTCGAACCAAGCGGGCCAGGCGCCATCCCCACCGCTCATGAAACCAAACGCGTCGCCGGTCGAGGCATGCAAGATGTTCACGATCAACCGATCGCGAGGCGGCGAGCCCGGGCTGGCGTCGGGCAGCGGCATCGGACACCGAAACGCATCGACGCGAAGTCGCCGGTCGCCGCGACGACCCATAGAAGATCATCCGGATCGACCGTGTAGTTATGCCCAAAGGCAGATCCCTGCTCGAGCTCGTGATTGGTCACGAGCTTCGCGGCGATCCGATCGACGCGGCCCGCGCGCTCGAGGATGTTCCTCACCGACTCGATCGCCTGAGCGCGGGATATGGCCGCGGTCGACGGGGGCTTCGGCGCGAACAGCTCGAACGTGGCGATCGCGTGGTCGACGGCCGGACGAAGCTGCCCGGTCGCGGGCCAGACGTCGATGGCCACGACGCGATTGGCGAAGTACGGCGAGCGGAAGTGCCAGTAGAGGTGCGGCAGGTCGAACGGCTTCGAGATTCCCGTACCCGCCATGAGCGTGCGCACGGCGGGCTGGCTCGCGACCGTCGTCGCGATCTGCTCGGAGACGCCGCTCGTCCCGCTCAGAGCGCCGCGCTTGCCGAGCTCCCCGAGGGAGAGGCCGTCGTAGTCGGGTAGGAGCGTCACGCGAATCCGCTGCTGGTCGGCGGTCGGCGCGTTGCCGCTGAGGTCGGCACCTTGCAGCTCGAAGCTCGCGATCTCCGCACCGCGCAGGTTGCCGGTCTCGGCGACCCACTTCTCGGGAATCTCCATGCTCCAGCCACCCTCGTCGCTGGCGATGCGCCGGTAGCCCGCCGCGGCGCCCGCGCGCGTCGGGACCAGCGCCGGGGTCGGCGGCAGGCTCGCGAACCACGACGGCCCGCTCAAGATGTCGGCGCCAAAGTTCACGTCGTCGCGTGTGATCAGGAAGCGTCCGTCACCGTTCGGCTGCGCGCCGCTCGGCAGTGGGTTGGCGCCGACGGTGACGTCCTTCGACGCCGCGAGATCGGTGAGGTGGACGCGAACGGCCGAGTTGTCGATCCAGAGCAGGTAGGGCGCGCTGTAGCCGAGGACGCGAACGTCCGATGCCTTCATGGCGACTCCGAGCGCTCGCTCGCCGCCGCGAGGATCGACCGCGAAGAGCTGACCATCGCCGTGGCGCGCGAGCATCTCGTGCGGACCAACCCATACGAGGGGCTGCAAGACCCCCGACGGCACCACTCGGGTCGATCCGCCATCCAGGAAACGCAGCCCCTCACCGGTGCTTACATTGACGCCGATCACCGCGACGCTCAGATCGGGTGACATCCCAACGACGCCGAACGCCGACTCGTCTGCTGACATCGGATAGGCCGTCTCGTGACCGGACTGATCGACCGCGACGACCGTTCGTCCATTCGGGTAGAGCACTCTGCTGCTGGCGTCCCACTGAATCCGGCCGACGATCGAAGGCATGCCACTCGCGATCACTCGCGCCGGCACGCTACCGGTCCGATCGAAGATGCGGATCTGGCTCGGCTGGGACAGGCCCTCCGCGACCGCGATCCAGCGCCCATCCGGGGACGGCGCGGCCAGGCCGATGTACGCGGCGCTGCCGAGCTGGACGGTCTTGCCGTCCGCGCCGGTCACACTCAACAGCGAACGCTTGGTGGGTTCGGACACCGCGAGGAGCAACGCGGTCGGCGCCGAGAGCCACATCTGGCCAGCGCCCGTAGGGAGTCGTGCGATCTCGCGAGCGGTGACGGAGCCGCTGCTCGGGTCGTCGGAGAGTGCGAAAAGTCCCTCGGCCGACCAATCGGTCGTCATCGCAGTCGCCAATCTTCCGTCAGGCGAGATCTGCGCCGACCGCGCGGCGTATCCCGTCCCGAAGCGGAGCGGCGCCATGCTGGCTATCCGCGGGGCTGCGGAAGCCGCCCCCGACCCGGCCACATCGTCGCTGGTGACGGTCGGGGGCTGACTCTGCCGTACGGCGAGGGCGCTCACTGCGACCGCCGCTCCGAACAGAAGCACGCCGACCGCGCCAAGGAGACGCGTCATTCAAAACAAGATGACGCACGAGGCGAGCAAACGTTCCGTCGGCATGCGACCGCTCGCCTGTGCGCGCCCTAGCTCGGCTCGCGTTTCAAGCCGCGCTGCGATCGATCGCTGCCGCCAGGGGCGGACCGCTCCATTACTCGTGCGCCGAGGCGAAGATCTCCAAACCGCAAATCTCTCGGAAGCCGAGCTTCGCGCATATCGGCGCCGAGGTGCGACGGTCCCCCTGGATGACCGCAGCGGTACGGCCGTCGGCGCGGGCGTCCGCGAGCCGGCGCGCGACGAGCGCCGTATAGAAGCCGTGACCGCGGTACTGCTCGAGCGTCGCCGCACCCCCAAGCAGGACGGTGGGCGAATCGGGGAGATACACGAGCCAGGCCCATGCGACGATGGCGTCGTCACCGAGCGAGGCGACATACGGGCGCGCTTTGATGCGATCGGCCGAAAGCGCGACGATCTCGTTGAACAGGCGCATCACCTCGGTCGGCAGCCCGTAAGCCCGCGCCATAACCTCGCTGTTGGCGACCGCCTCCTGCCAGCTGACCTCGCGCACCCGAATCTTCGGATCCACCTCGATCGGCAACGCGAGGTCCGTGAGTGCCATGCCCGCGATGCTGTCGACGTTCTGCAGGCCCGCCGCCTCGAGGCGCGAGGGGAGATCGCCGGGCCGTGTCGAAGGTCCGGTCAGCCAGCCGAAGGCAAGGTCGCCGTACCGCTGGCGGACCTTCTCGATCATGGCGTCGGCCTCGCGCTCGGAGAACCGTGCGTCCCCGCAGAGATTCGCGAGCGGATGCGAAAGCTTGGTGATGCGCCCGCGCAGCCCGGGGATGCCGAGGTCCTGGGAGAGGCCATGGACAGCCGGATAGATGAAGAGGGTCGATTCGATCGCCTCGACCAGCTCGCGCTCGGCTACGGCGTTCATGCGACGAGCGAGCGTAGCGCGCGCCGCACGAGCTCGCGCGCGAGGGTGACCTTGTACCCGTTATCGCGCAGCGGCGTTGCGCCGGCGAGCAGCCGGTCTGCCGCGTCGGCGCAGCTCGCATCGTCAAGTGTGGTTCCTTCGAGGCCCTTCTCCGCGGCGATCACGCGCCACGGCACGGGCGCGAGGCCGCCCATGATCACGCGCACGTCGCGTGCGACGCCGCGTTCGATCCTCGCCGCCGCGGCGACCGAGACGAGGGCGAAGCTCCAGGCCTTTCGATCCATTGCCTTGAGATACGTCCCGCGTCTAGCGAGCGCCGCCTCAGGCACGCGAACTTCGGTGATGAGCTCGCCCGGACGCAGCGAATGCTCCCGCCGCTCTTTGCCGTGCGGCGCGATGAAAAGGTCGGCGAGCTTCATCCGGCGCGTGCCGCGCGAGCTCGTCAGCGCGATCTCGGCGTCGTATGCGAGGAGCGCCGGCACAAGATCGGACGGCGAGACGATCACGCACTCGTTCGCGCCGATGATCGCGTGGTAGCGGTTCTCTCCGTCGATCGCGAAGCAGCGGTTGCCGCCCTTGAGCCAGCACACCGTTCCCTCGTCGCGGAAATACCAGCAGCGATTCCGCTGCAAGAGGTTCCCGCCGACGGTCCCCATCGTGCGCAGCTGCACCGTCGCCGCATCGCGCAGCGACTCGCGAACGATCGGCATGGTCTTCGCCAGCGCGTCGCTCGTCTCGAGCTCGACGAGCGGCGTGAGCGCGCCGATCCGGAGACCGCGACCCTTCGCGTGAGACCAGCCGCGTAGGCCCTCGATGCCGGTGAGATCGACGAGCGACTGCGGGCGGGCGAGGCCGTCCTTCATCAGGCCGACGAGATCGGTCCCGCCGGCGAGCGCGACCGCGCCGTTGCGCAGCATGCGGAGGGCTTCGGCGAGAGCGCGCGGTCGAGCGTAGGAGAAGGCGTTCAAGAGCGCGCCCCGGCGACGGCGAGTGCCTCGAGCACGCGCCCGCGAGTGAGCGGCGCGTGCCGAACGCGCGCGCCGGTGGCGTTAGCGACCGCGTTCGCGATCGCCGCCGCGGTCGGGATGATGGGCGGCTCGCCGAGGCCCTTGATGCCGAGGTTGTTCGCCTTGCGGTCCGGTCGATCCACGAACTTGACCGTGATCTTCGCGGGCACATCCTTCACCGTGGGCACCTTGTAATTCTCGAGGTTCGCGTTCATCACGCGACCCGTGGCCCGATCGAGGAATCGCTCCTCGCTGAGCGCGAAGCCAAGCGCCTGGAGCACGCCGCCCTCGACCTGCGAGCGCGCCGTCGTCGGATTGACGATGCGTCCGATGTCGTGCACGGCGACGATGTGCTCGACCGTGATTTCACCCGTGTGCACGTCGACTTCGACTTCGGCGAAGTGGGCGCCAAACGTGCGCTGAGAAAGGTCGGGGTCGTTCGGGTGGCGGGCGCCCCTGCCGATGACCGTGTTGCTCTCCACCTTGCTCAGAATCTCGCCGAGCGGCGTACGCGCTCCCTTGCTCACGATCGCGCCGCCTTCCAAGCGAAGCTCGGCCTTGGGCGTTTCGAGCACACCCGCGGCGGCACCGAGCAGCTGCTCTTTCGCGTCACGGGCAGCGATGCGAACAGCCGGCCCCACCGACGCGGTGGTGACAGACCCCGCCGAGATCGGCCCATACGGGTGGTCCGTGTCGCCGATGCGCACCTGCATCGCGTCGAGATCGACGCCGAGCTCGTCGGCGCAGATCTGAGCGAGCACGGTCCGCGTTCCCGTCCCAATATCCTGCGTTCCGGCGGTCAGCACGACGGTTCCGTCCGGATTCACATGGACCGTCGCGTACGCGGGCGGCCCGCCGCCGCCTCCCCAGATCTGCGTCGCCATCCCGATCCCCCTCCGTCGATGTGGCGCGGACCCGCGGATCCCACCGGAGCGGCGGCGCTGCCATCCGATCTCCGCGGCGCCGATGCGGTAGCACTCGAGGAGATGCTTGTCCGAGTATTTCTTTCCGCTCATCGGGTCCTTCGGCGACCCGGCGTGCTTGCGTCGAAGAGCCAGCGGGTCGACGCCCATCTTCTCTGCGAGCTCGTCGACCGCCGACTCGAGGGCAAACGTTCCTTCGACGTAGCCCGGCGCGCGAAACGCCGCAAGCGACCCGGCGTTGGTGACCACCTTGTACGACTTCGAGGACAGGTTCGCGATGTCGTAGAGCGTGTTCGTCGGGCCGGTGGGATTGGCGACCCACCTGCCCTGTCCGACGTTGGCCCAGGAGGTGTGCTCGACCGCGGTGATTCGGCCGGCCTTGCCGCCGATCCGGAACTGTTGCAAGGTCGCCGAGCGGTTGCCGGCGGCGATGTTCTCCTCCTCGCGCGTGAGGACGCAGCGGACGGGCCGTCCCAGCTGCATCGAGAAGAGAGACGCGATGATCGAGTACTTCCCCACACCGCCCTTTGAACCGAAGCCGCCGCCCATGTAGTCGCAGAGCACGCGGATCTTCGAGAACGGAAGCTTCAGCGCGGTCCGAAGGCCCTGGCGCACGCCGAACGTGTGCTGGGTGGATTCGTAGACCGTGAGCTGTTCGCCGTCCCAGACCGCGACCGCGCCGTGCGTCTCGAGCGAGTTGTGCACCTGCGTCGACGTCCGGTAGGTCGCGTCGACGACGAAGTCAGCCTCCTTGAGGGCACGCTTCGCGTCGCCGCGCTTGTGCGTCGCGGCCTCGGCGACGTTGCCGTCCGTGTCGAGGCGCGGCGCCATGTCGCCGATGGCTTCCTCCAGATCGACCACGTGCGGCAGCAGCTCGTAGTCGACCTCGATGAGACGAAGCGCTTCGACCGCCGTCTGCTCGTCGTCGGCGGCGACCGCGGCGACCTCGTCACCGACGAAGCGGACCTCCTCGCGGAAGATCGTTTCCTCGCCGCGGAACGCCGCCTTCGGCGCATTGAAGCGGTGGAGCACGCCGCGAACGCCCGGTAGCTTCTCAGCCTTCTTCGTGTCTATCCGGCGCACGCGCGCGCGCGGGTACGGGCTCCGCAGCACGCGGACGTAGAGCATGCCGGGGAGGTAAACGTCCTGCGTGTACCGCGCGCGGCCGGTGACACGCTGTACGCCGTCCACCCGTCGGCGCGATCGCCCGATCTCAGTGAACTCGGTCCCCGCCGCGGGGAGCGGTAGATCCTTGCCTTCGACGAGGACGAGCGACTCGAAGATCTCGCCCTCGAACTCCTCGCGGCTCTTGACGACGCGCGGCATCAGCGGCGTTTCCCTGCGCTGACGCCGGCTTTGACGATGTTCGGGTACGCGCCGCAGCGGCAGAGGTTCCCGGCGACCGCGCGGCGGACATCATCCTCGGTCGGCCCCGCGTTCTCTCGAAGCAGAGCGACGATCGACATGATCTGGCCCGGCGTGCAGAAGCCGCATTGGAAGGCGTCGGCATCGATGAACGCGCGCTGCACCGGATGCAGCTCGCCGTCCTTGGCGATCCCTTCGATCGTCTCGATGACCTTTCCCTCGCACGCGACGGCGAGCGTCATGCACGAATAGACGGGGCGTCCGTCGACAAGGACGGTGCACGCGCCGCACGTTCCCTCGTCGCAGACCTTCTTTGTCCCGGTGAGAGCGAGCGTCTCTCGAAGAGTGTCCAGAAGCGTGCGGCGGGGCGCGCCGTGGACCGTGACTGACTCGCCGTTCACCGTCAGCGCGACGTCGGTCGCGCCCGGGCCGCGCAGCACGGTACGGCCCGCTGACGTAATGGGAGGCACCGCGAAATGTTAGGCCGCTCGGCCGTCATATGCTGACCGCGCTCTCACAGGAGGTCGCAAGCGTGATGACTATTCAGCGGGTTGGTGTCGTCGGCTTCGGTCAGATGGGTTCGGGAATCGCTCAGATCTGCGCGCAGGCGGGCCTCGACACGGTGGTGCGCGAGGTCGAGCAATCGCTCGTGGACAAGGGGTTCCAGCGGGTCGACGGTTCGCTGGCCCGGTTGGTCAAGAGCGGGAGAGCGACCGAAGAGGACGCGAAAGCGGCACGCGGCCGCCTTCGCGGGACGACGTCGCTCGCCGACTTCAAGGACCGCGACCTGGTGATCGAGGCGATCGTCGAGGAGATCGGCCCGAAGAAGAAGATCTTCGCGGAGCTCGACACAGTGTGTCCGCCGGCGACGATCTTCTGCTCCAACACCTCGAGCCTGACGATCGTCGAGATGGCTGCGGCCACGCGACGGCCCGATAAATTCGCGGGACTGCACTTCTTCAATCCCCCGGTGATCATGAAGCTCGTCGAGATCGTGAAAGCGATAACGACGAGCGACGACACCGTTGCCACGCTCCGGGAATTCGCCGTGAAGATCGGAAAGACGGGCGTGGTCTGCAAGGACACGACCGGCTTCATCGTGAACCGGCTGATGATCCCCTACCTCCTCGGCGCCATCCGCATGCTCGAGCTCGGCGTCGCGACGAAGGAGGACATCGACAACGCGGTGAAGCTCGGCCTCGGCTACCCGATGGGACCGTTCGAGCTCATCGACTACACCGGCGTAGACATCAACTACCACGTCGCGAACGTCTTCTTCGAAGAGTTCAAGGAGCCGTATATGGCGCCGCCGCCGTTGCTACGGCGGATGTTCCTCGCCGGACAGCTTGGGACGAAGAGCGGCAAAGGCTTCTACGAGTACGACGAGCAGGGGAAGAGAAAACCGTAGACGCTCACGAGCGCACGGCCCTGCGCAAGGCCGCGGTGTGGGCGCTCGTGGCGGGTCTATCTCATTTGGTGGCATCCGAGTTCGCGCCGGGGTTCTATCCATCGTGGTACTTCGCGCTCGGCGCGGTCGGCTACGGACTCCTCCTTCCGGTGATCGCGTCGCTCCACGTTCGCCACGAGCCTCTGCGACGCTCGGGCGCGGTGCTCGGAACCATCGCGGGTACCTGCGTCGTCACGCTCGGCCTCGGCGCCGCCGCGAATATCGACCTCATCCCGGCAGCGCTGTTCGTGCGCGGGGTCTGGTGGTGGACGATCGGGAAGATGTGGGCCGAGACCGGCGTCCTGCCGCGCGTCTTCGGATGGATCACGGCGGCGCTCGCGATCGCGTGCTTCGCGCTCGTCGCTGTATACGCCGTGACGGGCATTCCAATGTCACCACCCGATCTGCCGCTGCGGTTGATCCTTGGTCTGTGGCTCATTGTTCTCGCGGGCTTTCTCTGGCGCGACGCCCGCTAGCATGAGCCTCTGATGGCGGTCACCACGCGCAAGGGGAGCGCGACTCGTCACGAAGCGCTCGGCCTTTCGCTCGACGACGTGAAAGGCATGTACCGCTACGTGCTCATGACGCGTCTCGTAAGCGAGCGCATCCTCCAGCTCAACCGCATGGGCCGGACGCCGTTCGGCGCGGGCACGGATGGGCATGAGGGCGCGCAGATCGGCGCGGCGTGGTGCATCCAGCGCGGCAAGGACTGGACCGTCCCGTACTACCGCGACATGGGCGTCGCGTTCGTTCTCGGCTTCAGCGTGCTGGACGAATTTCGCGGTGTGCTCGCGAAGGCGACCGACCCGAACTCGGCCGGCCGCGCCTTCCTCAACATGTTCAGCTCTCCGAAGGACCGGCTCGTCTCGCGCTCGGTCTGCGTGGGGACCGAGTTCCCGCACGCCGTCGGGCTGGCGCTCGCTCTGAAGCTCCGGAAAGAGCCGTACATCGTGTTCGCGTTCGGCGGCGACGCCTCGACCAGCACCGGTGATTTTCACGAGGCGATGAACTTCGCGGCGGTCCACAAGCTTCCCGTCGTATTCGTGATCGAAAACAACCTGCTTGCGATCTCCACGCGCATCGAGCGGCAGACCGCGGTCAAGGATATCGCCGAGAAGGCCGCGGCCTATGCAATGCCGGGCCACGTCGCCGACGGGATGGACATGCTCGACAGCTACGAGAAGACGAAGATCGCGGCTGACCACGCGCGCGGGGGAAAGGGTCCGAGCCTCGTCGAGCTCAAGTGCTATCGGTACCAGCCGCACACGAGCGACGACGACGACACCCGCTACCGCACGAAGAAGGAGATCGACGAGTGGCGCGCAAAGGATCCGGTGAAGCGCGCCTTCGCGTATCTCCTCTCGGCCGGCGTAACCGAGCAAGAGCTCGAGACGATGCGAGTCGCTCTCGCCGACGAGATCGAGAAGGCGATCGAGCAGGCCGAGAGCGAGCCGGACCCGCGTCCTGAGGACGCCGCAACGCACGTCTACGCCGCGGACAACCCGCTTCCGGATGGGACGCGCGCCTAGCACGGCGACGCTCGTCGTCGTGCTCACTGTGGTCCTGGGAGCATGCACGGCCGCGAATCCCTCGGCCACTCCGACTCCGACGCCGACCCGCGACCCTAACGCGCTCAACGTCACGGCGCTGCTCGACCTGTCGGGATCGCGCGCGCCGAACGGCGCGCCGCAACGCGACGCGCTGCAGCTCTGGGCGGATCAGCACGCTTCGGGAACGCCCCGAGTGAAGCTGAAGATCACGGATGTCGCCGGTAGTCCGTCGAAAACGGTCCTCGAGCTTCGGCGCGAGGCGGTCGAGGCCCGCGCGGACGCGATCATCGTGGGCGCCTCGGTCGAGTACGACGACGCGTTCGCGGCCGCGGTCCAGCTCGCCCAAGTGCCTGTCCTGTTTACGCTGCCTATCCCCGAGCCCGCGACGCGCGGCGGCGGGTGGG
>WNGL01004768.1_pt1 | contig 16208 bp, 13 predicted proteins | sample 5400591 | NCBI WGS metagenome assembly WNGL01 (sample SAMN13153377, study PRJNA577476) | soil metagenome | isolation source: 80 cm soil or saprolite under Garry oak tree replicate 1 | place: USA:California | collected 2016-06-15
GCGTGCCGGTGGATTGGAATTTCGAATGGCTGCCGGCGCGCGCCAAAGTGGCGGAAGTGGTGCGGCAGAAGTGGCCGGTCGGCAATGGGCGCTGGATTATCCTCCAACCCGGCGCGCGCTGGCTCAACAAACGCTGGCCGGTTGACTGTTTCGCTGAGCTGACGCGCTGCCTGGCTGCGGCCGACGCGGATTTGCGGTTCGCAATTCTTGGCGGACAAGAGGACCGGCCACTAGGGAAGGTAATCGCCGCCACCGCTCCGCAACGATGCCTGGATTTGACGGGCAACATTACTTTGCCCGAAATGGTCGAGTGGATTCGCTTGAGCCATTTGATGGTAACCAACGATACCGGCCCGATGCATGTTGCTGCGGCGCTGGCCAAGCCGGTGGTCTCGCTCTTTGGTCCCACGTCGCCACACCGCACCGGACCTTACGCCCAGATCGGGCACTGCCTCCAACTGGACCTGCCCTGCGTGCCCTGCCTCAAGCCCTATTGCACTTACGTCAAACCGTTGGAATGCTTGCGCGCGCTCCCACCCTCCGCAGTTTTTCACGCCGTGTGCAGGCGATTGGCATTGCTGCAATCAACCTCGCGCAGGATTGATGACCCAAAATCATCCTCCCCCTCATCGTCCTAATCGCAATCGTCCGCGTAATCGAAAACACCCGCAGAAGCTCGATTACGAGGACAAGACGACTACCGTCATGCGGAGAGGCGCAGGTCTGACTTCTGGACACCGCACCGGCGCCATGCGCCGTGCTGCTGCTCTTGAATAAACCCACGGAATGCTACGTCGGTTTTTGTGGCTTGCCACTGTGTTGAACCTCTTTAAAGTGGTCTAATGAAAGAATTTGGTTTATGGCTCGGTCTGTTGGTCTCCTCGCTGTCGGCGGCATCGGCGCAGGTGACGGTGGAGATCCTCCAGGAGCAGGACCAGTTCTTGCCGGGCGAATCGGTGCCGGCGGCAGTGCGGATCATCAACCGTGCCGGCCAGACACTCCGCCTGGGCAAGGAGCAGGATTGGCTCACCTTCTCCGTCGAGTCCCTTGATGGCATGGTTGCCGCCAAGACAGGCGAAGTACCGGTAGCCGGTGAGTTTGTTTTGGATTCTTCCAAAATGGCGACCAAGCGGGTGGACCTTGCCCCGTACTTTTCTTTAGGTGTGCCCGGGCACTATACGGTCTTGGCGACCGTCCGCATCAAAGATTGGGACCACCACGTCACCAGCCCGCCTAAAGGTTTCGATATCATCCAGGGCGCCAAGCTCTGGGAGCAGGAGTTCGGGGTGCCCGAGCCTGCCGGGGCGACCAACGCCGCTCCCGAAGTCCGAAGATACATCTTGCAGCAAGCCAATTACCTCAAGGGAGAGCTTCGGCTTTATCTCCGAGTGACAGACGCTTCCGGGGCAAAAGTGTTTCGGGTCTTTCCCATCGGACGCATGCTCTCCTTCAGCCGGCCGGAGGCGCAAGTAGACAAGCTGAGCAACTTGCACGTCCTCTTTGCTAACGGGCCGCATTCCTTCAATTATACTATTTTCAGTCCGGATGGCAACGTCCTTGCGCGTCGAACCTACGATTTCCTCAACTCGCGGCCAAGGCTGCAAGTGGATGCTGCGGGAACTTTCTCTGTGGCTGGCGGGGTACGCCGGATGACTGCAACTGACTTGCCTGCTCTGGGCCTCGCAACCCAACCAAACGATGCCAAAACGTCCAAGCCCTTGGAGCGCTAAGCGCGAAGCGCAAAGCGCTAGGCCCCTTGCGCCTGGCGCCTGGCGCCTGCCGCTTTGCGCTTTGCGCCTTGCGCCTTGGCCCTTGGCGTTGCTCTTTTTTGCCACGCTGGGTGTAATCAGGGCCGAGACCGTTATCTTGTTCTTGAAGAACGGCGATCGCATAGCCGGGACCGTGGTTTTGGAGGACACCAATCGTGTTGTCATTACCACCACCTGGGTCAAGGAGTTAGCGGTGCCGCTCGCTCAAATCGCACGCCGCGAGAAAGCGCCGCAGGAAACGCCCGCGCCCAAACCGGCTCCGCCGCCCACGGCTGCGCAAGGCGCAGTGACCAACATCGTGCCCTCGGCCAAAGCAGGCACGCCCGCACTGGTAGCGGTCGCTCCGCCACCCAAGCCCAAGCCCAAGCATTGGAAAGGTGAACTCAAACTGGGGGCGGACTTTCTGCTTGGGGCCGTGGACCGCGAGAATTACTATGGCCGATTCAAACTGGTGTACGAGTTGCCGTATCCCACCAACCCCAAACAATTCTTCCGAGACATCTTCGATTACGGTGTTGATTACGGTAAGACCGGAGGCGTTCTTTCGGCCAACCGGATGGATGCCAGCGACAAAGCTGACTTCGACATCGGCAAGGAAAAATGGTTCGCCTACAATTCGGTCGGGGTCGGTTACGACGAAATCCGCAGGATCGATTTGCATTATGAAGCCGGCCCGGGTGTAGGCTACCATGTGTTCACCCTGAGTAACTTTGTGGCCAACGCCGAAAGCGGCCTCAACTATCAGGCCCAGTACCGCTCCGACAACACCACGTCGGAGAGGGTTTTTTATCGGCTGGCTGAGGACGTCACCTGGAAGCTCAACAAGCAATTTACCTTTTCGGAGAAGTTCGAGTTCTTCCCGCAAGTGGACCTGAGCGAATATCGCGCCCGCTTTGAATCCACGGTCAGCTACGGCATTTGGCAGCACGTTTCGTTGAACCTGACGGTGGTGGACCTCTACGACACTCAACCGGCGCAGTCGGTGCCCAACAACGATCTGCAAATCCGCTCCTCGCTCGGCTTTACTTTTTAGATCGGTGACGGGTGATTAGTGATTTGTGATCGGGGACCCGCTGCCCAATTACCGAGCACGAATCTCTTCACGCTGCCATCATGCGCCTGGTGCTTTTCAAGGCCAGGATTTTCGTGACGATGGCCTCCAAGTCAGGCAGCACGAAGTCACGGTGCACCGTGCGCACCCAAGGCGACTGCAGCAGCAACGACGTGCAGCCCGCAGTCCGGGCCGCTTCGGCATCCTGCCACTTGTCGCTGATCACGAACGAGCGATCCAGGTCCAAATGCCAGGTGAAAGCGGCTTCGACGAGCAATCCGGGTTTGGGTTTGCGGCAGGGGCAACGATCCGTCTCATCATGGGGACAGACCAATAAATCATCCAACGGAAAGGTGCGGCGCAACAAATCATGCATCCGGTCCAACTCGCGGCGGGACTGATAGCCGCGCGACAAGCCGGGTTGATTAGTCGTGGCAACGACGACTAGACCGGCGGTCTTGAGCTTTTTCACCAGCGGCACCGCCTCCTTGTTGAGCTTGAATTCTTCAAGCGTCAAGGGGCTGACCTGGTTCTGGCGCTCAACCCGGACTTCGTTGAGCACACCGTCTCGTTCAATAAATACAGCCTGCTTCATAGGTCCGAGAGAGCATAAACCTCGCCCAACACCGCACCGCGCTGAAAAAAGAATGTGGCCCCCACAAAAGTTGCAAAAAATTCGACATGCATCTCTCAAAAGTGAGAGTGGCCAGCGCCGGATTGGTTTCCCTCCTTACGCCCATCGGCGGCCCGCGCGGGAAGTCTGTGATCGGTGGCAGACTCGGTGGCTGCGTAGGTACGCTCGAAATTTTCGGACAACGAAGGTCAGGCAGCCTGCTGCGAACCAGGGGGACGGTCGGCTCATGGAACTGGCACGCGTTCGCTCACCTGTTTGGCATAAACCGTCCTGCTTTCAGGCACGCTGTCTCAATAATAGTAATTAATAGTAGTGTATGCAGGCATAGTTCGGCTTGAGTTTTCATGGGTGGTGGGGCCAACTGCGCAGGGCGGGGGACTCTGTGCTCCAACCAGGCATACCATCGGACCTCCGATGCCTTGCGGGTTCCTTGGCACAATGCACCACCCCTGGTGGTTGGAGTCTCCTACCGGGGCGCTTACTCGATCAGGTCCTGGAGTGACTGGATTCGCTTCTGGATTTCTTTCACAATAGGCGACGCTCTGACGATCGCATTCTGCTCAGTTTGGCCCGTAAACGGCCTCATCACTACACGCACAGCAGCAATAGTATCTCCGTTCCGGTCGCGCAAGGGCATGATCACTGAAATCGCTCCCTTGTCTTTGCCGTAGTAGATTGCTCCCTGACTGATGACCGCTTGTTCGGTTTTCGCGCCGGGTTGGCCAACTTCCTTTTCGTCCTTGCTCGCGATCAGACGGGTCGTCTGAGGGGCGCTGCCCGAGACATAGACCTTCAAGCCTAGCAACCGCGGATATTTCTTCGAGAGCTCCCGCAACAGCGCCTGGACGGCAGCTTCCTGAGGCGTATAGACGATCTTGGTGTCAGCGAAATAGCTGACCGAGTCGGATTTGGTCCAAAACCCGATTTTGCCACGGGCAAACGTGTTGTCCGTCAGCGCCGGGATCACTTCCTTGCCGTTGAGTTGACAACGGATTTGGTTGCCTTTGCATTCGATGCTTAGCTCGTGCCATACGCCTTTGGCGATGGGCAATTCGGGGCCAATGAGCGTGCCGCGCTGGCCATTGACAACTTTGTAAAAGCGGAACGTGTTGCCCAGGGAACTGGCGCGGACCACATAGTAGTTGGTCTCATTCTGGATTCGGAACGCTATCCCCGCCATCTGTTCCATCGCGCCACGGACGGTTTTGAAGCGCGTCGTCAGCGTGAAGTCGCCGAAGGTTTCCTCCTCAAAGATCAACAATGGGAAGTGTTCGTCTGTGGGATCCTGCGCCAGTTGGGCCAGCACAGCCCGTTTGGCGACGGCGGGCGCTTTGGAGGTCAGGGGGGCCAACAGCGGGGGAACATCATCCAGGATAATTTTCCAATCCCCAGGCTTGCCGCTAGCGGTCACGGTGCTGCGAAACCCAGACGGGGCTTGGTTTTCATGAAGTTCGCTGAAACTAAGCTGGCGTTCTGCGGCAGCCGCCAGACCTGCCAGCAGCAACGAAACACAGAAGCAATAACTTCGCATGCTGTAAGGCAAGACTACCGCCTCCCTGGCTGTTGGCAAGCAGGGAAGACTTGACCCCAAGACCGAATATTGGAGTCTCCATCACTCCATGACTCCAACGTTCCTTCACCACAGCTCCACAATTTTCCACCGGGTCAGGGATTCTGAACCTGACCTACTAGCGGCTGTGAGAGTCTCTTGAAGGACGCGCTTTTTCCGGTGCATCTCACCCCGCCTCTGTTATGTTGTCCGGACCATGGGACTGACCCAGGACGAACTTGACAGTTTGGTCGAGGCAAGACAGCGTTCGCCTCATCAACTGCTCGGACTTCATCCCCTCGCTGACGGCTCTGGCCTTATCGCGCGGGCGCTTGTGCCTGACGCCGCCAAGGTTGAACTCCAGCCCGTCCACGAAAAGGACAAGCCGGTCATAAAACTCAAACGGATACCGAAAACCGATGTCTTCGAAGGCGCCACAACCGAAGCCGACCGTGTGTATGCTTACGACCTGGTGGTTACCGACAAAGCCGGCGCCCTTCGACGCACGCGCGATCCCTATTCCTTCCTCCCCACTCTCGGTCAAGCCGATCTGTATCTCTTCGGCAAGGGGGACGAGCGCCGGATTTACGACAAACTCGGCGCGCAGTTGCGCAGCATTGACGGCGTGCCCGGCACCAGCTTCGCCGTCTGGGCCCCCAACGCTCAGCGCATTAGCGTCGTCGGCGATTTCAACGGCTGGAACGGGCGCTGCCACCAGATGCGCTCCCTCGGTTCTTCCGGGGTCTGGGAGATTTTTATTCCCGGCGTCGGCGAAGGGGCCCATTACAAATATGAAATTCGATCTCTGCATGGCGCCATTGGCTTGCACACCGATCCCTACGGATTCTTCTTCGAGACCCCTCCCAAGAATGCCTCGATTGTTTGGAACATTCGCAAGTTCGCCTGGACGGACGAAGCCTGGCTGAGGCAACGGCCGCAGCGCGACCCGTTACGCGCGCCGCTCAGCATCTACGAACTCCACGTCGGTTCCTGGCAAAAAAAATCGGTGGGTCATTCTCTCAACTATCGGGAGTTGGCTGGGCCGCTGGCCAAGTACGTCAAACAACTGGGCTTCACCCACGTGGAATTCATGCCCGTGGCCGAGCATGCGTTTTATCCTTCCTGGGGTTACCAGGTCACCGGCTTCTATGCGCCCTCCAGCCGCTATGGTTCCCCTGAGGACTTTCAGTTTCTCGTCAATTCTCTTCACCAAGCCGACATTGGCGTCATTCTCGATTGGGTGCCCGCCCACTTCCCACGCGACAACTGGGCGTTGGCCCGTTTCGATGGCACTGCCCTTTACGAGCATGAAGACCCTCGCAAGGGCGCCCACCAGGATTGGGGCACGCTTATCTTCAATTTCGGCCGCCACGAAGTCAGCAATTTCCTCACCGCCAATGCTCTGTTCTGGTGCGACCTCTTTCACGCTGATGGCTTGCGCGTTGATGCCGTCGCTTCCATGCTCTATTTGGATTATTCGCGGCGCCAAGGAGAGTGGATTCCCAACCAGTACGGCGGGCGCGAGAACCTTGAAGCCATCGATTTCGTTCGCAAATTCAATCACCTCATTCACACTGAATTCCCTGGCGTCATGACCATTGCCGAGGAATCAACTGCCTGGCCACAGGTCACTCGGCCTCCGTATCTGGGTGGCCTTGGGTTCTCATTCAAGTGGAATATGGGCTGGATGCACGACACGCTGGGCTATTTCAGCCGCGACCCCGTCCATCGCAAGTACCATCAGAATGATCTCACCTTTGCAATGCTCTATCATCACCACGAAAATTTCATCCTGCCGCTTTCGCACGATGAAGTTGTCCATGGCAAAGGTTCCTTGCTCGGACGCATGCCGGGCGACGACTGGCGAAAGTTCGCCAACCTCCGGGTGTTGCTGGGCTATCAATGGATGTTCCCCGGCAAGCACTTGCTCTTTATGGGCGGCGAATTCGGCCAAACCAGCGAATGGAACGCCAACGGACAACTGGACTGGTGGCTGCTCGACGCTGGACCGTATCATCGCGGCCTGCAGCGGTTCGTCGAGGAGATCAACCGCCTTTACCTGGCAGAACCGGCTCTGTGGCAATCTGACTTTGATACCGACGGCTTTAATTGGATCGATTGCTCGGATCACGAGAACAGTGTCGTCTCCTTTGCCCGTCGCAGCGCCGATCCCCCCAGGGAATTGGTCGTCATATTGAACCTGACACCTGTCGCCCGCTTTTCCTACCGAGTCGGCTTGCCACGGCCTGGCAAATGGCGAGAGGTGCTCAATAGCGATTCTGCTATCTATGGAGGCAGTAACGTGGGCAATTTGGGCGGCGTGCTGGCTGAGGACCTCAAGTCACACAACCAAAGCCATTCAGCCAAACTTACCTTGCCGCCACTGAGCATCGTTGCCTTCCAGCCGGCATAGCAGCGTGGGTGCCCCGCATCAGCATCGGGAGGTGGAGGCTTAGGCCTTCTTCCCGCTCATACCACCCGGCGTGCCTCCCGGCCCGGCGGTTCCAAAATCTAGGCTGTACGTCGAACTAGAAGCCAAGGGCGCTGCTTCGGCGTAGAAAACTGGCGGCCTGCTCGCGCAGGCCGCCAGAAACCAAACCCAAGGAGTAGAAGCGCGCTACGCCGGAGGCGCAACGCATTCCAGCAGATTTAAGGTGGGCCTTTGCGCCCTCACCCTGATGGCGGAGGCGGTGGGGACACACGAAACCCTCATATATTCCGGATTTCGTAATGTTCGCATGTGGCTTTTAACAGCAGGGGATGTGCCAGATGGGGAGAAGACCTCTGATTCTCTCCAGACCGCGTTTAGGATGTGTCCCGAAATCCTTAAACTGCGGTGGAACTCCAATTTGCTGTATGCGTTTCGGCCTGCGCAGCTTAGCGACGACGGCACCCGCAGGAGATCTTTCGTCACTGCCGATTGAATGCCGGTGATATAGCAGTTTGGTAATGGGTGCGAAGTGTGTACGGAAGAAGCCTGGAAACCGCCGGCTGTTCTGTCCACTTTCAGGACACCAATGTCAACAAGTCATCTCATAGCCGCTCCGAGTCGTGCCTCGCCGCAGGGTGGAAATGCGTCCAGCTTCGGCGTCGCGCGAACGCGAGTATTGCCATCGAAAACCATTTGGTTGCCGAGAGGCGTTAAACGGATTATGGCGGCCAAAGAATTTCCCGCAGGTTCCTGGCGTGATCAAAAAGAAAGCTGCACGATTCGTTCCTGAATTTGCTGGCGCCAGCGCTTGAAATAGCTGAACAGTTGGGCCAGTTCTTCCAGCCGGTCAAGGTTGGCTGCACGAATTGACGAATCCCGGGTTCCACTCGCCTCCCAATCGGCATCAACGGTTTTGAGTTGGGCAATAACTGCCTCGTATCTGGCGCCGAGTGCTTTTTGGAGTTCAAGGAGCTTGTCGGTGCAATCCTGGTTGCGTTGGAACATCCGCACCTTCAGAAGCGGCGAAGTGACCTTGGCTTTCTCGGCAAGGAACGCGTCCGCTTCCCGGCAAATCTGGCCGACTTCCAAAGAAAGACTCATCAAACCGGATGGAATGTCCTGCACCTGCGTCGGTTTGGCCCCCCGCTCCAACTCAAGCAAATGCGCCAGCCGCTCCTTTGGATCGCGCAGGCAGTTGTAAGCCGTATTGAGCTCCGTGTAGCCTTCTTGGGCTGCGCGCCGCTCTTGCGTGCTGGCCGAGTGAACACGGTCTGGGTGGAATTCGGCAGAGCGCGCCAGAAACTTCTGTTTGAGCAAGTCAGGATCGATCCAGGGCCGGCGTCTCTCATCGAACAGGGCAAAGCAATCATTCATGAGGACGGCTCGCAGGTTGCTCCCGCCTACGCTCGGAGCTACGGCGCGGCGTGCGCTGGGCTTGCCGCGCCGTAGCTCCGAGCGAAGGCGGGTCAGGCGCTGAAACTTTCGCCGCACGAGCAACTGGTGGCGGCGTTGGGGTTCTTCACCTTGAAACCGCCATCCAGCGCCTCAAGGTAGTCCAACTCGCTCCCAGTGACATACAGCGCGCTTTTGGGGTCCACCACTACCCGGACCCCGGCGGTTTCGACCAGGATGTCGCGATTGGCCGGGCCGTCCTGCAAATCCATTTTGTATTGCAGCCCTGAGCAACCGCCCCCGACTACTGCCACCCGCAGCACGCCGTTGGGACGCCCCTGTTTAGCCAATAACGATCCCACTTTCTTCGCGGCGCTGAACGTTAGCCTAATCAATCGCTCATCGCCGGTCCGGAACGTCGGAGCGGACGCCGGCTTGGTGGCAGTGTTTGCAATCATCGTGTAGCAATGTAATCATCCCCGCTGGGCGAGTCAATGCACAGGGGCTTTGCGACTTTGCGGCAAAGCTATGTACATAAAAAGTGGGCTTGGGACAGCACACCCAAGCCCGTGAACAGAAATGGTGCCCTGGCTGATCCGACAGGGTCTCGGGTCAGTTAGGAAGAGAGTGGCTCGGCTTGTTGCAAGTTGGCTTGGTCGAAACATCAACGAGCGTGTAGCTGCCGCCAGCCGGGCAGCTTGGCCACTGGCCGGCGGCTCCACGGCCCAGATAGGGCTGGACGACGGCTGAGGTCACCGGGTCGGCGCTGGACTTGTTGTTTTCCATCGCCCACGTCAACATGCCGCCTTCAATTTGCCGCAGATTATTGATGCAGGCGTTCGTTTGCGAGGTGGCGCGGGCCTTGATGAAGTTGGGGATGGCAATCGCCGCCAACAAGCCGATGATGGCAACCACGATCATGATTTCAACCAGGGTGAACCCACCCTTTCCGGCTGTGCTGATTTTCATACTAGCTTCTGCTTTCTGTTGTTGCGGCGTGAACTAAGCGACAGGCGGGTTGTCATTCTTACTTGCAGTTCGTTCACGCATTGCCTGTCGCCAACTACGTGCTAATCATGCGGCAAAGAGGCGTCGCCAACAATTCGGAGTAATACTGACCAATCCAGGGGATTGTCCGGGCATGCTGTACAGGGCTAGTCCGGGACGGCCAATGCCGCGCGCGTTATAGGTTGGCGGCGATGGCGCCGGTTTGAAACAGCAGCCTGGCCGGCTGCAACCCTTCAGCGTTTGGCCATCTTGGCGCGAGCCGCTTGGAGAACTTTGCGCTCGCGCTCAGTCAGGCTTTGGATGCCCTGGGCAGAAATCTTGTCCAGAATCGGATCGACTTCTTTGCTGAGGAATTCTTCCGGCGGCAAATCTTCATCCAACTCAGGTTTGTTTTGCCCCCAAAGCGCAGAGTTGCGCGAGGCGACCCTAACCAACGGGCGCGAGCGCTGAGTTGGTGAACGCCTGAATCGCGGCCAATGCCAGTGTAACGCATACCGCACGAAGATGACCCCGGTGAGCATTCCTCCCAGGTGAGCTGCATCCGCGATATTGCTGATGGGGAACGCGATGCACACCAAAGCCAACAGCGCGCTGCCCAGCAGCAGGAATTTGGCCCGCATGTTGACCGGAATGATGAAGAAGATCAATATCGTCAGCGGCCGCTCCGGAAACAGCACTGCAAAAGCAGCGATCAATCCGAACGCGCCGGCGGAGGCGCCCACGACAGGCGCGGCAAAATGACCACCCAACAGCAGCCCTGCGAGCATCTGCACCAATCCGCCCATCACCCCGCTGGAAAAATAGAGCGTCAGAAAACTTTTCCGGCCCAGGGCTTCTTCGACTTCGCGGCCAAACATGAAAATTGCCCAACAATTGAGCAGCAGGTGAATCACGCCTCCGTGCATGAACTGGTAGGTCAGCAATTGCCATACAAACCCGCGCCGCAGACCTTCCAGACTCAAGGCGAAGTATTTATTCGCCGGGTAATGCAAAAAACTGGACAGGACGATTTGGGCGAGGAAGGCGGCAACATTAACGATCAAAAGCGTCACGGTCGCTGATCGTCGCGACGGGAAAGGCGCACGACGCATATAAGAACGATCCTCTAGCATAACCAATTGAAAATAGTCGCGGACGGGTCAATTTTCAACGGGCTTTTGGTTCTCTCTCGAACAAGCGCTTCGAGAAACGACGATGTCCCTGGCCTCGACGCGAAAATCGCCGTCCGATTTAATCACCAGGAGCGTCCGCATCCCGGGCCGGAGGTTGGCAATTGCATTGTGGCCCTGTGCGCCGAGGACGAGCAAGCCGGTGGAAAGGGCGTCGGTTTCGGTAGCGCAAGGGAGAACGACTGCTGCGAGCACCGCACCCATGGCCGGCTGGCCAGTTCGCGGATCGAGAACGTGTCCGAAGGTCTTTCCGCCAGCCTGGAAAGATTTTCCCCAAACGGCGGAGACGGACATCGCTTGGTCTCGGAGAGGGACTGTGGCCAGGAGCGTCGGCGGCATGGCGTCCGGCATAGGCGGATTCTCGACCGCGACTTTCCAATACTCCGCTTCGGGCGGGCGACCCAGTGCATAAACGGTGCTGGTGCCGCCATGAAGCAAGGCGCTGGTCACACCTGCTTCGCGCAGCACCTCGGCCGCTCGCTCGATGGCGTAGCCCTTGCCGATGGCGCCCAGGTCCAGCATCACGCCTGTTCGAGAAAACCGAACAGCGAAATCAGTCCGGGTCAATCCAACCAGGTGCATGCCGACCTTCTCTCGCGCCTGTGCCACTTCCTCTGACTGGGGAAGATGGCCGCTTCCGCCCATAAAACCCCAACACCGCACCAGCGGCGCGATGGTGATGTCGAAGGCGCCGCCGCTCTCCTGGTGCAGTTTTTGTGCGTGCTGCAACAGCGCGAACAGACTCGGGGTCACTCTCACGGCCTGGTTGGCGGCGCAGGCATTGAGGTGGGCAATTTCGCTGGTTGGACGATACAGGCTGAGTTGGGCTTCGATTCGTTCGATCTCGTTAAGGGCTTCTTCGCCGGCGGCGCGCAGCGCCACCGGATCGTCGCCGTGCAGCACGATCTCAAATCGGGTCGCCATCGCGTGGCGCGCCAACGAAACAGATTGATGAGGTGATGGAGCGATGGAGTGATGGAGCGACGGAGCGAGAGAGCGTCAGAGTGAAGGTTCCAGCCTCACTCCACCAGCCCTTTACTATGTTGCTCCGGTTGTCTTACGAGAGCGGCAGCGTGCCGTAGGTGATCGCCGTGATCTCTCTGCCGCTGTCGTTGGTGATCTTGCGGGTCTTCTCGTCGAACAAGCAGGCGACTTTGAGGCGGTCGGACATTTCCGCCAGCGAGATGACCGTCTGAACGCGGACAGCCAAGTCAATGTTTGCGTTGGGTTGTTGGCCCGAACGAATGCAATCGAACCAGTTCTTCTCGTGCACGCGAAGGTCTTCAGGCTGCAGGCCCCCGAAGGTTTCCGGATCGATCTCTTCGGCGAACTCCTTCTCCGGCATCACTTCGACCCGCTCACCGCTGCTGCCGATGTTCAGGGTGGCCTTGTGCGTGTAGAGAGCGAATCCCGGGCTCTTCGCGTTTACCGTGCTGCAAGTGACCGTTACCATGTAGCCGCTGGGGAATTCCGCCAGCAGTTGCACGTGCTCGGGCACATCGCGTTCGGGAGTGTTGGGTATGTTTCGGTCGCTATGCACGTTCTTGGTTGCGATCGAGCAAACTCGCACCGGGAATTGCGGATCGCCCGAAGCCAGCATCAGCGGATGCAATCGGTGTGGCACCAGATCGCCCAGCAGACCGGAGCAATATTGATAATACTTGCGCCAGCGATGAAAATGCTCGGCGCTGAACGGGGAGCGCTTTTTCACCGTCCCCAACCAGCGTTCCCAATCAATATTCGCAGCCGTGGATTCGGTTTCGATGTCGTAGTTCCATTCCCCGCCCACGCTGTTGCGGCAATAATAACCCTGGCCCCAAACGAGCGTGCCGACCTTCCCGCTGCGGATCAGTTCAGCGCACTTATGCCAGCCGGCGGCCGAACAGCCCTGCGAGCCGACCTGGAAGACACGGCCAGTGCGCTTGACGGTGTCATAGACCCGAAAAGCTTCCTCGAGATAGCGAGTCAGGGGTTTCTCGCAATATACATGTTTGCCGCTTTCCATCGCATCAATAGAGATTTGGGCGTGCCACGGATCATGGGTGGCGATCACGACAGCGTCGATGTCCTTGCGCTCGAGCAGCTTTCGGTGATCGACGCAAAGATCGGAATCCTTGAGTTTCGCCGTGTCCTTGGCCCAGTCACGGCGCTTGTTGAACAGGTCGCAGGCTGCGGCGACCACGACATTGTTCTCGCTGGCTTTTTCGTGGATGCCTTGCAAATGGTTCTTGCCGATGCCGAAGCCGACGCCGACGACGCCCACCGCAATGCGATCGTTGGCGCCAATGACACGCCCGGTCGATGGGGCCTGGCTTTGCCCGTAAACCGGAGTTTTGAGCAACGAGGTACTAGCGACGGCGGCAGTGGCCGTAGCCGTTTTCTTGATGAATTCCCGCCGCGGAAGACCGGGCGATGAACGGGTTTCGTTAGTTTCCATAAGACATTTTTTTGATGAAGACCGCCAAAGTGTGCGTTCAGTTGTTTAACAAAGCATAACCCAAACAAATTCGGGGTCAATACCGCAAGAATCGCGCACAGGAACCAATTACGATTATCCCGCTTTCCCAAACCAGCTCCTGATTCTGCAGCAAATGGGAGGATTGATGAGTACTTGACGCAGCGGCGGCGCACAGAGCTGCAAAACTGCGCTCCGCTCCCTCACTTCCTCCGCCACCACAGCATCAGTTCCAATCCCGTCCGATTAGGATAAGAGCGCGGAACCCATTCCTGCAACAACTCGAAATGAGGCGAAAATCGTTGCCACAACTCCTCTCGGGTCGTGCCGAATGGAGGGCCGCCCTGCTCGGCAATGAGGTAATTCACAGCCAGGTATTGACCAGCAGGGCGGAGCCAGCGCAATACGGCCGTAAGGTAATCATCGCGTTCACCAGGGTCGATTGCGCAGAACAGCGTGTGCTCGAAGAGCCAATCGAAAAGGACAGGCGGCTCGTCGTGGAGAAAATCCGCGAGTTGAAATCGGGCCGAGAGCCCGGCGGCTTGGGTGCGTTGGGTAGCGAGCTGAATGGCGCTCGGCGCGATGTCGTACCCGAAGGCCTGGAAACCAGCGCCAGCCCACGCCCGCACATCGTGGCCGGTGCCGCAGCCGGGCACGCACACCACGCCCCGCGCCAACCCAGGGTGTGCGGCCAGAAAATCGACCAGACCAGGCGATGGTTCGCCTTTCTCCCAAGGCATGTCGTGGCTTTGGTAACGAGTTTCCCAATAATCCCGGCTCATCGGACTCCAACGGGATGATGGAGTTGGGGGAGGATTGACCGATGGAATCTCTCCCCAATACTGCTATACTCCAACACTCCTCGAATCCGCGCTTTCATCCCCGGAACCGCCCGTCCACAAGCTCCGCCACTTTTGGCGCGCGCGAGGCGAGCTTGGCATCGTGGGTGGCCATGATTAGGGTGGTTTGCCTTTCGGTGCGCAGCGCACAGAGCAATTCAATGATTTCTTCGCCCGTGTGCGAATCCAAGTTCCCAGTCGGTTCATCGGCCAGAATTAAATCGGGCTGGTTGATCAGAGCTCGGGCAATGGCGACACGCTGTTGTTCGCCGCCCGAAAGCTCGTAGGGCTTGTGCTCCAGGCGCTCCTGGAGGCCCACCCTGGCGAGCAATTCGCGGCCGCGCGCTTGGGCGTGGGCGGCCGGCCTTCGGGCCATACGCGCAGGCAGACACACGTTTTCCAATGCGTCCAGTTCGGGCAACAGATAGTAGGCCTGGAAAATGAAACCCACCTCATGGTTGCGCAGCCGCGCCAGCTCCGATCGCGAAAGCGCGGCCAGGTTCCTGCCACCCAGGCGAATTTCGCCTCGGTTCGGCGCATCCAAACCGCCCAGTAAGTGTAGCAGGGTGCTCTTGCCCGCGCCCGAGGCGCCGCGCAAGGCCAGGAAATCTCCGCGCTCCAGTTCCAGCGTAACACCCCTTAAGACTTCCAACGAACGCTTGCCCAGGATGTAGGTTTTGTGAACGTCTCTGGCGCAAAGCAAGGGCTCATTCATACCGCAAGGCCTCCACCGGTTTGAGCCGGCCCGCCCGCCAAGCCGGGATCACCCCGCCCAGAATGCAAACCAGCCAGGCGCTGCCGCAGATCAGCAGGATGTCCCTGCGGACGATCAAGGCAGGCAATTCAGTAAAGCCGTAAATTGAAGCTGGGAAAAGTTCGAACCCGGTCAGGCGATTCATGAAGTGCAGGAACTCGTTCCGATAAATCAAGGCCAACATGCCCAGCCCATAACCGGCCAAATCCCCGATGGCCCCCACGAGCGCCCCTTGGCTCAGGAAAAGCAGGCTGACCTGCAGGTCTGTTGCTCCCAACGCTTTGAGCATTCCGATTTCACGAGTTTTTTGCACCACGAACGTGATCAGCGCGCTCAAGATGCACAAAGCAGCAACGATCATGATGAAAAAAAGCAGATAAAACATCACGTTCTTCTCAACCAGCAAGGCATTGAGGATGCTGGCGTTCTCCTGCATCCAGGTGATGATACCATAATCCTGGCCAAGCTCTTGCGCCAGAACCCTTTGGACCGCTGGCGCGCGGTAAGGATCGTGCAGCATGACCAGCAAACCATGGACACTCTGGTCCAAGTCATATAAGTCTTGTGCGTCCAGCAGCGAAGTCACGATGACCGAGGCATTGTATTCGAAGTAACCGACATCGAAAATGCCGCGTACGTCGTATTCGGGCGGCACTGGCAATTTCCCGCCATCTTTGGCGCTCTCCTCCCATTTTTTCAGGTCGCTGGGAGAATAGACCAGCACTCGGTCCCCGACGCCCAGGTTCATATTGTGCGCGAACTCGCTGCCGATGAGCAGCCCGCGGTCGTTCACGTCAAACTTGCCTTCGACGATGCTGGCCGGGAGCACCGTGAGGTTCGTTTCGATTCGAGGATTGATGCCGCGCACGTAAGGCGCATCTATCTGGGGCTGACTGTTCTGCGGCTCGGTTTTCACCAACACCCGGCCGAGGACGAAGGGCGCCACCGCTTTGACAGAGCGGTTCGAAGCCACCAGGTTCATAATTCGCCCGTAATCCTTCATTGTCCCTTGGCGTCTGACGATTTTGAGGTGAGTGTTGAAGCCAAGAATCTTTTGGCGCAGTTCCTGGTCGAACCCGCTCATGACGCTGATCACAATAATGAGCACCGCTACGCCCAGCGTGACGCCCAGCACGGAAATCAAAGTGATCACCGAG
>WNGL01009337.1_pt1 | contig 16207 bp, 10 predicted proteins | sample 5400591 | NCBI WGS metagenome assembly WNGL01 (sample SAMN13153377, study PRJNA577476) | soil metagenome | isolation source: 80 cm soil or saprolite under Garry oak tree replicate 1 | place: USA:California | collected 2016-06-15
TCGGATGGCCGTAGTCGCGCCGCCCGCGTGCGACGGTCGGGACGAACCGGTCGCCGAGCGCCGCGACGACCGATACATACGCGCGCAGGACGGAATCGGCGATCGCGTCCCCGGCCCGGATATCGCGCACCGTGCACCAGTGCTCCCAGACCTTCCCGCCGTCCTTGTCGCTGCCGGCCGGCTGATTGAAGGCCTGCCGCTTCCATTTGTTGAAGCGCGTCGCGGGATCGTGCACGCCGCGCGCGGAGATGCGGCCGACCGAGTTCCCCTCGACGAAACCGAGGAGCGTCGAGCCGGTCAGGAGGCCGCGGCCGTCGGCCGAGTCGAGACGGTGCGTCGCCGCGCCGGCCACGGTGACGCTGCCGAAGTAGAGGTCGGCCACATGGTCGTGCGAGACCTCCAGCCACAGCAACCGTCCATCGGCCGCACGACGCGCGCCGCCGGCGCCGATCAGGTGGCACGCGACGTGCCACGCGCCGTGGTCGAAATCTCCCTCGTCGCCAGGGCCGAGATCGTCGCCGTCGATCGTCGAGCGATCGAGCCACAGCTTCCGCAGCGCTTCGACGTTCGCCGCGCTGTCGACGAGGTCGCCGGAGGCCGTGACGTCGAAATGAAACGTTCCGCGCGTCACTCTCCACCTCCGTGCGCTACCGTAGCTGAGGTCGCCACGAGCGCGATATCGACGTAGTCGAGCGCGGCGATCGAGTACTCCTCCTTGCCGCTCTCGAAATCGGCGAGCGCGCTGTACGCGTCCCTGGTCGCCGACTTGAAGGCGCCGGGACCCGCTCCCAGGACGAGCATCAAGTATTTCGCCCTGTAGGCAAGCCAGGCCTTTTCCTGCTGCGACTGCCGCCGCGCGCGCAAGGTGTCGTCCTCCAACCGATAGACGCGCATCGACTCCTTACCCAAGGGGCTGTCGTCGATCGCGGCGATGATGCCCTTGTCGCCGAAGCGAATGTGGCGGCGAGGATCGTCGACGTACGGATTCAGAATCTGTCGCATCTCGAGCGCGTCGAGCGCGTCCGGATTCAGGTAGTAGCGCTGCTTCCACTTCACGCTCTCGCGCGCATCGTTGGCAAGCTTCGCGGCGTCGGCCGGCGAGAGCCTGGGCACGAGCGTCGGTTGCCGGGGCGGCGTCAGCGGAAACTGGTTCTGCTTGCCGCGGCCGCTATTGCAGCCCTGGCACGCCGGCAGCAGGTTCTTCCAGTTGTACGCGAGCCAGAAATAGCCTGGATGCGTCGCGACTTTCCCGTCCGGCCACTCGACCGACGCGGGGACGGACTTGCCGGTCGCCTGGTCGCGGACGTCGACGCGTCCCTTCGGCCGGAAGTGTTCGGCGTGCCCTGCCCAGCGCACGGCGCTCGTCTCGCAGTAGGCGCACTTGCCGTTGAACACGTTGTCGAGCAGCCACTCCTTCAGGTCGCCCCAGACCTTCTCCTTGAACTTCACTTCCCCGCCGGCTTCCCACGCGTCTATCGCCTCAATCGTCGCCTTGTCGGCACGGTCCTGCCAGGCCTTCCACCAGTCGGCCTGCGCGCCGGTCAGCTTCGCCGGATCGAAATTGATGCGTTTCATAGGGCCCTCGTGTTCGATGGTGCCGAGACTTCGTCGAGCAGCGCGCGCGCCTTGTCGAGCAGCGGCTGGCGCGCCTCCGGAACACTGCCGCCGATCTGGTCGTTGATGACGGCCTCGACGAGCGCAAACGCGCGCCGCGCCGGTGCCGTCTCCTCCGCGTTGGGGATCCTGAACTTGAGATCCCGGTGCAGATCCTGGAACCGCTGCTCCTCGACGGGCGTGCGCGAGGCCTTCCCGAGGAGCGTCTTGTATTCCTCCATCGCCCCTTGCGTCTGCTGGTCCAGCGTCGTCTTCATCCCGAACGGGCGGCCGGTCAAGATCTGATCGGCGCGGCCGACCAGCATGTCGTCGGTGACGTCCATGCGTGAGGTGTGGCCCTGCGCGTCGCGGACGAACCGCACGACCTGTCGGCCCTTCATGCCGCCCACGACGAGCGGCGAATGCGTCGTCGCCATGAACTGCACGTTCGGGAAGATGCCCGTCATGTCGTCGACGATCGACTGCTGCCATTCGGGATGCATGTGCGCGTCGATCTCGTCGATGAGGACCAGGGCGTAGCGCTGCGTGGGATCGCCGTCGTCTGGATAGACTTCGTACAAACGCTGGAGCAGGACGCCGATCCACCCCATCAGCGAGACGGATCCCTGGCTGATCAGCTCGATCGGGACTTGGCCGTCGTCGGTGATGACGGTGACTTCGCGGGTGCTCTGGTTGACGCGACCGAACCGAATCGACATGCCGGGCGTCACGCGATCCACGATGTCGAAGAACCGCTGCAGCAGGCGCTCGTACCGCTTGTCGCCGTCGTGGGTTTTTTCGTAGTTGATGCGCGAATCGAGGTTCACGATCCACTGCTTCAGGCGATCCAGGCGGGGATCGGGATCGCCTTTCACGATAGGCAGCAGATCTTCGACGACCGGCTGCTGTCGTCCTTCGGCGGTCGCGCCCGGCGGGCGACTCCAGCTCACCGCACGGAGCGCCGGGAATCCGAGCGCGAGCATTCCCTCTACTTCGAGCGGCCGGGTTGGAAGCATGGACACCTCGGCCAGCCCGTTGTCCTTCATCTTGATGTCCATGCGGTACGTCTCGCGTGCGGTCTCGAGGACGATCGTTCCACTCGTCTCGCCGGAGCGGACCAGTCTCGCCGCGTAGACTTCCCCGTCTTTTCCGCAGAAGCAGGCGGCGATGGCCTTGAGGATGCTCGACTTGCCGACGCCGTTGTCGCCCAGAATCACGTTCCAGTCGGACTGAAGGTCTAGCGACAGATCGGGGAACGGACCGATGTTCGTCAGATGGAGCTTACGGACACCTTGCGACCTGGCGCCGCGGCTCACGCCGGGGGCGGCGGAAGACTCGATCGAGACGGCCGATGTGCGTTGCGCCACCTGCTCCAGGAATCTCGGGACCTCGTCGAATCCGCGGCCGGCCGTGTACGCAACGACCTCGATGCCGTATCGCCGCCGGAGCAGATCCCCCTTCGCGCGCCATCCCGCATCGGTGACCGCCACGAGGGCGTAATGCGGACGCGTCATCTGGCCGCGGAAGGTCAGCCCGCTGAGATACGTTTCAATGCCTGCCAGGCCCGCGCCGACGAAGAACAGCGTGCGCGAGACGAACAGCCCCTCCATGAAGCGCGAGAACGTCAGGTTGCGCGCGACCGTGTCGGTGTAATCGGCGGGCCCGAAGAGCACGGTTTCCGGGGCGCTGAGACTTCCGTACAGCTTCGAGATGAAGAACGTGCGCCGTCCGAGCAGCTCGATGAGGCGGTCCGCATCGCGCGGCGTGAAGACCCTGTCGGCCGCTTCCGGGTACGTCCGCTCGAACAGCGTGTCGAAGTTGGTCGTGAGCGCCGCGCAGAGCGGAATCCGCTTGAGCGCGCGATGCGTTTCAGGGATGCGCCGCTCGCCTCCGAATGTCTCGGTCAACCGCTTCATGACCTGGTCGCGCCCGATCGCGCTCACCAGCGAGTCGGCGACGGGGTCGACCTGGCCGCCGCGAAGCGCCGCCTGCAGCGATTCCGCGAATCCCGCGTCGATCGGCGGATCGCGATCCTCGCGGCTCCACTTCAGCAGGTCCTCGACGAACGGCTGCCACGTTGGATACCCGGCTTGCGCGCTGAGGCCGGCGCCCGCGTAGAGCACGCAGTCGCCCGCGAGACACGCCTGGATGAGTCCGTCCGGCGGGTCGGGGAGCGGCAACTCGAAGCGAGGATCGGTGATTTCGGCGACGCCGAGATCCGCAGCGCGACGGACTTCCGCCGGCCAGAACACCAGCCCGACGCCACCTATGACGAAGAGCAGCGCCGCGCCGAGGAGGGTCTCGCCAAGCCATGTGAACGATCGGGTGCTGACCACTGGCGCAATCCGCACGCTGTTGTTGAAGCCGTATACGACCCGGCCGTCCCTGACCGCAAGGGCTCGGACGCCGACGATCTCGGGATCGAAGACCTCGGCGGTCTTTCGAGGCCGTAGCAGGGACACGCCCCGGAACGATCCACCGACGAGCACGCTGTCGGTATCGAAGAAGGCGACGGCGTCGGCTACGCCAGGAGCGGTGAGCTCGACGCGGGGACCGTCCTCGGGACCGAGGAGGACCTTCCCGTCGCCCGAGGCGATGGCGATGCCGCTGTCGGAGCGCGCGATCGCGTGAATGGATTTCGCGACGTCGAGGTTGACCCGCGTGTACGGATCGCCGGCCTTGCGGATCTCGAACAGATCGGAGCCTGAGAGCGCGAGAATGTTTCCGCGATCGCGCAGCAGCGCCCAGGGCGTCTCGCGCTGAATCTCGCCGCGCACGCGGCCGCGAACCTCGCGGATCTCGACGCTGCCGTCGCGGCACGCGAGCGCCAGCGCTCCGTCGCCGAGCTCCGGCACGCAGCCATTCTTTTGCAGCGGGGCGACAAACGGCGCGTCGCTGCTGTCGAGCGCCGACACGAACAGCTCGCGTCCGTAGACCCACGCCGCGATGTTGCCGTCGGGGCCGACGCTGACCGACGGGCCTGGCGGCGGTGTCGGCGCGGTCTGGGTCGCGTACGCGGAACCGAGCTGCGTCTGCACCATCTGCTGCGCCGTCTGCTGCAGCGGCGGCACCGGGGAGCCGGCGCCCTTTCCACGCGGACCGAGTTCGGCGCGAGGCGTCCCCTGCGGCGCGCGTGGAGCGCGATCCGTCAGCACCTCCAAGTCAAAGAGGCGCGGCGCAGCCGTGACGTGCGCCGTTGGATCGATGCGCCATCGCTGCACCATCCAGCCGTAGATCTCGATAACGACGACCTTTCGAATTCGGGTGCGCGGTGATGGTGGTGGTCGGATTGCCGCCCCTGTAGGAGGTGGAGCGTCCCCACCACCACGCCGCCCCCGTGAAGACGAGCGCGTAGGCGGCCGCGCTCATCAGAGCCACACGGGTCGATCGCACGATTCGGTTCAGAGGCGCTGCCACTGACCCTCCCATTCCTGTCCTGGAGCGAGGCCGCGAGATTTTGGAGAGAACGCTAGTGTACGAAGTCGAGAAAAAAGATCAATACGCGGAAAGTTGGCCGGTGCGGCCAATGCGTTGGCCGGTCAGCGTCCACCGAGTCTCAACCCGTCAGCTCTTGCGTTAGCGGGCCAGACCCGCCTTTGTTCTCGGAAGAGCTGTTCGGGCGCCTGCAGGCCCTGCAGGCGTCACACCGCCATTTTCAGGTATATACTCCGCGCCTTCCGACCACCAACACGATGGATCGATGTCATGGCCAAGATCACCGCCGCCCACGCCTACGCCAACAATGAAGTCGCCTACGTCGCCTGGGACACCGACGGAAAGATTCCGGACTGTCTGGGATTCGAGGTGACCCGTCTCCACTTGAATCCCGACAGATCGATCGCCGAGCGGGTGCCGTGCGCCGCGTGGGTCGCGTTCAAGGGCCAGACGAATCCGCGGTGGCTTCCGCAGGACACCGGCGTGTGGCCGATTCAGAAAATGTCGTGGCGCGATCTCACCGTGCGCAAGAAGCGGAACGGCGCGGCGCGGCGGCCCGACGAGGTCCTCGTCCGGTACGAAATCAGGCCGGTCGGTGACATGAAGCCCGGTCTCCCCCCCGTCCCGCCCAACAACCTTGAATTCGCGAACGTTCCCAGATTGAAAAAGCAAGGCAAGAAGATGCTGCCGGTTCTGGATGCGAACAAGAAGCCGGTGATGGAGCGCGTTCGCGCGTACGGGGGCAAGGCGCGTCCAGTGGGCTATCTGGACAAAGCCTTCCCGACGAACGACGTCAAGATCACATCGCGCCGCGGGGCGTTTCGGACGACCTTCACCAATGGCATCCTCGCCGCGCAGTGGCTCAAGAATGTGCTGCTGGCAGATGGCGTCATCGAGCCAAATGAGCTCATCGAGATGATCTCGGATCCGGACAACCGGTACCGCAAGTACCTGGCGGGCGACGTGCTGCCCCTGATTCACGAGCTGTTTGCGCGGCCCGGAGAATTCTATCTGGCGCTCTACGAGCTGGAAGACAAGGAGCTGGAAGCGATCCTGCTGGCGAACGCGAACCGCATCCACGTGATCCTCGCGAATTCGGGCGCAGATACGAAGAAGGTCTGGGATGCGCGGAACAAGCCGGCGCGGGCGCATCTCGTCAAGGCCGGCGCGGACATCCAGCATCGGATGTTCAACAACGCCACTCACATCGGTCACAACAAGTTCATCGTCCACGTGCCGCCAGGCGGCGGGCCGCGCGCGGTGCTCACGGGAAGCACCAACTGGACCCAGACGGGCGTCGCCGGACAGACCAACAACGCGATCCTCGTCGAGGACGACAAGGTCGCGGGAGCCTTTCTCGACTACTGGAACCGGATCAAGGCCGACAAGTTGAAGATGCCGCGGCCGATCGGCCAGGAGATGAACGCGAACCAGCAGGGAGCAACATTCCGGACATCCAACGTGAAGCCATGCACGTTCCCGGTTGCCGGCGGAGCCACGATCGATCTGTGGTGCTCGCCCAACACGAAGGAGCAGAAGAAGCCGACATCCGGGACGAAGCCGACGCCTGCGCCGCCGGACCTGAAGGAAGTCTACCGCCGTATGCGCCTGGCGAAGGAGGCCATTCTCTTTCTGGCGTTCTATCCCGGCCAGGCGGGCAAGGATTGCATCATCGGCGAGGCGATCGATATCGGGCAGAAGGACGGGACGCTCCTGGTCAGCGGCGCCGTGTCGAGTCCGCAGGCGATGCCCGGCTACAAGGCGGCGAAGAAGGACAAGACGACCAAGAAGGTGATCGAGAAGGGGAATTCGCCGGTCACGTTCGAACACGGCAACGTCTCCGTCGTGCGCGCGGCCGCCATCGACGACCGCAACATGATGGGCGACTTCGGCGTCGAGCAGCTCTCGGCGAAGAAAGTGGGCGCGATCATCCACGACAAGCTGGTGGTCATCGACCCGCTCGCCAAGGATTGTACGGTCATCCTGGGCAGCCACAATCTGGGATTCAAGGCGTCCTACTCCAATGACGAGAACTTCCTGATCGTGTCCGGCGATCGCGATCTTGCCCTGGCGTATGCGGTGCACATTCTCGACGTGTACGATCACTACCGCTTCCGCGCGATCCAGACCGAGCGGGCGCGCGCGAAGAAGAAGCCGTGGTCGGGGTACCTGGAGACCAGCGACAACTGGCAGGAGCACTACGTCGATCACACGAAAGGCGCACTGATGCGGTATTTCGCGCAGTGAACGCTGCTCACGAGAGGGCTCCACGCGACTCGAATGCAGTGTGAAAGACCAACAGCGGCGCCAAGGGCATGCTGCTCACTGCAAAGCGGGCTCCAGCGATGCGGCTGTACTCTACGTCTGTGTGTTTACCGAGCAGCTTGGCTAGTTGTCTGTCAGTGATGTAGCGTTCGTCCAGATACCGGTATCTGGTTCCAGCCTGAACGCCGATGGACTTCCATCCACTTGCCAGATACGAGCTTCCTGTGAATCCCATGTTGGGATTGACGTATGTCAGGAAATCTGTGATGCCGGCAATGGCTTCGGCCGTGCTCACCCGTGCGAGCAGGTAAGAGAGAGAGTTTCTCGGAGCGCCTTCGAATGCGAAAACGCGCGAGATGACCCTGGTGGTTTCGGACGGGCGGTGGTTTTGTTCCAGCAGGCCGAAAAGGCCATCCACGTCGACGGGAGACGAGACGCAAACCGCGACAAGTTCTCCAGTCGCCGCCATGAGTCCGTACGTCCTGCCGTCCGTGCGAGGAGACCGGAGGTAATGGAACCGGGAAAACACGTCCTCGACTGCCTCCGCTTCGAGCCGACGCACGGCCAGTTGACGCGGAGATTCATAGACCTCCTGGACAGTCCATTGAGGCGTAGGCGGCAACTCGGCAGCAATATCGGCCATCACGCTGCGGACGGTGGACAGGGGCAACACGCCATCCGCGTCGGCCAACCGGGGTAACTGCAGCAACGACTGCAAGTGTACCGGTCTGGCAGGTCGACCGGTCACGCGTGCGACAGAGTCAACCGCTTCGAGCAGAGCGGAGTCGCGTGGATGGATCCGACAGTCTACGCGGACTGCAACCGACACGATGTTTTGGTCTCCTTCGCCCATCGATAGGCGAGCAGAACCAGAATAATGCCAGGAAAGACCCAGCGAGCTCCGGCGCGAGGAGCCGATAGCCACACAGCCGCCAGTAGCACGAGAGCGGACGCTGTGACCAGAAGGCCGATCCAATCCTTACGTGCCGGTTCCTCAGTGATGAGTTCGCCTTTCACGTACGGATAACGCGGTCGGATCCTGCCATTGTCGTCGGTCCTCCTGGCGGCGGCCATCCAGATCCCGAGCAGGTCCCAAATCAAATAAAGGACGAAAACGAGTGCAATCAAACGCGCGGTATGCAGGGCTAGAGCGGCCCGGTCAGGAATGGCGGAGCCGTCTGTAGGTGTGAGGGTTGCGATGCGGAAATACAGGATCAGCATCAACTGATCGACGACGAATCTGCCGAGTGGAAGATTGAAGAATTTGACCTCGAATGCCGAGAGATTGAGACTTCGACGGTACCCAATCCAGCTGCCAAGCACGAGAACCGTTCCAGCGACGAGCTGCCATCTGACGGCATGTTCAAGTCCAGGCCAGCCCTGCAAGCGAAGAAAGAGCTCGCGTATGACGAACCCGAAAAGGATATCTGTGTATCGCAGGCTGGTGTCCCTGACACTCAGCTCGGGCACCGGATGAATCGCCAGCCGCAGCACCCTGCTCATGGAGCGATTATTCCCGCAATGTCCGAGAGGCTGGCCGCCACGATTACGCGGTCGTCGTTCAGTTTTTCATGGTCGCGCTCGTGCTCCCATACGTGAGCGTCGATCCAGATCGGCCGCAAGCCCGCTGTAAGGGCCGGAAACACATCGGATCGGACACTGTTGCCCACCATCCAGGCGGAAGCAGGCTCGACACCCAACGACGCCAGGACTCTCGCGAAGACTTCGGGAGTCTTGTCTGCCACGATCTCAATCACGTCGAAGAACGGTCGAAGTCCGCTTCGTTCGATCCTTCTGGACTGCACGTCGCGGTCTCCCTTGGTCAAGAGCGCCAGCCGGAAGCCCCTGCTTCGCAGGGTCTCGAGAGCGTTGCGTGTCCCCTCGAAGACCGGAGGATCACATTCGAAGACGGTTTCAGCGGCAGCCTTTATGCGTTGTTCGATGACTCCGTCGGGTTCTTGTCCGCTGAGCCGACGAAGTTCTCGATACGCTTCGACGCAAGAAGTTGGAAAGCGCTCGCGACTGTAGCCGAACCGCTTGACGTTGGCTACGTCGATGAGACGCTCGAGTCTTTCCCATTCTGTTGGGTTGAGACCGGCAGCGGCCACGATTGAACGTGCGTTCGCCCGAGCCTCGTCGTAAAGGCCCTCCGTGCTCCACAACGTGTCGTCGCCATCGAAAACAACGGCAACAGCCTTCCTCCGGGCAGTTTGGGACAGCCGCATGAACTCTCATCATGATAGCGCTTCAGCTCAGCGAAACCGGGCCGCGCTCACCAGCACGACATACATGTTGGCCGTTCCCGGCGCCGTGTCGGCGTTGGAGCGCGGGTCACGCTCGCAAATTCGATGAAGACTTTTGTCCATGCCACGCCGCCCGCGCGCCAGCCGGCGTCCGCACCGCGCTCGGCAAGAAGGGAGCCGCCGGCCCAAAGAAGAAGTGAACGGCGATGCTACCGCCCTGCGCGGCACGAACGCCAATGGCCACGGGCACCCGGGAGACGCAAGCCCGATCGCGCCGGCGCGCCTCTGCCTGCCGCCCGTCGCGTTCTCGCACGCGCCCGACGTCAAGCCTCGCCCTTTCTTGCTGTCCGCCGCCACCGGCATATGGAGCGGACAATGCCTTGCACTGCAGAGGCGGTCCTCGGATAATCAGCGCATTGGCGCCATCCAACCTCGAACGGCTGTTTCTGGAGAATCTGGGCGCCGTCGACGATATCGTGGCTTTCGTGGCGAGTCGCCATGGGTTGACGACGGAGGAGCGCGAGGAACTTGCGTCCGGCGTCCGCCTGAAGCTGATCGAAGACAATTACGCGGTACTTCGCAAGTTCGCCGGGCGTAGCAGTCTCAAGACTTACCTCGCCGCTGTGGCCAATCGGTACTTTCTCGACCGGCGTATCGAGCGTTGGGGGCGCTGGAGGCCGAGCGCGGAAGCGCGACGGGGTGGACCGGTTGCGGTGCTGCTCGATCAGTTGATGACCCGAGACGGGTTGAGCTTTGAAGAAGCAGCGGAGTCCCTGCGCCTCAATCACGGCATCACCGAAAGCCGTGAAGCGCTCGAGGCGCTGCGGCCGCATACCCCGCGCGCTCCCCGACGACGGTTCGTCGGCGACGAGCATCTCGAAGAGGTCACCGCTGGTGACGGCGAGACGGCAGTTATTGAACGGTTGGATCGCCAGGCGCATGCTTCTCAAGTGGAACGCGCGCTCCAGATCGTCTTGTCGCGCTGCGAGCAGCAGGATCGCCTGATTCTCAGGCTGCGATTCGAGAATGGATACCAAATCGTGCGCATCGCCCGTCTGCTGAATCTCGACCAGCGCGGTCTGTATCGACGTCTCGAACGAATCATGGCCGAGCTTCGAAGCGAACTCGAGTCGGCGGGCGTGGATCGCGAGCGGGTCGCGGCTTTTTTGTCGGAAGAACCTGCGAAAAGCTCGCTCGTGTCCGTCTCCGTAATGAGGAGGCCACAGGGCCGCACGCAAGCCGGTCAGGGTCCGGATCATGTCTGAGCGCGGTGCGACGCCGGCGGCCTGCCCCGACGTTGAGAGTGTGGCGGCGTACGTCGACGGCACGGTCGGCCCGGTGGAGCGGCGGACGATCGAGGCGCATCTGGCGACATGCGACTCCTGCTACGACCTCGTCGTCGCCACCGAGCAGACGGTGGACGCGGTCGGAGATCGGCGGCCGTCCACGTCCGGCCGGCCAGGGCGCGCGTGGCTCTATAGCGCTGCCGGTCTCATTGCCGCCGCAGCGGTGGTGGTCCTCATCGTCCGGCCGCGAATGTCACAGCCGCCGACGCCGTCTGAAGCGTCGCTCGCCGGCCTTGTTGCCGCGGTGGGACCCCAGCGGCTCACCGAGCTGCGCCTCAGCGGAGGCTTTGAGTACGGCCCACGGCGCTCCGAACTGCGAGGTACAAGCGAGACCGATCTCCGCCTCGCCGCAGCCGCAGCGGCTGCGATTAACGGCGCGCGGTCGACGAGCGACGCCGAGGCGGTTCACGTGGCGGGGATCGCCGACCTGCTGCGCGGAAACGTCGAGGCCGCGATTCGATCGCTCGAAGAGGCGTGCGGCCGCGCAGCGACGGCGCACTGCGAATCGGATCTCGGCGCCGCGTACTTCGCGCGCGCCGAACGCTCGCACGCCGCCGATGATTTGACGCGCGCGTCCGCACACACGCGACAGGCGCTCACGTTGCAGCCTCGGCAACCGGAGGCGCTGTTCAATGACGCGCTCATCCTTGAGCGTCTGCATCGGCCCAACGAGGCGGCGGCCGCCTGGGAGCGCTTTCTCAACGTGGATCCGGGCTCGGGCTGGGCGCGGGAGGCTCGGCTGCATCGCTCCGCCCTCGGCCGGTGATTCCATCCCGTGAATACTCGCGCGCACACCGCGCTCGCTGTCGTGCTGGCCGCGGCATCGCTAGGACTTGCGCTCGTTGCCGCACGCGAGCAGACAGCTGTCCGAGCCTTGCGAGCGCTCACGGCATCGATGCCCGAAGGCCCGGAGTGGCTAGCGACAGTACCGCGAGGCGTCGCACGCGTGCCCGCTGCATTCGTCGACGCCGATATCTCCACCTGGCCGCCGGCGGCGCTTGCTGCTGTGAGCGCGAGTCTTCGCGTCGCCGACCGATCGACATCGTCCATCCGTCTTGCGGCGGCAGTCGAATTCTTTCGCGGCAATTGTGTGGCGGCGGCGGCGCAACTCGAGACGGCGCTTCGCGAGCGTCCGCGAAGCGCGGCCTTGCTGAACGATGCGGCTGCGGCGCAAGCCTGCGTCGCTCGGAGCTCGGTCGCGGACGCGGGGCAAGCCGCGATGCGCGCGATCGATCGCGCGCTGGCCGCAGCACGACTCGAACCGAGCTGGGAGGCGCCACGTCGGACGCTGGATAGCGCGTACCGGAGTCTCGGGCTGCTCGACGCCGACGGCAGAACGTGGACCGCACCACAACCCGAGAGCGCAACCGCCTCTGAGGACGTAGCCTATGACGCACTCGCCGCGTGGGCGAATCGGACCCTCGTCGGACAGCAGCCGGATGATGAAATCGCGAAATTGTCTAACGTCGCGGTCCAATCGTTGCGTGCCGAGGACCGGTTCCTCACCGACGTCTTCCATGCCACCGCCGCCGCCAGCGGACCGGCGCGCCGGGCGCTCGCGCGAGCCGATCTGGACTACTCCCGCGGCCGAAGGCTCTACGACACCGGATTTCGGGAGCAGGCGGGCCCGCTCTTCCAGTCCTCGTACACGGCATTTACGGCGGCGGGGAGTCCCCTTCGCCTTGAAGCGCGATTTCGTCACGCGATTGTGCTGTACCAGCAGCGGAGTCTGCCCACGGCGGCGCGCGAGCTCGAGGAAGTGGCCGCCGCTGCGCGAGAGGCGGGCTATCGTTCACTCTGGGCGCGAACGACATGGATTCGCGCCCTGACCGAGATGCAGGAAGGATTCATCGAGCGCGCCGCCTCGCGTCACGCCGAGGCTCTGGCCGAATTCGAGGCGCTTGGCGACACTGAGGGCGCCGCGACGGTCGCGAATAGCGCCGCCGACACGATGCGCATCGCGGGCGACAACCTTCGCGGCTGGCCGATGCTCGTGCGCGCTGCGCACACGCTGCCGCGCCTCGCCAACCGGCAACGACGCTACCTGATCGTCTTCAATCTCTCGCTCTACGCACAGGACGAGGGACTGTTGCGCGCGGCAGCGCTTTTCCAGAACCAGGCAGTGGCCGAGGCCGACGCGCGCGGCAACCCATTGACCATGGTTGAGAGCCGTCTGCGCCGGGCCCAACTGCACGTCCGGCGCGGCGACATCGAACCGGCGCAACGAGACGTGCGCGACGCAGAGCGCCCGCTCGCTGTCGTCGATGCGTCTTCGTCAGCGGCCGTTTATCTCGAGGCCTGGCGGCAGCGCGTACAGGCGGAGATCAGCCTGCCCGAGGCCCCCGATCTCGCTTCGGTCCGCTTCGAAAGCCTCGCCGCGGAGTTCCAGCGTCTGGAGCCGGCGGAGGTGCCGTCCGTGCTGCTCGAGGCCGGCCGCGCCGCAGAACGAGCGCGCGACGCGTCCCGGGCCGAGCGCGACCTCTCCACGGGAACTGCGTTCGTCCTCGCACGCGGCGGGCAGCTGCAGACGACGGAGTTTCGCGCCGGCTATCTCGCCGCGACGTGGAGTCTGTTTCACGATTTGATCGGGCTGCACTTCGACCGCGACCCCGCCGACGCGCTCTCAATCGCAGAGACCACGCGGCAGTTGCTCGCCCGGCGGGACATGTCGGGTGCGGCATCGCCGCTAAGCGTCGACATCCCAGCCGACACGCTGTTGGTGTACTTCAGCGTGCTGCGCGACCGCGTGTTGATCTGGATAATGAACGGCGACCGGCGCTGGCGTGCTGAGGCGGTACCGTATGACGTCGATGACCTCGCCGCAGATGTCGGCGCATTTCGTCAGTCGCTGATCGCGCGGGGACAGCCCTCCGCCGGTGCGCCGCCGACCGATCGTCTGTCGCGTGTGCTCCAACCTCTCCTCGCGGCCGACCGACGGGTACGTCGGCTGCTGGTCGCGGTGGACGGGCCGTTGGGCGACCTTCCATTCGGGGCGTTGCCTGCGCCCGGCTCGCGACAGCGGCTGGTGGAGCGCTATGAGATCGTCTTGCTTCCGGGGCTGCCGCAGCCAATACCCGATACTTCATCGCTGTCCACTCCACATCGTGTTCTAGCGATCGGCTACAACGGCGGCGGCGCAGGACTGCCGTTACTGCCGTCGGCCGAATGGGAGGCCGCGCGGATCGCCGCATTCTATGGCGCCGCCATCGTCAAGACCGGCGCGGCGGCGACGCCAGCAGGATTGGGCACTGCCGCAAACGGGGCGGACGTCATTCATATCGCCGCGCATGCGCGTGCCAATCGCATGGCGCCCTGGGAGTCGCGGCTGGTGCTCGCGCCGGACGCGGGCACGGACGGGGCGCTGGCGTTCGATGCGGTGGAGCGCTGGGACCTGCAGCGCTGTCGGGTCGTCGTGCTCTCTGCATGCGAGACTTCCACAGGTTCGCGCGCAAACGGCCACGGCATCCTGAGCCTCGCCACGCCGTTCCTGCACGCCGGGGCTCACGCCGTGATCGGGACGGTGTGGCCCGTGGACGATCACGCGTCGACGCTGTTCATGGCGTTGCTGCACCGCCGTCTGGCTGACGGCGATCCGCCGGCGACGGCGTTGCGCAGCGCGCAGCTGGCCGCTATGGCGTCGGACGATCCGTCACTCAGCGACGCCTCGACCTGGGCCGCATACGTCGTGACCATCCGATGAAGCTGCGAATCTGACAAGCGGACCTGGCGCTCGCTGCCAATCTTATCGTGTGGCTGCGGACCGCTGGATCGCGCGGCGCGAGCGGGTTACGCGGTCGAACCCGGCGGACAATCGATTCCTGGTGAGCGGCTATCCCCGAACTTGTTCCGCCGCGCTCCGTCCAAGCTGTAGCTGCCGAGCCACCAGAGCGAAACTGGACTCCGGCTCACGTCCTCGAACAAGCCGCCAAAGTGTTGGATGAAGTGATCGATCGCGTGCGGCTTGAGGTTGGGCGTGGGTGTGTCCTCGAACGTCGAGATACGAATCAGGATCCTTCCGTATTGATCGGGCCGGCCTTCCGCAATCGGCTCCGGTCCCTTCGGCGTTTCCCTCACGAGCGCAACCATTTGAGCGTCGACGGACCACTCATAAACGATGCCGCCGATTCCCGATGGCAATGACCGAGTGCCCGGAATCGACTGGCCATTCTGGCGAAATTCCACGCATCCCGACAGATCTTCAATCTTGAGCTCGCCTCCGCCTGTCAGTTTCACCGTGGCGACCGGCTGGCGCTCATCCCGCGTTTTCAAGCGACCGCCGAGCTGGCCAGCGACCCAATCGAGATCCGGGATGAACCTGCGCTGGTTTGCGTCGTCGCTGGGATCGCAGCCCCCTTCCTTTCCCCTCGGCGGTATCAGCGGCATCGCTGGTTTCGGCACGCTGTTGTCCGGATACAGCGCGACGACGCCTTCGAGTCGCGCCGGCTGCTGCCCGGCGCCCTGAATCTCGTACAACATCGGGTGTCCGATCGACGCCTGGTCGACGTAGACCAGTTGTTCCTTCGATCCGCCGAAGTCGTATAAGTACCCGCCGTCGAACGCAACGCGAATCGTGATCATGCTCATTCGCCTTCAGGAAACGGCGGCGCCGGTACCACGTGTGCGCCGCTTCTGTTCATCGGACGGACAACCGGGCTTTTTGTGTGGATGACTCTAGTCGATTTCTGGTGCGGCACATCACCAGAGGGGCTTCGCGTGGAGCTCGCGCGCCTGTTCAATTCTGGCACGCGGCATCGGCCGCGAACCCGCAGACCTTCGCGCCGGTCCGCCGCATCCAGTCTGCGATCCATCCCGCCCCGGACTCGTCGGTGAGATTCGTGACAGCCGTCGTGCTCTCGGTTGCACCTGTGAAGCAGCCTGAGCCTCCGCAAACGGTCACTCCGACGATCCTTCGCGAGCCAGCCTGAGAGTAGGCGGCGCCGCCGCTATCGCCGGGATCCGCGAACACGGGTCCCGTGGCGGTCATCGCTCCCTCGACCGCGATCAGCGGCCCGACGAACTGAACGGTGCCCGTCCCGACCCGGAACGTCCGGCCGCCGGCTGCACGACGCACGAGGGCTCGAAGCGACGCCGCCATTCCGCTGACGGCGGGTTCGGCCCAACCGGTCAAAGTCACGCGGTCCTGCGGTGCGACAGGCCTCCGCGCGATCGCGTCGAAGGCAATCCTTTGCACCAGAGGCGACACCTTGCACAGCGCCGCATCACGTGACGGCGCCGCCTCGCACTCGGCCTGTGCTGACCGGCCGGCGAATTCAATCCGCATGGGCGATCCCGAACGCGCCGCCAGCTTCACGCAGTGGAGCGCAG
>WNGL01007494.1_pt1 | contig 16206 bp, 14 predicted proteins | sample 5400591 | NCBI WGS metagenome assembly WNGL01 (sample SAMN13153377, study PRJNA577476) | soil metagenome | isolation source: 80 cm soil or saprolite under Garry oak tree replicate 1 | place: USA:California | collected 2016-06-15
GTTATGGACGAACCGTTCCTCACGCTCCTCGACACCACGACGCAATGGATTTTTAACAAGACCGCTCTCTACACGAATTCTTCAGGCGATTCTAACGGCGCCGCAAGGTCCGGAAAAATTACGCAATACCTCCAGCTCGTCATCAGTGCTTCCTACGACCTTCTCGAAAAACCGCGCCAGGAAATCATTGATCTCTGCCTCGCCGAAGTTCGCCACGCCTTGCCAAAAGCGCGCGAGGCTCAATTGCTCAAAGCCACCGTCATCAAGGAAGCGGCTGCCACCTTCTCCCCCGAACCCGGCGTGGACCGCTGGCGTCCTTCACAGACCACCTCCGTCCCCGGGTTATTTCTTGCTGGCGATTGGACGCAAACCGGTTGGCCCGCCACCATGGAAGGCGCAGTCCGCAGCGGCTATCTCGCCTCGGAAGCTCTTCTTCGTGCTTTCGGCACTCCCAAGACTCTTCTCCAGCCCGATCTTGCCCCCGACGGTTTCATGCAAATGTGGCTCGGCAATCCGCGACCTGCGAAGGCTTAAGAATCGACCTGCTCAAACAATCCAATCTGCCTCTCCCTCAGCGTCAATTCCTCTCCCGCTGCGTCTAACTCTTCGTATTCCGCGGCGTGCGCTGCCATGAACGTTTCATACGCCTGCCGCGAGGCCCAGAAATCCAGAGTCAGAAAGATTGCTGGATTCTCGGAATCGTGTAATAATCGAGTCTCTTGGTAGTTCGCGTCTTTCCGGAACAATTTGGCCCAGTCCCCTTCAGGGCCATAGACTCTCAAGAAACGTTTTTCACAGCCCGGCTTGACTTCGAACTCCCAGAGGGCTAGAAACATAGAGGTCCCATCTCCTGCTCTCGGACGTACGCCACTCTGCAAGCAAATTTCAGGAAGGCATAGCGCAGTCCGGCCGAGCGTAGCAATCCAGTTGGATACTAGCCAAGTTGGCACACAGTTGCGCGCAAAGTGTGAGTTGTAGCCGTTGCAGTCCGTCAGGGCTGGCGGACGGAGGCGTTTGTGGATCGTAAGTATGGTCATCGCGGTTACCGCGATTCTGAGAAGGGTGAGAAGCGCGAGCGCTCTCACGAAAAGAAGCCGCCATCCGGTGGTCCGCGTGGCGCCGATCAATTTGGCCCGCGCACCCCGCGCATGGTGGGAACCGTCACGCGCGCCCGCTGTTCGAATTGCGGTGCTGTCCTCGCCCCTGGTTTCGATCCCAATGGGAAGTGCCCCAAGTGCCAGTTCGAGTTGCATTGCTGCAAGCAATGCCGTTTTTTCGACACCGGCGCGCAGTTCGAATGCACGCAGCCGATTAAAGAACGCGTCTCCCCCAAGGATGCCAAGAACAATTGCACCTTCTACGAATTTCGCATGACCGTCGAAAAGGACACCGCGCCTACTTCCTACGCGCAGCCCTCTGGGAACGCTTCAGCCCCGCCCCCGCGCTCCAATGACGCGCGCCAGGCTTTCGAGAATCTCTTCAAGAAGTAGCTCCTCCAATAGCACAGACTTTTAGGCTGTGCCGCCACAGGATCTTGGCATAGCTTGACCCTTTGAATCGGCTGATCGAGAAACCCTGCTCGCCCGCTTTCGGCGACGTGTCGTTCAATCCCCTCGCCGCGTTTCTTGCTATGCTCTCTTCTAGAGGCTCTCCCATGAAGCACTCTCGCCGTGCTTTTCTCAAAGGTGGTCTCGCTCTGCCCGCGGTCATGCATTCCGTTCCGGAGCTTGCCGCCACACCGCTCCCTGAAACCGCGGCTTCGCACGACTCCTCCTTCGATCCCTGGGTTGAAGTCCATCGCGAAAATCTTGGCCACAACGTCGCCGAAATCTCCCGCCGCGTCTCCGCGCGTCCGATTTTCGCGGTCATCAAAAACAATGGCTACGGCATGGGCGTGGCCAATGTTGCTCAGCTTCTCGAACCTCAACGCGAAATCTTCGGCTTCGCCGTCGTCAAGCTCCACGAAGCCTTCTCCCTGCGCGATGTTGGTATTCGCAAGCCTATTCTTCTTCTCGGCCCTTTCGACGAACAAAACCTCGCCGATGCGGTCGCGCGCGACATCCTTCCTATGGTCTACACGCCCGTCGGTCCGGCGCTCGACAAAATCGCCGCCAAAACACAAAAGCCGGTCTCGCTCCACATCTGCATCGACACTGGCATCGGCCGCGTCGGCGTTCCCTGTCACCAAGCGGCTCCGCTCGTGCGCGATCTCGCTGCCCGCAAGTCGGTCCGCATCCAGGGCACGCTGATGACCTTCACCGAAGATCCCGACTTCGACAAAGAGCAGCTTCGCCGTTTCAACGAAACCTGCTCCGCATTCGAAAAAGAAGGCATCGCTCTCGGCAAAAAACACGCTGCCTCCAGCTTCAGCCTCTTCCAGCATCCCGACGCTTTTCTCGACATGGTTCGCCCCGGCATGGCCATCTACGGCATCTACTCCGAAAACGAATTTCGCCGCACGAATATTCTCGACCTTCGTCCAGCCATCAGCCTCAAAGCTCGCGTCATTTATGCCAAGAAACTCCGCAAGGGTGACAGCGCCGGCTACAACCGCGCCTACATGGCCAAAGACGATGTCTGGGTCGCCACCATTCCTGTCGGCCACGCCGACGGCTGGCCACGCACTGCCGCCAAAGGTGCGAAAGTCCGCATCAGCGGGGATCTTTATCCCGTCATCGCGTCGGTTTCGGCCAGCCACTGCATCGTCGAAATCGGGCCCGAGGAAAAAGTCAAAATCGGCGACGTCGCCACTCTCTTCGACGCGCAGCCCGGCTCACGCCCCGAAGACGTCTCCGAATCCTGCGGCGCCTCCGTTTACGACCTCACCATGCACCTGAACCCACTGCTCCCCCGCCGCATCATCTAGCCTGACTTGAGATTCGCCCACTCCTTATTCTTGTTTGTGAACTCTGTGCTGTTGTTTTCTGTGACCTCTGTGTTGAGATCCCGTTTCTAGGCAACCGCGGCTTAGCCGTTCATAGCCCTATCGCTCTTGCTTACGTCTCGAAATCAGTTCAAAATTCGACTGCTCCAATTTTTCCAGGAAAGGCCAGCCATGCGACGCACAATCATCGCCGTATCCCTAATTCTTGCCGCCGCAGTCTCCGCTCACGCCCAATCCAAGCCTCCCGTCCCTCCCTCCGACTACGGCCAGTGGGAATCGCTTGCCACTTTTCGCGAATACGGCGGCCTTTCTCCCGACGGCAAATGGCTTGCCTACGGAATCAACCGTTCGAATCGCAACAACGAACTTCGCGTCACCAACGTCGCCGACGGGACCACAAAAACCATTGCCTTCGGCGCTCAGGCCGCCTTCTCGTCCGATTCCCACTGGGTCGCCTATTCCATTGGCATTTCCGAATCACAGGAAGAAAGACTAAAGAAAGACAAGAAGCCCGTCCCCAAAAAAATCGGCCTTCTCAATCTCGCCACCAGCGAACTCTCCACCGTCGACGGCATCGAGTCTTTCGCCTTCAGTCCCGATGGTGCTTGGCTGGCCATGCGCCACACTCCGCCCGAGAAAAAGGACTCGGACAAAAAAGATTCCAGCGACGCCTCCGAATCAGACGACACTCCCGCCGGTGCCACGCTGCTTCTCCGCCAGCTTTCCAATCGCCGCGACACCTCCTTCGGCAACGTTTCAGAATACGCCTGGCAGGACTTGCCAAAAACCGGCACCCTCCTCGCCATGACCATGAGTACCGAAGACAAAACCGGCAACGGCGTTCAGATCTTCGATGCTCGCAGCGCCTCCGTCCGCGTCCTCGACACCTCCGCGTCCGTCTACTCCGGCCTATCCTGGCGTAAGAAAAGCACCGACCTCGCCGTTCTCCGCTCCAAATCCGATGACCACCGCGAAGGCCCCACCCAAGTCGCGCTCGCCTGGACCAATCTCGGGCAATCCTCCGAATCCGCACACCTCTATGACCCCACCGCCGACTCGAAATTTCCCGGCGCCACCCGCACGGTTTCTTTCCGCAAGCCTGACTGGACTCTCGACGGAGGAGTCGTTTTTCTGGGTCTCGCAAAGTGGGAAGACAGAATCGCCGAGCCCGCAAAGCCCGCGACTCTCGCCACCGACGGAACAAAAACTACTGATGCTTCCAAGTCCACCGATCCCGCTGCAAAAGACGCTGACGCGGCCAAGAACAAAGACAAAGATGAAGATGAACCGCCTTCCGTGGACGTGTGGAACTGGCACGACGCCGAAGTCATGCCTAGGCAAAAGCTCAACGCCAAAAACGACCGCCAGAAGAACATGCTTGCCGCCTGGCATCTCGAGAGAAACTCTCTCGTCCCTCTCGGCAAGGACCTAGATGAGCGCGTCACTCCGCTCAAGCACCAATCCCTCGCCGTCGCTGATAACTGGTCCGCTTACGTTATGGAGCGCTCCATAGGCCGTCCCGCGGGAGACGTCTCCCTCGTTAATGTCTCCACCGGCTCGCGCACCAAAATTCAGGATCATCTCAGCGACGATTACTATCTTGAAGAAAGCCCGAGCGGCCGCTACCTTCTTTATTTCCGCGACGACAACTTTTGGACCGTCAACACCGCCACGCACGCCGTCGTCAACATCACCAAGACTGCCTCCACCGCCTTCGTTGACCGCGAGTCCGACTTTACGATCAAGCAGAAACCGCCGTTCGGCGTCGCCGGCTGGACGAAAGACGACGCTGCGGTCATCCTCTACGATAAATTCGACCTCTGGCAGGTCGCGCCTGACGGCTCGAAAGCCGCGCGCCTCACCGACGGCGCCGCGAATCAGGTCCGTCATCGCTACGAAAAGTTCGATCCCGAAGAGGAATGGATTGACACCAGCAAGCCGATCTACCTCAGCCTATTCGGCATCTGGTCGAAAAAATCCGGCTTTGCCCGCCTCAAGCCCGGTGCGTCCGGCACTTTCACCGAAGAACATCTTCTCTGGCTTGACAAAAGCCTCGACCATCTCGCCAAAGCCAAAGACGCTGACGTCTTCGAATACGTTCAGCAAAACTTTGTCGATTCACCGAACGCTTTCATTGCCGGCACCGATCTGAAAGACGCGAAAGCCGTCACGAGGACGAATCCCTTCCAAGGCAATTACGCCTGGGGTCGCGAAGAGCTTATCGAATATAAGAACAGCCACAACGAACGCCTACAAGGCGCGCTGTTTTATCCCGCTGGCTACGACCCCGCGAAAAAATATCCAATGATTGTTTACATGTATGAAAAACTCTCCGACGGTCTGCACCGCTACAGCCCGCCTTCCGAACGCAACTATTACAACGTGAGCGCAATGAACGCTCATGGTTACTTTGTTCTCGAGCCAGACATTGTCTTTAAACCTCGCGACCCGGGCGTCTCGGTCGTTGATTGCGTCACTGCCGCCGCAAAGCGCGTCATCCAAATGGGCGTCATCGATCCGAAGCGTATCGGTGCGATGGGCCACTCCTGGGGCGGCTTTGACACCACATATCTCGCCACACATACGACGAACTTCTTTGCTGCCGCCGTTGCCGGCGCGCCCATCACTGATCTCGTCAGCAATTACGGCAATCATCACTGGAGCATCGGCATCGCAGAAACCGATCACATTGAAACTGGCCAGCAGCGCATGGAAGTTCCTCTGTACGAAGATCTCCAGGCCTACATCCGCAATTCGGCCGTCTTCGGTGTATCCACCATGACCACGCCGCTCCTCATCGAAGTCGGCGACAGCGATGGCACTGTCTTTTTCCATCAGGGCGTCGAGCTTTACAACATCGCCCGTCGCGCCAAAAAAGAAGTCGTGCTCATCGAATACGCTGGCGAAGACCACGGCCTCCGCAAAAAAACAAATCAAATCGACTATCAGCGCCGCATTTTTCAGTGGTTTGGCCACTACTTGAAGGACGAGCCCGCCGCCCCTTGGATCACCAACGGTGAAACCTATCTCGACCACGAAAGGGAACTAAAGAAACTCAAAGCCGCTTCCGCCAAAAACTAACTGCGACCTTTGTTTTCTTTCCAGCGTCGTAGGCGCGCCACAATTTAGCCCAGGCGCTCACGCGCTGGACATTCGGTGTTGGAACGAGCCGAGCGCCGCAGGCGCGGCACCAGCTTTCTTCCAAACCCTGAAATAAACCGCTGCGAACCCTCACTCCTCCGAAAAGTTCAATCTCGCAATCTTGTCGTCCTTTGTCAGCCCAACTGAGACCATGAGCGTCATCTCTCCAAACTTCGCTCGATAGCGGTAATTTCTCCGCTCAGCTTCCTCGGTCCTCTCCATCAACTCCAGCGTCTTTAATTCCCCAAACTCCTTCAATGCCGGTCCCAACTCCTGCATCTCATCTGGGAAAAGCTGTTTCCGCGCTTCTTCTGTGAACTGCTCCGGTTTCGCTTTTCCATCCGCAATTCCGCGTAGAAGCTCTTTAACCATCTGCGTTACCTGCGGCTCTTTGTCCTCAATCGGTTTCTGTTCTGCCGGTCTCAGCGCCGGATTGTAAAGCGCGGCCACTCCCGTTGTGATTTTCTTCGGATTCGCATGCCCCGAGTCCAGGTTCGTCAGCGCCACCACCGTCAATCGGTCATCCACGTACCGCGCGATATATGTCGTAAATCCCTGCCACGCTCCGCCGTGCTCGATCACGCGGTGCCCGTTGACGTTGTTGATTTCCCACGCGAACCCGTAATTCGCCTTGTTTGGCTGGCCATTGTTGAGTTTCTCCACCGTCCACATCCGGTCCAGGCTCGCTTTCTTCAACAGTTTCTCCGTGTACAACGCCGCGTCCCACTTCTGCAAATCCTCCACTGTGAAATACAACGCGCCGTCCGCCGTCGAATTCAGCGACGGAGATACCCATTCCTGATTTTTCAATCCGCCTTTGACCAGCCGGTAGCCCGCGGCGCGCCTCGGAATAATGTCCTCTTCGCTTATAATGCGTGTCCGGTTCATTCCCAGCGGCTTGAAGATCCTCTCCTGCAGAAAATCGCCATAGAATTTTCCCGTCACCTTGTGAATCAAAATCCCCAGCAGCACGTAATTCGTATTCCGGTAACTCCAGTCCTCGCCCGTCTTGAAATCCATCGGCATCTCGGCGATGCGTTTGTAAAGCTCGTCTTCCGTGTAATCCATGCGCATGTAAAACGGCCCGCCCACCTTCGTCCGCGCTCCCGTTTCGTATTCGCCCAATCCCGAAGTGTGGCTCAGCAGGTTGTGCACTTTGATGTCGTTCCACGCGTCCGGCGCGTTTGGAAAGTATCTTTTGATGGAATCGTCGAGTCCTAGCTTGCCTTCCTCCACCAGCATCATCACCGCCGTTGCGGTGAATTGCTTTCCTACGGATCCCGATTGAAAGATCGTGTCCGGCGTCACCGCCGCATTCCATTCCACATTCGCCAAACCGTATCCTTGTGCCCGCGTCATCTTCCCGTCGCGATACACGCCCACCGCTGCGCCCGGAATGTGCTGTTTCTGCAGCTCGCTTTGCACAAGCGCATCCACCTTTCCGTCTAAGTCGTCAGCTGCGGGGACTTTGTTTCCCGCCAAGGCCGCAACACCGCACAAGGCCAAGACCGCAAATATCAGCATCTTCTTCACGAGTCCTCCGGAGTGTCGTTGAGGCACATACAATTACACTATTCGTGCCGCCTTTGCCATCGCCGCCTTACTACTGGCAATTTTGGCAGGCACCCCTCGTACTTTCTCAAACTGTGGAAGTTGGAACTTCGCCGGGGTAGGGAAGTTGCCTTTTGCTTTTATAAGTGCCTGTCTACTCTTTGGAAGGTAAACGAAGTCGGCGCGCTTTATGCCCAGGAGGCTACCCCACGTCTTCGATCACGTCACCATGTGGCGTGTCTAACTGCACGCGCACAGCGAGTTTCTTTTCCACAGCTTCTCGCAGGCGCTTCAGGATTTCCTTACATTTGCGGTTGTTCTTGAAGACCTTATAAATTCGTGCCGACTCCAGAAACATGACCTCTACAAAATCCGCGTTCTTCGGCTCTCGGATGTGCGCTGCGGTCATCTCCCGAAAATCTGTCTTACTTTTTTCGCCTTGTTTTCTTTCCTGCGTGCCCATTCCCCTAGCACGTTACCAGATTCTTGTAATTGATGAGCGTCGCGTCTGTCTGCACGTAGTTTGGATCGGTTACAAAAGCTGTCCCTGCGTGATTCGCGGGACCGTAGGCCGATCCGGGCTGGATCGAGTATCTCGTCACATGCGCGTACGGGCTGCAATTCTGATTCTCCTGCGCCGCCAGCCACGTGCTCAGTAGCACCGGTTTGTCGAACATCCCCGGATCAATTACCATCAACAACACTGCCCATCGGCCTAGCCGTACGCGCACAAGCGGCGCCACGTGGTACCACCAGGTCACGCAACAGCCGCCCCACTTGTTCGCCTGCACGGCCAGAGTGTCGTTTCCCTGGTTCGCGAAGCTGAACACTTTCTCGCAGCAGTAGTGATATTTCTGTGTAAGGATCCAGCGCATCTTGTGCGCTCGCGCGTAGCAACCGTCAATCACGTATTGAAACGGGATGCACGGCGTCACCTGAAATGGTCCGCCCAAGCTGCACGTCTGCTTCGCGCAAAAATCGAAAATCTTCTTGGCCTTCTTATAGTTCGGGATGATCCGCTTGCACAGCCGGAAGCAACGCACTCCCCGATGATGCTGCTCGATATTGAAAACCGTGGGGTCGAGCGTCGAGACGTTTAGCCGCTGCACCTTCTCCGGCTTCTCCACCAGGACGCGGTTGCGCCGGAACTCTTCCAGTTCTTTCTCCGAGAGCGGGCTGGCCCGGTGAATCACTCCTTCGCGCGTATCGACTTGCGCCTTTACCGGCAGCTTCTTTCGATGTGCCTCACGCAGCAGCTCCGCGGTTTCCCGGCCGGCTTTCCCGCCGGCGGCCAGCGTCAGAATTCGCTGCTTCTCGTTAAATAAATACTGCGTCTTCCCCTTGACCCTTCGAATCGCCGCGAGTGTCAGGATCCCAGACTCTCTTGTGGATGGCATCGCGTCCTCCTGAGAACTACATCTGGCCGCTGGTCACTAGTGACGCCCGCGCCACTTTCGTTTCCTCCTCACTCACAAATTCCTGAATGCCCGCTACTCCTTCTGAGCTGGCCGCAGCGTGACCGTTGTCGCAATCGCGACCGCGAGCAGCAGAAACGACGCCTTATAGAAACTCATGTACCCGAGGTTCACACCAGGAAAATCCAGATATAGCCCAACCGCTTGGAAGCCGCGGATGATCAAGGCCATCACCGCGCAGGCGATGCCCGCCCAGTAAGTCCACTTCGCCAGATGCTTTTCCATAGCAGGTCTCCTCGCTCAAGGTGTTCTAGGGGGCCGGCTCCAACAGTGGCCCTAAACTATTCCCTCGTTACCCCTGTGTCAATCACAACGACCCGTATTTTTGCAGTTGCGCTTCGTAGAGGCTGGGCTTCACCCCGGCGCGGAGGAAAGTCGCGTTTGCGTTAAGGGAAATGGAGAGGGGCAGTGCGCAGCCTTGGACTATCTAGTTGATTCGCAGCGAGAACGCGGGGCGATCGGCTTGTTCCGCGGGTCGCCCTTTCAGCGCATCCTGAATTTGCCGTAGCAGCGCATCACGCGAAAACGGCTTTTGCAGGAAGTATGCGCCGTGCAGAAGATTGGGCACTTCGCTGAATTCTTCCGTGTACCCGGACATGTAAACCACTTTCAAGTCTGGCAGCAGGTGCCTCAGCCGTTTCGCAAGTTCTGGCCCACGCAGCCGCGGCATCACCACGTCGGTCACCAAAACATCGATCTCGTCCCCAAATCTCTCCCCGGTTTCGAGGCCTTCTTCGCCGTCCGCCGCTGTCAGCACCTGATAACCGGCAGCCTTCAAAAATTCGCACGTCAGCGCTCGCACATCGGCTTCATCTTCCACCAGCAGAACCGTCTCGCGTCCCGGCCGCAACTTTGCCGCGCGTTCTTCTTCTGCAACCGCCTGCACCTGCTCCCGCACTTGCGGAAGGTAAATCTCAAACCGCGCTCCGGTCCCTGGTTCCGAATCCACAAAAATGTAGCCCGAGCTCTGCTTCACCACTCCGTACACCGTTGCCAAACCCAGTCCCGTGCCTTTTCCCGGTTCCTTTGTCGTGAAGAACGGCTCGAAAATCCGCGCCTTGGTGCTTGCTTCCATGCCGTAACCTGTATCACTCACCGCAAGCATCACGTAATCGCCCGTCGCCAGCGGCGTCCTTGATTGTGCGAACCTTTCGTCCACGTGGACGTTCGCCGTCTCAATTGTCAACGTCCCGCCCTTCGGCATCGCGTCCGCAGCATTCACAATCAAGTTAAGCAGCACCTGCTCCATCTGCCCGGGATCCGCCTGCACGTGCCCGAGCGGCTCGCCAAGCTGCGTCTTGTATTCAATGTCCTCGCGGAGCAGCCGCTGCAGCAGCCTGCCCATTTCCACGATCAGTTCGTTCAAGTCCAAGATTTTCGGCTGCAGCATTTGCCGGCGGCTGAATGCCAGCAGTTGCCGCGTCAGCAGCGCCGCGCGGTCCGCCACGCGCCGAATCTGTTCGCAGTTTGCGCGCACCGCGTCTGTCGGCTTGATCCGGTCGAGCGCCAGATCGCTGTTGCCCTTAATCACTGTCAGCAAATTGTTGAAGTCGTGCGCCACCCCGCCGGCCAGCCGCCCCAGCGCATCCATTTTCTGCGCTTGCCGAAGCTGTTCCTCAAGCTGTGTACGCTGCTCTTCGTTTCGTTCCAGTGTGTGCCGCATGCTTTCAAACGCTCGCGTCACGCGCGCCACTTCATCGTCGCCGTCCGCTCTCAGCGGATAGCCAAAATTGCCTTCTTCCAGCGCGCGTACGCCTTCCACCAGCGATCCCAGCGGCTTTGTGAATGTGTCTGAAATCACGTAAACAAGCATCACCCCCGCCAGCACCACAATCAGCCCCAGCCCAAGTAGCAAATGGTTCAGCCGCTCGACCGAAGCCAGCGCCTCTTCATCCGATTTCAGCACCACAAAGCCCAGGCTTGGCCGCGCTCCCGGCATTAAGTCCAGTGAACTCGAATAGAAATGCTTCTTTCCGAGTTGCGGCTCCAGTGGCTTGTGCCCGCTCTTAATCTCTTGCGCCACTTGCTGCTCATCCATCGCTACCAACGAGCTCACGGTCACGTCGTTGCCATACTGGAAGACCACTTCGCTCGACAGAATCCGTCCTAAATCTTTCGCGCGCGCGGGATCTATTTCGCGTCCTACAATCACCGCGCCCATGGGCATGCTGTTGATCGGCGGGTCCTTGAAGAAGCGCTTCACCACCACTTGATAGATTTTCTTCCCGTTTACCCACCAATCCTGGTTGCTCGCGCCGCGCACCAGCGCTTTGATGCTTTCGTGGGACACATCGGCGGGGAAGTCGGAAATCCTGCTTTGCAGCGCCGTGATTTTCCCCTTGCTGTCCACCAATGCGAACAGGTCGCACTCTTCCGATTGCCACGGGTCCTGGCTCACGTCCCGGATCACGGTAGGATCGCCGTTCCGCATGTACGCCAGCGTGGCCAGCAGTTCGGCCTTGCGGCTCAACACCAGCCGCCGCTGCTGCTCCATGACCTGGTATGTCAGTATGGAATTCCGCGCGTCTTCTTCGACCTGCCGTTGCGCCTGCGCCTGCATGGATTGGCGCACCGCCAGCAGCGTGCCGCCGGTCATCGTGGCGATGACCAACACCAGCGAGAGCAAGAACTTACTGCGTAGTTTCATGTGTCCCGCGAACTCCTGGACTCGTTCGTAGGCCGCCCGAAACAGTCTCGGTTTTGCTTGTCTTCCGCTGCGCCCGATGAAAGGGCGCTCGGCTACATGCTTCTTGCCCAGGAGAATAGAACCTTTCCCGCGGGCGTGCGCATGAGAGGGCTAGGAGAATACAGAAATAATGCCTGTCCCTTTTTGTGGGAATAGCCCGCCCGTACCATGTCACTTGGTACACAGGGACAGCCGTCCTTTCGGCCGGCGTATCGGCTGGTCGTGTTTCGCCCTGCCTTTATTTCCAATCCGTTAGCATTTTCCCTCCCAAGGCCGTGGCCGTGGCAGCCACCGTCGCACGTTCCGGCAATATTCCTCATACTCCGCGCCGAACATCCGCCGCAGCGTCGGCTCTTCATATCCGATCACAAACAAATGCACGCCCAGCACGACCAGGCACGCCACGGCGATTGCTGGCAAGCTGGCATGCCCGAAAACCACCCACAGCCCCGTCCACCCCGTAAGGAATCCTACGTACATCGGATTACGTACGTAGCGGTAGAAGCCGACGACCACGAGGCGCTTTGGCGGAGCCAACGGCGCCGGCGTGCCGTGCCCCGTGTGCCCAAAGTCCCAAACGCACCGCAGTGCCACTGCAAAACCAAGCACCGACGGTACCGCAGCGATCCACCGCCACGGCGCCACGCTGCCCAAGTCAACATGAAACCCCAGCCATCCCGGCAACAGCCAGAACCACAACGTAAAGAATCCCGCCCCCACTAGCAGCGATGCCCCGGTCACCGCCCAATTCCCATCATTTCCCGCCGTCCCAATCTCTGTGCTCGTCATAACCACCTCCGTCTACTTGTGTTGAGTGGCCCTCCTGGCCCGCCCACGCTCTTACTTAACTAAACGACTCTTCACCCTCTTCAGTTACAAGCCCCCGGCTTCGATGATTTCCTCTTGGCGAATCGTACTTTTCTTTCATCTCTTTCATTCGCTTCGAAATCTTCTTGAATTGGCGCTTTGCCTTCGCCCGGTGCACAATGAAATTGGAGTGCGCGAAATTTCCGCGCGAAAGAGCCATGCTCATCACCAGCACAAAAAACTTCTGCGTTCTCGCCACCAGCTCAAACACCGCCGTACACGACCCTCAATTCATCCCCGCTTCTTCCGCCACGTTTTTACACGATCCAGACCGCGTCATCGGCATTAGCGCTGGCGCTGCTACCAAAGCCTACCCCGCCGCGATTCTTTCACAGCATGGCCTCGTCGAAGACCAATCTCCCTCCGGGCCCATTGCCGTCACCTGGTGAAGCTACTGCAACACGGCCCTCGTGTTCAGGGCCGCCAGCAAAGGGCGCGAACTCCACATGGACAATGCCGGCGTCGTCGGCGGCAACGAAGTCTTCCAGGATCGCGAAACCGGCAGCCGCTGGCAGCAGTCCAGCCTGCAAGCCATTTCCGGGCCGCTCAAAGGCGAGCATCTCGAGCTATATCCGTTTCTTCTCACCGATTGGAAGGAATGGCGCCGCCTGCATCCTGACACGCTGGTGCTGAAGCCTTTGCCCGGTTACGCGGACCGCATCCCCGAGAAGAATGAAATGATTCGCCGCGGCCTCTCCGGCGCGGGTTCCGCGCCTCCCGGCGTGCTCCGCGCGGACGACCGCCTCAAGCCGCGCACCATGATTCTCGGCCTCGACGTCGGCGAGTCCAGCGAAGCATTTCCCCTGACCGTCCTCCGCGAAGCCCGCGTCATCCACGACGAGCTCGGTGGCCAGCCGGTGCTCATCGTCCATCAGCGGGCTTCGGACACCACCACAGCGTTCGTTGCGCGCGCGAAAGGAAAGGCGTTGCAATTCCGGGCTTCCAACGCGGACGCCACAGAGCTCACCGACAGGGAAACCGGCTCGCGCTGGGACGCCTATGGAAAGTGTCTTTCCGGTCCGTTGAAGGGCGCACAACTCGAATCGCTGATCTTGGAGCCGGAGTATTGGTTCGCCTGGGCGGAATTCCACCCCGAAACAAAAATCTACGCCGCCCCCGCAACCAAAAAATAAAAGCCGAAGGGCGGCTTGCCTTCGCTTTTCTTACATGCGTACGCCGCCGTTCAGCGGGTCCCGACCGATAAAGCTGAGTCTCGTTGTGCCTACACCGTCTACGCCGGCCCCGGCATGGTCAGCTGCGCACCCTTCTTCGCGAAGATCAGCGCCAGCAGCTTCGCCGGCTGCGTTGCGCTCGCGTTGTTCGACACTTCGTGCGTGCTTCCCGGCGGCTCGAAGAACATTTCTCCTGGCTTGCAGGTTCGCTCTTCCTGTCCGGAAACCTTGGTCACGATCGTTCCTTCCAGCACATACGCCAGCACGAACCCCGCATGGTGATGCACTCTGCCCACTCTTCCCGGCGGGAAATCCACTTGGCTGACGGTTACCTCCCAGTCGTCCATCGAAATACTCGGCAAGTCGTGCCTGAACACCAGGTCCGCCCCGGCTCGCTCCGCACTTTGCGCTCCGGATACTGCTCCTGACTGCGCCTCGCTTCGGGACTCCGGCTGCGTAGCAGCGCGAGATTCCGGTTGCGTCTCTTCTCGCGGTGAAGACGGCTGCCCCTTCACTCCGGCCCGCGCCTGAACTTCGGCCGCGCCCAACTCGCAAAACAATGCAATCGCCCCTGCAAACGTATCTCTTCGTGTCATGTTCATAGTGGCTCGATTATACCCTTCGCTCCACCCATGCTCATTACTTCTCGGTGTCTCCCCTAAAATTCTGTCCCGGAGCATAGTAAAGACTTGAGAGAATTCTTCCTTGAATTCCTGTTCACACTCTTCGTTCCGTTGTATCGCGGTCCATCCGACGGCCTACCCTTCGGGCGCGCTGTTCTACTTGCTGGGTCTGTTCCTCATTCTGAATAATCCAGCATCGCTCGTGGCGCAGCAGCCCACGCAAACTTCCTTCTCGCCCAATGCCATACGTGTCAGCGTCGACAGAGTCAATGTCGGAGTCACGGTGACTGGCTTGCACGGCAATTTCGTCAAAGGACTGCGCCGCGAAGATTTTCGCGTTTTCGACAATGGTGTGGAACAACCGGTCACAGGGTTTCTTTCGATTGAAGAACCGGCTCAAGTGGTTCTCTTGCTGGAGTGCGGTCCTGCCGCGCTCTTTCTGAAGAAGAGTGAGTTCCAGGCTGCAGACACGTTCCTGGGCAGCATCTCTCCCGTAGACCGCGTGGCGATTGTTGGCTATTCGAAATCTCTGGACCTGGTCGCGGACTTCACGACCGACAAAACGGAAGCCCGAACCGCGCTCCGGGGCATGAATTTCATGGGTGGCTTTGGCGAATTGAATCTGGCTTCCAGCGTCGCGGCAACGCTTGACTGGCTAGCCGTTCTGCCAGGAAAGAAAACCATAGTCCTTCTCTCCAGTGGCCTTGAGACTTCACCTGTGGCGAACTGGCAGATCGTTCAGCAAAAAATCAAGACTTCCGACGTTCGTATGTTGGCGGTTTCGGTGGCTGGAGACCTGCGGAAACCAGCTAAAGGAAGGAAACTGTCCCCTGATGAGCGTGAAGATCGCAAGTACGTCAAAGAAGTATTCGCCGAAGCTGATCAATCTCTCCGACAGCTAGCCGAGGCCACGGGTGGCCGAGTCTATTTCCCAAAGAACGCAAAGGAATTGGTTCGTACATACGCTGAAATTACACAACTCGTTCGACATGAGTATGGTCTCGAATTCGCCCCGCCATCGCTTGATGGGCGAGTGCACTCACTCAACGTTAAGGCGAAGCACTCCTGGTATCGCGTCGAATACCGTCAGGCTTATCTCGCCCTTCCCCCAGCCTCACATTAGTTATTCAAAATCGTGCGGCTTGGACTAGTGAACATGGGAATCAAATTTGTCTTAACAGGAAGTCCCACTGAACAGAAATTATGAATAGCGCAGCCCGACCCGAACACCTATAGTGCCTGGTTAGCCGCCGCTAACCAGGACCTTGGAGACGATGACTCATACCCGTAGAATGTACAAATGTGAATTTTTATGTGTTCCTTGATGGCTTATGATGTATTGTTTAGGGATTCTCTTAAATGAAAATCTTACTGTACAACCCTGACAACGGCGTGACCCGCAACTTCATGCCGCATCTTTGGATGTTCCTGCTGCAAGCGCTGACTCCGCCTGGCCACGAAGTGGTGCTGATTGACGGCAACGCGCAGCCCATGGACGAAGAAAGTATTGCGCGATACGTGCGTGAACAAAATGTGGGACTGGTCGGCATCGGTGCGATGACCAGGATGATCGCCAAGGCCTATCGCATGGCGGATGCAGTGCGCGCCGTCGGCGTAAAGGTCGTAATGGGCGGCCCTCACGTCACGGAAATGGCCGATGAGGCTCTCGGGCGTGACGGCGGCTCGCGCCATGCCGACGCGGTTGCTCTTGGCGAAGCTGATGAGACATGGCCCAGAATTGTGGAAGATGCCGTGCGCGGCACGCTCAAGGATGTCTACGCCCCAGTGGACGACTTTGGCCAAGAGC
>WNGL01007171.1_pt1 | contig 16200 bp, 13 predicted proteins | sample 5400591 | NCBI WGS metagenome assembly WNGL01 (sample SAMN13153377, study PRJNA577476) | soil metagenome | isolation source: 80 cm soil or saprolite under Garry oak tree replicate 1 | place: USA:California | collected 2016-06-15
GGAAGGGTGCTTTCGTGCAGTAGATTCTAACTGCAAATGCAGTACTTGAAAGGCGCTGAAGTGCAAGGTTTTCGGGTACACGTTCGGGTACAGACATCAGTTCGCCCTAATTGCGGCAAACTACGCTAAATTACAGATGGTAATGGGTTTAGCTAGTTCGTTAATTACGCTCACTTTCTCTTATTTATCATAGACTTACGGTGTTCTTCGGAGACTCAAAATCCGCCGATCCTCGCGGTCATCCACGCAATCCGTGATTCAAGTAACCGGCGGTGCTTGAAGCGCTTTGGTCATCGTCTCCTCAAGGGTATGACAACGGCTGACTGTCCTGTGCTATAGGGTCGCCAATTGTCGCGACAGGGTCGCGACAATTGCGAAGTAGTTGGTTCCTTCATGAGCGTGTCGCCTCGGCAATCGTGCAACAGGCTATTGCACAAGCACCGGAGACGGATTGGAAGAGTCAGGGCCGATCCCACACGGATCAGCCCATTGGCCCGCTGCTAGAAGTTTGTCGCATCTTTGTCGCAAATAGCGCCGATTGTGCCGGTTTATGGCATGGAAGAGGTCACCGGTTCGATCCCGGTCAGGTCCACCAATAACCCTTTTTCTAACTACTACTTGCCGACAGTGGCGAGACACCTTCTTTGGTTCCGAGGGTGCGGAGGGGTGCTGAAGTTTTTTTATCTGAAGCGGCAGCATCAACTCCACGACTTTAGAGCTTGCTTCGCGCTTTTGTCGGTCAACCGCGCGGGTGTAGATATCAAGCGTCGTGCGACTGCTGGAATGACGCAGTAGTTCCTGGGCGACCTTGATATCGACACCGAGCGATCTCAGATTCGTGGCAAGTGAGTGACGAAAACTGTGCCAGCCGATTCGCTTGCCAACGTCTCCTTCTTTCGCCAGCGCAGGCCGAATGCTCTTCTCCAAAATGCTATCTGGACTGAGCGGTTTCGTTCCTTTGTGCCAGATGGAGGGGAACAGAAAATCCAGGTCGCTTGCGTAGGGCGATCGCTTTCTCCATTCCAAGAGCGCACTGAGCACGAGTGGATGGAGAGGTACTGGACGGCAGGATGACTCGGTTTTAGTCTTTCCGATTCGGTTTCGAACACAGGACCTCAGAACATTCACTTCCATCGTTCCGAGGTTCAGGTCGGACCACGTCAGAGCGATCATTTCTGATCGACGAAGGCCAGTGCTGCCGATTAGCAAAACCATGGCGCGGTCGCGGACAGAGAGATTTTGCACTAACTTCTGAAACTCGTCGGGAGTGAGAACGTCTTTGTCGCGGAGCCGCTTCTGGGAGGTTCGCACTCTACTAATCGGATTGAACGTCAACCATTCATAACGGATCGCATGGTTGTATAGCACCGATAGGACGCACTTCAGTTTCGTCTTCGAGGCTGGCGCCAATGGAAGAGAATGTAGCCATTCCTCCACTTCTACTGTTCGAATGGCGTTCAGCCGAAAATGGCCCCATCGTGGTTCGATGTAACGCTTGAATAGAAGGCGGTGGTTTTCGGTTGTCGAAAACGACTTTCTCCCTGGTGTCAGCTCATGAGCTCGATAGTGCGCATCGAGGTCACATACTGTTTGAGGAGTCCCAGAGTCAACGTTGATCCAACTGCGAAGAGCTACGACAGCTCTTTCAGCATCGCGTCGGCTTCTTAGTTGGCCTAATGTCCCAATGACCTGCTTCTTATAGATCCGTTTTCCACTGGTATAGTCGTACCACCTGAAAACCCAAACGTCTGGACAGCTTTTACGCTTCAACTTAAAGAGACTTCCTTGCTGAAATCTGCTCATACGATCTCCTCCGCGCTTCAATCAGTGGTACTCATGATCGAATTCGTTTCGGGACTTTCGAGCAAATCAGTCTATGGGGTCAATTTGTTCGGAGGCTTCCTTAGACACATCTCTGAGCGGAACCTTTTGCACGCCTCAAACTACGATTCCAATCCCTCAGCCATGTGATTGAAGTCACGTACCAGCGCCTGAACCACATCGCCTTCGAACAGACACACCCGAAAGTCCGGCCCCACCGCCCGCAGCAAGAGTATCGTGCTCCAGTGATAGCCGTAGATCACGGGCCTGCGTGATCGACCTGTTCTATCAACATCGCGTCGACCCGAGTGTGCCGATTGAGGACGTAGCGGGTACCGTGAAAGACCTCATTCAGGAGGGGAATGTCAAACACTTCGGCATGTCGGAGGCTGGTGCAGCGAACATTCACCGCGCTCATGCTGTACAGCGGTCACGGCACCGCAGAGTGAGTATTCGCCGGTAAGGTTCGACGGTCCTGTCATTCCACTCGCTCTGTCGGAGACAAGGAACAGTTTCCGCTCGACCGAGGATACGTCTTACACGAGACAATTAGGGACGTGCGCTGAAGGTTACGGAAGCAGCTGCCTCGATTAGCCATTGACAGTGTGCGTAATCGACAATGCGGTCGATGTGGTCTTCAGTCAGATGGAGTCGGACGATCGAATAAGGCGTCCATGTGTCGGTACCCCGTTGGAGGATGACCACCGCCGATTCGCCATCCACTTCTCCAACAGCCAGTCTCCAGGGCAAGGACCAGCGTCCCCAATTAGAGAAATACGGGGCATCTGCAAGTCTGCCTGCAAAGGCATCGACAACATTGAGTCGAGCATCTGCACTAATCAGTTGGCGAACCCCGTCCCAGTCGCGGCGGTTAAAACGCTCGACATAGAGTTGCATCACGCGCCGCAGTTCCGGGCTCGCTGGCCGAGTGGGTTTCGGACGAGGAGAAGAGTCCGCCAGTCTCGTTCGCGCGCGATTGAGGGCGGCTTTTACCCCACCAATTGTGGAATCAACCATTTCAGCGATTTCTTCGAGAGTGTAGTCGAATACATCCTTCAAGAGGACGCACGCTCGCTCTTTGGGAGGCAGCGTCAAGACGAGATGTTCAAGTGCATAGCCAATTCCTAGACTGGATGGTTCGGTTGGCAATATTTTCTCAGGAACTGCAGCGGTCGCCTCAGCCTCGTCGCGCGCTCCGCGGCGACGAATAAAGTCGATGCAGCGATTGTGGGCGATCCGGAACAGCCACGGTTTGAGCGGACGGCTCTCGTCGAATTTGTCCAGCTTCCGATACGCCTCGAAGAGAGCTTCCTGGACGACATCTTCGCCATCCATCACCGAACCGGTCATCCGTGCACAATACCGATGCAAGGGAGGACGAAGTTGCGTGATGGTCTCAAGGAAGGCCACGTAGCGGGCCTCGAACGGGCCTGTCGGAGGAAGATCAATCGAGTTTTCCATGTGCGCCTTTCCTCGAGTGGGCCAAAGTTATTCGCAGGAATTCAAAGAATACGGGGCAGGCTCATGAGACGCCGCTTGCCAGACGAGGCGTTATGAGCGCGATGTCGCCATCATTGCATATATGCCTCGGCGTAAATCTTCCCAGTGGTCATGCTCGCGGTCCCTACGCTCCAGATCTGCCGCTCATTGACCCATGCATACTCCTTGGAAGCGGTGGAGAGACGGATGTTCGCAAATATATCGAGCGCCGGCTCGCCCTTTCGCGGTGCCGCCTGGCCATCGCCAGACAAAGCAATCCGATGGCCGTCGTCGGTCTCGATAGTTACGTGCAGGTCAAGGTCGATGCGACCATCGGCCCGGATTCGCAGATAATCGACGCCACGCGCCCGCCCGGAAAGACGGCCCTTGCCGCGTCCATCAACCGTTAGGTCGAAGCGGGCGCCTTGCAGTGGCACCATTTCCTTGCCGGAAAGGATAGCATCCATGCTCACTCCGTAATCTGTTACTCCAGTGAGATCGAACTCGTATTCGTAAATCTTCTCGCCCTTCATTGTAGGGTTTTGAGTCATCGCATTTCTCCTAGTTATTGCGCGCTCTTGGCTGCAGAGGATGGACGGCTCATTCAAGCGCCGATGCCGCCGCCACTAGTAAGTCGATGCGTTCGCAAGTCTGATTCAACCGAATGTAGTTGCGGAATGACGCTGGCCTACGTTCAGTCAGTGTCTGTTGCCACATCCAGGCTCGAGCCGGAACTTGCCATCAGATGTTGAACTTGTGTTCGTCCCATTCGCCTGTCCCTCGGCGCGTCGCTTAAGCCGCTGGAGTTGATTTCCCCAGATTGTAGCCAACCTCATGGGAATTTCCTGTGCGCGTTGATCACACTCACGTTTTCGCTCGTCTCTTTCCATTTGCCATGCCTCCGTAACCCTCAGAGTCTGTAGACCAGCGGGTCAACCTCTAATACGTTGCTGGTAGTGGAAAAGATACGCCGCCACTAATCGCGATGTATTGTCAGTTGACCCACTGCGTGCATAGGCGAAGCGAGATGACCTTCAGGCGTCGCGCTCCCTGGCTAGTCGCTGACCTTTCCTGCAGTCAGATTGACGACGGTTCCGGTCATTCCCGAAGCGAGATCGGAAGCAAGGAACACCGCGGCATTCGTCAGCTCTTTGAGCGTAGTAGAGCGGCGAGTATGACTCGTGCTTTCCATGAAGTGCTGAAACGCTTCACGCTCGATCCCAAGTACCTTGGCATGAATCCCAAAGACAATCTCAATCGTCCGAGTTTCCGGCAGGCCGGTCGAGCGCAGGCATGCCGCACGAATGCCGTAAGCTGCAAGTTCTGCTGAAAACGCGCGGCAAATCGCCTCCAATGCGGCCCACGCGGGCGCCATCCCGCCCAGGAGCGGCACGCCGACGCGTGCAGGTTCGGGCGTGTGCATCAATATGACCCCCGGCTTCTTCGCGAGCGTCATGCGGCGCGCCGCCGCCCTACCCGTCAAAAAGTGCGAACGAGTATACGTCGTAATCGGGTGCATGAAGCTCTCTACGGGAATCTCGGTCAGCGGAACTCCCTGCATCCCCTTGTCGGCAACGACGGACGCTGGTACGCCGATTGCATTAAACGAGATATCAATTCCACCAGCTTTGCTTACGACGCTGTCCAGGTGCTTCTCGATTGAAGCTTCATCAAGAGCGTCGACCTCAGTGGCTTCTGCAACTCCGCCATCCAACGCAATCCCTCGCGCAACCGCCTCAACCTTGGCGGCCGTGCGACTAGATAGAAAGACTCTCGCTCCTTCTTTGGCAAAAGCTGCCGCCACAGCACTGCCCACAGCTCCTCCCGCCCCGTAAATCACTGCGACTTTGTTTTTGAGCAACATGACAAATCCTCCAGGCGGGTGGTTCCACCCGTTTTTTCCCGCGTTGAAAATAGCAGGTACTTTCTAGCTGCTAATACGAATGTCATGCGATGCAGGATACGTCCCGTCTCCATCGGTCTCGGCGATGAATTGTCTCGCGCGAGACGTATCCTCGATCCCGCGGAAACCGTAATAGAGATGAATGGAGGCGCTAATGACGAAGTACATCCGCGTCGATTACACCGTGAAGCCCGACGTTGATCTCGACAATCTCAAGGCTGCCATTGCTGAGTTTGTTGCTGGGATTCGCAGCCATCACCCGGAACATCGCTACACCTCATTTCAACACCCAGCCAACCCCAATCGGTTCATCCACATCGGCGAGGTCGTGGAGGAGGTGCTTCCGGACTTGCAGAAGCAGCCATTTTTCCGGCATTTCACGGAATATTTGCCGGGACAGTGCTCCGTTGGGCCCGAAGTGACCCGCCTTGATCGCGTAGCTTCGACGGCCGCTCAGCCTGGAGTGCTATCGATCGATTGATTGATGAAGGCAAGGGATCGATTAAATCGTGGTCAACACATCCAACACTGGGTTGGGTTCGCAGTTCGGAACTTGTTTTGAAATCCGAGTTGCTTCAGAGGAGAAGAAGTGCAAATGAGAATGAAAATGTATCAGTGTCTCTTGTTTCTCGTCATCGTCGCCTTGGGAGCGGCCCGAATGAGAGCACAGGAAGAAAAGTATTCGCCGCTCAGTGAGTACCTCATGTCGCAAGACGATGAGGTCGCGCTTGCAAAGAGCGCCGCTCCGCAAACCATCTCGGATCACGCAACCATCCGGGTCTTTACCTTATCGGGCTATCAGATCGTGCACGAGGGAGACAACGGTTTTGTGTGCATGGTCATGCGGGGCTTTACCGGAGCGCCGACGTTCACTCCATTGCAAGTCCGGATCTTCGTTAACTATGACGCAAAAACTCGGGCGCCTATCTGTTTGAACCCGGCGGCCGTACGAACTGTGCTGCCGTATTACGAACTTCGGACAAAACTGGGACTGGAAGGTAAGACTGCCGAGCAAATCGCAGCAGGAGTAGAAGCCGCTTACGCAAAGGGCGAAATCCCAAAACGAACCGAAGTGAGTTTTGCCTACATGTGGTCGGCGGATCAGGTGCTTGGACCGGCGGGCCATTGGCACCCTCATATGATGGTTTACCTTCCCTACTACGAAAACCCGATGCTTGGAAACAACGATCCGGGGAGCCATCTTCCAGCCATCGGAGACGATGCCGGAACGCCATTTGCCGTTGGAACTATCCCCGTGGACGACAAACTAGCCAGAAAGGCACGGCCATAACAGACCCGGAGCGCGTTTTTTGGGGCAGATTCCTTTGTCGACGGTTTTGCCCTCAATGATGCGACTTCTTCGGATTGTGACCCACGGATCCGGGACTAAGCTCTGCATCGAAACCCACGCAGATGCATCGATTGATAGGAGAGGCAGGCAGAATCATGGACATCGAAAAGCTCTTGAGCCAAACAGTTTTCAACTCTTGGAAGTCGGTCAACCAGCGCGTCAGCGACCTGATTGCTCAGCTCAGTGAGAAGCAAATTCAGGATGAGATCGCTACCGGAAGAAACCGCGCCCTTTACATCGTCGGACATCTTACAGCGGTGAGCGATCGCATGTTTCCGCTTCTTGGCATTGGCGAACGCCGGTTTCCGAATCTTGACTCAGTCTACTTGGAGCACCCTGACCGAACGGAAGTGGATCCTCTCGCTCCGGCCGATTTGAAGGCGGCTTGGCAGGATCTGGCCACACGGTTAACCGACGCTCTCGAGGCATTCACGCCTGAAGAGTGGCTTCAGAAGCATACCGCGGTGTCCGATGCGGACTTCGCGAAAGACCCGGGCCGTAACCGCATGGCAGTCGTACTAAACCGCACCAATCACATCTCGTACCACATGGGACAGCTCATTCTGACACAGAATCCAAGCTGATAGACCCTGCTTTCGTCTTCTTGCACTGACTGGATCATCTTCACAATTTCGAATCGCCGTGTCAGCGAAACGTCGGCCATGACCGCTTTGATCGCGTGGCCAGCTCCCTGCCATCGATCAATCCGGGAGCGGGAGTCGTGCGCACCTTCATAGGGCGCAAGTCCGGGACTGAAATCGTTATGGAAGGAAAGGCCGGCAATGGATCTTCTCGAATATCAAGCCTGATGCGTTCCATTGGCACGGCGAGAAACTTGCAGGAACCGAGTGGCGCATGTATGAGGAACTCGACGCACACAGGGAATGACACAGGTCTTTGAGGTTGATGACGACGCTTAATTCTCTTTCAGGGTAGGGATTTCCTGGTAGCCACGCCAGGGATCCATGCCTCGATTAAAGCAGTTGCAACATCAAGCGGCCTCTTCGATTGAGTTAGACTCCGCTCTACTCCATTGGTTGAGTTGATAGACGCATCACTTCTCCGCCCGAAAGGTCCTCCCCAGTTCCTTCTCTCCCAAGCGGAAATAATGCCGGAAGTTGTAGATCAACGGTGACCATTTCGACGGATCGATATACTTGTCGTCCAGTACAAAGTCGTTCGCCACATGCACCCGCACAATCTCCACTTCCGCGGCCCATCCGCCCCCAAGCATCTTCAGCTTCTCGCCCTCCAGCCGGTGCATCTTCGTCACCCGTGCCTCCAGATGCACAGGACACTCCTGGGCGCGCATCGGCTTGACGACCTCACTTGCCATCGGAGTCAGCCCAGCGGCATCAAACTTGTGCGCCTCAAAGCGAAACTGTTTTGCCTTGATCTCCGGCACCGGATCTTTGCCCGTGAGCGGAGCCAGCTTCTCCACCCTCTGCCACAGATCGGGAGACGGGAGATTCACCACGCCCTCAGGATGGCGCTCAAAGTTCTCCGCGGTCTTCGTCTCATCCAGCAGCCCGAGCACCAACGTCCACCCAAGGGCCCAGAACGAAGACATCGGCGCAAGGTTTGTGCTGGCGTCCTCGTTCAATGAGCTGATCAGCGCCACCGGCGTCCCGAAATAAAGAATCTTGGGTTCAATCGTCCGAAATTCCATCGAGAGTTTGATGCATCCCAGTCGAATCCAGCCGCTTTACGGTGTCATCGCTTTGCACCGGAAGCCCGGACGTATAAATCGAATCTCACTCAATGCGTGGTGCATCAAAAGCCACCAAGAAGGGAATGCGCTCCCTTGGTAGAGACGCGCGGGCATGGAACATGGATAACTCACTCTACGACTATTCGCCGATCGTTAATCGTCCAAAACTCGTTTGGCCAGAAGGAGCGCGAGTTGCCTTCTACATCGGCTTGAACGTCGAACATTTTGAAATCGACAAACCATCCACAAGTATCTGGAGCGGCACTTCTCACCTCAAGCCAGATCCCCTGAACTACGGATGGCGTGACTACGGTGCAAGAGTGGGGATCTGGCGTCTGATAGACACCTTCGACAAATATCGCAGGCGTGCTTCCGTCCTACTCAATTCTGACGTCTGCTTCCACTACCCCGAAATCATCGAAGCAGGAAAACAACGTGGTTGGGCTTGGCTGGCTCACGGAAAAAATAACTCGATCCTCCACGCGGAGATGACTTCAGCGGACGAGCGACTTTTCCTCAACGAGATCCTGACAACGATCACCAATGCTACCGGACAGCGCCCGAAGGGATGGATGGGTCCGGGGCTCACGGAAACGTTCGAGACACCGAATATCCTCAAGGAGCTAGGACTGTCATATGTGCTCGACTGGTGCGCGGACGACCAGCCATTCCCTCTCAACATACCCGGAATGATATCGGTGCCATATGCCATCGAATTGAATGACATCAATCTTTTTGTCGCGAAGGGCTTCTCTGGCGAAGACTTTTATCACGCGGTTGTAGATCAGTTCGACCAACTCTATGCGGACAGCGCGGAGTCGGGCCGAGTAATGGCTCTTGCTCTTCATCCATTTGTGATCGGGCAACCGTTCCGCCACAAGCATCTTGAAATGGCTCTCGAATATATCGCGTCGCATGAAGGCGTCTGGCTCACGACGAGCGATGACATCGCAGCGAATTACACCGACCAGTTCATCGCTGAGGGGAGAGGTCTGAGTTTCTCCAGCAATTCACTCCGAGTCTAACTCTCGCAATTCTTCCTCAACGGACAAGCAAGCGTGAATTCGATAAGACTCGATGTGCAACGCAAGCGGCCAGCCAGAGCCAATTAGAATCGCGCGCGTGCGGCGCCGATTGGCAGGCCAATCAGCACCATATGAGCAGCCACTGCCTGGAGCAAAGTAGCCAGGGTGTAGGGTCCTTTGTAGTGGAAGGCACAAAGCGGCATCACCACCAGGTACATCACCAGGAAGACTGCGATCCCGAAAAATAACCCGCAAACCACAAAATACTCCTTGAGGAATTCCAGCTTCCTACTGGCTGTGCAATAGACCGCGGCCGCGGAAAACGCAATGAAGAAATGGAGTACAAGACCGAGTATCCAAAATGCAGGATGGCTACTATGAATGATCTGAGGGCCGAGGAGGCCAGCCGCTACCACACGAGGGACATTGAACCCACTCGAGACAAACGCTGAAATCTGATCGAGCGTACCGGCGACGGCGCCTCCAACAAGAATGGGAAGGAGCAATGTTGTTCGCTTTTGTGGTTCTGCAAATGAATTGGAGCTCATAGAATCCTCAACAGTGATTGGCGGAATCAAGATCGATGGACTGTGGCCAGTCTGAGTTTTGAATCAATGACGTGTGAGTGAGGCGCAGTTACCGTTGAGACTAGATAGCTGGCGGCAATGATTGCGCACCATAAGTTCTGAACATTTTCAACTCATCCGGTATTGTCATTGCGATGCTTCCTTCAATGATCCAGCGGGATCAGCTTTTCTGCTGCCGCGACCGCCAAGTCTGAGTAGCTCGACCGTCTTGGAAGCACTATTGTTGGCGATCAGCAAAGCCGAGGCACCGATGACCCATGTGATAAGGAAGGCAGTCAGGGGAAACCGCCCTCCCGCTGGCGTTCCAGCCAGCTTAGGTGTTCCAGCTATCCAGGTATCAGGTCCCCAAACCAGGAAGGCAAAAAGAGCGAGCATCCCCGTTTCGGTCAGAGCTGCCGCTCGCGGGAAGATAGAAAACAGCACTGCCAGGCCGCAGGCAATCTGCCCAAACCCGGTTAGGTAAGCGAGGCCAGTTCGGAAAGGCATCCACGATGGAACGAGACTGGCTGTGATCGGGGTATAAAAGATATGTCCGAGTCCTACTGGAATCACGGCCACCCCGAAGAGAATCTGAGCGATCCGGATGCCTTTCGTTCCGGTGATGTGCCTAAAGACGGTCGATTCCTCCAATCCAGACAGACGTGCAAACAGCACCCATCCGCCTGCAAGCAACATGCCGATTTCGCCGAATCCTATCCAAACACCCTCGATTCGAGGCACGGCAATCACGGCTGGAAGCTTGAGACACAACCAGGCAAGCAGAAACGGAAAGATGGCGCGGACAGCGATGGCGGCTGTAGCGCGGAAGAGCAACCCCACACTCGCCGCCACCATGAAGAGCCCGCAGGCTACTGCAAGCACATCTCTACCGGGTTGAAATGCTGGGACGGGCTGCCAGTCAAATGCAAAGTCTCGATAGATGACCGAGAGCGCGCCGAGTGCAACCATTCCGATGGAGAAGAGGGATATCGCCGGTTGTTGTTCTCGAATCATTTCAATTCCTTCGTTGGATATATTTGATCGGCTCAGCGCCATGACCCTGATTTAAGCCTTCGTCCGATTCCATCAACTGGCGCTCAAGAAATGGCCCATGCCGATGCTACGATGTGGCTTGGTACTATGGGTAGAGCCATTTTCGAACTGTTTATTGGACCAAGTGGAGGATCGTGCCAAAGACCACCAGTTCATTCGAACTCGCCCTGAACCGTCGGCAGCCGCATCAGACTCTGACAAATTGGCTCTATCGGGAACTGTGCAGTGCGATCCTAGATGGCCGGCTCAGTGCTGGTATCAGGCTGCCAGGCTCCAGAGATTTTGCAGTTCAATATGGAATTTCTAGAGGAACTGTTGTCAATGTATTCGAACGACTGCAGGCCGAGGGATATGTTTCTGGCCGGGTTGGACGCGGTACCAGGGTGAGTGAGGGCATTCGTGTGGCGGTGCCCTCTTCCACAATCCCGCTGTGCCAACCGGCCTATATTCGGCGTGCGACGTCGGCTTATGAACGGCCTAAGCCATTTGTCGACTGGGTTGCGTTTGAAGGCCGTCGGCCCTTCCAAATGAGCGACCCAGCGGTTCTCGATTTCCCGTCACGGATCTGGGGCGGAATCGCGGCCCGGCACGCGCGAAGATTTCAGTCCTGGCTTCGCGCGGAAGATGACGGGACCGGTTATCGTCCGCTTCGCAAAGCTATTGCACAGTATCTTGGGTTGTCTCGTGGGGTGAAATGCGATGCCGAGCAGGTGGTGATCGTATCTGGAGTGCAGCAAGCGCTTGATCTGTTGTTACGTCTTCTCGTGAAGAAGGGCGACCCTGTTTGGATGGAGGACCCAGGGTATTTTGGAGCGCTCATTGCCCTGAAGAATACCGGTGCGAAGATCATTCCAGTGCCTGTGGACGATCATGGACTGTGCGTCTCTGTTGGGATGAAACTTTGTCCGAAAGCAACGGGGGTATTCCTAACGCCTGGCCATCAGTATCCACTTGGGATGACCATGTCGCTGGAAAGGCGCATCGAGGTCTTGCAATGGGCGTCGAAGGCCGGTGCATTCATCATCGAGGATGACTACGATAGCGAATTTCGTTTCGCAGAGCAGCCAGTCGGGGCATTACAAGGCCTTGATCGAAATTCGAATGTAATCTTCGTCGGGACGTTTAACAAGGTTCTTTTCTCTTCATTACGTCTGGGCTACATCGTTCTGCCTCCACCGCTGGTCGATGTCTTCCTCTCCCATCGGCGGCAAACGGATTTTCATACATTAAGCCTGGACCAGGCCGTGCTTTGTGACTTTATCGCCGAAGGACATTTCAGTCGCCATCTGCGGCGAATGCGTGATCTGTATGCGAGCCGCCTGGCATTCATGATCGACGCTGGCCGCGAACATCTGAAAGGCCTTCTTCGAATATCCGGCGTACAGGCGGGCCTCTATACAGCAGCCTTTCTTGAAAACGGCATGACATCCCGAGAGGCAGAAGCAGCTGCCGCAGCGCACGGCGTCGAAACCAGAGCACTTGATCGATTCACATTGAGGCGCAAGGATCCAAAAGGTCTGCTCCTTGGCTTTGCTGCTCATGAAGAGAAAGCGATTCGTCAAGGGCTGGTTCGGCTTGCTGCAGCACTGGGCGGATGAGACTCGAAGAAAAACGGATTTTGCTGGGCCATCTGACCTCCTTCAGGGTTGTATTGGTCATGCTGACCCGGGATGAAATCAGAGATAGCTAAGAAGTGGATGACGTCCCCTTCTCTTCATGCCGGCGAACCATTGACACACTGGGTAAAGCAGAAAAACCGCGGACAGCCATACCGCGTAAACGACTGGGAGCGCATAACCGTAGCCTGCAGGAATCGGATGAGCTGAACGAGACAGCATGAAGCCGTCTTGATAAAGCCAGGAGGCATCGCCATATTTCGCAACAGAGAATAAGACCGCAATTCCATGCAGCAACGGCAGATGTAACAAATAGTAAAAGAGCGGCACCTGGCCGAAGACCTCAAATCGTTCCGCGAGCCAGTTGCTTCGCCCTTCCAGTGCCCCAAGCAGAATCAATGCGGGGCCGAGAGTCATCAACAGGTATAGAAGCGAAGGCGGATATTTGCTGCAGCGCACGAAGGAAAGCACCGTGAAAAGCAGGCTGGGCTGATTTGACCATGGTGACGGATCTCCGTAGATGTTCAGGACGCGCAGTAAAAAAAAGAGAACCACTGCCGCTCCCGTAGCCAACCATCATCACACCGACCCATGGAATCAGCGGGTAAACGGAACCGACGATCTTGTGTGGCAGGATCGGAAAAAACGCGATTTGATGCAGGGCGCGGAAAGCTCCCAACCATCGCGCGTGGCCTCCATCGAAGAGATCGTGCGTAAAAATGAGGATGAAACCCAGCAAACCGATGAAGCGCGAAGAGCAAATGAGCACTAAACCGCCCAAGATTACCATGGACACGCCGATGACCCAAATCACCTGAAGACGCGTAAAGGCGAACCCAAATGCAAAGGACCACCCAAAAGGCGAAATTACGAAAATCTCAAGAAAGATCAACCACAGCCCGCGAATCGCGAGGAATCTCGCAAGCTCTGTACGGTTCCGGCCTCGACTCAAGGCAAGATAAGCGCTAGAACCGGCCAGGAAGACAAAGATCGGTGCGCAAAAGTGCGTAATCCAGCGTGTGAAGAACAACTCGGGCGTAGTTCTGGAAAGATCCAACGGGTCGAACAAGGCGGTGGAATTCGAGAACCAATCGCGCGTGTGATCGAGCGCCATCACCACCATGGCGATGCCTCGCAGGATATCGACGCTCGGGAGTCGAGCCGTCCTTTTGAGCGGCGAGTCGAGCGTGTGAGGATAGGCAAGTTCAAGTTCTTTCGCCATCGTAGGAACTCTCATGATGATGCCAACAGTTCGGCCTAGATGCTACCGCCTTCGACTTAGCTCAATGCACAAGTTGTGTCTCACGCTCCGGTTCGCGAATGGAGGGCTTAACTCGGAACCAGATGGTATAAAGGGCAGGCAAGAAAACGAGCGTGAGGACCGTCCCGATCGCGGTTCCGCCGATCAGCGTGTAGGCGAGCGATCCCCAGAAGACCGAGAAGGTCAGCGGTATGAATGCAAGAACCGCGGCCAGCGCCGTGAGGACGACCGGACGGGACCGCTGGACCGTGGCTTCCACAACGGCATGAAAGTCGTCCAGACCTTCGTCCTTATTCGCCTTAATCTGCCCCATCAGGATGAGCGTATTGCGCATCAGTATTCCGGCCAACGCAATCAGACCAAGAATCGGGTTGAATCCGAACGGTACATGGAATAGCAGAAGAGTGGGAACAACGCCGACCAGACCTAATGGAGCTGTAAGAATTGTCATCGTCAAGGCGGAAAGAGACCTGACTTGAAAGATGATCACAACCAGCATGCACACCAACATGATGGGGAACATCTTTGCGATCGAATCGTTCGCCTTTCCCGATTCCTCGCCATTGGCGCCACCTTCGATCCTGTAGCCAAGAGGCAGTTTGTCGTTGATGGGCTGAATAGCTTTCGCTAGCTCAGCTGTAACCTCCGGCGGCTGGAGCGATTCGTCGATATCACTCTCAACAGTGATCGTCGGGACGCGGTCACGCCGTTTTAGAATCGGATCTTCTTCTCTGATTACGACGTTTCCGATCTGACTGAGTGGAATCAACCGCCGATCGCTACTGCTCAAGGTCATATTCAGCAGCTTTGTGGGATCAAGGCGGTTTGTTCCTGAGGTGCGCGCCACCACATCGACGGTGCGGATATCTTCGCGAATCTGGGTTACAGTTACTCCCGTTGTCAGAAACTGAATCTGTTGTCCAACATCATTCGATGAAAGGCCAAGGAGGCGGAGCCTGTCTTGATCGAGAACAAAGTGCAAGACAGGCGCACGCTCTGTCCAGTCCTCGTTCGCCTGGCGCACATGCGGATTCGCCTCCATCTTTGCCAGTATTTGATCCGCGATCGTTCGTACCACCAGTGGGTCCGGACCCATAACGCGGAACGCAATCGGCCAAGGCGAATATGGCCCAAAGACAAACCGGTTTGCGCGAAGGCGCGCTTCAGGGGCGATACCCGCCGCCACCTGCTGGCGAAAATGAAGGATCAGTTGGTCTCTCTGCTTGGGATTCGACGTCAGGACGATCATCTTGGCGAAGTTTGGAACCGGCAAATCTGGATTGTAGGCGAGCCAAAAGCGAGGAGCACCGCCGCCTATATAGGAGCTGACAATCTTCGTTTCAGGCTGAGCACGCAGCCACGTTTCGACTTTCATCACTGTGGTTTGGGTTGTCTCGATACTGGACCCCTGAGGCAGCGTGATGTCGATCAGCACCTCCGGTCTGTCAGAGCTCGGAAAGAACTGTTGCTTGACCAAGCTCATTCCGAAGAATGACGCGAAGAAGATTATTACCACCGCGCCGGCAACGAGAAACTTGTGTTCGACGGACCAGACGATTAGCCTTCGGAATCTTTGATAATTTGGCGTTTCATAGATCCGTGCGTAGCCACCTTCCATTCTAGGAATGTTGGGAAGGAGTTTCACGCCGAGATACGGAGTGAACGTAACGGCAACAACCCACGATGTCAGCAGAGCAATGCAAACAACCCAAAATAAGTTTCCGCAATACTCTCCTACGCCTGACTGCGCAAATCCGATCGGCATCAGGCCAATAATGGTCACCAGAGTTCCTGCAAGCATCGGCCCAGCAGTGTGACCCCAAGCGTAGCTTGCGGCCTTGACGCGATCCCAGCCTTCTTCCATCTTGACGAACATCGACTCGATCGAGATGATCGCATCGTCAACTAAGAGGCCAAGAGAAAGAATGAGGGCGCCGAGCGTAATGCGGTCAAACTCTTTCCCTGCCATCAACATGATGACGAGCGTCGCCGAAAGTGTGATTGGAACCGCGGCGGCCACTACGATGCCAACGCGCCAGCCGAGACTCACGAGACCGACTATCATCACGACGAGCAGCGCAACAAAGAATTTTTGCTGGAACTCATCGACAGCTTCTTTGATGATCGCAGATTGATCGATTACTTTTTCAAAGCTCATCCCGACGGGAAGATCCGCTTTAATCTTCTTCTGCTCAGCCTCCAGGGATTTCCCCAGCGCTAGGCCGTTGAAACTGTCCTTCATCACAACGTTGAGCATCAGCGCCGGTTGACCGTTGTGACGGACAAGGAATGTGGCAGGGTCTTCGTACCCCCGATACACGTCGGCGACGTCAGAGAGCTTGAGCGTTCTTCCGCCCGAGACAATTGGAGTGTCTCGAATCTTCTGCAAGTCGTTTAATGCGCCGTCGAGGCGA
>WNGL01004776.1_pt1 | contig 16195 bp, 16 predicted proteins | sample 5400591 | NCBI WGS metagenome assembly WNGL01 (sample SAMN13153377, study PRJNA577476) | soil metagenome | isolation source: 80 cm soil or saprolite under Garry oak tree replicate 1 | place: USA:California | collected 2016-06-15
TGCGCTGGGCCTGGTCGTGAAGGAGATTGAGGGCGGCGGGCTCCGACGGGCAGATCATGGCCTGGCCGTCATAGACAGTGGCGGCGTGGTACCAGGACGCGCGGAGGCGGGTGCCATTGGTCAGGGTGTTCGAGAGGAGTTGGAGGCGAGGTGGGAGATGATAGACATCATAAACGCCCGGATATGGCACGCTGCCCATGAGCGGATCGGTTAACGTGGAAAAGTCAGCGCCTTCGACCAGCGGGACGCCGCCTTCGGTCAGAATGGTTAGCGGGGCGCCAGGCCGGCGAATAAGGTTCAGAAAGGCGATCTCCTCAATGGTGGCGTTGTCCCACCAGAGGGAACCGGTGGTGCCGCCCCAGATACCGAAATACACATTCGCCGTGCTGTTGGAAAGGGAATTGAACACGACGTGATGGGTGGTCCAGGCTTGGGTAGGCTGAACGCCGAGGAAATTGTAATTGAGTGCCTGGTTCCGGGCCAGGACGGCCACCTGCGGGGCAACCATGAAGTTGGTGGCTTTGACCTGGATGGAGATGTGGTACTGTCGAAAGGGTCGGACGGTGAGCTGCTGGACGATGCGGGCATTGGCACCGTTCGGATCGGTGACGCGGGCCGTCCCGTTGTCTTCCACGACGTTGTTATCTTTCCAGGTCCAGCGGCTCAGGTCCGAGAAGTCGCCGCCGGGAAAGGTGACGGGCGGGTCAGGCTGGATGGAGGCGAGGCCGTTCGAGACCACCAACAAGGTGTTCTGAGCCGGTAAACCTTCGATGAGGTTCGGGTCGTTGAAGAGCAGATCGTTAGAGTAACCGACAGGGAAGACGGTGGGGACAATCTCCAGATTCAGGTTCGTGGCCGCTTGTTTGATGACGCCAAGATTCTGGAAATAATGGGCGTCCATGGTGGCCAGTCGGCAGAACTTGGAATCGTTGAGCAGCAGATGAGTGTAGCCCGCTTGAGAGGCCCGCTGCATCAAGGCAACGAGGTTGGTTACGTTCTGGTCCACCCAAAGGTTTTGTGAGACGTAAAACCAGCGTTCGAGCGCCGAGGCCCTGGTGGCGATGCCCAAACAGGCGATGAGAAGCGCAAGCCTTACAAGATAGGAGAGCCGCCCTGGTTTCATAATGGCTACAGGCTGCCCCATCGGGCGTCCTGGGCTCAAGACCCTTCGACGCACCTCGATGCGTAAGTGGCGATCGGTGACTGGCGATGCGTGGCGCATGATGGCTGAAAGCACAATTCGGCCCTGCTCTGTCCCGCCAATCATCCATCACCGATCACAAATCAGAGAATATTCGCCGCCAACTCGGCCAGCTCCGAACGCTCGCCTTTTTGAAACTCAATGTGGGCCGCCACGGGCTCCGAGCGGAATCGGCTGACAACATAATTAAATCCATTCGAGGAGGAGTCCACGTAGGGATTATCAATTTGATAGGGATCGCCAGTAAGAACAATTTTGGTGCCGTGGCCAACTCGCGTGATGATGGTCTTGGCTTCGAGCGGCGTCAGGTTTTGCGCTTCGTCAACGATCATGAACTGATTGGCAATGCTTCGACCGCGGATATAGCTCAAAGCCTCCACCACGATGCTGCCGGAGCGCATGAGGTCACTGCTGCGGCGATGCTCGTGGCCCATGTTTAAATCTCCCAACATCTCCAGCGCATCGTGAATCGGCTGCATCCACGGCGCCAGTTTCTCTTCGAGCGATCCGGGCAGGAAGCCGAGTTCCTTACCCATGGAGATGGTCGGCCGCGCTACGACCAGCCGGCGGAACTCCCGGTCCATAACGGTCCGCCTCAAGCCGGCAGCCATGGCGAGCAGCGTCTTGCCTGTGCCGGCCTTGCCCATCAACGTGACCAGTTTGATCCGGTCATCCAGCAGCGCGTCGAACCCGAAATGCTGCTCGCGATTGCGCGGTTTGATCCCCCAAACGCCTTCGCGGCAGTCAATGATCGGAACCAATCTGGCGCCGGTCAAGTCCACTTTAGTCAGCGCCGTGCGTTTGGGGTTGGTTTCTTCGACCAAAGTGCAGTACTCATTCGGGAAATATTGTTTTTGGCCGTTTAGCTCCAGTTCGCCCTGAGCGCGGAAGGAGGCCATCTCGTTGGCGCTGACCGTCAGTTCGATCATCCCGGTGTAGAGGTCTTTGATCAGGATGCGGTCGTTTTCGTAATCCTCTGCCAGCAACCCAAGTGCGTCGGCTTTGATGCGCAGGTTGATGTCCTTGCTCACCAGGATGGCCTGGCTTTTCGGTTGCGACCGCTTAAGGCCGAAGGCCAAGGAGAGGATGCGGTTATCCACGGAATCGGTGCCAAAGACCGCATGGCCGTTCTTGAAGGCATGGCCCTGTTGAAAAATAATGCGCAGCCGTCCGCCGGTCGGGAGTGGGACGCCTTCGCTCAATCGGCCCGCGCCACGCAAACCGTCAAGCATGCGCGAGACCGAGCGGGCGTTCTGGCCCAGTTCGGTAGATTCACGCTTGAAACGATCGATTTCCTCGATCACCTCGATGGGGAGCAAAACGTTGTTCTCCTGGAAGCAAAGCAGCGAGTTGGGGTCGTGCAGCAGAACGTTAGTGTCCAGTATGTAATTCTTTTTCACGATGAGCCAAGGTTTTGATTTGGACCGTAGTCATGCGACGATGCCACTTTCGAAGCTGCGTGTGCTGAGCCGGCAGTCGGTAATGACCTGAATACAGAAAGTTGTCCAGTATGCCGTAGAGATCAAAATCCACGAAGCGCGGCCGGTCCTCCAGGAGGAACGGTTTGTGCAGCAGCATTTCCTCGAATGGAACCAGCTTTTGGCCGAGCTGCGCCAGCAACGCCTTTTGCTGCGAGTGCCACTTGTCGATGCAGCCGCGCCCGAACTTGCGCTCCTTGTGGCGCAGGAACCGGAGTCGGTCCGACGCCGGAACCATCTCGCGCCAGTAAACATCATTGAGCTTGAAACCGGCGCCTTCGACGTCGTTCTCGATGTAACGCCAGAGAATGGATTGCACGCCTTCCAGTGCCCAGGGAAACAGTCCGAGCTGCAGCTTGGCATCGAGGTATTTGGCGATGACCTGCGAATCGTCGCTAACCTCGAAAATCACAGACTTTCCGTCACGGATGATCGGCACGCCGTAATACCGCTGTTTGGTAAGCCGCCAGACCACAGAACGGTCGCCATTGGGAATATTGGTGATCTTGAATGGGGTCCCCGAGAATTCCAGGATGCGCCTCTGGACAATGCAGAATGGACTCCAGGGAAACTGAATCAGTTCAATCATGTCATCCGCTCACGACTGCGCCATAAATCAATCTACGACCCAAGCTGCGGACTGACAAGGGGAATTGGGGCGCGGGGGGAGTGCAACTCGCTCTAGGTGCGCCAGGGACGATTCGATGGGTTGCCACCGCTCAGCCAAGGCGCACAAACAGGCTGCCGATGCCCTTCACGAATGTCGGAGCCGGCAGGTGTTCCGACAGCGGCATTCATTGAATATCGCGTACACATGCATATAAGAATGAGTCTAGCATCTTGCCGTCTTTAAAGACGCCGGCGCGCAAGCGGCCCTCGCACACGAAGCCAGACTTTTGGAGTACTCGCGCCGATGCGCTATTGCCCTCGAACGGCTCCGCGTAGATTCGCAGCAAATCAAACGCTTCAAAAGCATAGCGGGTGAACTGCGCAATGGCCTCTGACATAATGCCTCGATTCCAAAATGGCTCACCCAGCCAGTATCCCAACTCCGCTGTCTTGCAGTGAACATCGGAGCCAAGGCGCAACCCGATGCAGCCAATCGCCTCCGCCGATGTCGCAAGGGCAAATGTCGTCTGAGGTATTTCTTGCGCCACGTGAGTCAGAAATTTGCCTGCGTCCTCCAAAGTGTACGGGTGCGGGAAAACATCACGCAGGTTGATCCAAATATTTCGGTTGTTCGCGAAGCGTTGTAAAGCGGCAGCATCTCCCGCAGACCAAGGCCGAATGAGGGCGGATCTTAGCTTGAGATGCACTTCGGTTCGCTTAAAGGACGGCCGAGGCGGCATCACTTGGTCCTGGGCTCCCACAACTCAATGCGATTGCCTTCGGGGTCTGTAATCCACGCAAAGCGTCCGTAGTCGTAATCCTCGACATTGTCCACAACGACGCCGCCACGACGAAGCTGCTCCAACATTCTGTCCAGATTGGACACGCGGTAATCGATCATGAAGGTGGGTTGAGTCGGGCCGAAATAATCCGAGTTGGCCGGGAAAATGGCCCAAACAGTGCGGCCCGCCTCATCGGGATGATCCGGATCTAGCCAGAGAAAATCCGCGTGCCCATCGCTGGCGGAAATGCCTAGATGTTCCAGGTACCAGGCTGACAGCCGTTCGGGCTCGCGGGCTTTAAAAAAGATGCCACCAATTCCAATGACTTTTTCCATTCGATCCTTCCCACTGTTAGTTTTGATGCACGACCAACGGTAAAGCGACCTCCGATAAGTCGCGAGCGGACCCGGCCGACAGGAGCCGGTGTCGCGTGAACAAGCACCCTCAAATTGCCGCCCCGCATCGAGCGGAGAAGCGCGATTGCGGCTCATTCGACCGCCCTCGTGAGACTGCTCTCCCGCCGTAAAGTAGCAAACCGACCAGACACTGAAACGCCGAACGATACTGTTCCGGAACGGCGGGCCAAGGGCGTCCGACATGCATCCGAGATGAAACCCCGCCATTGCCTCGGGCAATCCGGTTAGAAACGATCGCTCTTGTCGTCATCCTGATTGCCTGCTTTTGGTCCGCCTGTGCTCCGGAAATAACGTCGAAAAAGATAGGACAAGACGACTCCTCAGAACAAGCTGAGATTGATTGCCACGGGCAACGATCGGCACGCTCCCGCGGCGAGTCTGTACGGATGATAGCCTCACGACTCGCGTGTCACTTTCCGCAACACCCCGCTTTACACCCCGCATTACTCTGGCTAGACTGCTAACATGTCTTCGGATTACGACGCAGCGGAGTTTATAGACGGCGATTTTCAGGCGCACAAATCGGCTTTCGCCGCTACACCGGCCACGCCTGGCGAGACCCAGCGCGCACCCACACGCGAAGAGGTGGACTCTAAAGTGGCCGAGACTCACCAAAAGCTCGCCGAACTGAAGCGCGCGCAGGAAGAACTGCAACGCGAACGGGCTGCGTTAGAGGAGACCCGCCGCCGTCAGATGGAATTTCAAACTGGCCGGCAGGAAATGGTTCAAAACCTCACGCGTGGGTTGGGCCTGCTCCAGGAGGCCGAATTCAACGCGCGCCGCGACGCAGAACAAATGGCCAAAGCGTTGGTGGATTTGCGCGATGCACTGTCAAAAATCCAAGCCATCCATGACGAAATGTGGACCCAGGACAATTTTAGCGTCGAGTTGACCCGGGCATTGACGACGCTCGAGAATGCGCGGATGGAATGGAACGCCGCCCGGTTGAAGATTCCAGTGCTTTCCGCTCCGGTCGCGGATGGCCACGTGGACAGTCAGGTAGCCGAAACGTCTGTGCCATCCTTGCTGGCCAGCCGCAGTTTCGGCGAGCTTTGCAGGCTCGGCCTGGCGCTGACCTTGCCGCTGGCGGCGGTGGGCTTGCTTGCTTTCGCTGCGCTGTTGGTGGTTCTGTTGCGTCACTGATTCTGCTGTAGTCATGGCATGGTTTAGGAAAAGTACGGATCCAATTTCCGACCGCGCACGCGTACTCAATCAGGAGATTGCCGAGTTGGAAGCTCAAATCAAGAAGCTCGACGGGCGGTTGCAACGCAACGAATCTCAGCCGCACCTGCGTTCGACGACCTTGCCGCACGGAGTCACCTTCAACCGCTCCTGGTCTTACCCCAGTGCATCCCCGCCGCCCGGGTTAGTCGCTCAGGAACCGATTTTCGAGGAAGTGGACCAAGACCGTCTCGAAGGGCGCGTGGAGCCGGCGACCAGGCCGGAGCATTACAGCGAACTGGGTGTGCGCAAATACGACCTAACGGCTTTGCTCCGGCGGGTGCGCAACCATTTTCGCGGGCCCTCCACGACCAACCCCAAGTTGGTGAGCTACTTGGCGGCGGGAGGAATTCAGGGACTCAGGCCGATGCGTTACGAGAAACGCGTGGCCCGCAATCGGTTCATTGTTCTGGCGTCCTTCCTGTTTTTGATGTTGTTGGGCATCATCGCCGTTTTCGTAAGGCGCAGATAATCTTTGCCGGATGACCACGAAAGCCAAAGAACAGATTATTGAGTTGCCGATCCTAACCACCGATGGTCAGTTCCTGGCGCGCTATTCCGAAGCCGGATTGTGCGGTTTGGAATTCCCGTCTGAGGCGAAACGGTCACAACCGAAGCCGACTACCAATCACATGTCTCCCCAAGTCAGGCGCTGGCATCGCGCCATGACCAAAGCCCTCGGTGGCGCCCTCGCAGGCCAGGCCCCGACGGAGTTGCCCCCGTTGGATTTCTCCTCCGGCACCAGTTTCCTACAAAGCGTATGGCGGACGCTGCTGCAGATCGCCTCTGGCCAGACCTGGACTTATGGGCAAGTGGCGCACGCGCTTGGAAAACCGACTGCAGTCCGCGCCGTCGGCGGCGCTTGCGGGGCCAACCCGATAACGGTATTGGTGCCGTGCCATCGGGTGCTGGCGGCCAACCACCGCCTGGGCGGATTTTCCGGCGACCTGAATTGGAAGCGCACGTTGCTGAAGCGCGAAGGTGCGAAGTTCGTTGGGTGAAGTGCGCGGCACCGATTAGGCAGAGACGTTTCTTCGCTGTTTCGGTGGATCGCGGGTAAGGAGAAAGCTCCAAACACCAAGCCCCAGAGAAGCTTCAAATCCACGCTCGAGGACTATCAAGCCGATAGACATTTGGGCCAGCGCAGGCGTCTCGAGCTTTTGCCTGGCCTTCAACCGCCAACGGTCTTTGGGATGTGGCACTTTGCGTTTCTCTTGATCTTGGAACCGGGCGCTGGGCGCTTTAGCTCCGCTCGGATCCGCTCCAAACAGCAGAGATCCGCCCAGAAAATTGGAAGTCGAGACCAGGCGAGCTAATAGCCCTCTGGTTTGGACCCCGCAGTCACTTTGCCGAGAACCGTTAACATCAAAATTCCACCGATGACGCCGAATGGCACCATGAAGTAGAAGTAATTGCCAAGGCTTTTGTCGAGCAGTTTGCCCAGGAAATAGCCAGCCAGGCTGCCACCGAAGTACTGGAAGGAATCAATCAACCCCAACGCAAAGCCCGCCATCCGCCGCCCGCCGATGTCCATCGGCGCAGCCGAGCCGAGGATCGAGTGGGTGGAATTGGCGGTGAACGAGATGAGCACCAGGAAGACGACTGCAGCGCTCGGGGTGCGAAATTGTGCGGCCATGAGAATAATCGCAGTTTCCAGGAAGTAAAGCGCCGCGGCCACCGGCGCGCGGTGGCCCTTGAAAAACTTGTCAGAGACGTAGCCGGCTGACAACGAGCCGACCGACGCGACGAACGGGATGAGAAAGGCCAGGAACTGGAACTGGGCTGATTTGAGGTCCGCGTGGTACAGGTCCTGCATGTATCGCGGGAACCAGTCGTCCACGGCTCGGCGCACGGCGCCAGTACACGCATACGCGCAAGCTGTGACCCACACCACCGGATTGGTGGCGATGGTGCGGAGGACCAGACCGAGCGGTGCGCGCGCGCCAGTGTCGCCAGGCATGGAGTCGTCAGGGATGACTTCGTGGAAGCCGGCTTCTTCCGGCGTTTCCTTGACGGTCAGGGCCATACCGAGGGCGACCAGGGCGCAGAGCACCGACGGGGCCCAGAAGAGCCAACGCCAATGCAGCGGCGGGACATGGACCAGGCCCAGAACAGTGAAGCCGGCCAATAATGCCGGGCCGAGAGTGAAGATTCCGAATCGTCCTAGATTGATCACGAATCCGAAGATTCCGGAAAAGGTCCCGCGCTCGCGATGGCTAAACCAGGCGGTGTTGATCTTGACGAAACCCGGCGCGCCGAACGCCTGCAGGTAACCGTCCACGCCGCGAATCGCGATGAACACAGTCAGCAGAGGAAGAACCAGGTCCAGATGCAGCCAACTGAGCGCCACGAGCCAATGGCCTTGTTCGAGGAAGCCCCACTTCGAGGCGGCGCCGAAGAGCACGTTCATGGTGATCGTTCCGGCCGCGCCAATGAGCATAGTGCGTTTGCCGCCGAGGCGGTCGGCGAGCAGGCCATTGATGATCTGGCCGCAGGCGTAGGCCAGGGCCCAACTCGTCAGGATCGCGCCGATGTCCGCTCGCGAGAATCCGAACTCGTCACTTATGGACTTATTAGCAAGCGGGAGGTTGTAACGGCACATGTAGAAGGAGGTGTACAACAAACCGAGAAACCCCCAGTTCAACCCGCGCCGCGGGCGAAAGCCGGCAGGATAGGGGAGTCGGGCGGAAGCCGATGCAGAAGTCGGGTTCATGAAGCTTTCGTTGGTGGCAGCGAGCAATCTGGATTTGCGCGGCAGTTGAACAAACCTACCTGGGCGGGTCAAAAAGATTTCACCGGATGCCTGGCCATTCAAACGGATGATGACGCCCTTTCACAGCGAGGCCAAATCGCATTATTTCATGTTCGGCTGTCATCGCGCCATGACGGTGGCCGGAGCGCAGATTTCCAGCTCTGCACTCCGCCTTCACTGAGCGATTATGCCCGGGCCATCGCCGTGCCCCGGCAGGATGCGCGGGGCCGCGGCCTTGACGAATTTGGTCTGGCGCAAATAGATCGGCTCCAGTGATTCCCCGGAGACAAAATCGTTTCGGGCCAGGGCCAGTTCACCTAACATCGCCGCGCGTGGGAAGAAGAGACGGCCACTTGGAAACCAGTTCGTGACTTCCGGACCAATGATTGTCTGGCCGGCTTTCTCGCGGGCCTGCGCCTCAAGGAGCGTCGTAAGCCGGGGAGGAGTAATTTCACGCCGGCCGGCCGCATCAAGGTCATAGTCCGAGAGATAAAACTCACCGCGTTGCGCGTCAATTGCGACCGCCACGGCGCCAGTGATGCCTTGTGCCTGTGCCTGAGCGGCCAGACATTCGATACTACTGATGCCCAGGAGCTTGATGCCGCCAGGCCGGGACGCCAGTTGCCAGCCTTGCGCCAACGCGATAGCCGAACGTACGCCGGTGTAGGAGCCTGGTCCAAGGCCAATAACCAGGCGCTCGATTTGTTCCCGCTCAAGCCGGGCAAGGCGCAAAACCTCGGTGATCATGCCCAGCGCTCCGGGGTCTCGCTCGCGGGTCTGGACTACCTCACTAAAAGAAGGCGACCGCGCATGTCCGAATGCTTCAACGACGGCGACGCTGTGTTGTGGTGAAGAGAATTCAAGAGCCAAAATCTTCATAGGTAATGCGCCGTTCCGTTTCGCCCAGGGCCTCGATCAGAACCTGGCGGAACCGCTCTGGATGAGCGGTGCTCGGTGATTGGTTACTCGCGATTGATGACTGGAGCTCTCTGACTTCTGACCTCCGACCTAAGACTTTCCCAAACCAATGCTCCGCCCATTCGATCACCGTGACGCCCGCTGGACGGAAATACTCCTCAAGGCCTGCGCCCAGGATCTGTTCGCGCTGGTCGAGCCGATAAAAGTCCAGATGAAACAAGGTCAGCCGGCCACCGCAATAGATGTTCACCAGGGTGAAGGTGGGCGAATGAACGCTCTGGGTGATGCCCAGTCCGCGGGCAAAACCCTTGGTGAGTTGGGTCTTGCCCGCACCCAGTTCGCCGGACAGGCCGACGACCAGTCCGCTCGGTGCGATGCGGCCCCAGGTTTCGCCCAGCGCTTCGGTCTCAGCGGGGCTATGCGAAATGTGCGTAGCCATGAGCCGTGAAGGGGCGCACGCCTTCTTTGTCCCGAAGCGTAATGCCCTCGCTGGCGGTGATTTTGCCGATGCAACTCAAGGCCAGTTTGGGAAATTCTTTCTTCCATGCATCCAGCAACGGCACCGCCTCGCGACTGGCAACGGTGAACAAGAGTTCGAAGTCCTCGCCGTCAGTCAAGGCCGCCAGCAAAGGGGTCTTGGCGCCAGACTCTGCTTTTGCAGCGCGACGGGCCTCACGGCTAATCGGGATGGTTGGGGCAAGCAACTCCGCTCCAACCCGGCTGGCTTTCAAAATGTGTCGCAGATCTCCGGCCAGGCCGTCGCTGATGTCCAGCATCGCGTGTAAGCCAAAATGTTGCGCCAGCCAGCGTGCTTCGGCCAGGCGCGGCTCGAAATCCAGATGTTTACCCGCCAGCGAAGCGCCGAGTTCGCCAGTAACGAAAATTGCATCCCCCACTTCCGCGCCCGAACGCAGCACGCCCTTGCCGCGCGGCATCGAGCCGAGCAAGGCAACCGAGATAAGCGTCCCCTGGGGGTTGACCGTGGTTTCGCCGCCGACGATGGCGACTTCGTGCCGGCGCGCGAGCGCGCTGATGCCGGCGTAGATCGATTCCACGAAGTCCGGGACAAAAGTGGCAGGCAGAGCCAGAGTCACCAGCGCGGCGATGGGAGTGCCGGCCATGGCTGCGATGTCGCTCAGGCATCGGGCGAGCGCTTTGCGGCCGACTTTCTGCGGCGGTGTGGCGGAGGTGAAATGAAACCCTTCCACGACCGCGTCGGTCTTGAACAAAAGCAACCGATCGGGCAAGCCAAGGTCGAGCACGGCGCAATCGTCGCCGGCTCCGACCACAACCGATTTGTTGGTGGGCAGCGAACGCGTCAGGCGGCTAATGAGTTCGAATTCATTCATCCGGATTGTTTGTCGATTAAGTACAGCGTGGCAAAGTTCATGGCGTTGAACAGCGCATGAGCAGTGATTGGCGCCAGCAAGTTATTCGTTTTCTCATAGAGCAAGGTCAGGATGAGAGCCAAAACCAAAAGCGGCAGAAAAATCACGAGGTTTAAATGCATCGCGGCAAAGGCCAGGGAGGTGGTCCATAAAGCCAACCGCGGAAAGCCGGCCTGTTTGATCCACGGATAAAGAATCCCGCGAAATAAAACTTCCTCCGCCACCGGGGCCAGTAGAATCGTAACCGAGCCCAACGCAATCCGATCCACTCGGCGAAAGGCAATCCGCAACGCCTGGACCGCCTGCTGTTCTTCCGGCTCAATGGAGAAACGAGACAGGTGGGTAATGAGCTGGGCCGAGCCTTGCTGCAAAACCCAGCCCAGCGGCAGAAAGATGGAAGCGGTGATGAGACCCAATAAGAGCGCGTGTCGCCATTGGTTGGAAAAGCCGAAGGCTTCGGCCCAACCCACCTGATGTTGGCGCACGAAGCCCGCGGTTAAGCCCAGCGCCGCTCCTTGAAAGCTTAGAGTCGCGATAATCATTCGTCCTACCGAATTGTCCGTCGCAGGAGCGCCGCCGATTTGCTGGGCCCAGCCCCCCAGGAACATGCCGGCGTACAGGAAAATTGCCAAGAGCAGGAGCCGGACCATGAACCTTTCCAGCCTCCATTCCTTGCCGAGCAAAACCAGCGCGGCTCCCAGAAAACCCAGCGCAACGGCGGCCGCAGGCAAGAAAACCTTCGCGCTGGTTTTGCCGCCCCCGCTGCCGTAGTGCAGCACGCTTGCCAGCACTGAGCCTGCAAAAATGCAGATGAACACGCTCAGCAAAAGGCGCGCAACTGCCTCCACCTTCCACGGTTTGGCCGACAACATGGGGCGAAACTATAACAAGCCCTCGCGAGTGACGATTGAAAAAGCCGCTGCTTTGCTTTAGGCACTGGACCGAGTTATGATTGCTGGGATGAACAAAGCCATCGTCCTCTGGCTGGCGCTGACAGGCGGACTGGGGGTGACGGCGAGCTCCCAGGTCCACGACAAACCGGAATTGAAAGACCACATGACTGCCAACTCTGCAGCCGCCGTTCACACGCGCACCAATCGGCTCGCGCGCGAGAAATCGCCCTACCTGCTCCAGCACCAATACAACCCGGTGGATTGGTATGCCTGGGGCGATGAGGCTTTCGGCAAAGCGCGGCAGGAAAACAAGCCGCTCTTCCTGAGCATCGGCTACTCCACCTGCCATTGGTGCCACGTGATGGAACGCGAATCGTTCGAGAGCCAGGAAGTCGCCAAATTTCTCAACGAGCATTTTGTCAGCATCAAGGTGGATCGCGAGGAACGGCCAGATGTGGACAAAATCTACATGAGTTTCGTGCAGGCCACCACCGGTTCCGGCGGCTGGCCGCTCAACGTGTTCCTCACCCCGGACCTTAAGCCGTTTTTCGGCGGCACTTATTTTCCGCCGGACGATCGCTATGGCCGGGGGAGTTTTCTCCAGGTCCTTCAGCAAATAAACCAGGTCTGGCGAACCCGCCACGGCGAAGTCACTAACTCCGCCGAGGAAATCTATAATCGGCTGAACGCGACTAACACCAGCCTTGTGGTGTCGAACCTCCTGTTGACCACCGACACGTTGCGCCGCGCCGCGTCGCTCTTCAAGAACACCTACGACCCGCGCCACGGCGGTTTCGGCGGCGCGCCAAAGTTCCCGCAGCCGAGCCAGCCGCAGTTTTTGCTGCGCTACTCCAAACGGTTCAAGGACGAAGAGGCCGCCCGCATGGTTCTGCACACCTGCGAGCGCATGGCGGCTGGTGGTATTCGCGATCAGCTTGGCGGCGGGTTCGCCCGCTATTCGGTGGATGCCGAGTGGCTTGTGCCCCATTTCGAAAAGATGCTTTATGACAACGCGCAGTTGGCGCAGTTGTATCTGGACGCTTACCTGGTCAGCGGCGATGGCCACCACGCCGCGGTCGCGCGCGACATCCTGGCTTACGTCTTGCGCGACATGACCCATCCTCAAGGCGGTTTCTACTCCGCTGAAGACGCCGACAGCGAAGGGCACGAAGGCAAGTTTTACTGCTGGACGCGCGCGGAACTGTCGAAGCTGCTCACGCCACAAGAATTCAAAGTTGCAGCGCGTTACTTTGGCATCACCGATAAGGGCAACTTCGTTGACCAAAGCCATCCAAGCCCGTTGCCAGGCCAAAACGTGTTGAGCATCGTTGACCCAAATCTTTCCGAGTCCGAGACACTGCTGCTGGCTTCGGCGAAAACGAAAATGCTGGACGCCCGCTCGAAACGCGCGCGGCCGCGGCTCGATGATAAAGTGCTCGCGTCCTGGAATGGACTGATGCTCGGGGCCATGGCGCGGGCTTACGCGGTCCTGGGTGATGAAGCCTATCGCGCAGCCGCCGAAGCAAACCTTGCCTTTCTTCAAACCAAACTCTGGGATGCCGGGACCAAAACCCTTTACCACCGCTGGCGCGCGGGCCAGAGAGATCACGTACAGTTGCTCGAAGACTACGCTTTCTTGTTGTCCGGCGTCATTGAATTATACGAGGCCACGCTTGAGCCTAAGCACCTGGATTTCGCTATCGCCCTTGCCGAGGCAATGCTGGCGAAGTTTTACGACGCGGACGACGGCGGGTTCTGGCAAAGCGCGGCCGGCGCGAAAGACCTGATTCTGCGCGTCAAAGAAGACTACGACGGAGCTGAGCCGTCAGGGAATTCTGTAGCAATAATGGGGTTGCTGAAGCTGGGGAAGATCACCGATCGCAGAGGATTCACCCAAGCTGCAGACAAGAGCCTGCGCTTTTTTGCCAACCGGCTTCAACAAGTTCCCCAAGCCGTGCCATACATGCTCCAGGCGCTCGATTTTTCCATGGACGAACCGAGGCGCGCCGAGGTTGTCGGCGAGCCCGCAAAAACCCAAACGCGCGCACTGTTGGGAGCCATCCATTCCGTTTATCAGCCCAACAAAGTCGTGCTCGGCAACGCCGGAGCCGTGGAACCGTTCGCCAAGACCTTGCCTGCCAAGGAGGGCCCCGTGGTGTATCTGTGCACGGGCAGTGCCTGTCAGCCGGCGACAAAAGACTTGGCGAAGATCAGGGAACTGCTGAAATAGATCGCGCCTTCTGCGACCTCCGGGAACGGGAGCCGAAGAGCAGAAGTCCAATCCATAGACACCGGACGCCTAAACCTTAGACAGTCAGGCGTGCTTTGAGTGGAAATACGCCTTCTCAGGATTTGGCCGCATCCGGCACGATCCTTGCGTCTCTAGAATCGAGAATGGGTAACAAAGGATGAAATCATGAGGTTCACAATTGAAATTGGAGAGAGCGAAAAACATCGGCTGGAATACGACTTCAACCAACTGCTGGGCAGCTTGCTTATCAAAATCAACGAAAACCCCGTTAAACAATCCCTGCGCCTCGTGAACGAACCGGTTTACGAGGTGCACGTGTTCGTCGTAGGCAAATACGAAAAAGCCACCGTTCGGATTGAGAAGGAACGGAAACCGCTCCTTGGTCACAAGAACCGGCTCTACGTGAACAATCGCCTGCTGAAGGTTTTTGAGGGAATCTGAGGGCTGGCAATAGGTGGCTGGCGTTTGGTGATCGAAAAGCGGCCAAGCCCCACAAATCCACGGTGGGCAATCACCGATCAGATGTAATACATCTTCTCTTTTTCGGCGCTTTCCTCGAGCAACGTCTGAAAAGTCACCGCCTCAGCCGCGGTTTCCATGGCGCGCTGCATTCTTTGCCAGGCGCGCCGAAGTTCGGGCGGACAATCGGGATCGTGAAGAGCGGGCGTGTCAAACACCGTGCCGTGCACCGCGCGCAGCACGTCGCCCAGCGTTATTTCAGCCGGAGCCCGCGCTAGCAGATAGCCGCCGTCCTTGCCGCGGACGCTGCGGGCGATTCCCTGGGCTTTGAGCTCAATTAAAATCTGGACCAGATAACTCGCAGGCACGCCCTGTTCAGCCGCCAAGTCTTCCACTCGCAGCGCCTGGCCAGTCGAATAATGCCGCGCCAACCCCAGGACAGCGCGCATGGCATAGTCGCTCTTAACCGATAACTTCACGTGCCGAACTTAGGCGGCGACAGTTGATTATGCAACAGTCACTGGTCATCGAGCCAGCGGTGACTCGTTGCATCATTAAACCGTTGCCTACCAGTTACGAAAACAGAGAACCAGAGCCAACCCGATCCAACCATGCAACTTTTGAAACTCACTTAATTCTGTTCAACCGCTCGTCCATCCATGCCAAAGTCCTGGCCCACATTTCCGGCGTGTAAACGTGGCCCTGGCCGGCATAGACAACGCTTTGGAAATCGGCTTCCTTCCCATAGAGCCGGTAGGCCGGGCGCACCGCCGATTCGATGGCGTGGATGCCGTCCACCGGTGAAGTCAAGTCCTGGTCACCATCCAGGAACAGCACCGGCCGCGGGGCGATCAAAGCGATGATTGCTTCGGTATCAAAATGGTTCAGCAGGTCTGGCACGAAATAATAAATGCCATGCGCCTTGAGCAATTCATGTTGGATCAGATTCTGGCAGCGCGTCAGGCAGCAGACCGGCACGCCGGTCTTGATGCGCTCATCCAGGGCCATCAGCCACCAGGCACGCGTCGCGCCCATGCTCATACCCAACACCCCAATCCGACTGGTATCCACCTCGGGCCGCGACGCCAGATAGTCCAACGCCATCAACAAGTCATCTCGCAAGATCATGCCCCAAAGCGTGCCCGGCCAGCCATGCTCGCCAAAAGCACCGAGTCCGGGTCAAGTCCATGCGCTGGCCAAGTCACGCGGAGCATTTTGCCGCAGCCCGCCGAAACTTCAACTCTTCAGGAATAGTTGCTCTGCGCGTTGACAAGGCGCCGACTCGGTGCAAGTTGCTTTAACTCTGCGTGTGCAGAGGGAGCCTTATGAAAATTACAGAAATGGATTTTGCTAATGACCCCGAACCCTCGCCTGTCTCGGCAGAGCAGGATTCGCTGCTCTCGCCTCCGGCGGCGGCCGCGCCGTCAGACGACCACCTGCTGGATGCTTACTCGAAGGCGGTGGTCCAAGCCGCCGAGGGAGTTGGGCCGTCGGTCGTGAATATCGAAGTGCGGCGGCGGGATGGCCGGCGCCAGGGCAGCGGCTCCGGGTTTGTCTTCACCCCGGACGGCTTTGTCTTGACCAACAGCCACGTGGTCCACCGGGCCGATCGAGTTGAGGTCACCCTGTCGGATGGACGACGTCCGGATGCGCACGTGGTCGGCGACGATCCCGATACGGACCTGGCTGTGGTTCGGGTTTATGCCCCGCAACTGCGCCCGGCACGCCTGGGCGAATCAAAGAGCATTCGCGTCGGCCAACTCGCCATTGCCATCGGCAGCCCCTATGGTTTTCAGTGCACTGTCACGGCTGGCGTCGTTAGCGCCC
>WNGL01009009.1_pt1 | contig 16192 bp, 15 predicted proteins | sample 5400591 | NCBI WGS metagenome assembly WNGL01 (sample SAMN13153377, study PRJNA577476) | soil metagenome | isolation source: 80 cm soil or saprolite under Garry oak tree replicate 1 | place: USA:California | collected 2016-06-15
ACATCCGGTTCGAGTACTCGCTGCACGCGCCGCTGCGCGGCCGGGACGCGGTCCGCGCGTTCGCCGGGAAGTTCCGCGCCGCGTTCCCGGACCTGAACTTCTGGGGCACCGCCGACCTGATCGCCGAGGGCGACTACGTAGTCGGTCAGTGGGAGGGCGGCGGTACTCACACCGGGGACGCGTTCGACGACATGCCGGTCGGATCGCTGCCGGCTAACACCGGCAAGGTGATGCGGTTCACCGGCACCACCGTCCTGAAGGTCGAGAACGGCCTCATTACCGAGGAGATCGGCCTCGACGACGGCGTCACCGCACTGAGCCAGCTCGGACTCATCAGCCAGGCCTGAACAGGCCGGCATCAGCCTGCGCCGTGGCGGAGCCCAGCTCCGCCACGGCGCACCGCCGCTCCCACCTGGAGAAGAGATGACCGCATCGCCGCTACTGCCGCCCCGCGTGGCCGACCCCATGGCCGGGACCGAAGCGACCGACGCGGAACTGAGCCGCATGACGGAACTCGCCCTCAGCCGCGGCGCCCGGGCCATCGCTATCGGGAGCGGGAGATCCCTCGCTGCCACCAGGGCGGCGGCCGGGTTCGCCCGCCGCTTCCGGGCCGCGGGCGGAAGCGTCAGCTGCGCCGTCACGTGGCCTGAGTCAGCAGCGTCCTGGCTGCGCCAGGCCACGCGGTTCGCCGCCGCAGATCCAGACCTGTGGGTCATGGCCGGGCCGGCGACCGGGTGGGCCCAGATGACCCGGCGCCTGCTATGGTCCACGACCTGGCGGCCCGAGCGCACCATCGCCTTCGCGGCTATCGGCACCAGGCACGTGACCGGCCTCGTCGGCGCGCACAACCTGCCCGGCCTGAGCGGCGCGACCGCGGACGGCGGTACCTGGCAGATCAGCCACGGGATTGTCCGGGTGACCCCGCCGTTCCCGGAGGACGCACGACCAGGCCGGCCCTTATCCGCATCGATCCAGGATGCAACGGGCCATCTGATCAGCTTTCCAGGCCTGGTAGCGATTGGCGCAGCAGCTGGCGCAGGGACGGTAGCCGGCGGCGATGGCAGTCACCTCGTCGGCGAAGAAGACGCGGTGACGCGCGTATCCGCCGCAGGCGATCGTGCGCAGCGCCGACGGGCAGTCGAGACGGCCGTAGATCCTGGCGCCCCGGTGGCCGCCCCACCGCCCTTTCACGTCCGACCGGTAAGGCCTGCCGTCGGCGCCGAGCAGAACGTAGGTCATGCGCGTTGTGGACGACGAGCCCGGACGTGACTGCTCACGCCGCTGCCTCCAAGCTGAGGAGTGCCTTCTTGGCGCCGGGGCCTGCGACGTAGCCACCGGGTGTCCCGTCGGCCCGCAGCACCCGGTGGCAGGGCACGACGACCGGCAGCGGGTTAGTGGCACAGGCGGTGCCGACGGCCCGGACCGCCTGCGGGTTCCCGACGAGTTCGGCGACCTGACGGTACGTGCGGGTCTGCCCGTACCCGATCTCGGGGAGGTGCCGCTGCACCAGCTGCCGGAACCCCGTGGACAAGGACAAGTCCAGCGGGAGGTCGAAGACCCGGCGCTGCCTGCTGAAATACTCGTCGAGTTCCCGTGCCGCCGCGTCCAGCCGCCTCGGCGCCCGCAGCACGCGCGGGCTAATCCGCTGCGACAAGGTATAGAGCACGCGATCGTGGTCCTCGACGTCATAGGCCACGCGTACCAGGCCCTTCGGCGTCGCCGCGAGCAAGAGCGTGCCGAGTGGAGAGTCGATCGTCGTGTAGGCGACGTCGAGCAGGCCTTCGGCTTCGGCGGCGAGCCCGAGCCTGTGCCTGAGCCTCGACAGCGTGCCAGGATCGGCGGGGGACGCGAAATAGTCAGGTGAGATGTTCACGCTGGCGCTCCTTCCGTGGTCGCGCCCGGGTAGTTCTTCCGCAGGTTCTTGATGCCATCGGCCGCGGCCCTGCGGGCCGCATCGGTGGTGCCGCCGAGGATCCCTGCGATCTCGGCGTACGCCAGGCCGGCGACATAGTGATACGCCACCGCCTGGCGCTGTTTGTCCGGCAGCGCTTTGACCGCCTGCCACAGGTCACCGTCTTCGGCGCCCGGTATGCCCAGCCCGTTCGGCCCATCGGGTACGTCCCCGACCGGAGCGGGCTGCCGCTTGCGGGCCCGGAGCACGTCGATCGCCTTGCGATGCGCGATGGTGACCAGCCAGGCCTCGGCGTTGGCGTCATCAGGCAGGTCCGGGTAGGCCCGCATCGCCGCCAGGAAGGTCTCCGACCACGCGTCCTGCGCATCGTGGACGCCGAGGAGCACCCGGCACACGCGCAGCACGGTCCCGCCGTGCTGTTCCACGACCTTCTCGAACGGCTGCTTCATCCCCATGCTCATGCGGGCGCAGCTCCCTTCCTCACCTGGCAGACGCTCCGGGCGCGCCGAACGTGAGGTGGTGACCAGCAATACGACGGCAGGTTACCTATCCAGGTCAGAGCGTGACGTGGCGCGGATCCGGGACGCGGGCGCCGATTGCCCGGTTGGATACGGCCGGCGAGTGGTAAATTGCCGTGTCTTGTTCATCTAGTTGCTATTTTGCTCGCTGGCGACCACGACGATGCCGGCTAACCAGCAGTACACGTACGACTTCGACGGCGTGTCCGAGATCCTGGACCACATCCTGACAGAGCCCTGACGGAGGCCGACACATGCTGACCCGCCGGACGTTCATGAAGCTGATGGGCGGGGCCGCGGCCGTCGCGGCCACCGGCACCGACCTGCTCGACCGGGCCGCGGCCGCGGCCGCGGCCACCGTCACCCCGCACGGGCGCCACGGCGTGCAGCATGTGGTCATCCTGATGATGGAGAACCGGTCGTTCGATCACTTCCTGGGCTGGCTGCCCGGGGCCGACGGCCGCCACGACCTGGAGTACCTGTCAGCCGACGGCAACGTCTACCCCAACTACCCGCTGGCCCCGGACTTCCAGGGCTGCGGCTACAGCGATCCCGACCACAGCTGGGAAGGCTGGCTGGTCCAGCACAACTTTGGCCAGATGGACGGGTTCCTGCAGCGGCCGACCGCTCCCGCCGATAACCCCGGTGTCACCCTGGCCGCCGCCAACACGTTCCCGGTCGGGTTCTACACCAACCGGAATCCCGACGGCAGCCGCAAGCAGGTGCCTGACCTGCCGGTCATCGGAGCGCTGGCCGAGCACTACACGGTCCTCGACCGGTACTTCTGCTCGTTCGCCGGGGAAACGTTCCCGAACCGGTTCTACCAGCATGCCGCGCGGACCGACCGGGACCATAACAACGCGACCGTCTCGGCGCTGCCGAGCATCTGGGACCAGCTATCGCCGATCCCGAACACCAAGAACATCCCGACCGGCGGCTACTTCTTCCGGGACCTGCCGTTCCTGGCGCTGTGGGGCACGAAGTACTTCCCGTTCTGGCACCCGTTCGCCGCGGGCGACGGGCAGGGGCTCGGCGTCCCGATCACCACGCTGCCGTTCCTGGACACGGTCCAGCAGGGCCTGCTGCCGAACGTCAGTTTCGTCGACCCGGCCTTCGACACCGAGGGGAACGGCACGTCGGCCGATGACCACCCGCTGGCCGACATCCGGCTCGGCGAGCGGTTCATCGCCGACACCTACCACGCGCTGGCGGCGGCGGGATACCTGGACAACACGGTGCTCATGATCACGTTCGACGAGTGGGGCGGCTTCTACGACCACGTGCCGCCGCCGCATGTCATCGACGACACCAACCCGGCCAACGTGGACCACAGCGGTGATGACAGCACGCCGACCGACGGGCGCCTGGTCCCTGACTACACGCAGCTCGGCTTCCGGGTGCCAGCCATCGTGGTATCCAACCTGGCCGAACGGCAGGTCGTCAGGCACGGGCCGTTCGAGCACAGCTCGACGCTCAAGCTGATCGAGTCCACCTTCGGGCTCAAGCCGCTCACCGCGCGGGACACGAACGCCGAGAACCTCGGCCGGGTGCTGCTGTCCAGGCCGCGCCGCCGCGTTCCCGAAGGCGTGATCCCGACCAGCGCCGAGGTCCTGGGGCCGGTCAGCGACGCGGCCGCGCTCTGCAGCGTGGACAGCGTCCGGTCGGTATCGCCCGAGCCGCTGCGGGTCGGCAAGGGCCCGCGGCGGCATGTGATGCTGCCGCAATCCGGCTCGCCTACCGGTTCCGGCATGGTCGGCCTGGGCCGCCACCTGCACAAGCATCACTAGCGGCGCGGCGGCCAGCCGAGCGCATCGAAGACGGCGATCGGGTCCAGGTAGTCCCGCCAGTGCACGACCTCGCCCGCGCGGATCGTGAGCACGGAGATGTACCGGTTGGCGTACGGGCGCCCGGTAGCGACGACGCGGCCCTCGGAGGCGTATTCGAGCACCACGACGCCTGTGGCCGCGTCGTGGTGAACGGCCAGATCAAAGCAGCGGTCGAGAGTGATCATGGTGCCGTAGGGGCGGTACAGCTCGGCGACTGCGGCCCGGCCCTCGATGTGCCGCGGATACCCGGGGACCGTCACGACGTAGTCGACGGTGATGCCCTCAGCGAGGAGGTCGAAAAAGTGGCCGGGCTCGACCAGCCCGTCCAGGCCCTTCTCGATGATCCGGAAGAACGGATCGAGCGCAGCGAAGTCCGCCAGGTCGGCAATGGGCGCTTTCACGATGCCGGCGTCCTCCCGGGTCGGCTTCTGGTTAGCCCGTAGTTCCCCCCAGTGATCCGCGCGGTTGGCCGTTACCTGGGCTTTCGTGATGCGCGGGGCGGGCTGCTGACTACGCGACCCCGAGGCGGTGGCTGACGCCGAGCAGCTCGAATGCCTGCCGCTGGAGCGGGGTGGGGCTGGTCGCCTTCGGTGTGCTTGGTGGCGGCTTTGGCCTGGGCGCGGGGGGAGCGGGCAGCGGGGGCGACCGGGCTGGTCCGGGCGGCGGAGGCGGCGGCCTTGTCGTCGTCGGTGAACAGCATCGGTGCGAGCCGGGCCTGCAGGTGCCAGGTGATGTAGTACGACAGCATCCGCAAGAACACGTGCGCCCGGACCCGGTCCTCCGTGCGGTGCCGGATCGGGCGGATGTCCAGGCCGGTATTGAACGCGCGGAAGGCCCGCTCGACCTGGGCCAGGGCCTTGCAGGAGGAGACCACCTGGTCGCTGTCCAGGTCATCAGGCGCGACGCTGGTGCGCAGCACGTAGATGCCGTCGAGCTTGGCCTCGGCGGCGATGGAGTCCTGGTTGCGGGCGTAGCGGATGCTGTCGTCGGTGATCTCGATGGTGAAGTGCCTGGCGACCTTGCGCCGGTTCAGCACCCGGTCCACTCGCACGGCGATCTTGTCCGTGCCGCGCAGCGGGGCGCGGGCCCGCGCGCAGGCCGCGGCTATTTTCTCCAGGTCTGCCTCGGTGGCCTTCAGGAGGCTCTCGCGCTTGCGGGCGCGCTCGGCTTCGCCGAACGGGTTCTTGCAGGCCACCAGCCGCTCGCCGGGGAAGTCCGGGGAGGTGATCTCGGCCAGGTCGGTCTGGCCGGACAGGGTCAGCTGCAGGTCCCCGTCCCGGGCCAGCTTCTTGACCTGCGGGGCGCGCAGCGCGGTGATCCAGTCCAGGCCCGCGGGGCCGGCGTCCTCGCGCAGCCGGGCGGCGGTCAGCATCCCCCGGTCCCCGGCCAGCACCACCTTGGTGATCCCGAACCGGTCCCTGACCCTGGTCACCTGGCCGGCCACGGTCTTCGGGCCGCCGGTGTTGCCGGCGAAGACCTCGATCGCGACCGGGATGCCCTCGGGGGAGGTCAGCAGCCCGCAGACGATCTGCAGCCGGCCCCGGACTCCGTCCTTGGGGTGGCCGATGGCGCCCGGCGGGCAGGTCCGGCCCTCGAACGCGGCACTGGACACGTCATACAGCACCAGGGTGCCGCCGGCCAGGTGCCGGGCGGCCAGCGCGTCCTGGATGGCGTCCTGCCGGCCGTGCAGGTAGTCCATCGCCGCGTACAGGTCGTCCTCATCGCAGGACCCCAGCCCGAGGACCTCGCCCAGCGAGCTGGCCGCAGCCTGGTCCCGCAGCCCGCGGGCGATGGCCAGCTTGGAGTCCGGCGCGATCACCTGCGCGGCCGCCATCGCGGCCACCAGGTCCCGCTGCCGGGACGGGACCGGGTCGATCAGCTCTTCCAGGCCCAGCCGGCGGGCCGTGCCCAGCACGGCGGCGACGTGGCCGTGCGGCAGGCTGCGGGTGATCTCGAATGCCCCGTCCAGGCCGGCGGCGGGCGGCGGGGCGCCCTTCAGCACCCGGGACAGGGCCTCGATCTTGGCTTCGGGCCAGGACGACAGGTTGGCCGGGGTCCGGTTCTTGACCTTGCCGTCCTCGCGGTAGCTTTCGCGGAGCAGGATCGCGGGCGGTGAGCCCCGGTTCGGCACCCTGACCACGTACATGACCACGATCATACCGGTCATGTCAGGATATGGGCAGTCAGACACGCCGCAACTCGCCCGGAAGTGTGATTTACATGACTACGCAGCGTCATGTGTGAGGGCGCAGTTAACCAGGTCACGGCACAATCGGCGGGCTGATCAGAGGCTGATCAGGGGGAACTTCGGGTTAACGGGCTTACGGGAGCGGCAGGCGCTTCCTGGCCTCGTCGTAGAGGTCGGCAGGGAGCGGCCCCTTCTCCGCGATGGCGATGTTGCTGGCCAGGTGGGCCGGATTGGACGTGCCGACGATCGTGGTGGACAGGCCGGGGTGGCTGAGCGTGAAGCGCAGGACGAACTCCATATTGCTCATGCCCGCTTCGCTCAGGAGGCCGGCGATGCCGGAGGTCTCCCAGTTCCGCTGGCCGACGCCGGGGTCCTGGCTCAGCGGCCCGGTCTGCCAGTTCTTGTCCTCCGATGCGGCGCCGCGCGCCGCGCCGCCCCGGATGACCGTGCCCGCGCCCGCGTCGGCGGCCTCGGCGATGAGTTCCTCGTGATCGCGCTGGACCGCCGAGTACGGGATCTGGAAGACGTCGAAGACGCCCATGGCGAGATGATCGGGCAGATTCGGCAGGATGCCCGACATGCCGATGAAGCGGACCCTTCCTTCGGCCTGGAGGTCCCTGAGCGTCTCAACGGTGTGATTCACCTCGAGCGTCGCCTGACTCGGTGACATGTGCACCTGGACCAGGTCGAGGTGGTCGGTGCGCAGGCGCCGCAGCGACTGCTCGACGTCGGCGCGGACATTCCCGGGGCTGTAGTCATGCGCATAGGGCGGAGACGCGCCGGCCGGGATCTCGAGCGGGCACCCGCATTTGGAGGCGAGGAAGAACTCATCCCTGCGGTGGCCGATGTAGCTGCCGATCAACTCCTCGCTGCGGCCGTAGTCGGGCGATGTGTCGATCAGGTTGATGCCACTGTCGAGAACCGCGTTCAGCAGGCGGCCCGCGTCCTCGTCCGCGATCTCGGGACCGCGCGGCCGGCCTCTCAGCTCCATGGCGCCGTAACTGAGAATGGTCACGTCCGCGCCGGTACCGCCGAGGGTTCGTGTCATGATCGCCATGTCTCCAACGCTATCCCGGAGGATCCCCGGGCCTCCGGGCGTTCGGCGGTCGTCAGCCCTGATTCAGCAGGCGTTGCAAGGCAGCGAGGACGGGCAGCCAGATATCTTCCGTGTCCTCGGGCGAATCGGCAGTATCGACTTCGTCGATCGCCAGCCGGATCGTGCATCCGCCCGGGGTCGGCCTGAGCAGCCAGGTCAGGTACACGGGAGGGTCGTGCGGCCCAGATCGCAGCAGGTAGGACAGCCGTTCATGACTCTGCGCGCACACGACACGGCCGGTCAGCTCGACCCGGTCACCGAGCCGGAATGGGATCGGATCGCCGGGCACCCACGTCGAGTGCGCCGCCAGGCCGTACAGGTACCCGGCGGTCTGGACCGGGTCGGTCAGCGTCGTCCAGACCAGCCCGGGATCCGCGCCGACGTGAGCGGCGAAGACATGCGCGACGCACGCGAAGCCGCGCGGCGGCCGGCTGGGCTCAGTGTCCTCGGTACCCACGGCTTCCCCCCCAGGAATACCCATCACTCCCATAGTCGCACGTAAACGGCCAGTTGTGATCTTGTTGCGGCCATAGGGATCAGGGCCGGACCGGGCAGCCGGTACGGAGCCGGCTAAGCAAGCGCCGGGCCCGCACCCGGACGGCCGCGCTCGCTCAAACACAGATCAGCCCCAGCCGCGACTCTCGTCACAGCAGCACGCGCGGCCCGCAGGTGACGAACCGCAACGATGTAACATTGATGCGGTCATGACCGCCACGATGTGGCATCGTTGCGGTTCTCGCCGAGCTAGGTACCCCGGCTCGGCGATGCTCGTGTGTTCCGCGATGCCCGCGTGAGACGTGGTGCGGTAGCTCCCGGCAGCCCGGTGCGGCGTCCCGACCGGATCCAGCCGGGACACCCCGTCACGATCGCCTTCGCGGTATGGCCGGTGGTAAACGATGCACACCTGGGTAGCAAGCCCGCCAGCAAAATCCAGAGGCGAACAAACTATTCGTCGTAAAGGGGTGTCCGCGAGATCCATTCCGTCCCGCCGGTCCCGGAAAGAAACAACAATGAGTGTCACTTACTCACAGCACTGGCGGTTGCGGCGCATAGATCGCTCGATGAGCGGGTCGGATCCGCACCTCGCCGCGATGCTCGCGATCTTCGCGCGCCTCGCGGCCGACGAGGCGATCACCAGCTGCGAGCAATTGGGGTTCCATCGCACGCGCGCGTGGTGCAATCTGGCCCGGCTGATAGAGGCGGCCTGGCTTCTCGTCACGCATGCTGGCCGGCCCTTTCGCTGGCCCCGGCGGAGTGCGATGCGGAGTGCGTTGCGGAAGGAACCGCCGAGTGCACGGTGTTGGGCGCGGGAGGATCGGCGGACGACGACGCCCCCGACGGCGACGTCACCGCGGAGCAGCCTGACAGCACGGCGACCACGCATAGGGATGCGGCGGCGATGACCGGCTCCTTCGCCCGTCTCCGACGGGGACGTCCCATGGGTTGAGCATTCCACGGTCCGATCCAGGAGCAGACCCGGCAGGGCGCACGGCTCCCGATCCGGGCCGGCGGGATGACGGTGTCGGTCGCGGTGATCGGCGAGGCGTGACGTCGGCTCGGTGTCCACGACATCATGGTCACCGAGGGAAGCTGCGGGTCGGTTGGAGGGCGCGATAGTGAGCACAGCCGCGAGGCGCAAGTTCTGGGGCTGGGGGCTGGAGGGTGACGGGCTGGCGGCGAGCGAACTCGAGCAACTCGGGGCCGTCTTCACCGGGCGCCTGGGGGTCGACGGGGTGCGCGCGCAGGAACCGCCCCGGGTGCAGGAGCTGGACCTGCGCGCGCCGCGGCTGGTACCGCCGGCGTCGCTGGAGCAGGCCTTCAGCACGGACCCGTACGACCGGGCCGCCCACACCTACGGCCGGTCGTTCCGCGACCTAGTGCGCGCCTTCCGCCGGGATTACGCGCACGCGCCTGATCTGGTGGCGTTCCCCCGCGGCGAGGACGAGCTGGTCTCGGTGCTGGACTGGTGCTGCGACGCCGACGTCGCGGCGATCCCGTTCGGCGGCGGCTCCAGCGTGGTCGGCGGGGTCGAACCCGATGTCGGGGACGGCTATCGTGGCGCGGTCAGCGTCGACCTCCGGCACCTAAACGGCGTCCTCGAGGTCGACCGGACCTCGCGGGCCGCGCGGATCGCGGCCGGCACGCTGGGGCCGGCGCTGGAGGCCCAGCTGAAGCCGCACGGCCTGACCTTGCGGCACTTCCCGCAGTCGTTCGAGTGGTCGACGCTGGGCGGGTGGATCGCGACGCGCTCGGGCGGTCACTTCGCGACGCTGCACACCCATATCGACGAGTTCGTGGAGGCCGTCCGCGTGGTGACGCCGCGCGGCGTGCTGCAGACCAGGCGGCTGCCGGCCTCCGGTGCGGGCCCATCGGCGGAGCGGCTGTTCTGTGGTTCCGAGGGCACGCTGGGCGTGATCACCGAGGCGTGGATGCGCGTGCAGCCGCGGCCGCGGTTCCGGGCGGGCGCCTCGGTGCTCTTCGCCGATTTCAAAGACGCGGTCGACGCGTCCCGGGAGCTCGCGCAGTCCGGGCTCAACCCGGCCAACTGCCGCCTGCTGGGCCACGACGAGGCGCTGATGTCGGGAAGCGGCGACGGTTCGCAGGCGATTCTCGTGCTCGGCTTCGAGTCCGCGGACCACGAGCTGGGACCGTGGCTGGCCCGGGCGCTGGAGATCTGCGCCGGCCATCGCGGCGAGGTACGCGGTGGGGAGAGCGACCCGGCCGCGGCCTGGCGGGCTTCGTTCCTGCGTGGCGGGCACCTGCGCGACGGCCTGGTCCGGCTCGGGCTGATCAGCGAGACCTTCGAGACGGCCATCACCTGGGATCGCTTCTGGGAGTTCCACGAGGGCGTGCTGGCGGCCACCAGGCAGGCGGTGCGCCGGGCCTGCGGCGGCGGCGTGGTCTCGTGCCGTTTCGCGTACGTGTACCCCGACGGCCCTTCGCCGTATTACTCGGTCGTCGCGCCCGGCGGTCCGGGCCGGGAACTGGAGCAATGGGACGAGATTAAGCTCGCGGCCGCGGAGGCGATCACGGCGCTCGGCGGCACGATCACGCACCACCACGCCGTCGGGCGCGACCATCGCCGCTGGTACCTGCGCGAGGTGCCGCCATTGTTCGCCGGCGCGCTGCGCGGCGCGAAGGCCGAACTCGACCCGGCGGGAATCATGAACCCAGGGGTTCTGCTCGAGCCCGTTGGAGGTATGCGATGAGCGTGGCCCGTTCGGAATTGAACCCGGTCGATTTCCTGCACCGGGCCGCGTACATGTACCCGGACAACACCGCGGTCGTACACGGCAAGCGGCGGTACGGCTACCGGGAACTGGCCGAACGGTCGTGGCGGCTCGCCAACGCGCTGCGGTCGGCGGGCCTGGCCAAGGGAGAACGGGTCGCGACCCTGCTGTTCAACTCGCCGGCCATGCTCGAGGCCCATTTCGGCGTGCCCGCGGCGGGAGGAATCCTCGTCGCGGTCAACAACCGCCTGTCCAGTGCCGAGGTCGGGTACATCCTGCAGCACAGCGGCGCGAGGTACCTGCTGCTCGACACGGGGCTCGCAGCGGTCGCCGAGCCGCTCGACCTGGCCGGGGTGACCGTGATCCGCTGCGACGACACCGGCGGCCCCGGGGACCCGTACGAGGAGCTCCTGGCCGCCGCCTCGCCGGCGCGACCGGTGAGCTGGCTGGAGCACGAGGAGGAGACGATCTCGATCAACTACACCTCCGGGACCACGGGGCGGCCCAAGGGGGTCCAGTACACCTACCGCGGCGCGTACCTGAACGCGCTGAGCGAGGTGATCGTGGCCGGCCTGGACACCGGCTCGGCCTACCTGTGGACGCTGCCGATGTTCCACTGCAACGGCTGGTGCTTCCCGTGGGCGGTCACCGCGGTCGCGGCGCGCCACGTGACGATGCGCGCGGTGGACCCCGGCCTCATCTGGGAACTGATCGACCGCGAGGGGGTCACGCACTACAACGGGGCCCCGACTGTCCAACTGATGGTGCTGAACCATCCGCGGGCGCACCGGCTGGAACGGCCGGTGACGGCGATGGTGGCCGCCGCCCCGCCCTCCCCCACGTTGCTCGCCCGGATGAGCGAGCTCAACTTCCGCGTCGTGCACGTATACGGCCTGACCGAGACCTACGGCCCGATCACCGTGTGCCCGGAGCAGGAAGCGTGGCGCGACCTCCCCGGGCAACAGCGCGCGGGGTACCTGGCGCGCCAGGGGCAGGCCTACCCCTCGGCCGATCTGGTCCGCGTCGTCGACGAGCAAATGACGGACGTCCCGCAGGACGGGGCCACAATGGGCGAGGTGGTCATGCGCGGGAACAACGTCATGAGCGGCTACTTCGACGACGAGACGGCCACCGCCACGGCGTTCGCCGGGGGCTGGTTCCATTCCGGGGACCTGGCCGTATGGCATCCTGACGGCAACATCGAGCTCCGCGACCGCGGCAAGGACATCATCATCTCCGGTGGAGAGAACATCTCCAGCATCGAAGTCGAGCAGGCGATCGCCGCCCACCCGGCCGTGCTCGAATGCGCGGTCATCGGGATCCCGCACCCGCACTGGGGCGAGCGGCCGAAGGCGTTCGTCACGCTCAACGAGGGCGCCGCGGCCACCCCGGAGGAGATCATCGCGTTCTGCCGGGAGCGCCTCGCCCACTACAAGTGCCCGGACTCGATCGAGTTCGGGCCGCTGCCGAAAACATCGACGGGCAAGACCCAGAAGTTCGTTCTGCGCCAGCGCGAATGAGCTGATTAGGTCCCTGGTAACAGAAGGAGCCGCTTGTGCCTGGCGATACAGCCGACCCGGCGCGGCGCCGGTTCGACGTGGTGGTGGTCGGCGCCGGACCGGCCGGCAGCATCGCCGCGCTGGTGCTGGCCCGGTCCGGTGCGCGGGTGGCGCTCGCGGACAAGGCGGCCTTCCCGCGCGATAAGGCCTGCGGGGATCTGGTAGGACCCCGCGGGGTGCAGGTCCTGGCGGATCTCGGGCTGCGTGTCCCCGACGCAGGCCAGGGCTCTGACCTGCTCGCGGTCGGTCCTTCCGGCCGGCGGAGCAGGCTGCCCGCCTTCACCGGAAGCAGCTACCCAGGTCACGGGATCATCGTGCCGCGGCTCGTCCTTGATCACGCGCTGCGCGAGGCCGCCGTGGCGGCGGGCGCGGTCCCGGTTCGGGCCCGGATCACCGGGGTCGAGACGGGCCAGGGCGGCCGGGTGGATGCGGTCGTCTCCAGCGACGGGCAGCGCCTGGCCGGCGAGGTCATCATCGCCGCGGACGGGGCGCTGAGCCCGGTCGCCCGGATGGCCGGGATGCTCAACTCGCAGGCAGCGCTGTGGGGTTTCGCGATCCGCGCCTATCTGCCGGCCACGGTTCCGCTGCCGCTGCTGGTCCTGCTCGACGCCAGCCCGTGGCGTATCTACCCAGGCTACGGCTGGCTGTTTCCCGGTGCGGACGGCCAGGCCAACGTGGGCATCGGGGTCGGCCTGGGCCACGACCGCAGGCAGGCGCAGCTGCGCGGCGATCTGGCCCGGCTGGTCGCGCTGCTCGGCCAGCGTGGTGACCTGAGCGCGGACGCACAGCCCGGGCCGGTCATGGGCGGATGGCTGCGCATGGGCGGCGCCGGCGCACCGCCCGCGGCCGGCAACGTGCTGCTGGCCGGGGACGCCGCGGGCCTGATAAATCCCCTGCAGGGCGAGGGCATCGGCCCGGCCATGGTCAGCGCCCGGCTGGCCGCCGAGGCAGTGCTGGCCGGCCCGGCCCGGGCGGGCCACGCCTACACCGAGGCGATCGAGGCGGCGCTCGGGCGGTACATGGCCGGCGCATCGGCCGTGCAGGGCGTGCTGCTGCGCCGGCCGAGGACCGCGTCGGCGGCCACGCGGCTGCTCACCGCCCCGGTCGTTCGGCGCGTGGTCGCGGGCACCTGGTCGATCTACTGGAACGGCCTGACGGACGGCGCCCGTCCCCGCCCCTCCGCCTGGGCCGCGCGCACGGTTGAGACGGTGGCCAGCCATTTGGCCGGATGAAATGGGCCAGAGGGCGGATGCCGGAGCCGGAGCCGTTCCTGTCAGGATGTAGCTCGTGGGCAACGGGGACATCGGGGAAAATGTCCCGGCGCTGGAGTTCGCCGGGCTGGTCAAGCGGTTCGGCGACAGCGTCGTTGTCGATCACGTCGACCTGGCCGTTCCGGCCGGGTCGTTCGTCGGCCTGGTCGGCCCGAACGGGGCGGGAGCCACGGGCGCGGGCCTGGACGTACTGATCGACCTGGCGCAGCGCGCGAGGTCGGGTCCGCCGGGCTGGTTCGCCAAGTGGGCCGACATCGAGGCGCGCGCGAGCTTGATCCGCTGGTTTGAGCCGCTGCTCATACCGGCCAGGGTGTCCAGGACTTCTTCGTGGCCACTCCCGGGATCGCTCCGGTCGCCGGGACCTCGGCACCGACGGAAACCGCACCGGCTACTCCGTCCGGCGGTGGGTACGGCTACTGAGATGGCTGGGCGAGCAGGCCCCGGATCAGCTGCGTGGCGAGCCAGCTCTCGTAGCGGTCCGGGGTCCACCCTCGGTCATCGACGAGAAGCAGGTAGACGTCGTGGCCGCAGAGCGCGTAGATGGTCTCCGCCGCCGTCTCCGGGTCGGCGAGCGCGCCGACCTCCCCGAGCCGCGCCGCCACGAGCCGGCTGCCGAAGTAGCGCTGCCGACGGGCTTCGGCGTGCAGGTCGGCCAGGGCCGGGTCGGTCGCCGCGGCGGTGACCAGCGCGTGCTCCAGGCGCGCGGCGCGATCGAGGATCCGCCGGTAGTTCGCGGCCTGGCGGCGGAGCAGCTCGCGCGGGTCGGTCTGGGCCATCGCGTCGGTGAACCAGCTCCGCTGCGGTATCGGCACCGGCTCGTCGTCGCCCGCGATCGCCTGGTCGCGCGCCTCCTTGAGCAGCTGCGGCTTGCCGCCGGGCGCCGACGTGAACACGGTCGCCCGGCCCACGCCGGCCCGCTGGGCGAGCGCGTCGATGGTCGTGGCGGCGTAACCCACCTCGGCGAACAGCTCCGCGGCGGCGGTCACCAGCGCCTGGTGGGTGCGGCGAGCCCGGTCGGCACGCCGCGGGTAGCGGACCGGGTCCGGCGGTTTGACGGGCACGAGCCCATATTACATAATTAGACTGCTAGTCTAATTAACTAGGAGCGCAGCGTGACCCCAGAAGACATCGTGTCCGCCCAGTTCGCGGCTCTGGAGAGCGCCGACGCCGAGCTCGCCGCCACGTGCATCCACCCGGCGCACGTCAACCACATGGCCGCCGACGAGCCGCCGACCTGCGCCCGGCCTGGCGTGCCGGGATTCATGGCCACCAGCGCGTGGCTCCACATCGCATTCCCCGACCTGCGTTTCGAGCTGATCGAGATGACCACCGAAGGCGACCGCTCGATCGCGCACATGTGGATGCGCGGCACGCAGACCGGCCCGTTTACCGTGTTCCCGCCCGGCGGCAAGCCGGTCGCGTTCCCGCCGACCGGCCGCGAGTTCGCGGTGCGGCACTGCCACGTCATCCGCTTCCGGGACGGCCTGAGCGCCGAGCACATCGCGGTGCGCGACGACCTCGGCATGATGACGCAACTCGGGCACCTGCCGCCGACGCCGGCCGCGATGGCCCGGATGGCCAGGTTCCAGATCGGCGGGGCAAAGCGGGCCATCGCGCACGCGATCGAGACGGCCGGGCGAGCCGCCGCCGCCGTCGCCGTACCGCAGGCGTCATGACCCCGGAATGGGGGTCGTGACGCGGCGGCGGCCTGAATGTACATTGCCTGGTAGCGAAACGTCGAGGACGGGCACATCCTGGATCCCGAACCGCATGGGGGGGAACAGCGGCTAGGGAGGTGGCAGGAGATGCCCGTCCTCGACGGCTCGATGATACAGCTCCAATTTCGTCGGCGCAGCGCGCCCTGCGCGCGCGTATTTCTCCCGGACCCGCCCCAGGTATTGCTTGACGGTCTCGTCACTGATGGTCATCTTGCGCGCGACGGATTTCATTGGCATTCCGGTCGCGTAGAGCTGGAGAGCGCGCTTTTCCTGATGGCTGAGAGCTGGCTTGTCGGCGGCGTCATCGGTGGCGAAGATCGAGGCGAGGCGGGGGAAATCCAGTCTCTGCCCGCCGCGACCTCTTTGATCGCCGCCCGTATCTGGCCGGTCTGCTCGTTCTTCAGAACGTAGCCGAGCGCCCCCGCCCGCATGGCGGCCCGGACGGCGGCCGGTTTGTCGGAGGCGGAGAGCACCAGGATCGCGGGGCCCGCCGCGAGAATGTCAGCTACGTTGCGCTCGACGGTGCTGCCGTCGTCGAGGTCGAGGTCGAGCAGGACCACATCGGCGGCGCGTCCGGGCCCGGCGAGCAGGTCGCCCACTGTCGGCGCGGTGCCGACGACCCGGATGCCGCCCTCGGCTCCCATGATCCAGCCGGCCATGCTGTCGAGGACGAGCGGATGGTCATCCACGGCCGCGACGTCAATGACGCCCATCACCTGGCGCCCCCTTCCGCCAGCTGATCTCCAGGCATCCCGGGCCGACATCCTGGCCGGTCACGGCGGCGGGGATTCCGTCGGCCGCATGCAGCCGATAATAGGGCCGGGGCGGCGGCCCAGGTTCGCAATCGGTTATCGGCCGAACGGGCCAGGAGAAT
>WNGL01004778.1_pt1 | contig 16191 bp, 11 predicted proteins | sample 5400591 | NCBI WGS metagenome assembly WNGL01 (sample SAMN13153377, study PRJNA577476) | soil metagenome | isolation source: 80 cm soil or saprolite under Garry oak tree replicate 1 | place: USA:California | collected 2016-06-15
CGACCTGGGCAACCGCAGGCTCATCATCGCCGGGCGGGTCCGCCCGATCGACGAGTTCACCCGCCAGATCCTGCTCGGCTGGCTCGGCTGCCGGCGCACCCGCTGGCCGGACACCGCCAACCCGCACCTGCTCATCAACCAGCACTCGGCGATGGGCACCGGGCCAGTCAGCACGATCTACTTCGCCAAGACCAAACTCCGCGGCCAGGCCGCGACCCTGGAACGGCTGCGCGTCGACCGCCAACTCGAGGAAGCCCTCGCCCACGGACCCGACCCGCTGCACCTGGCAGCGGTGTTCGGCCTCGACCCCAAGACCGCCATCCGCTACGCCGAGAACGCCCGCTTGCTCCTCACCACCGGGGCCGAGGAGCAAGATCCCGCCCGTTCCCGCGAACCCAAGGGCCAGAACGAACCATAGAGCATGAAGACTCTGAGGTTCATCGTGAAGACCCTTCAGTTCACCTGAACTCTGGGATTTCATGGGGTGCGAGGAGGAACCGGGCAGGAATTGGCGGTGGTCGTATCTCTCGTCCTGATCGCTGCCTGGCGTCGACAGGTCGCGCAGCGGGCGCAGGCCCAGCGCCGCGACCGGGATCGGCAGGTCCTCCATGCGGGAGGAGGCCCGGCAGCATGGGTGCAGGCATCCAGGTAGCCGGTCCAGGCGTGTACCTCCAGCAGCAGGTCCGGCAGGTCGGCCCGCGGCAGCATCACCGCCACCATCTCGCGGTGAGGATCTCGGCCTGACCGCCTCCCACACCACGCCGTCCAGCAGCATCGCCCGCGGGCCCGCCCGCCACAGCGACGGCGCGGCGAACACGCCGCGGCGACGCGGCGCGGCGCGCAACTGCTCCAGGACGCGCAGCACGTAGGCGTCCCGGTCCACCGCTCCGGCGGGAAGGTCCCGGCTGCCGTACACCGCGCGGCAGGCTGGGCCGCAGTCGGCTGCAAACGCTGGCAAGCTGCAGGATCCTCGCCTGCTCCCGGCAACCTGAGACTGGCGCGCGGGAGAAGATCGGGGGGCCATCCTGGAGGGAAGACCGGAGACCACGCCGCCCGCCCGCACTGCCCGGCCCGCCCGAGAGCGCGGCCGGAGCCGCTTACCTCCGAACCTGATGGCCGGCCCGGGAAAGCACGCGGCTTGCTGCCGGTCACCGGATGTAGGCGTTCACCTGGAGAATTTTGGTGCCGGTGACCTGGTAGGCGCGCCAGTTCCTGGCGTACGACGGCGGCCTGCGGCCGGACTGGACGATCACGGCAGCGGCCACATCCCGGGCCGCGGCCCCGGCCGACGCGCAGCCGGCGTCGTAGGCGATCGGGATGTACTGCACCCCCTGGATCAGGCACGGCGGCCGGACGCCGCGGGCCGCCAGCTCCGCGGCGATGCGCGCGTAGTCGTCGTGGAACGCCACGGTCCCGCCGGCCTCGTGGTCGAGGACGAGGTGCTGGGCCACGAGCTGGACCACGAGGAGGCACGTCACGACCGCGGTCCTGGCCGGCCTCAGGTCCGCGCCCGTCCTGGTGATGAGGAGGGCCAGCCCGTCGGCGGCCGGGATGGCGAGCAGCGCGTAGGCGGGCAGCAGGAACCGCGGCGCCGCGTAGTTGATCATGAACAGGTACTGCGCGGCCAGGCAGAGCCCGCACACCGCGGGCAGCAGCGCGCTGCCCAGCGGGCCCATGCCCGGCGCCCCTGCATCCGGCGGCCCGGGACCCCGCGGCCCGGGCGGAGCGACCCGCCGCGCGGCCAGGACGCCGAGCGTGACCAGCGCGGGCAGCAGGAACCACCACAGGTCGAGTTCGGGGTACCTGAGGCCGATCGTGCACGGCCGGCACAGCGTCGGGCCGTTGAGTGCGCGCAGCTCATCGGGCAGCGCGAAGTGCAGGCCGAACCCGCCCTGCTCGGCGCCGGCCGCCCGCAGCCGCCCGGCCACGCCGCCAAAACGCGCATACGCCTCGATGACCCATTCGGCGCCGCCCGCCAGCAGGCCGCCGGCCACCGCCGCGGCCGGCCGCCAGCGCCGCCGGATCACCGCCGCGGCGAGCAGCGGCGCGGCCAGGCAGACCGCGTCGCCCGGCCGGACCAGCGTCACGAACGCGACGCTGGCGGCCAGCCCGGCCAGCGCCTTGCTCCCGCCGCGCACGAAGCAGCCCACCGCGGCCAGGCCGCCCAGGGCCGGCCACATGTCCGGCATGGCCTGCGGGCCGTAGAACTGCGCCACCCACAGACCCCCGAACAGGACCGCGGCCAGCCCCAGCACCCAGGCCGGCCGCAGCCGCCGCCAGGTCCACAGCGCGAGCGTCAGCCCCAGGCCGCAAGCCAGCGACAGGTACACCCGCAGCGCCACAACCGAACTCGAAAGCGCCGCCACCGGCGCGACCAGCAGCGGAACGCCGCGCGCGCGCGCCGGGTCGAACCAGGCGGCCGGCACGTGCCCGCTCACCTGGCTGACGTAAACAGACTCGTCCCAGCTCAGCCCCATCCGCGGCGAGACGAACAGCAGTTCCGCGGCCGTGAAGGCCGCGCCCGCCGCCACCAGCCACCACCCGCTGTCGGGCCCGGCCCGGGCCGCCCGGCCACGATCCACCGGTCAGCCCTGGCTGGCGCGGACACCGAACTCGCCGGTGCGGGCCAGCATCTCGGCCGGGCCGGCGCAGACCCGGTACGCCCCGGCCCGCAGCATGCCGTCCAGGCCGGACAGAAACGACGGGACCGGCGGTCCGAAACAAGTCGCTGCGAAGCCCATGGCCCAAGTCTGCCCGCTCCGCTTCACGCCGCGGCCCCGCCCCCGCCGCTCTTAAGCATGGCGCGGCCTCCCGCCGTCATTGCAAGCGGCGCTCACGCCGGCTTCCACGGCGATCGTGCCAGCCAGGAACAGGGCCATCACGTCCGGGACAGCACGCTGGCGATCAGGGCCAGCGCGGCAGGAACGGGCCCGGCCGGCCAGTACGGCCGGGCGGTCGCCGAACCGGACAGCAGCGAGCTAGGCGAGGGTCCCGATCGCCCGCACGAGGAACGCGACAGCACCTTGCGTGGCCGCGCTCCTGCAGCACGCCCCCGACGAAGCCGGGCGCCAGCGAGATGAACACCCCGAGCAGGGAGAACGGCAGCGAACCCGGCCACGCCGTGGCGAAGTCGCTGCGGCTCCGCTCGGTGAGCCGCGAAGGTGGAGACCTCAGCATGCTGTGCACCGCTACGCCGGAGTAGGCACGTGCCGCGCCGACACGGCGGCCTCCGGCGACATGATGTGCCTGTCCTACCCCGCCACTCGCCACGACAGCACATGCGGGCGCACCAGCGTGCGCGCAGAACCGGACGATCTGTACGTGGGAAGCCATACGGGACCAGCTACCTCTGAGCCGCACTAAATCGGCAGGGAGGATATCTCCGGTGGTAGATCATCACTTTAGTCGCGCTGTTAGTGACATGGTGTGACCGGCAGAAGCGGCTTACGTTTGGGTTCCACTCAATCGCTGGGGCCCGCGGCCGACCCAGCCTCCTGGGTCTCAGCCCGCCCGGGAGGTGCCCGATGACCGCTGCCGCTCCATCCACCGCGCTCGTCACGATCCAGCCTGCTTTCACCGACGCCGAACGGCTCGCCCTCGCCGGATTCCTGGCGGGATACCGCGGCCTGACCAGGGAGGCGTACGCACTCGACCTGCGCCAGTTCACCACCTGGTGCCGCGCCTGCTCCCTGAACCTGTTCGCCGTCCGCCGCGCCGACATCGAAGGCTTCGCCCGTGACCTGGAAGCCCGAGGGCGGGCCCGGGCCACCGTCACCCGGCGGCTGTGCACCATCGCCGGGTTCTATAGGTACGCCGTCGAAGAGGAACTCCTCGAGCACTCCCCGGCCGCCCACGTCCGCCGTCCCCGGCTGGACTACGAGTCTCACGCCACTGCCTTGGACCGCAACGAGCTCGGTGCGCTGCTGGTCGCCGCCGGGCTCGGCCCACCGACCGAGCATGCGCTGATCTCCTTGCTCGCGCTGAACGGGCTCCGGGTATCGGAGGCGGTCGGCGCGGACATCGAGCACCTGGGCCTGGAGCGCGGCCACCGGACGTTGACGATCACCCGCAAGGGCGGCAAGGTCGTCACCATCCCGCTGGCGCCGCGCACCGCCCGCGCGATCGATCTGGCCATCGGCGAGCGCACCGATGGGCCGGTGTTCCTGGCCGCCGACGGGCGGCGGCTGGACCGGCACGGCGCCGGGCGGATCGTCCGCAAGACCGCCTGCCGCGCCGGGATCACCAAGGCCGTCACGCCCCACACGCTCAGACACGCGTTCATCACCGCCGCGCTGGACGCCGGGGTGCCGCTGCGCGATGTCCAAGAAGCCGCCTCGCACGCTGATCCACGCACCACAATGCGGTATGACCGGGCCCGTGGCAGCCTGGACCGGCACGCCACCTACATCGTCGCTGCCTACGTCGCAGGCGCCGCCCGGTAGCCGATAGAGCCCCGACCGCGCCTCCCGCTCGTCATGCGAGCCGCGGGCGAGCGGGAGGCCACCCTTCCTATGGCATGGCGGTCCGGCTGTTCCCAACGCCAGACGCGGGGGAACCGTAGACTATTGCCTGTGACTGCGGCTCACGACTATGACGACCTGCACCACCTGGTAGACCGGCTCAGCCCGCACCAGGCCGACCGGCTGCGCGTCCTGGTCGCCTCCGATCCCGAACTTGCCTCCGCCGCCCAGCCAGAAGCTCCGGGACAGGGCGAGCAAGCGGGACAGCGGAGGCTGTCAGTCGTAGGGATCTGGGAGTCTGGCCGCGGCGACCTATCCGAGCGGCACGACGAGATCATCCGCGGGCGGCTAAAGCGCCCCGCATGACGCTGCTGCTGGACACCGGCCCGCTCGTCGCGGCCGTCGACCGCTCCGACAAACACCATGCCCGCTGCGTTGCCCTGCTGGAATCCGCCGAAGGCCCGCTGCTAATCCCCACCACGGTCATCGTCGAAGTGTGCTGGCTGCTGGAAGAGCGACCCGACATCGAGGCAGCATTCCTGACCTCAGTCGCCACGGGCGAGTTCCAGCACGTCACCATCACCGCCGCCGACCTGGCGCGAACCGCTGAGCTTGTGCGTACCTACGCCGACCTGCCACTGGGCGCGGTCGACGCCTCCGTCATCGCAGTCGCTGAGCGGCTCCGACTGACCGACGTGGCTACTTTGGACCGGCGGCACTTCACAGTCGTCCGTCCCAAGCACACCGCCGCCTTGAACCTTCTGCCCTAGTCGGGCAAAAACCGGCGCGGCTTCCCCTTGCGCTCTGCGGTCGGCTACGAGCAACCTCGACGCGCCGGATCCGCCGTTCGGAGCGGTTTCGCCCGGGTCAATTCTGGACCGCGGTTAGCGTGCATAACGGAGCGATCTGCGCCGCCTGCCGTGCGAAGCTGGCCAGACCGGCGCGAAGGTGCCTTTTGCCGGAAACTGGACTCCAGTGGCATGCTGATATCGCCAGTGGTCTTATTACGTTGAGGGGCTGAGCTGCCGCATACGGGGCCATGGTGCTGGAGGAGGAGCGGGTCCCGTGGCGCGACTACTGCGATGGGCTATTGCGTTGATGGCCGCTATCGCGGTCTTTCTGCTGACTTGGGTGGGATTGACTGCGGTCTGGCATTGGTCGCGGGGGGATGCGCTGGGCCTGGCGACAGTTCCGTTCTCGGCCGTGCTGGCTGCGCTGGGGTGGTGGGCTGGGCTTTCCCTCAAGTCCGGTGGGAAAAAGCAGAGCGAAGAGGCTGGGCCGCCGGATGCAACAGCTGATCGCGATTTGATTGACAGCCCGGTCCGGTTCGGAGCGATCCCGGCGGTTCTAACGGTGACCGTACCTCGTGAGGAGCTGTTGGCTCGCTTGCGTGACGGTTCTGCGACGAAGGTAACGATTGTGTTTGCGGTGACCGGCCTGCGGGGCGTCGGCAAGACGCAGCTTGCAGCCGAGTATGCCCGCGACCGGATCGCCGCAGGGTGGGCGCTCGTGGCCTGGATTGATGCCGAGGAGCCAGTCCAGATGCTCGGTCAGCTGGTTTCGCTTGCCGAACGGCTGCACCTGCGGCAAACGGAAGACGAAGACGCCGCGAAAGTGACTGCCCGGCTTCGCGACTGGCTGCAAGCTCGGACTGAGCCCGGATTGCTGGTGTTCGACAACGCCATCGACGCTGACGTGGTCGCTGACTATCTTCCAGCCACGGGGGCGACCCATATCGTGATCACCAGCACGGCGCAGACGTTCACCTCATTCGGTGAAGCGATTCACGTCCCGGAATTCTCCCATCAGCAGGCGACAGGTTTCTTCCGCCGCAGCACCGGCTTCGAAGATGAACAGGGTGCTGCGTCTGTCGCCGAAGAGCTGGGCAGGCTGCCGCTAGCGCTCGCGCACGCCGCCGCCGTGATTGCAGAACAGCATCTGGACTATCCGACCTACCTTCAGCGTCTGCGGAGCATGCCGCTTACGGACTACCTGCCCAGACCCGAAGGCCATCCATACCCCCGCGGTGTATCAGGTGCGATCCTGCTGTCGCTAACCGCTGTTGAAAACAGCGATCCCACCGGGACGTGCCGCTCGCTAGTGGATCTGCTTGCAGTGCTCGCGCCGACGGGAACGCGCCGTGAACTGCTGTACGAAGCGTTCGATGCCGACGGGCGGGACCACGGCCAGGCCAGGCAAGATCCCCGGTTTGAGGCGACGTTTCATTCCAGGCCGGAGGCCGGCACCGGCTTGGCATCTGTTGTAGCCTTCCGGCTTGATGAGGCGATCGCCAGGCTTGCCCGGGCGTCCTTGGTGACGCGAAGCCAAAGTGGCAGAACAGTAACCAGCCATCGGCTGGTGATGCGTGTGGTGCGGGAACGATGCCAAGCCCAGCAGCGACTCGCGTTCACCATCCGCATCGCCACGGGAGTGCTGAACCAGAGCCTTACCGTCGCAGGAGAAGACGCCTGGCTCAACCGGACCACCATCACTGAACTGGTTTCCCATACCACGGCGCTCTGGGAACAGGTATGCAGGTATCTCAGCACCGGACCTGACCGCGACCTCGTCAGCCAGCTCCTCGGTCTGCGCATTAACGGGCTGTCTTATCTTCTAGAAGTCCGGGACGCGGCTCGGGCCATCGCCTTGGGCGAGGACCTGGCCGACACGTGCCGGCGGGAACTCGGCGAGTGCTCCCCGGATACGATGCGCTCGCGCAATAGCCTCGCCGTCGCCTACCGGGAGGCCGGACATCTGGCCGAAGCGATCAGCATGTTCGAGCAGACCTTGGCAGACCGCGAGCAGGTACTCGGTCCCGACCACCCCGACACCCTGCAAAGCCGTAACGATCTCGCCATCGCCTACCGGCAGGCCGGGCAGCTGGCCGAAGCGATCATCATGTTGAAGCAGACCTTGGGTGACCGCGAGCAGGTACTCGGTCCCGACCACCCCGACACCCTGCAAAGCCGTAACGATCTCGCCTATACATACCGCAGGGCCGGAGGGTCGTCCGACGTAACAGCAATGCACGAACTCGCTCTAGCCGCCCGCGAACAGGCACTCGGTCCCGACCACCCGGGGATTTTGCAGAGTCGAAACAACCTGGCCAGCGTCTATCGAGAGGCAGGTCGTCTCACGGAGGCGATCGGCATCTATGAGCAGACCCTGACCGACCGGGAACGGGTCCTGGGTCCCGACCACCCCGACACCCTGCAAAGCCGTAACAACCTCGGCTTCGCCTACCGGCAGTCGGGCCGTCTCACGGAGGCGATCGGCATCTATGAGCAGACCCTGACCGACCGGGAACGGGTCCTGGGTCCCGACCACCCCGACACCCTGCAAAGCCGTAACAATCTTGCCTTTGCCTACCGGCAGGCGGGACGGCCGGACGAGGCGATCAGTATGTACCAGCGGACGCTCGCGGACCGGGAGCGCTTGCTGGGTCCTGATCATCCCGACACCCTGCGCTCTCGCAGCAATCTCGCTGTCGCTTTCCGGGAGGCCGGGCGAGCAGGAGAGGCGATCAGCATGCTCAAGCAGACCCTGGCCGCCCGGGAGCGCTTGCTGGGTCCTGATCATCCCGACACCCTGCGCTCTCGCAGCAGCCTCGCTGTCGCTTTCCGGGAGGCCGGGCGAGCAGGAGAGGCGATCAGCATGCTCAAGCAGACTCTGGCCGCCCGGGAGCGCTTGCTCGGTCCTGATCATCCCGACACCCTGCGAAGCCTCTACGAACTCGCCATCGCATACCGGAAAGCCGGACAGGTTGGTGAGGCGATCAGCGCGCAGCAGCGAGCGTTCGCCGCGAGGGAGCGACTGCTCGGCCCCGAGCACCCCGACACGGTCAATAGCCGCGCAGACCTCACACTCGCACGCAAGGAAGCAGAATCTCAAGGCGGGGGCAATATACGGAGCAGTCCGGCCTGGGCCACTAGAGTCCGAAACCTGGTCACACGAACGCGTGTCGCGCAATCACGCAGAGGCGACACGGCGAGGGTCAGACAAGATGACGCCGGCAATGACCATAAGCTGTAGGTCTCGTCCATCCGGCCGCCAACGTGCTCCTCTGGGCCACCTCTGGGCCGACTCGTGGTGACGCAATACTGATGACCGAGCAATAACGCGGCCGCGCCCGTGGTGGCCACAGATCAGGTCGATCCGCGCGTCCACCGCCCCGCCCGCCTGTCCGCTCATGCATGCCGCTGGTGGCGTGGTCTACATCAGTGGCGGCAGTGTGATGACGGATGAGCGACGGTGCGCGTGTCCTGGTTCTCTCCGGGCCTGTGCGCGGGGGTGTCCGCTAGAGCTTGCGGACGCGGGTCGTGACGAAGCGGAAGCTGTCTTGCCGGGCGGGTTCGTAGTCGAACTCGACTCGGTCTCCAACATCCAGGGAACGGTAGCCGTCCATCTCGATTGCGCTGAAATGTACCCACGCGTCGAAGCCATCTGGCAGGTCGGGAGAGGTAATCGCACCGTAGCCCTTGTTCGGCTTGAAGAACTTGACCGTGCCGTGCGCCATAGGAGCAGGATCGCGGGTTAGCCGCGCCGCGGCAAATGGTTTCCGCGGCGAGGTGCCCCCAGTCGGCACCTCCAGTGCATATCGGGCGCAAGCCAGCGAAGACGCACTCTTTTCCTGCGATGAGGAACGTATGCCCGCCGACTCCCATCCGCGCAGAACTGGCCCATCTGCGTGCGGCCGCCATGCTGGCTGAGCCGATTCAGAGACGCACTAAATCGGCGTTCCGCGCGCCCTGTCCGTCCGTGACATCCCGGCGCGGTCACTCGCTGTGGCGATAGCCGATCAGGCGTGGAGTCACCTCAGCGGCTTCTGCCATGTTGATGCTCACGATCCTGCCGCTGGCGGGCGGGACAGCACGGCTGCGGCCGTGCTCACGGTGGCGTAGATGCAAATGGCCAGCGTCGCGTACCACTTACGTATCTCGGCGCCGGACAGAAAGTGCGCTGGTTGTCTATGACGACCCCGGCGGGGCTCACCGAGCGCTAGCTGGGGCGAACGGCTCGCTCCCCGCGTGGGCCTTGCCTTTGACGAGCAGTCGTCAGCCTCAGGTCATGGCGCGGCGTTAGAGTCTGCTTGAAAGTTCACGTGGTCCCCGGATCGTTGCTGCCTAGACGGGCGGATCTGGGCTGGGTAGCCGGCGAAGTACTGGCTGATGACGTCCAGGCTGAGCCCTCGCAGGATCGAGGTGGCGGGCTGTCGTTCGAGGAGGACCTCGAACGACACACTGATGAGTTCCTCGAGGGCAACATGACCGCAGCCGGGACTGGCGGAATATCCGGCAGCCCGCTCTCACCTGTTGGCTGGTGCCTGCCGGCGCTCACGATCTTACGAGCAGCGGGCCGCGGACCCTTACCTGACCGCCGTGGAAGCCGTAGTATCACAGAGACGCTCACCTGCCAGTCGTCGGCATCTCAGGGCAAGGGGAGCACCCGATGAGCGCTGAGCGCCGGGTCTGCTCCAGGGGGCGGCAGCGGATGCCGCTGCGACCGATGCGACAAGGGGTGTAGCTGATGGTGACCGTGGGTGGTCTGCCGACCCAGTCGGCTGTTGATCAGGTTCTGAGTACCACTCGCTGCGTCAGGAAAGGACTCGACACGACCCGCGAGGTCCCGCGCGAGCTGATTGAGGACTGCCTGCGGGTGGCGATGCATGCGCCCATTGGGTCGAATGGGTTGTATCCCCACTTCGTCGTGGTGACCGACCTGGCCAAGCGGGCTGCTGTGGCCGGGTTCTACAAGCAGGCCTGGGACGCTTACCTGCCGCTGCCGTTTTCGGCGGCCAACCTCCATTTCGAGGACCCGGTCCATGAGGCGCAGCAGGCCCCTGTCGTCTCTTCCGCGGCCTACCTGGCCGACCACCTGGCGGACGTTCCCGCACTGGTGATCCCGTGTATCAGCCCGCGGGTGGATGGGATGCCCATGTGGGTGCAGGCGTGCATCTGGGGTTCTGTCCTGCCGCAATCCTGGGGCTTTATGCTCGCGGCGCGCGCGCGTGGATTGGCCTCAGCCTGGACGCAGATCCACCTCCAGTTCGAGGAAGAGGTGGCGGCGGTCCTGGGCATCAATCATGCCGAGGTGCAGCAGGCTGCGCTGATCCCGGTGGGGTATCCGCGGCGGGAGGACTTCCAGCCCGCGTATCGTGAGCCGATCCAGAAGTTCACGCACTGGGACAGCTGGTAGTCCGGGCGTACGACAACCACCGCCGGACCGCCCGCCCGGTTCATGACCTGACCAGCTAGATGCCCGCGCCGGAGGAGGCGCCGCCGCTGAAGCTCGCGCTGGGTGTCCCGGTCATCGGGGTGCTGCGCATGGTGTTGGATGCCGGGGCGTCGCGGTAGAGGTGCGGGATACGGCGAGACCGGTACGAGGTCTGCTATGAGGTGAGGATGGATCATGACGGCGGGCCCGGGCCTGGGTAGCGGCCCGCTGCGGGTGGGGGCGTGCTTGTCGTTGTCGGGCCGGTTCGCGCGGTTCGGGTCGCAGGCCGCGCGGGCGCTGCGGGTCTGGTCGTGCCTGGACGGGGACGCTGAGGTGGTCATCGAGGATGACCGCAGCGATCCGGGCGTGCTGCGGGCGGCATTGCCACGGGTGGCGGCCGGGTGCGACGTGCTGCTGGGCCCGTATTCCACCCTGCTGGCACGGGCCGCGGGGAAGATGGCCGCGGCTGCCGGGTGGCTGGTGTGGAACCAGGGCGGGTCCGGTGATGACGTGCAGGTGGCCTATCCCGGTCATGTCGTGTCGCTGCTGACGCCCGCGAGCCGGTACGCGGAGCGGTTCGTCCGCGACGTCGTGAACGCCGCCGTCACCGAGCTGTGGATCGTGCAGGGGAAGGGCTCATTCGGGCGGCAGGTCGCCGAGGGCGCGCAGCAGGCCGCCGACGCTGCCGGTGCCCGGACGCGGCGGTTCGGCTGCGGGGATCCCTCGCCGCCGGACGACGGCGCCGGGCCCTGGGCGCTGGTGTCCGCGGGCACCTTCGAGGACGACGTGCAGATCGTCAACCGGGCCCGGCAGCGGGCGAACCCGCCCCGGCTAATCTTCAGTGTCGCGGCGGGCGTGCGCCAGTTCGCCGGGCAGGTGGGGGACCCGGCGGGCATCTACGGCGCGGCGCAGTGGTTTCCGGGCAGCGGGTCCGGCGCCGGGCTGGGGCCGCCGGAGGAGGCGTTCGTGAACGCCTACGCCGAGGTGACCAATCAGCTGGTGGACTACCCCGGCGTGCAGGCGGCCGCGGCCGCGGTGATCGCCGCGCACTGCGTCCGACAGGCGGGCACGACGGCCCGCGAGCGGCTGTGGGCGCAAGCCGTGGCGCTGGATACCGCGACCCTGCTCGGCGCGTTCCGGATCGACCCGGTGACCGGCGCCCAGGTCGGGCACGAGGCCGCCCTCGTCCGCTGGACACCGGCCGGGCTCGCGCCTGCGTGAGGCCTGTGCCGCTTCCGGTCCTGGCCGGCCGGAATTCTTGCCCGATGCCCCGGCAGCTGGATCTGGGTGACCTGTAACTCAAACTGCCCGACCTGGCACTCTCGGGCAGGACTGTGAGCCAATCCGTGTCAGCTAAGAGCTTGCAGATGATTAACACGCTGTCTTGATCTCTGGCGGCACGGTGATTCCCTCGGCGGCCGCGAGACTGTAAAGGTCGTCCAGGCTGGCGAGCCGGTGCAGGAACTGGCGGATGTCGCGGATGCGCTTGTTGATCGTTTCGGGCCGGACGCTGAGCAGGGCGGCGATGGCGACCTGGGGCAGGCCGAGGCGCTGGTGGAAGATGGTGGCTAGGAGCCGGTCGGCCAGCGCCAGGACGGGGCGGCGGCCAACCCCCGGAGCGATCAGCCGGGGACGGTGACCGCGGCGCTTGGCCAGGCCGGCTTCCCGCTGCTGGCCGTTGAGCGTCATCAGTGTGGTGATCAGGGCGTCCCATCGCTGGGCCGGCAGCCCGGTCAGGGCCGGGTGGCATAGCCAGGCCAGGTCGGGACTGGGCTGGTCGAAGGCGTGAGGAGCGCCGGCGGCCGGGTCGTATGCCTCGGGCGCAGGGTGTAGTTCCAGTCGCCCGTGCCAGTCGTGGCGTGTCAGCGGCAGGGCGTCCATCTGCCGGTCGCTGATCTGGACCCCGGTGTCGTAGGTGTCGGTGTCCAGTTCGGCGCGCACCCGCAGCCCGGTGCGGGTCGTGGTTGACCTTAAGCAGCTCGTACCGTTCCCGGTGACGCAGTCAGCGTTGGCGACCTGGCAGCCCGGTCATTGCGCAATGCAAGCTCGGCGGCCCGCGGGGCAATCAATACCTCGGCCGCGGTCAGGACGCTCACCACGACAGCATGAGCACGTGCGGCGCTCGATGACCACTGCGGCGACGAGACCGTCGTCCGTAGAGAGGTAGCCCAATTGGGAGCCTAAATGGCTGCCAACGGCCATCGTCACCTAGCCACACCCAGCCACATCAGGCCACGTAATACCTGTTCAGATGGCACGTTCAGCGTCGTCTGGCATCACCCAGCTACCCTGCGGAATTGCCTGACCGTCAAACAGGTCTACATAAAGATGACATGCACCGGCTGCGGCCGTAGTGGCTGAGGTGGCCGGGGGTCTCCCCGCCGGGGCGGCGCGACACCGGGGAGACCTCCTCAGCTCAGACGCGTGATGATTTCTGCGTAAGCACATTCGCGTGCGGGCGCGTTCTGCGCCCCCGGGAGCGTGAGGAGGTCCCGATGTCCATCGTAGGTGGCTTGGACATTCACCGGAAGCAGATCACCTTCGACTATCTCGACACCACGACGGGGGAGGTGCGGCGCGGGCAGATCTCCCCGGCCGATCGCGGGCATCTGGCCGCGTGGCTGGCGGGCCGGTTCACCGGCCAGGCCGCGGACTTCGCGGTGGAGGGGTGCACCGGGTGGCGGTATGAGGAACTGGCCGCGGCCGGGATCACCGCGCATGTCGCCGAGCCGGCGGACACCGCCGCGCTGCGGGGCCGTAAGCGGCACGCCAAGACCGATAAGACCGACTCCCGGCACCTGCGGCAGCTGCTGGCCGACGGGCGGCTGCCCGAGTGCTGGATCCCGCCATCGCACATCCTGGAATGCCGGGCGCTGCTGGAGACCTACCACGACCTGCGGGTCGAGCACACCGCCTGGACGCAGCGGATCCACGCGGCGCTGTTCCATCAGGGCGCGCCGCAGCTCGGCGGGCAGCGCCTGCGCACCGGCGAGGGCCTGGCCGCATTGCGGGCAGCCGCGGCCGGGCTGTCCCCGGCCGGGCAGCTGCAGATCGCGGTGGCCCTGGACAAGCTGGCCGCGCAGGACCGCTATCTTGACGTCCTGCGCCGCAGGCTGCTGGAGGCCGCCCGGCAGCTGGCCGGCGCGAAGGAGCTGCACGCGCGGCTGTACGGCGTCGGGCCGGTCACCGCGCTGGCGCTGGTGTGCTGGCTGGGCGGGGCGGGCCGGTTCTCCTCGGCCCGCAAGGCGGTCCGGTTCGCCGGGCTGGACGTCACCGTGTACTCCTCCGACGGCAAGCGCTCCCCCGGGCACCTGTCCCGGCAGGGACCGGAGGTGCTGCGCTGGTGCGTCTATGAGGCCGGCAAGACGCACGCCCGCGGCTCCGCCCCGGACTACCGGTACTACGCCTCGGTCAAGGACCGGATCGACGGCAAGCGCGCCGCCATCTCCGAGGCCCGCAAGATCATCCGCCAGGCCGTGCACATCCTCGCCGAGCTCGGCGACGATGCGCTGGCCGCGGCGTGAACCGGTCACGGTGACCGCGCCGTGACGTCCCGGTCCGTCAACAGGCAGCGGGGGCGCCATCACCAGCCGATGGGGATCACCGCGGCCAGCTCCCGCCAGGCGGCTGTCAGCCCGCTACCCGCCCTGCCGCGCAGGGCACGCGGACGGCCTGCAAAGAATGAGCGGCCGCATCCCCCCGCAGGCGGGGGGACACCCGATCAATCATCATGTCGCCGGGCCGCGAGCACGCGAACGCTCCGGCCCGCGGGCCTAGGTAAGCCTGGCTGCCCCTCGCGCCGGCCCCCGGCGCACGGCACGACCACCCAGAGCTCCCGCAGAAAGGACCAGCATCCCGCCCCAGCACCCCCGCCATCCGCGCTTCCCTGCCCCGGAACGCCAATGATCCGCTCCCGGCTGGCCGCGTCAAGGGCACCTGCGGTGCCGCAATGCGGGCGCTGCGCGCCCCTTGACCCGGCCAGCCGCTCGCAGGACGCGGCACCTATCCGGGGCAGGGAGCAAAGTGAGGCACGCCCCAGGCCGGTACCGAACCGGTCATATCACAATAAATCGGACCAGTTGCCATACCACGCCGATGCAGGTAAGCCGCGAAGTTAAATGGTGTGTGGTCATGTCAAGGGCGATCGGCTGACGGCGTGGGGGTGGTGTGAGGACGGGACCTCTGGTAGGCCGGGGTCAATCCGTCACGATCGTCCCGGACACCGGAGGTCCCGTTGCGTACCCAGTCTGCCATGACCACCATCACCCGTGCCGTCACTGTCGCCGCGGGGGTGTTCGCCCCGGGTCATCTGGGCGAATTAACGCAGTACCTGCCGTTCGAGGTGGTCGATGACATCCTGGCGCAGACCAAGACGGTGCAGCGCCGGCTCCGCGACCTGCCGTCCCGGGTCGGGGTCTACTTCGTCCTGGCGCTGGGGATGTACCCGCGGCTGGGCTATGCCCGGGTCTGGGCCAAGCTGACCGCCGGGCTGGCCGGCGTGGACGTGCCGTCCCCGTCGGAGAAGGCGCTGCGTGACCTGCGCCGCCGGCTCGGCCCGGCGCCGTTGAAGGCCTTGTTCGAGGTGGTCGCCGGGCCGCTAGCCCAGCCGGGCACGCCGGGGGTGCGGTTCGGCGGGCTGCGCACGGTCGCCTTCGACGGCTGCAACTCGCTCAAAGTTCCCGACACCGGCCGTAACCGCTGGTGGCTGGGCCGGATCCGGTACCGGATGGGCTTCGCCGGGTATCCCGCGCTGCGGCTGATGGCCCTGGCCGAGACCGGCACCCGCGGCCTGCCCGGCGCCGCGCTCGGGTCGGCCGCCGACCGGGACGAGGCCACCGTGGCCCGCCGGCTGCCGCCGCTGCTGCACCCGGGCATGCTCATCTTGCTGGACCGGGCCTTTGATGGCAACGCGTTCCTGCGCGAGGTCGCGGCTACCGGGGCGATGCTGGTGGGCGGGCCAAGTCCACCCGCCACCCTGTCGTCCTGGGCCACCTGCCGGATGGCTCCTACCTGTCGGACCTGGACGGACTGCCGGTCCGCATCATCGAGGCCTGCGTGACGATGACCGGCGCCGACGGCAGCCGGGTCCGCGGCAGCTACCGGCTGATCACCACGCTGATGGACCACCGCCGGTTCCCGGCCGCCGCGGTGGTTCGGCTCTACCACGAACGCTGGGAGATCGAGTCAGCGTATTTCGCGCTGCGGCACACCCTGCTCCAGGGCCATGTGCTGCGCTCGGGTGACCGGCCCGGCCTGGAGCAGGAGACCTGGGCCCTGCTGATCCTCTACCAGCTGCTGCGGATGGCCATGGTCACCGCCGTGGAGACCCGGCCGGGCACCGACCCGGACCGGGCCAGCTTCACCACCGCGATGGAAGCCGCCAAAGACCAGCTCACCGCCGCCGCCGGGATCTGCCCGGACGGGCCTGCCGACCTGCCCGGCGCGATCGGCCGGGCCGTGCTGGCCACGCTGCTGCCCGCCCGCCGCCTGCGGTTCAGCGCCCGCAAGGTCAAATGCG
>WNGL01004780.1_pt1 | contig 16191 bp, 15 predicted proteins | sample 5400591 | NCBI WGS metagenome assembly WNGL01 (sample SAMN13153377, study PRJNA577476) | soil metagenome | isolation source: 80 cm soil or saprolite under Garry oak tree replicate 1 | place: USA:California | collected 2016-06-15
AACTTTCTCCCAAAAGGCGTCAGAGACTTCCCATGATTGAACCTTTGACATAATATCCTCCCAGCTGATGTGATAGATGCTGGGAGGTGATAGTACCAGAAATGCTACAGGAAGTATATTTTATTTACGGATAAGCTCTTAATCGTGAAATTATTTCACGCAAAAGCAGCTATCCGTATAGCCTGCAATGATACCTCTTTGGCTGGCAGGATCGCCACTTCTCCATGTTACCGTGTATGTCGCCCTAATTTGGATTACGTTCACGATTAATTGTTTTTTTGTCGGTTGAACCGTAATAAACGAGTAATTAGGTGGTCGGGCTTTGTGAGACAGCCTGAGGGGTGATATAAGCAATGGCCCGATTTGTTGTGGTTTATGGCTTCAGGCTGCCAGTTTCAGTTGTTCGAGTCCACTGTAAGCAGGAAGGGAAAATATTGGATGATTGTGGATTACTGCACCAATATCAACATTATATAAAACTAATGGAGTTACGATGTCTCGTAACTCCATGTTTTTAAATACTTTAATTGGTGCCCGAAGCCGGAATCGAACCGGCACAGCATTTCTGCCGAGGGATTTTAAGTCCCTTGTGTCTACCAGTTCCACCATTCGGGCGCAATTGCCAGCAGACGGTTTATCAGCAGTTTACCCGTTCCTTAAGCTCTTTACCTGTTTTAAAGAATGGCGTCTTCTTCGACGGGATGCATACGACCTCACCGCTTTTCGGATTTCTCGCTTCACGCCCCAGACGCTCACGAATGGTAAAACTGCCGAAACCGCGTATCTCTACCTTGTCACCGGACTTCAGGGCCTCTTCAATCGAATCGAAGACTGTGTTGACTACGATTTCAGACACCTTGATATTCAACATTCCGTGAGACTGAACAACTTTTTCAATGAGCTCACTTTTGGTCATACGTCCCTCCGGCATTTCATAAAATTAGTTGGTTTTGTTGTTCAAGCTCTGCTTCAGCAGATCGCCGAATGTTGACGTTGATTCGCCCTGTGAACCCATGTACTGCTCGAATTCGGCTTTCTCCACCGCAACATGCATAGATTTGATCGAGAGGGATATCCGGCGCTCTTTTGGATCGCAACTCAGTACAACGGCTTCGAGGTTATCGCCGATGGCCGCAAATTCCTTCGCGGAAGCGACTTTTTCACGCGACAGCTCAGACACGTGAATCAACCCTTCGATCCCCTCTTCCAGCTCGACAAAAACACCGAAGTCGGTCAAAGAGGTAACTTTACCGGTGACCACCGTTCCCGCACGGTACTTGCCGGGGGCAAGGCTCCATGGGTCCGGCTCAAGCTGCTTGATGCCGAGAGAGAGACGCTCATTTTCTACGTCAACCTTGAGAACTACCGCCTGCACCAGGCTCCCTTTTTCGTACACATCGCCGGGATGCTTGATGCGCTTCGTCCACGACATATCCGAGACATGCACCAAGCCGTCGATGCCGTCCTCGATGCCGATAAACATGCCGAAGTCGGTCATGTTCTTGATCTGACCTTCGATTCTGGTGCCGGCAGGATATTTATCGGCAATCGTCGTCCAGGGATTTTCGGAAACCTGCTTGAGTCCCAGGGAGATTTTACGGTTGCCCATGTCGATGCCGAGGATAACCGTTTCAACTTCATCGCCGATGTTGAGCATATCGGCGGCGCGGCGAACCCGCTTCGTCCAGGACATCTCCGACACGTGGATCAGACCTTCAATGCCGGGCTCCAGTTCGACGAACGCGCCGTATTCCATCAGGCTGACAACCTTGCCGTGAACGCGCTCACCGATCGGGAACTTGGCCGGTACGTCAATCCAGGGATCAGCCAGGGTCTGCTTGATGCCGAGAGAAATTTTCCCTTTGGCGCGGTCGAATTTGAGCACTTTTGCGGTGATCTGCTGGCCCGGCTTGAGAACATCCGCCGGCTTGCCGACCCTGCCCCAGGAAAGATCGGACACATGAAGCAGTCCGTCAACGCCGCCCAAATCAACGAAGGCGCCATAGTCGGTAACATTCTTGATCGTACCCTGTACGATCTGACCTTCTTCAAGTTTTTCGAGGGTTACGTCGCGTACCGCCGCGCGCTCCTCTTCGAGAACGGAACGGCGCGACAGCACGATATTGTCACGGCGCTGATTGACTTTGATAACCTTGAAACTTCCCTTTACTCCGATATAGCTGTCGGAGTCGGATGAAGGACGGATATCGACCTGTGAAGAGGGAAGAAAGGCCTGAATACCGCCGATGTCTACCGTAAAGCCGCCATTTACCTTGCCGGTAATGGTGCCTTCGACGATGCCGCCTTCCTGGCAGGCGTCGCCGATCTTGTCCCAGGCGGAAAGGTAATCGGCTTTCTTTTTGGAGAGGACGTAACCTTTTTTACCATCCTGACGGGTCATCAGCACGCGGATCTTGTCTCCTACCTGCACCGACACTTCGCCGTCGGCATTCGTAAACTCGGCCAGAGGCACATGCCCTTCCGACTTCAATCCGATATCAACGAGGACCGTATCTACATCCACGCGCACTACAGTTCCCTCTATGATTTTATCCCGTTCGGGACGATCTTTTAAACTTTCAGTGAAAAGCGCTGCAAATTCACTGCTCTGCTGATCGCCGTCGAATTCTTCATTCTCATCTCCGGCAGCGTCAAGCCTTTTAAAATCAACCATTACACCATACCCCCTGGACGTTTATCGTTCTTCTGTTTTTATCGAGCTTGGCAATGTAACAATATGAGCCGATTTTTTCAATCGCTTTTATTCAATTCCTCAATTTTGTTCATAACTTCGTCAATGATCCACTTCGGAGTAGAAGCGCCGGCGGTGACCCCGACCCTCTCTGCGCCTTCAAACCATGCCGGATTAATCTCCGCCGCAGTTTCAATATGATAGGTGCGCGGCTGAAGTTCGGCACACACCTCAAGCAAGCGGCGGGTATTGGCACTGTTGAATCCGCCGATCACCAGCATACAGTCAACCTTACCCGCCAGCTTTTTGGCTTCTTCCTGACGGACCGCGGTCGCGTCACAGATTGTATTAAAAACGCGGATTTCACCGCCCCGCAACAGACATTCACACACAACATTTTTCAGATTTTCAAACGATTGGGTAGTCTGGGCTACAATCCCGATCTTGTTCATTTTAGGGAGTTTTTTTACATCGTCACCGGACGCAACGACATAGACCTTCTCGCCACCGTAGGAAACAATTCCCTGAACCTCGGGGTGGTCCGCATCCCCGACAACGACAACACCATACCCGGTCTGTGACAGACTCTTCACATGATCCTGGGCCTTTTTGACAAACGGGCAGGTCGCATCGACAATATTGAGGTTTTTCTGCTGAGCCTCGGTGATCGCATTCAGTTCCACACCGTGAGAGCGGATAATTATGGTCCCGTGGTCCATTCCATCAAGGGAGTCAAGGGCACGGATCCCCAGATTTTCGAGTTTGCCGACAACTTGAGGCGAATGAATAATCGGCCCGAGTGTGTAGGTATTCTGATCCTTGCCGGCCGCCTCAAAAGCCAGCTTGGTTGCACGCTTTACCCCGAAACAAAAACCGGCCTGTTTTGCAAGAATAACTTTCATAGGCAAGATTCCATGGATTCTATTTTATTACGGCAGATCACAACCATTCGGGTCAGCACCTCGTCAACGGAAAGCCGGGATGAATCGATCGAAATTGCATCGTCCGCCTGCCTGAGCGGCGCAATATCCCTTTCCGAATCCTGCCGGTCCCGCCTGGCTACATCGGCAATCGTTTCTTCAAGAGTAACCGTTTCACCTTTGGCGGTCAACTCTTCATAACGTCTTCTGGCACGCTCTTCAACTGAAGCATGCAGGTAAAATTTTATTTCGGCATCAGGAAACACCACCGTACCGATATCCCGCCCTTCGAGAACAACACCGCCCCTGCTTCCCATCTGTTGCTGAGCTTTCAGCATCGCGTCCCGTACAGGCTTGAGAGCCGCGGTTCGGGAAGTCAAAAGCGACATTTCCGGAGTGCGGATCTGGTCGGTCACATCCATGCCGTTGGCAACTACCGACTGTCTGCCTGAGCACAACTCAAACCGTATGTCAACATTACGGCAAAACAGTTCTACGGCGGCAAGGTCGCCGAGATCAATGCCGGCACGGGCAAGGAGAAAGGCGGCTGACCGGTACATGGCCCCGGTATCGATCTGGATATAACCGAGACGCTCCGCCAGCAGGCGGGCGATGGTGCTTTTCCCGGCGCCGGAGGGGCCGTCGATCGCGATGATGATGCCGTCAGGTCGTGACTGCATGGGCTATTTCGAGGCAACTTTTTCCAGCAGCTGGAAAAAGTTGGGAAATGATGTGGCGACACAGGCGATGTCCGTCACGGTGATCGCGCTGGATGCAACCAGGGCGGCTACCGACATGGACATGGCGATGCGGTGGTCTCCGGAACTGTCGACTGTCCCGCCGAGCAGCCGGTCCGAACCGGTAATGTCCATGCCATCCTGGCATTCGGTAACCGGAACCCCCAATTTCCGCAGATTACCGGCCATGGCGGTTATCCGGTCGGTCTCTTTCACCCTCAATTCTCCGGCATCCCTGACCGTGGTAACACCCTCCGCACGCGCCGCAGCGACGCAGACCGCAGGAAATTCGTCGATGGCACGGGGGACGACACCGCCGGCAATTGCGATCCCTTTCAGACGGGAAGAGCGCACCAGGATATCGGCGACCGGCTCGCCGGAAACGTCACGCTTGTCCAGCAGTTGAATATCCCCACCCATGGCCTGCAGAATATCGATAACACCGGTACGGGAGGGGTTGACGCCGACATTTTTTATCAGCAGTTCGGAATGCGGCGTAATCAGGGCGGCCACGATAAAAAAGGCGGCTGATGAAATGTCTCCCGGCACGGTCACTTCCTGGGCAGTCAGCTCAGCCCCCCCCCGGACCGTTACCCCGTTGTCGTTTCTGACCAGCGAAGCGCCGAACAGCTGGAACATCCGTTCCGAGTGATCACGGGACAGGCTCGGCTCACTGACGGTTGTTTCACCATCGGCGTAGAGACCGGCCAGCATGAGTGATGACTTGATCTGGGCGCTTGACACCGGAGATTGATAGTCGATACCTTTCAGGGAGCCGCCGTTGATGGCCAGCGGAGCCAAAGTCCCGCCACTGCGGCCGGCTATGCGGGCTCCCATGCGGGAAAGCGGCTCAACCACACGCTTCATGGGGCGTTTTCGCAGGTACTGGTCGCCGGTCACGACCGAAAAGAACGACTGGCCGGAAAGGAGGCCGGTTATCAGCCTGATCGTCGTGCCGGAGTTGCCGCAGTCGAGGACATCGCCCGGCTCTTTCAGCCCGTGCAGTCCGCGGCCGGCGATCCGGATGGTTTCGCCATCATCATCGATTTCGACCCCCATGGCACGAAAGGCGTGCATGGTTGACAGGTTATCCTCGCCGCGGAGAAAACCGCGCACCGTTGTGATACCGTTGGCTATCGCGCCGAGCATGATCGAGCGATGGGAAATGGATTTGTCGCCGGGAACGGCTATCTCGCCCCTGACTGATGCTGCCGGTTGTATGGTTATTGAATTCACAGATTCTCCGGATGTTGGTAGTAATCAGACGATGCCGTCGCGAAACTGTTTTGCGGTGGTAAAAAACTCGCTCAATCCCGCGCCGTCTCCCGCCTCGATGCGCCGGCGCAGATCGGCCATGCTGGCCGAAAATCCGTCGATGCTTTGCAGGAGCGCATTCCGGTTCATCAAGGCGATGTCGCGCCACATGGCAGGATCGGAGGAGGCGATGCGGGTAAAGTCACGAAAACCGCCGGCTGTATAGGAGAGGACGTTTTCCCCCTCCACGTCCGCCGTCCCCACGGCATGCACCAGGGCATAGGCCGCCATATGAGGCAGGTGCGAAATCTCGGCGAAGATCCGGTCGTGATGTCCGGGCTCCATGAAACAGACGTCGGCCCCGGCAAGCCTCCACAAGCGGGCCACCAGTTCCAGGGCCGCGGCATCGGTGCGTTCAGTCGGCGTCAGGATGCAGCGCCTGCCGCGGTAAAGGGTGGTGAATGAGGCGGCAGCGCCGGTGTGCTCGGTGCCGGCAATAGGGTGGCCGCCGACGAAGAAACAGCCGGACGGCACGAGCGCTTCACACTCGCCCACAATCGCCGTCTTGACGCTGCCGCCGTCGGTAACGATGCAGCCGGGGGCCAGGAACGGGGCGATTTCCGCAACCACGCCGGGGATGGCGCAAACCGGCACCGAGATGAACACCATATCGGCGCCCCGCACCCCTTCTGTCAGGTCCTGGGTAATATCGTCGCAGATCCCGAGGGAGAGCGCCTCTTCCAGATTTTGACGGGACCTGCCGATGCCGACGACGCTCTTCACGGCCCCGGCCTCGCGCAGGGCGCGCGCCAGAGAGCCTCCGATCAGCCCCACACCGATTATGGCCAGACGTTCTATCATCACGGTCATCCGCCCCCCCCCTACATCGACCGCGGGTACGAGCCGAGGACCTTGAGGAACTGACAGCACCCCTTGAGTTCCTCAAGGGCTTCCGCAACTTCGGGATCTGAAACATGACCGAAGAGGTCGAGGAAAAAGATGTATTCCCAGGCCTTGCTCTTGTATGGACGGGATTCGATCTTGGTGAGGTTGATGCCGCGCTTGGCAAAAGGCTCCAGCATGCGGCAGAGGATTCCGGGCTCATCCTTGACCGAGAAGAGCACCGAAGTCTTGTCGCTCCCCGAACGGTCGCACCCCTTGCGGGAGATCACCAGAAAACGGGTAAAATTGTTGACCTGGTCCTCGATCCTGCTCCTGACGACCTTGAGGTCGTAGAGCGAGGCGGCCAGCTCGCTGGCTATGGCAGCCGCAGTATAATCCTCGCTGACAATCTGGGCCGCGACCGCGGTGGATGCGACATCGACCATGGGAATGCCGGTCAGGTTGTCGTCGAGCCACTGGCGGCACTGGGCAATCGGCTGGGCATGGGAGTAGACCTTCTTGATGTCCTCCATCCGGCCGGTGCGGGACAGCAGGTCGTGATGCACCTCCAGGAGAATCTCGGCGGTGATCTGCAGTTTGCTTTCAACAAACATGTCAAGGGTATGGGAGATGACACCTTCCGTCGAGTTCTCGACCGGCACGACCCCGTACAGCGCCTTCCCTTTTTCGACCTCTTCAAAAACAGCCGGGATTGACTTCATCGGAACCAGTTCGGCCGAAAGACCAAACTGCTGCATTGTCGCCAGATGACTGAAAGTCGCTTTGGGGCCTAGAAACGCGACTTTCATCGGAGATTCCAGCGCCAGACAGGCAGAAATTATTTCGCGATAAATGCTTTTCAGGGCGTCGTTCGGGAACGGACCGGGATTTTTGCTGAGCAGCCGCTCGTAGATCTGGCGCTCACGCCCCGGAACGTGAAAATCGAGATTGCTGCCCGACTTAAGCCTGCCGACATCAAGCACGACCTGCGACCTCTCATTCAAAAGGTCGAGTATGGCATCATCAATACTGTCGATACGTGAACGAAGTTCCTGAATGGTTAATGAACTCTTCTGCAAGGGAAACCGCCTGGTGGGTAGCCGTGATAAGATTAAAAAGGAGGGTTAATGTAAAACAAGGATTGATAAAAAGCAACCGCTTTTAGTGAGTTAGGGATTGATTACTGCATTTTGCCGGCAAATGACACTTCTGTTGTTAGAATTTCACCATCCAAACTTTGTGAGCCAGATATCAAAAACAGCGACCTTATCCGCACCGAAAGGGAGCAGTTTTTTTCTCACCTGCGCAACGGTTTTACGCTGATCCAGCTTCCCCGGATTCTTCGAGTAGAACAGATCGGCAAAACAGATGATCTGTTCGGGAAGGGAGACGGGACACATCTCCCGATGCGGAAGCGGCAGATCCTGACGAATAATATCGTCACAGGTCAAACCGACACCGGTATGGCGTTCGCATACAAGCGCATGAAGCGGGTATCCTTCCTGTTCCAGAATGGCGCGCCCAAGAACGCCGTGCATGATATACGGATGTTTGCCATGGATCCCGAGTTCGGGAGCATTTACCTGACAGGCGCCGATGTCGTGCAGCATGGCGGCTTCTTCAATAAAGATCCGGTCATCCTCCCCCACCGCCAGCCGGCCGGCAACCTCCAGCGCCAGATCGGCAACGTGCCGGCTGTGTTCAAGAACAATTCCAAGAGATTTCCCTTCAAAATATCGCGCCAGCAATTTATCTGTCCACATTCAACACACCTCTTTATTAGTATAAAATGGCTCAATTGATTGTTCAAGTTCAATAGAATTCTGACTTCCGGCTTTACATTCACTTGTTCGACATGCTAGCCTTGCAAAAAATTCGGTCCTGTGACGGTCACCTCTAATTTCGATCGTTCTCGTCATGGAGCCCCAGGAGCTCTTTATATGAAACGTAAAGCAATCGCCCTCCTCTCGGGTGGTCTCGACTCCACTCTGGCCGTCAAGATGATGCTTGATCTTGGCATCGAAGTCGAAGCCCTCAACTTCACCTCCCCATTTTGTACCTGTACCGGAAAAAACTCCGGCTGCAAATCCGAAGCGGTTCGTGTCGCACAAGAATACAACATTCCGATCAAGGTAGTGCACAAGGGACTGGATTATCTCGAGATAGTCCGCAATCCCGTTCACGGCTACGGAAAAGGCGTTAATCCCTGTGTGGACTGCCGGATTTATCTGCTCAGAAAGGCCAAGGAATACATGCTTGAGAGCGGCGCCGACTTCGTGTTTACCGGAGAGGTGCTCGGCCAGCGGCCGATGAGCCAGCGGCGTGACACGCTGCGGGTCATCGAACGGGAGAGCGGGCTGGAAGGGCTTCTGCTGCGTCCGCTTTCCGCCCGCCATTTTGAACCGACCATTCCCGAAAAAGAGGGATGGGTGGACCGGGATAAACTGTTGGCAATTGAAGGGCGCTCACGCTCTATTCAGATGAAGATGGCTGAAGAACTGGATGTCAAAAACTACCCCTGCCCCGCCGGCGGCTGCCTGCTGACCGAGCTGTCATTTGTCCCCAAACTGCGTGATGTATTTGATCATTCGGAAGAACTCAACCTGCGCGATTTCCGGCTGCTCAAAACCGGTCGGCATTTCCGCATCGCCCCGCGGAGCAAGGCGATCATGGGACGCAGCGAGGCCGACAACAACCAGCTTGAACACGCCCGTCAGCCGGGAGAAGCCGCCCTGACCTGGCTGGACGGCAACACCCCCGTGGCCATAATTGTCGGCGACCAGGATGATGAATTTTTCAAACTGAGCGCCAGAATTCTGCTCCGCTATACCAAGGCCGAGCCAGGTGCAGAATGCCGCATGGAGTTGCGGCTAAATGAAGCGAAACAGGTTTTTTCGGTGATCAACGACATGGGTCCCGAGGCGGTGGAGAAGTATCTGGTAGCGTAATTGGTCGTTATTTTTGCGGAGTGTGGGTAACGATATTCCGGCTATATCTTCAAAACATAACTGACGGGCCTCCGGAAAATATATCGGGGGCCCGTCTATTTTTCACCCCAGCTTCAACTCATCCAGCGACAACCGGTATCCGGGGAGAAGTTTCTCCAGGAAGTAGATCACCTCCGGCAGCGTGCTGGCCGACAGCTGCTCAAAATGTTCCGCTTCCGCCCGGCGGAATTCAAGGTTGCCGCTCTTTCCCTCTTCAATGCATTTCGTCAGTGCCGCAATCCTGTCGGCAGCCTTGACCAGACGTGCATAATCTTCCTGCTCATCGAAAAAAAACAGCGGTTCATATTCTCTGGCCAACTCGGGCGGCAGCATCGCCAGCAGTTTTCTCCGGGCCCTGTCTTCCAGCTGATGGAATGACTTCTTGAAATGCGGACTGAAGTGTTTGACCGGCGTCGGCATATCACCGGTGAATATCTCGCTGGCATCATGGAAGATCCCGTACATCGCCGCCCGGGAAGGATCAAGGCTCCCGTCAAAATAGGTGTTGCGGATCATCGCCAGTGCATGCGCGATGACGGCAACATCGAGGCTGTGTTCCTGGATATTTTCCGGGACGGTGTTGCGCATCAATCCCCAACGGCTGATATAACGCATGCGGGAGAGAAAGGCGAAAAAATCATACTGTTCCGATTTTACAGCTTGTTCCATTAATTACACTCTTTCATAAGGCTCGAAGAGCCTTTTATATTCGTCCAGCGCAAACCGGTCGGTCATACCGGCGATGTAGTCGCAGACAACCCTCTGGAGTCCGAAACGTTCGAGGCGCGACTGGTACTTCGGCGGGAGCAGGTTTGGGTAACGCAGATACGTTTCGAATAAACGGGTGATGAAAATTTCCGCCTTTACCCGCATCTTGTCGACCTTGTAGTGGCGGTACAGATTCTTGAACAGGAAGCGCTTGAGCGCCTGATTACGACCGGTTATATCGTCGTTGAAATGAACGACGGAGCGATTTACGCGCCGCAGGTCGTCGAGTGACCCTATACCCAGGACCGCAAGATTGGATGAGGTGGTCGTACAGATGTCGCTGATCAGCAGTCCGATCAACGCACTGATTGTCTGGTATACGAGACGTTTGTCGTCTATTGCCGGATATTTTCGCCTCACACCGGAACAAACGTCGTGCCACAGATCTACCTGTTCCAGCATCTCCAGCGTTATGTAGCCCGATTTCAAGCCATCATCGATATCGTGGTTATTATAGGCAATCTCGTCCGCATAATTGATGATCTGCCCTTCAATGGAGGGGACGGTTCCCGGCAGAAACTCCGCCATTATTTCGCTGGCGGCGTCATAAGGGGTTGAGTGTTTGATGATCCCCTCCCGCACCTCCCAGGTCAGATTCAGTCCGTTAAATCCGGGATATCTTTCCTCCAGCTCGTCCACAACACGAAAAGACTGCATGTTATGCTCGAAACCACCGTAACCCTGCATCAGTCGATTCAAAACATCCTCGCCGGTATGTCCAAAGGGGGTGTGTCCCAGGTCGTGTGATAACGCCAAAGCCTCCGTAAGCTCCTCGTTCAAATGAAGCTTGCGGGCGATTGCCCTGCCGATCTGCGCCACCTCAAGCGAGTGGGTCAGACGGGTGCGATAATAGTCTCCTTCGTGATTTACAAAGACCTGCGTCTTATACTCGAGTCGTCTGAAAGCGGCACAATGGATAATGCGATCCCTGTCCCGCTCGAAGGCCGGTCGATTATCACGAAGTTCTTCAGGATGTTTACGGCCACGTGAAGATCCGCTGGTACAGGCGTATCCCGCCAGATCGCTCCGTTCGGTTGATTCATTCATCGTTGTTCCCCGGTTGCGGAAATCATTCTAAAGCAACCACCTCCAACCCCTCCTTATCAAGGAGGGGAGCTAAAGTCCCCCTCCTGTTTCGCTTAGAAGCGCCTACTTCTGGCAGTAGGGGCTAGGGGTGGTAAGATTTTAAAGTTACTGATGGTACGTGGCGATCTTCCTGGCGTGCCGTTTCTTGGCGCTCCCCTTTTTACCCGTCACCCCTGCGATCGAAAAGACATCCGCCAGCTGCATCTTCCAGGCCCCTTCCTGGTGGGTCAGTTTGAATTCGCGGGTCGTTGATTCTGCTCCGCCGGGAGCGCCCTCAAGCCCGATCTTGACATACACCGTGGCCTCGGTACGCTTTTCGTTCAATACCTTGAAATGCTCCATTTTCTGCCAGCAGCAGACAGGGCGGGTTGTAGTTTCACGCATTTTTATGACAAATATTTCGCGAGAGGTTTTACCCCGATGCGCCAACTGCTCAAAGAGCTGTTCATACCGCCCTTCACGCCAGGTATCTAGGGTGTCGGACATGCTTTTTTCAAGTGGCGACTCAGCTTCCTCCGCATACCCCGATCCGGCAGCTACCGGTAAAGCGACCATTACGACGGCTACAGCGATCCAAGACCTTATATCCATTGATCACCCCCTAAAAATGAGAGTATCGTAGAGTAAATGCCGTCAGCGCGCAACTTCAAAAACAATGAGACGCGGACACGTCTATAAAGGCGCACATCGTTGGAGTCCACGCACTCCGGCATTGACTAACACCCCTGAACGATGATAGGCCAAGGGCAATGAAGAATTTCTTCCAATGGCTGTCACAACTGATCCCGATTATTGACTGGCTTCCCCGCTACCGGATCGCTTGGCTCTGGCCCGATCTGATTGCCGGTGTAACCGTAGCGGCGTACGCCGTACCGGTGGCGATGGCATATGCCACACTCGCCGGGCTGGCTCCACAAGCGGGACTCTATTGTTATATATTCAGCGGCTTAGCCTACGCGCTTTTTGCTTCGTCACGCCACCTGTCAATCGGCCCTACTGCGGCCATTTCAGTCATGGTGGCCAGCGTAGTCGGTACGATGGCCGCCGGAAATCCCGCTACCTATGCCGCTATAGCAGCAATGACCGCCGGTATGGTCAGTGGCCTCTGTATCCTGGCCTGGGTCATGCGGCTCAGCTCTTTTGTAAATTTCATATCCGAATCGATCCTACTGGGCTTCAAGGCCGGAGCGGCTCTCAGCATCGCCTCCATGCAGTTCCCAAAACTATTGGGGGTAACCGGCGGCGGCGATAATTTTTTTGAACGCCTGATGATGACCGCTCATCAACTGGGAAGCGTACAGGGAACCGTTATAGTTCTTGGAGTCGCTTCGCTCGCGCTGCTGGTATGCGGGGAACGCCTGTTTCCCGGCCGGCCGGTGGCGTTGGCCGTTGTGGTGATGGCTACGGCTGCCGTATCTTACTTTGAACTTGGCGAGCAGGGGGTACGGATTGTGGGATTCATTCCGCCCGGTTTGCCTGCCATCGGCTTGCCGGCCATACATACCGAGCATCTTGAAGGACTTATGGAGCTGGCTTTCGCCTGTTTTCTTCTGTCCTACGTCGAAAGCATCGCCGCGGCACGCGCATTTGCCTCGAAACATGGCTATACGGTTGATCCGCGCCAGGAGCTCCTGGGGCTGGGGGCCGCCAATCTGGTGGCGGCGCTGGGACATGGTTATCCGGTTGCAGGTGGATTATCGCAGTCGGCTGTCAATGAAGAGGCAGGGGGGCGGACGCCGCTGTCACTGATTTTCGCATCGATCTCGCTTGTGTTGGTGCTCTTCTTTCTGACCGGAATGCTGCGCAATCTTCCCGAATGTGTACTGTCCGCGATTGTTCTGGTGGCGGTGTCCGGATTTGTAAGAATCGATAATTTCAAGCGGCTGTGGCGGACCAGCCGGATCGAGTTTAATGTCGCGCTGGTCGCATTTGTAGGGGTGCTGCTGCTCGGAATATTGAAGGGGGTCGCGATCTCGGTAATTGCCTCGATCCTCTTCCTGCTCCGGATGATGGCCAAACCGCACGTTGCCGTGCTCGGCAGAATTCCCGGCAGCATACGATTCAGCGACGCCGACCGTCATACCACCAACGAGCGCTTCCCCGGGCTGTTTCTGTTCCGTATTGAGGCGCCCCTGCTCTATTTCAACGTTGAAACCGTCAATTCAACCGTACTCGCTGCGATTCACCGGGAACAAACAGCTGTCAGGCTTGCAGTATGCGACCTTTCGACATCTCCGTATATTGATGCGGCCGGCGCCGGGATGCTGCAACACCTTGTGGAAGAGCTGAAGCGGGAAGGAATTAAGTTTAAAATCGCGGAAGCGCATGCGGAAGTTCGTGATATTCTGCGTGCAACCGGCATCAGTGATTCATTGGGGGGGGTCAGCAGACATATGGCACTTGCTGATATCGTTGAAGAGTTTGAACGCGACGCGAAACTTGCCGGTACCACCTGCCAAACGGAGCGACGGTTACACACCTAACTCGCGTAATACTATACTCGTCTCTGCCTGGCCATCCAGCCAGACAGACAACTCATCCACTATCTCCATCTCATCAACTTCATTGCGGTGAGGCCATATGCCCAGTACCGCCGCACCGGAGAGGGAACCGATCTGATGCGGCGCCCCCTTTTCCGCCAAACCGGGTTGTTCCGGCATGCCGTTTACTATGACACCGGCCACCTGAAGCCCCATCTGCTGGGCTGCGAAACAGGTCAGCACGGTGTGGTTGATAGTTCCTAGCCCGGGCCGGGCCACGACGAGTAACGGCAACCCGAGTTCACGCGCCAGGTCTGCGACCAGCAGCCCGCCAGACAGCGGCACCATCAGCCCTCCGGCCCCTTCCACAATCACATACTGATAGGTGGAAGCCAGACGGTCGAATGAAGCCTTGATGAGGGAAAAATCGACCCGGACACCGTCAATCGCGGCGGCTTCAGAAGGAGCCAGCGCTTCACGCAGACAATACGGAGCGACATCTTCCGAATACGGAATACCGGCCGCCTGACAGAGCAACAGGGCATCGTCCGAAACCAGCTCGCCATTCTCTTCGCGACAGCCGCTGGTAACCGGCTTCATCACCCCTACCGATACGCCGTTCATCCGCAGCAACCGGGCCAGTGTTGCCGCAACTATCGTTTTCCCGACACCGGTGTCGGTTCCGGTAATGAAAATCCCGCGCGGCGCCATCACCCCTCTGCTCCGCAGCACCCCTCAACCGGTATTTCAAGATCTTTCAACATCTGCCGGTCGAGTTCGGGAGGACGGCCGGGAGTCGTCAGGTAATTGCCGGTCATCGTGCCGTTGGCTCCAGCCAGAAACATCCACGACTGCAGTTCGCGCAGATTCTTCTCGCGACCGCCACAGACTGACAGCCGCTTGTCCGGCAGCAGAAAACGGTACACGGCGATAATCGTCAAGCATTCCAGCGGGGTGAGGTTGTCGGCATTCTCAAGCCGGGTCCCGGCCACCGGATTCAGAAAGTTAAGCGGGATCGAATCTACGTCCAGCTCGCGCAGGGTCAGCGCCATCTCGATCCGCTGGGCAAAGGATTCTCCCAGACCGAAAATTCCGCCGCAGCAAACCCTCAGCCCGACCGCTTTTGCAGCGCGAATCGTGGCGACATCATCCTCATAATCGTGGGTTGTACAAATCTGCGGAAAGAAACTGCGGGCCGTCTCAAGGTTGTGATGATAGGTTTCCATACCGGCATTCTTCAGGCGCAGCGCGGTTTCCCGGTCCATGATCCCAAGCGAACATGAGGGGGAAATTCCGGTTTCCGACTTGATGCGGCTGACCGTCCGGCAGACACGATCGAGCTCTTCACCCTTATTGATACTGGTGCCGCTGGTAACGATGCCGTAGCAGCCGGCGCCATTCTGCTCTGCCAGAGCGGCACAGCGCACGATCTCATCTTCATCAACCAGCGGATAGACCTCTACTCCGGTGTCATGATGTGCCGACTGGGCGCAGAAGGCGCAGTTTTCGGCACAGCGCCCGGATTTGGCATTGATGATCGAACAGAGAAACACGGCGGGGCCGACAAAGTGATCCCGTATGCGGGCGGCTTCGGCAAAGAGCAGATATCTGTCTGACCCTGTCACCCCGGAAAGCATCAACGCTTCTTCAGCCTCTAGCACGCCTCCCGCCAACACCTTTTCCGCCATCTTCTGAATGTAATTCCGTTGTGTCATTTTCTACCTCCGTCATTTCGATACCACAGCAGCCAGCAAGTTGTCAACCTGCGGCACGCATCAGGTTAACAATCAATTGTATTTATCTAAAAGGATTGGACAAAAGAGCATTATGCTATTATTAAGTACTCATCGGCTGTCCCGCTTAAGGGAGGATAAATTAACTATGTTCAATTCAACTTATATCTCAGGGATTGCTTTGGCAGTCGTAGCTGCGATTGCAGCAAGTCCTGATTATGTTTCTGCGGATGACTGTAAAGTCACTGATTATGTCGATCATGTTGAAGTGGAATGTATCGGAACTCCCGCAAGTAATCCGGTTATTGTTCCAAAAAAACCTTTGCCGGCGCAGGAGGTCATTGTTCAGGAATCATCGGGGAGTGCTGCCCAACAACAACCCGCATCGGCTAAAGATATGTCGGCAAACGGCGCCCAGGTTTCAAGAAGAAGAAAAAATATTGAGTCAATCCATTCTCGTGGTCTCCATCGTCTTGACTCCGCAGAGTCGCAACCTTCCGGGTCTGATTAAAAAAATACGGAATTATCACCAATAAAAAGGCCAATGACATATTCTGTCGCCAGTGTGTTGTAGCATGCTCTCTATAGGAGGGTATGCTATGAATATTCAAGAGTTTCGCAAACAGTTTCCCGATGAAAAGACCTGCCACCA
>WNGL01004781.1_pt1 | contig 16186 bp, 11 predicted proteins | sample 5400591 | NCBI WGS metagenome assembly WNGL01 (sample SAMN13153377, study PRJNA577476) | soil metagenome | isolation source: 80 cm soil or saprolite under Garry oak tree replicate 1 | place: USA:California | collected 2016-06-15
CCACCCTGTCCGAAGCGCTCAAAGGGGTCGTGGCGCAAAACCTGTTTCGGCGCGTGGATAAAAAGGGCCGCGTTGCCGCGCTGGAAATCCTGGTCTTCACCACCGCTATTGCCAACCTGGTGCGCGAGGGTAAGACTCACCAAATCCCGGGCATGATCCAGGTCGGCAAAAAGCTGGGCAACCAACCGTTGGACGATTCCATCCTGGAGCATATCAGAATGAAACGCATCTCCCCGGAAGAAGCTTACGAAAAAGCCATGGACAAAAAGAAATTTCGTAGCTTCTTGCCGCACCCGCCGGAGGATGACGACAGCTAACTTATGCGCCGCCCTGAACTGGATTATATTCTAGCCACCATGCTGGACTCCCAGCCTGAAGTTTCCGACTTGCTTTTCACTGTTGATATGCCACTGCAGGTTGAATCCTTCGGCGAATTGAAACCGGTTACCGCTGAGCCGCCCATCGAAAAGCTCACGCCCTTTCAAACCGAGATGATCGCCCTTAATCTAATGGGCGACAATCTGTGGCACATCGGCGACTTGCTGCGGCGTGGTTCCTGCGACACCGCCTACACGCTCGCGGACAAAGCCCGATTTCGGATCAGCATCTTTTCTCAGCGGGGCAGCTACTCAACCGTTTGTCGCAAGCTCAATACGGTCATCCCCACCCTCGACTGGCTCAAGTTTCCGGACATCATTAAAGAGATTCCGCGCGAAAAAACCGGCTTGGTCCTGGTTACCGGTGCCACCGGTTCGGGCAAGTCCACTACCCTGGCCGCCGTCCTGCACGAGATCAGCCACACCAAACCTGTCCATATCATCACGCTGGAAGACCCCGTCGAATACATCCATGCACACGACGTGGCCACCTTCAACCAGCGCGAGCTGGGCACCGATTTCGACACTTTCTCCAACGGCTTGCGCGCCGCCTTGCGCCAGGCCCCAAAAGTCATTCTCGTCGGCGAAATGCGCGACCGCGAGACGGTGCAGATTGCCCTCAGCGCGGGGGAGACTGGCCATTTGGTGCTCAGCACATTGCACACCATTGACGCCGGCCAGACCATCAATCGCATCCTCGGCTTGTTCGAGTCCGAAGAGCAGGAGCAAATCCGCGCCCGTTTGGCGGACATGCTTCGCTGGGTGGTCAGCCAGCGGCTGGTGCCCCAGGTGGGCGGCGGACGGTTCGCGCTGCTCGAGATCATGGGCTCCAACCTGCGCGTCCAGGAGAGTATCCGCCTTGGCGAAAGCGAAGGCAAGAGTTTTTACGAAATCATCGAAGCCAGCCAGCCCTTCGGCTGGCGCACGTTCGATTTCTCCTGCCTGGAAGCCTACGAACAAGGCAAAATCACCGAGGAAACCGCCCTGCTCTACTGCACGAAACGCGGTCCGGTCACGCGCGGAATTGACAACATCAAAAAGGCGCGTGGCGAAAGCACCACCACCATGAGCTCGTTGCGCATGAGGGCCGGCGCCGACGCCGGTAAGTCAGGCGCACCGCCTGTCCCCAGCACACTTAAACTCAAATAACTTGTGCCTAACAAATTTGATTTCATCAGCGCCACCGACAAGCCCGCGTTGCTTGCCTTCTCCACGCCCGAGTGGCTGGAAACCGCCAAGACAGCTCTCAACGAACTGGGCTACAAGGTTCACACCGCGGCGACCCACGGCGATTTCCTCATCCGCTTCAGCCAGATTCGCTATCAGGTCGTTATCGTGGAGGAATTGTTTGCCGCGAACAACATCGGTGAGAATTTGACGTTGAAGGCCCTCCAAAACATGCCCATGGCCCAGCGCCGCCACTCCACTGTGATTCTATTTGGCGATTCCTTTCAGACTTTCACGCCAATGCAGGCCTTCCAACAAAGCGTCCACGCGGTCATCAACAGTTCCGAATTGTTCTTGTTCAAGCAACTCATCGAAAAAGCCATCGCGGACAATACCCTGTTTCTTACCAGCTTCCGAGAGGCCCAGGCCCACGCTTATTCCAGTGCCACTAAACAAGAGTAGCCTTCGTTCATGGGCCGTTTGGACCAAGCGCTGGTCGTTCGCGGGCTTTGTGAAAGCCGTGAGCGGGCAAAACGCGCCATCATGGCCGGCCGTGTGAAGGTCAACCAGCAGACCGCCCGCAAACCCAGCGATTCGATCCAACCGCAAGACCAACTCAGCCTGACAACGTCGGAGAAATTTGTCAGTCGCGGTGGACTCAAGCTGGAACACGCGCTGGACCATTTCGGGCTGGAGGTTGGCGGGCTGACCGCCATTGACCTTGGCGCCTCCACCGGGGGCTTTACCGATTGTCTGCTGCAACGCGGCGCCGCGAAGGTCTATGCGGTGGACGTGGGCCAAGGCCAGCTTGCCTGGAAACTGCGGCGCGACCCGCGCGTCTTGGTGATGGAAAAAATCAACGCTCGCCACCTGACCCTTGGGGCGTTCGACCCGCCCTTTGCCGGAGCAGACCTAATCGTGATCGATTGTTCCTTCATTTCACTGCGCAAAATCCTTCCGCCAGCCGTTGCATTGTTGGGAGCGTCGGGTAAACTCGTCGCGTTAATCAAGCCGCAGTTCGAAGCCGGCAAGACCGAAGCCGACAAAGGCTCCGGTGTGATTCGTGACGCGGCAATTCACGAGCGGGTGTTGCGCGACGTGCAGGGATTTGTTGAAGCCCTGCCCGGCCTGCGCTGGCATGGCGTCACCGAGTCTCCCATCCTGGGACCGGCCGGCAATAAAGAATTCCTGGCATTGATTGAGAAAGTTGGCTGATAAAATCAAACGCGTTGGCGTCATCGGAAACTCGGAAAAGATTTCCTGCGCTGGCGCGGTCAACCAGGCCGCCCGCCTCATCTCCGCTGCCGGCCGCAGACTTTATAGCGACGCCGTTACCGCCCAGCTTGCCGGCCTAAAGGGCGTCGTTTGCCCGGACGCGGCCACACTCACCCGGCAGGTGGATCTGCTGTTGGTGTTCGGCGGCGATGGCACTATCCTGCGCGTGGCCCGTCAAATCGCTGGTTCGCGGACGCCAATCCTGGGCATCAATATCGGCGGCTTGGGTTTTCTCACCGCGGTGCCCTCCGCCGAGTTGCCGCGAGCCCTCAAGCGGGTGTGGGAGGGAGAATTCAGGTTCGAATCGCGCGTGCTAATCAAAGCTACCGCTCGCTGCAATGGGCGGCAATTCGAGCAAAGTGCCCTCAACGATATCGTCATCAGCCGCGGCATCGCTTCCCGTCTGATCGAGTTGGAGGTGCGCATTGACGAGGATCCCCTCACGCGCTATCGCTGCGACGGTTTAATCGTCAGTTCTCCGACCGGTTCCACCGCCTATTCGTTGGCTGCGGGTGGCGCCGTGGTCTTCCCAACTGCGGACGTCTTCGCCCTTACCCCAATCTGTCCGCATACCCTCTCCAATCGCTCTTTGATTCTGCCACTGACTTCGACGATTGAGGTGAGGGTCGTCAACCCTAAACCAGCGACCATTTTGAGCACCGATGGTCAAGTCGTGAGCGAGTTGGGCACTGGGGATCGGATCGTCATCTGTCGCAGCCGGCAGTCAGTCCGCCTGATGCACCTGGCCGGCAGTTCTTTTTGTCAAACCTTGCGCCGTAAACTCCATTGGCGCGGGGCTACCTTATGATTTCTCGCCAGCTCGCTTATCCCTGCTGCTCGACACCGTTTCGGAGTTCGGTGCCTGGGGTCTCTCTGGAGACTGAAGGTCCGCTCGCGATTTATTGGAAGTGGGATTTGGAGTTCCGGCCCGAGCGCCACGGACTGCGCTTCGCCACCGGAATTTGGGTTCAGACTCCAGATTACTCGAGACGATGGTCCGATTAAAAGATATTGCCGAACAGGCAGGCGTCTCTGTGATGACTGTCTCCAAGGCTCTGCGAGACGGGCCGGACGTTTCTGCTGCTACCAAGACGCGTATCAAACTCATGGCCCAACAAATGGGCTACGTGCCGGATTCCAGCGCTCAAGGGTTGCGCACACGCACGACCAAACTGCTGGGTCTGGCCATTTCGTCTCTGAACAATCCCATCTTCTCAGGTGTCGTGCTGGCCATCCAGGAGCGGGCCTATGAGCTGGGATATGATGTCTTGCTGGCCAACACGCTGAATGTCCCAGAACGCGAGGAGGCCTGCATTCAGCGTTTTCTGGCCCGCCGCGTCGAAGGTCTGCTGCTTCGTCCCGCCTACCGCATGGGCACAGAGGCCCGGGTGTATCGCCAGTTGCTGGCGCGCCGCATCCCCACTGTGCTCCTGGGTCATACCGCCCCCTTTTGCAATCAATTTGTCAGTGTTGAGACCGATGATCTTTTAGCCAGTTTCTCTGCCACACAGCATCTGTTAAAGCTGGGACACAGACGAATTGCCTTCCTGACCGGACCACTGAGCACGCCTTGGACCCAGGAGAGGTTCGAAGGGTATCGCCGCGCTCTGCGTGAAGCAGGGATGGACGTGGACGACAAACTCATCTTCCAGGCTGGCCGAACTATCGAAGACGGCGCCAAGGCGGCCTTGCAACTGATCAACGAGTCCGCCGATGCCACCGCCGTGCAAGCGGTCAATGATCTCGTCGCAATCGGGTGCGCGGACACGCTCTTGAAACAAGGTATCAGGATTCCGCAGGATATTTCCGTCGCTGGCTTTGGGAATATTTTGCTGAGCGAATATTTTCGCGTGCCGCTAACCACATTGCGGCAGCCCAAGTCGCGTCTGGGCATGGCTGCCATGGACTCCCTGGTCGAACTATTGCACGGCGGGCGCCCCGAATCCAAGAGGCTGCCAGCCGACTTAGTGGTTCGCGCCAGTACCGGCGTCCCTCCTGCTATAAAGCAACCACGGCATCTAAAACAGATGGGCGCCGAAACGACGTTATGAAAAAGGCCCTGACCATTATACTCATTTTGGCAGGCGTGGCCGGTGTCTCGTGGATAGCTAATGAAGTCATGTCCCCTCCGCTGGACCGAACAAGGTCTGGGAGAACAGCTCGGTGATGCTGGCTGACGACCCGTACCGTTGCGGGCTGAAGGAGAAATGAGCAGCGCGCAGAGCTCCAACGTTGCGCGAATATCCATCATGATTGCCGCGCAGAGCCGGGGCTCTGCCCTCCGCTCGCAAGTAACTGCCGCAGCACATAGGGCAGAATCCCGCCGTGCCGGTAGTACTCAATCTCAATCGGCGTATCAATCCGGCAAGTCACAGGCGTCGTCTCCATATCGCCGTTCGCGCGTGTGATGCGCAGAGTCAAATCCTGTTGCGGTTTGAGGTTCGCGCTCATACCAGCCATGTCGAACGTCTCGGCGCCGTCCAGCCTGAGTGTCCGAGCGTTGCTGCTTTCCTTGAATTGCGTCGGCAGCACGCCCATGCCCACAAGGTTCGACCGATGGATGCGCTCGAAACTCTGCGCGACGACGCACCTAACGCCGAGCAATGCGGTGCCTTTGGCCGCCCAATCCCGCGAGCTGCCGGTGCCATATTCCTGTCCTGCGATCACGATCAACGGCGTGTTCCTTTCCGCATACTTGACCGCCGCGTCATAGATGCTCATCACTTCACCCGAAGGCTGGTATTTGGTCACGCCGCCTTCGCTGCCAGGAAGCATCAGGTTCTTGATCCGAACGTTGGCGAAAGTCCCGCGCGTCATCACGCGATCGTTCCCGCGCCGCGAGCCATAGCTGTTGAAGTCCTCGACCGCGACCCCATGCTCCAGCAGATATTTCCCAGCCGGCGAGGTCTTCTTGATGCTGCCTGCCGGCGAAATGTGGTCCGTGGTCACGCTGTCGCCAAAAATTCCGAGCGCTCGTGCGCCCTTAATCTCGCCGATTTCACCCGCCTGCAACTCGAAATTCAGGAAGAACGGTGGCTCCTGAATATAGGTGCTGCTGGCTTCCCATTGATACACGCTGCCAGTGCTCAAGGGGATTTCGTTCCACTTCGGATTCTGCTCCGCAAAATCGCGATAAAGCTGGCGAAAAATTTCCGGCTTCAACGCGGCCTGCATTTGGTCGCGCACCTCCTGGAGCGTCGGCCAAATGTCCTTCAAAAATACCTCTTTGCCGCCCTTGCCCTTGCCCAGCGGCTCGAGGGTGAGATCGATGTCCACCCGCCCCGCCAGAGCGAAGGCGACGACCAACGGCGGCGACATGAGGAAGTTGGCCTTGATACTCTGATGGACGCGGGCCTCGAAGTTGCGATTGCCCGAAAGTACGGCGGCTGCCACTAGATCGTACTTGCTGATAGCCTCATCAATAGGCGCCCACAGCGGACCCGAGTTGCCGATGCAGGTCGTGCAACCGTAGCCGACGAGGTTGAACCCGAGTTTATCCAGATAAGTTTGCAAGCCGGTCTTCTTCAGATACTCGCTGACCACGCGCGAACCTGGCGCGAGCGAAGTCTTGATAAAAGGATTGACTTGCAGTCCGCGCTCGACTGCCTTCTTGGCGACCAGCCCCGCCGCGAGCATTACCGACGGATTGCTCGTATTGGTGCAGCTTGTGATGGCCGCTATCAGAACACTGCCGTGGCCAATGTTCCCCTCTACTGTTGGCGCCTGTGCCGGGACCGTGTCCGGTGTGGGCCGGTTGTTCGCCATTTCCAACTCCGTAAGAGGGTTGGTGTTGCTTGCCTGTGCCGCCCGCTGCGACACAGGATCCTGGCTGCCGCCTCCCGGATGGAACCCATCTCCAGCTTCGACAGGGAAGCGCCTGTTGAGCTCTTCCTTGGGCTTGCCGAACCCATTTTCAGCAATTGGCTTGGCAAACGCGGAAACGAATTCCTTCCTCAAATCCGGCAGGTCGATTCTGTCTTGAGGCCGTTTCGGACCGGCCACGCTCGGCACTACGGAGGCCAAATCGAGGTCAAGTTCGACGGAATAGTTGACCTCGCCCTTGCGCGGCACCCCGAACAATCCCTGGGCGCGGTAATACTTCTGGTAAATCCGGCAATGCTCGTCGCTGCGGCCGGTGGCCCGCAGATAAGTCACACACTCCTCATCAATTGGGAAGAAGCCCATCGTCGCTCCATATTCCGGTGCCATGTTGGCGATGGTGGCGCGGTCCACCACCGGCAAAGCTGCAGTGCCCGGCCCATAAAACTCCACAAACTTGCCTACGACTTTCGCCTTGCGCAGCACTTGGGTGATCGTCAGCGCCAAGTCGGTGGCGGTGACCCCTTCGCGTAGCGCGCCACTCAAATGCACGCCCACCACGTCCGGCGTGAGGAAGTAAACCGGCTGCCCCAACATACCCGCTTCGGCTTCGATGCCCCCTACGCCCCAGCCGACGATGCCCAAGCCGTTGATCATCGTTGTATGCGAGTCGGTTCCCACCAGCGTGTCCGGATATAGCAGGACAGGCGTCCCGCCTGGCTCCGCCGTCGCCCCTTTGCCTGTCCCCTGCGCAGGTGAGACGCCGGTCCTGCTTTGTAGCACCCCCTTGGCCAGATATTCCAAGTTCACCTGGTGAACAATTCCGATTCCGGGCGGCACCACCTTGAACGTGTCGAACGCCTGCATTCCCCATTTGAGAAACTGGTATCGCTCGCGATTGCGCTTGAACTCCATCTCCAGGTTCCTCTGCAACGCGTCGGCCGACCCGAAATAGTCCACTTGGACCGAGTGGTCCACCACCAAATCCACCGGGACCAGCGGCTCGATGATCTTTGGACCCTTGCCCAACCGCGCTACTGCCGAACGCATGGCTGCGAGGTCCACGAGCAAAGGCACGCCCGTGAAATCCTGCAACACGATGCGGGCCACCACGAATGGGATTTCTTCCGTGCGCGGCGCATTCGGCTTCCAATTTGCCAGCGCGCGAACGTTCTGCTGCAAGACCCGATTGCCATCGCAATTGCGAAGCACCGATTCGAGCACCAGGCGAATTGAGACCGGCAGTTTAGAGATTGGCCCGATTCCGCCGAGCTCCAACTGCGGCAGCGAGTAAAAAGCCGCCTGTTCGCCATTGCCCAGATCAAATCTTTGCAGTGTCCCAAAAACATTCTCTGGTTCGTTCATACACTATTTCCCATCATTCGGCTTTCGGCCCGCTTTTCAGTTTTTCAGCCTTTCAGCCTTTCAGTTTTTCAGTTTACCCCCTCAGAAACTTAGCTACCGCCTCCGTCCTTGTCCGCACCTGGAGCTTTTCGTAGATGCGCCGGATATAAGTGTGGACGGTTTCGTAGCTGATCCCAAGCTTCTCAGCGATTTCTTTGTAGAGAAAACCTTGACTGAGGCAGTCCAACACCTCTTGTTCACGCTGGGAGAGGTTCTCCGTCGGCTGGGTCGAAAGTCCGGCCTTTTGGAAGGACCGGGTCACCTTGCGGGCGATATGGGTCGTCATCGGCGAGCCGCCGCGGTTCACTTCCCGGATGGCTTCCAACAACTCCGCGCTCTTGGTGCGCTTGAGCAAGTAACCAGCGGCCCCTGCCGCCAGGGCATTGAAGATGTTGTCCGTGTCTTCGTAAACCGTTAGCATGACCATCTGGCTCTGCGGCAGTATTTGTTTGAGTTGGCGTACGCATTCCACACCGTTCATGCCGGGCAAATTGATGTCCATTAACACCACCTCGGGCCGTACTTGCGCAAGACCTTTTAGAGCATCCTCCGCATTGGCGTACTGGCTCACGCAGCGGAATCCTTCAGCACGGCCAATCACGCGCGCCAGCGTGCCGCGCAGTTGATCGTTGTCTTCGACAATTGAGACCGTTATCGCCATTGATCTAATAGTCCGTAAGAATTGTTATTCGTGAGCGGCTGGAAGTGGAAGCGGCGGAGAGCGGCTTGAATCGGCTTGCGAACGGCCATTGAGGCCAGGTTCTGACGCCGCCTTCAAAGGTCCCTCACCCCTGCCCTCTCCCATCCGATGGGAGAGGGGGACCATGAATTGGACGAGTGTGCCGCCTTCAGCGCCCACCCCTATCGAGAACGATCCGCCAATATCCTCCATCCGTTTGCGCATGTTGCTCAATCCGTTCCGGCCTGCTTTTTCCTCCACGCCTGAGACGCCGCGGCCATTGTCTTCGATCTCCAGCATGAAACGGTCCTCGTTCAGCCGCAGTCGCAGCCAGGCGCCGGCAGCCTGGGAGTGCTTCACCACGTTATTGACGGCTTCTTTCGCAGCCAGGAACACATTGTGGCGGACTTCCGGGGAAATCGGTGTGTGAGGCAAATCCGGCGGCACATCCAACCGATAGCGTAATCCCGCGATCGCGAGATACTCCTGGGCATATGTGCAGACGTAGGTGACCAAGCCATCCAAAGTGTCATTCGACGGGTTTACCGTCCAGACGATCTCGTCCAGCGCCCGCGTCGTCTCACGGGCGGTGTGTGAAATCTGCCTGGCATGAGCCTCAATCTCCGCGGGAGAGTTTTTGTCGGTTTCGGCCAACTCACCCAGCAGCGCCACCTGGGTAAGGTTGGCGCCCAGTTGGTCGTGGAGGTCACGGGCGATCCGCGCCCGCTCCTTTTCCAGCGCCTCCTGCTGCCGTAACCCTGCCAGTTGCCGTTGCAGCCTTTGCGTGGAGACGTAGTGAACCGAGCCAACGATCATCCCCAGCAGAGCAATGGTTGCTGAGCTCAGAAACCACCACGTGCGCCATATCGGCGGCAGCACCGTAATAGCCAGCGAACTGCCTGGCTCACTCCATACCCCATCTTCGTTACACGCCTTGACTTGAAAACGATAATGGCCCGGCGGCAGTCGGTGGTATTGCGCCGCGCGAATGTTGCCGGCAGGCGTCCAATCCTTTTCGTGCCCTTCCATTCGGTACTGGAAGCGCGCCCGGTCCGGCGCACCGAGGTTGAGACTGGTGTAATCAATCTCCAGTCGTTCCTTGCCTGCCGGAACGGTTACCGATTCGGGCAGCTTCGCACGCAAGCCAATGCTGTTATGCAGTTGCCCATCAATTAATACCGACTCGATCACCACTGGTGGCGGGTTTGTGTTTTGGTTCAGTTCGGCCGGATCGACGGTTACCAAACCCTTAATCGTAGGGAACCACAGTCTGCCTTCCTGGCTGCGGCACGCCGCCGGCTGCGAGCCAGAGGTGCACTCGCTGGCCGGCAAACCATCGGGTTTGCCATAACCGCGGCATTGAATCGAGTTGGTCAAGCCCTTGGCAAAATCGTTCAAATCCTTCTTTCGCACCCGCATCAGCCCGGCAGTCGAGCCCATCCACAAGCATCCCTTGTCGTCTTCGATTAGGTAGCCAACGCTACTGGTGATGAGTCCTTCCTGGGTCGTAAACCGAGTCCACTTGCCTCCTTCAAACCGCGCCAAGCCTCCAGAGGTCCCAACCCACAACACGCCTGCGCCGTCCACGTAAATTGAGGAAATGTCGTCACTTGGCAATCCATCCTTCTCTTGCTTGCGAAAGACGCTGAACCGGCCTTCCCGCAGCCGATTCAAACCGCCTCTTTCGGTTCCCACCCAGAGATTCCCTTCCGTGTCTTCAGCAATCGCGCGCACCAAGTCCGAGGACAGCCCATCGCGCATGGTGAACATTTTCCAGTTTCGACCGTCCCAGCGAGCCAAACCCCCTTCGGTGCCGGCCCAGAGCGTTCCACGGCGGTCTTGATGCAAGGCAGAAACATCACGGTCGAGCACCTCGGCTCCCGCCGCCGGCGCGAATCGGCCATTCTGTAATTTGAATAAATGCGGTCCCCACGCGCTGAAAGCACCCGCCCAGACCTGCTGGTCCCGGTCCACCAACACACTCCGCAGATAAATCACCAGGTTTTGGCGCACCGCTGGCGGTACTGGCCAGAGGTTGCTGAATGGCTCCAGGGCCCCCGCACTCCAATGCCCGAGCCTCTCGCCGTTGTACCCAATCCACAAGCCTCCATGCTGATCTTCGCAGACCGATTGGACCGTGGAACCTTGCGTGCCTTCCAATACGTCGAAAACCTGGCGCTTCACCCGGTTTAGACCCCCGCCGTTGGTTCCTACCCAGAGGCAGCCCTCCTGATCGATCGTCAATGACAAGATGTAACTGTGCGACAATCCTTGGAGCCTTTCAGCCTTGCCCGCCTCGTCAAACCAGTAAACTCCATCCCCATAGGTGCCAACTACCAGGTTGCCGCTTCGATCCTCGCACGCAGCCTCAACCGGTACGTTCGCGCTCCAAGGGTATGCTCCCCAGTCGAATTCGAGGCGGTTGCCCTTGAACTTTTGGATTCGGCCATTGGCCAGGCGCCAATAACCACCCTGTTTGCTGGCAAGAAGGAAATCGAGCCTGCCGAGCTGAAACCCATGCATCGGCGGCAACACGACCCCGCTGGCCACCTTCGACGGGTCTAACACTGATAAGCTCCAATCGGTGCCAACCCGCAGCAAACCGGAGTCGTCGGCCACGAGAGCCCGGCAGTCACTTAGTCCGGCCGGGCCGGCGTTCCACACATCCACCCGCTGGTCCTTACAGCGGCAGAGTTGGCCATCCGCAGTGTAGAGCCACACCGCACCGCTCGAATCCTCGCAGGCGGCCCTTAGAACGCTTTTGCGTGCGCCTCGGCCTATGTCAATGCTGGTGACTTTGCCGTCTTTGCTGACCAGCACCACCCCTGCTGTCTCAGTCCCAATCCAAAGATTGCCTTGGCTGTCCTCGAAGAGCTTAAAGATCCTGCTGCTGTTCAGTCCGGGCGTATTGTTTTCGCCAAAGACAGCGAATTGGGTCCTACCAGCACCGGCAGCATGGCCGATTCCGTCGAAACGCACTAAACCATCTAGGGTTCCCAGCCAAAGATAGCCATCCCGCGTCTGTGTCATGGCCATCACCACGTTCTGCGGCAGCCCTTCGTCGGTGGTCCAGACGTTCACCGTATAGCGCGCGTTGGATCCGGCTGCCAGCGCCGAGCCGAAGGTGGCGATCAACAGCCCTGCGGCGATGTCGACCCAACTGTGTTTCTGCATAACCTAGAATTCGACGGGCAGGCGAGCTGCAAACGACGAATGACCAATGACGAAGCCAAGAAAAGAGCTACCGCCAGATCCTTTGACCTTCGAGCGTCGAGCTTCCTTCGTCATCCTTTATTCGTGGTTTCTTGTTCATCTCAAACCTGGGAATAAGTTGCCGGGGTCAGAATCCGTTTGGTGATCTTGGATACGGTATCGGCATACTGCGGGTCGTCCTTCAATTTGTTCCAGACGGGGTGCTTGCCGAAAGCGTCCCAGTGCTTCTTGTGTAGGTCTTCGTTTTCGCCGGAAGTCATGTATGTCAAGTGCGGTAGATTGGAGCCGATCAGGGCTTGCCCGTAGAAGACCGGCGCCAGTCCCACCTCGCGCATCACGTCAATCTCGCCCGAGTTGAACATCTCCACCTTCTTCATGGCCTTCAACTCGCTGTGGCTCTCGTAGGTTCGCAGTTCGAACATGCGCGGCTTCTTTTCCCTCGAGTAAGCAGCCAGCTCCAGTCTGGGCATGCCCACAAAGGCCAACAGCAACCAACTGTCAATGCGCTCGAAAGCCGGCTTGGATTTGGGCGACTGCAAGTATTCCGCGCTGGCCTTCTGGTATTCCGCGTCGGCACGCATCCGGTTTGCCGCGCTGGCTAACGACTCCAATGAAGGGTAAGGAATAAGCACATAAACTGCCGGAGCCTCCTTCGACTCGGGTTCGGTGAAGACGCCGACCGGTTTGATGCCCAGCCTATTCAACGCCGGGATCGCCGCATGTTCGAGGTAAGAATCCAGCAGTTCATGGCTGTCCCCGCTCCGGAGCCGATATACTCGCAGTTGATAGAATTCCCGACTTGCCGAGCCGGCAGGTTCGGCTCCAAACGTGCTGCTTTCTGCTAGACCCAGGCCGGCGCAGGCGGATGCAGCCAGGGAAGTTTTCACGAATTCGCGTCGTTTCATATTGATCTCTTGGGTTGTGGACGGACTATGCCGTCGCGGTTATTGCAACGACGGAAATTGAAACCGATTTGCGGGCAGGAAACCATCAAAAAGAATTCTTGAATTGACATTTGAGGGCCAACCTCAGGATTATATGGGCATGAACCAGCCCTCCAATCATCTCAGTACCCGCCGTGAGTTTATCAAAGCGACCGGTAACTTCGCTGCCGCGTCCGCCCTGGCGGGAATCGCCATTCCACACGTCCACGCTGAAGGAAGCAGCCTGATTCAGTTGGCGCTGATCGGCTGCGGCGGCCGCGGCACCGGCGCCGCCGATAACGCTTTGGCCGCCAAGCGCGGCCCGACCAAACTGGTAGCCATGGCTGACGTCTTCGAGAACAAACTTCGCGACAGCTATGAGGCCCTAAAACGAAAGTGCGGCGACCGCGCCGAGGTGCCTGAAGATCACAAGTTCATCGGCTTTGATGCTTACAAAAAGGCCATGGACTGTCTCAAGCCGGGCGACATCGCGATCTTTACCACGCCGCTGGCGTTTCGCTGGGTGCACTTCACCTACGCCATTGAAAAAAAGCTGAACGTCTTCATGGAAAAGCCGTTGACAGCCGACGGCCCGACTTCCCGCCGGATGCTCAAACTGGCTGAGGAGGCGACGGCCAAGAACCTGAAAGTCGGCGTCGGATTGATGTCCCGGCACAGCCGAGCGCTGCAGGAACTGTCTCAGCGCATCCAAAGCGGTGATATCGGCGAGGTGGTTCTGCTGCGAGGTTACCGGATGCATGGACCAGTCGGGTCGGCCTTTTCAACCAAGTGGCCAGGCAACCCCAGCGAATTGCTCTGGCAGATCCGGAACTTTCACAGTTTCCTCTGGGCCAGCGGCGGTTGTTTCAACGACTTTTACATCCACCATATCGATCATCTGTGCTGGATGAAGAACGCCTGGCCGGTCAAAGCCCAGGCACTGGGCGGACGGCATTACCGCCAAAGCCCCGAGGGCAGCCCATACGTGGACCAGAATTTCGATTCGTATTCGGTGGAATACACCTTCGCCGACGGCGCCAAAATGATGATGGATGGGCGCTGCATCAACGGCTGCAACGACATTTATTCCAGCTACGCGCATGGCAGCAAAGGCATGGCCATCGTTTCCAAGTTCAGCGACTGCGGATATCCCTCCAGCACTTTCAAGGGCCAGAATCCGCAGCGCTCCAACCTGATCTGGACCTCTGAAGTCAAACCGGACCAGCGGGATCCTTATGAAAACGAGTGGAACGATCTGCTGGATGCGATCCGCGACGACAAGCCCTACAACGAAGTGGAACGGGGCGTCAAAGCCAGCCTGGTCACCAGCATGGGCCGCATGGCCGCGCACACGGGTCAGGAAATCACCTATGACGACATGCTCAATTGCGAGCACGAGTTCGCCCCTGGCGTGGATAAACTGACGATGACCTCCCCTGCCCCGCTGCTCGCCGCTGCGGATGGAAAATATCCCGCGCCGATGCCGGGCGTCACCAAGACCAGAGAGTACTAAAGGGCCGGGCTAGGACAAGCGCGAGCAAGTGATCCCGGTAAGCGAGGCGGACAAGCTGCAGATGCTCGAGCCGTGGGTGACGTCGAAATCCCGCTACTGGACCTCGCTCAAGTCGAATTCCAGGCCGAGCAGAGGCGACGCCAGCTTGCCTTTCTCTTCCGCGCAGCAGTGCAGTTCGTATTTGTCGCCCTTGAGTCCGAGGATTCTAGCGCAACACCGAGGCAAAACCAACTGAAAGTTTCCATGACCCGCGCAACAGGACCGTCACGATGATCATGCAATGGCGCCTCGAATTCTGCGGCGCCCTGACCGGCAAGAGCCTGAATGCCTCACCAATATCCGAGAAGATTAAAGGCCCGGTCTTGTTTCTGGGCGGCACCTTTATCGTGACCACCAGCGGCCAACGCTGGCGTTCACATGACCAAAATCGAACTCGGGCCGTTCCGACCGCTTTGCCCGCTTGCAGCCTTGCCATTAGGATGCCACAATCAACTGCGACTCAGATGCAACATCGAATTCCTCTGGCTCGTTATGAAAACTGAAAAACAGCCTGGTAAACCTACCAACATGTCCCGGCGCGCTTTTCTAGGCGAGGCCACTGCTGTTGCCGGGTTCATGTTCCTGCCGGCGCGGGTGCTCGGTCGAGGCGCCGCGTCTCCCAATAGCAAGCTGAACATTGCCGGAGTTGGCATTGGCGGCCAGGGCGCCTGGGACCTGGAGCAGGTCGCCGGCGAAAATATCGTGGCCTTGTGCGACGTGGACTGGGACTACGCCGCAAAGACGTTCAAGAAGTATCCCCACGCCAAACGCTACAAAGATTTCCGCCAGATGCTGGACAAGGAGAAAAGCATCGAAGCGGTAGTGGTAGGCACGCCGGATCATAACCATGCAATCGTGTCGGTCACAGCAATGAAAATGGGCAAGCATGTCTATTGTGAGAAACCGCTGACCCGTACAGTGTATGAAGCGCGTGCGGTGGCCAAAGCCGCCCGAGAGGCGAAAGTCGCAACCCAGATGGGCAACCAAGGCATGGCGTTCGAGGGGAATCGCCAGATAAACGAATGGCTCCAGGACGGCGCGATTGGCGCCGTACGCGAGGCGCATGTTTGGTCCGATCGTCCGACCCATCGAGGCAGGATGCCATTGTGGTGGGCGCAGGGGATTGAGCGGCCCAAAGAGACGCCGCCGGTTCCTGAGTTGTTGGATTGGGACCTGTGGCTGGGCCCTGCACCCTGGCGACCATATCATCCGGCCTATGCGCCTTTCCGCTGGCGCGGCTGGTGGGACTTCGGCTCGGGCGGCCTCGGCGACATGGGCATTCACAACCTTACGCCGGTTTTCTCCGCCCTGAAGCTCGGCGCGCCGGAGAGCGTCACGGCCAGCTCGACGCCGGTGTTTGAAGAAACGGTTCCGGTCGCCGCCATGGTGCATTACCAGTTTCCTGCGCGCGGAGAAATGCCGCCGGTAAAGTTGCATTGGTATGACGGCGGACTGCTGCCTGACCGGCCTGCGGACTTGGAAGAGAACCGTGAACTCGATCCCGAAGATGGAATCATTTTCGTCGGTGACAAGGGCAGGATGCTGGTAACCGGTTGGGGCGGGGAGCATCCGCGCTTGTTGCCCGAGAGCCGCGACAAAGAATACAAACGTCCGCCGAAGACCTTGCCGCGTTCGATTGGGCACCATAAGGAATGGCTGGAAGCCTGCAAAGGGGGGCCCCCGCCGCGTTCCAATTTCGATTTCGCCGGGCCCTTGACCGAAGCGGTTCTGCTGGGCAGCGTTTGCATCCGCAACGGCGGGCAAAAGCTCCTTTGGG
>WNGL01013711.1_pt1 | contig 16185 bp, 14 predicted proteins | sample 5400591 | NCBI WGS metagenome assembly WNGL01 (sample SAMN13153377, study PRJNA577476) | soil metagenome | isolation source: 80 cm soil or saprolite under Garry oak tree replicate 1 | place: USA:California | collected 2016-06-15
GTTGAAGTATTTGTTGCCGCCGTTTCAAGTGCTTAGAAGCTAAATTACTTAATTGGGTAATGATCTGATCTATCTTTCCCCGATCTGTCGTTCCCTGCCTGAGAGCAACCTCTGTCTCCAGTAACACCCACTCTATTTCCGCTTCACCGTCTATAGGTGATGTGCTACCTGAGATGAAGTTGCTGATAGCATTTTGTCCCTGAGCTGGCAGGAGTTGTGAAGAAGAAAGGTTTAAACGACGTGCTAAAATTTCTAATGCTCGGAGCGATGGTTGAATCTGTCCACGTTCAATGGCAGAGATGTAACTCACCGAGAAATCCGGGCGGGCCAGTTCACTCTGGGTGAATTTCCGAGCTATTCTGGCTGCCCGTAGTTTTGCCCCCACTGATTGTTCAGACTGCTTGGATGTATCATCAGCTGACATAATACCCCCTGTTTGTAACATATATCAAGAGAAGGAAATCAATAAATACAAAAATCTGATTACGGCATATTGTAAAATACACATGTGTTTTATGTCAATACCTTACTGCAATAGATATGCTAAAGTCGTACTTTTAAAGTTCTCTTGTGTTACAAATAAAATTTTTGTGGGTAACTCTTTCTAGCATTATTCTGTCGAATAGAGGTGGTCTGACGAGCCAGACCACCTCTATTCGACAGAATAATGGAAACTTCTTGAGTCGCCAGTTCTCAATCTAAAAAGTATCGGGAGAGAGTCTCTGAATTTGGGTATGCTATAATGGGCCTGAATCCTTGGGGAGACGGTACTTGATTTCTGAGGTGCATCGTGACAGAAACAGAGCGGCCCTGGCAGCGACTCAGCAGCCTGGCAGCACTTTTTTTACGCTTGGGCATCATTGGTTTTGGAGGACCATTAGCACACATCGGCCTGATGGAAGACGAATTCGCAACACGTCGTCGGTGGGTAACCCATGAGGATTTTCTCGAAGGCTTAGCTATTTGTAATCTGCTGCCAGGGCCAACCTCTACCCAACTTTCAATCTATCTCGGTTATCTGCGAGCCGGTCCATTAGGAGGGATCATCAGTGGAGCCTGTTTTATCGCACCAGCCTTCGTGTTGGTACTGATTCTAGCCTGGGTCTATATTCAATATGCTGTCATCCCTGCCGTTGGCGCACTCTTTGTTGGGATTGGGCCTGTGGTGATCGCGATCATCTTCAACACGCTCTATCGTTCTAGTAGAACTGCTCTCACCTCAGTTTCAAGCTGGTGTCTGAGCATTGCCGTATGCATCTTGACCCTGCTACGGTTGTTGCCTCCATCGATAAATCTTGTGTTCATTCTGCTAGCCTCCGGCGTAGTCGGCATATTGGTCTATGGGCATACACCTGCTCCCCCAGCTTCTGAATTGGATCAACAGCAGGAGAAACAAGAGAGTCGCAGGAATACCACTCCCAAGAGCTTGCTTTTTGTACCCTTTCTGGTAAGCAAGATTTCTCTCCTCATTCCTCTTGCACTTGTGTTCCTCAAAATTGGTTTGTTGATGTTTGGTGGCGGATTGCTTGTGGCGACACTCCTGCAGCAAGAACTGGTGGATGGTCTACACTGGCTTACCACAGGACAGTTACTCGATGGATTGGCTCTTGGACAGCTTACGCCTGGCCCTGTCAGTGTTGTCGCTACATTTGTCGGCTATACCGTAGCTGGACCTCCTGGAGCTGTAGTTGCTACAGTTGCCGTCTTCCTGCCATCATTTGTATTGGTTCTCAGTCTCACCCCACTCTTGCGACGTATACGCAACTTGCCATGGGCAAAAGGTTTCCTGAAGGGCATCACAGCAGGTGCCCTGGGAGCGATTGGGGCCGCGGGAATTTCGCTGGGGCTGGTTGCTATCGTCGATATGATAACTGCTGCTATTGCGTTGATCAGTCTGCTTCTGCTGATTCGTTGGAATATTAATACATTCTTTCTGATCGCAGGTGCTGCCGTCATTGGTCTCCTGCGCAGTCTTCTGTAATGTTCAGGTCGATTCTATAAGCTATACTCAGTAGGAGCCTGATTTATCGCACCCCATAGGAGCTTAAGATGTTTCGTTTTTTAACAGCAGGTGAGTCCCATGGACCCTGCCTGACCACAATTGTAGAGGGATTACCTGCTGGCTTGCCAGTTGATAAAACCATCATTGACGCTGATCTACGGCGGCGCCAGGGAGGCTATGGTCGTGGGGGACGGATGAAGATAGAGAAAGATAGTATTCGCTTTCTCTCCGGTGTGCGCCACGGGCAAACACTTGGCTCACCGATTACCATGCAGATTGAAAACCTGGATTGGGTGAACTGGCAGGAGCAGATGAGTACAGAACCTGTCGAGGTGCCCATTGAGCCAGTAACTCGCATTCGTCCCGGTCATGCCGATTTTACTGGAGCCATGAAATACGGTCATAGCGATATTCGCAATGTGATTGAACGTTCCAGTTCGCGAGAAACGGCTGCTCGCGTAGCCGTCGGAGGCTTATGTCGTCAACTCCTGGCTCACTTTGGGATAGCCATCCATAGTCATGTACTCTCTATTGCCGATGTTGGATACGATCTCCCCAGTCCCCTCACTCGCGAAGCATATCCTGATCAGATGTGGAAGGTGGTCGAGGCTTCACCGATGCGTTGTGCAGATGTTGCACTGGCAGAGAAAATGATTGAGCGTATTCTGGAAGCGAAGCGCAACGGTGATACCTGTGGAGGTGTCTTTGAGGTAGTCGCTCTCGGTGTACCAATTGGCCTTGGCAGCTTCAGTCAGTGGGATCGTCGCCTGAGTGCTCGCCTGGGCCTGGCAATGATGAGCATCCCATCGGCAAAGGCTATAGAGATTGGTGCGGGCTTCGGTGCCTCGCGTACACCCGGTTCCCAGGTCCATGACATCTTGCGCCACGATGCTGATGGTTCCTGGTCCCACCTGACGAACAATGCGGGAGGCATAGAAGGAGGCATCACCAATGGAGAGCCAGTGGTAGTGCGTGTTGGGGTCAAACCGATTCCCACACTGGCACATCCCTTACCCTCAGTAGACCTGGCGACTGGCGAAAATATCGAGCAGACCCGCTACGAACGCAGTGATGTCTGTGTTGTCCCAGCTGCTGGCGTGGTGGGCGAGGCGATGATGGCGATTGTGCTGACGGAGGCAGTTATCGAGAAATTTGGAGGCGATAGTTTGGAGGAGATGCAGAGGAATTACCAGGCAAAATGAAGCCTGGCACCCACAAGGGGTGCAGGGGGCTTCGCCCCCTGCCGGGGTTTGGGGTGTCCCCAATCTACTCTGTTACCTCTCTCTCTTGCCACACGCTAAGAACAATGATACACTTCTTGAGAAAATAAAGGCTATGGTTGTCAAAACAGAGGATATCGAGTTATGAATATTCATACAAGTATACGCAAACTGAGCCTACTCTTTATCACCCTTTTTATAGCATTGAGTGCTGGATTAGTCTACTGGCAGGTGGTAGTAGCGCAACAGGTGACCGCAAATATACACAACAATCGTCATTGCCTGGCCGATGCTGCTCCCATCCGTGGACGCATCTTCGACCGCAAAGGCCGATTACTGGCATATTCTGAGAGATCTAGCAAGGCAGCTTGTGGTTATGTGCGTCACTACATCGAGCCATCACTGGCAAATCTGATCGGCTATTACATCAGCCCGCTGTTCCCTGCAACCGGCATTGAGAAGGAATACGATCAGTACCTTAGCGGTCAGAGGGGACTGACATTATTGAACAATACTATTAATCAGACGTTGCACCGTCCCCCTGTCGGTGATGACATCTATCTGACCATCGACCTGGATATCCAGCGTATCGTCAAGCATGCCTTTGATACCTATGTTGCGACCCCCGAAGGGCGTAACATCTTTGCAACCCATCGAGGCTCGGTGGTTGTGACAGATCCTCACACTGGCGAAATCCTGGCACTGTTAAGTTGTCCAGGCTATAACACAAATCGCAATCCTGCAGGCGACACATCAGATTGTTCAGGATATGATCCCAATCGCATTGCTGCTGGCGACCTGAATTACTTTCATATCCTGGAGACGGATCCTTCGCAACCCCTGTTGGAACGTCCACTTCAGTTCCGCACTGTGCCTGGCTCTACCTACAAAACCTTTACCTTGCTCGCAGGGCTGGATTCTGGACACGCAAACCTGTCCGATCTGTATTACAACGATCATAATCCTGACCATCCTCAGGCAATAGGCCCAATCGTTGTTGGACGGGGGGATGAGACCGAGACCATCGGACCAGTAGGTAACAACCTCTGTTGCTACACCAAACGCTACCCCGTCTCTCTAGCCTATGGATTTGTCCATTCGGATAACATCATCTTTGCCCAGGTTGGAGTGAGCACCGGAGCACAGAGCTGGCTCGACTATAGCAGCCGCTTCTACGTTGGCAAGCAAATACCCTTTGATCTGCCGGTTGCAGTCAGTACTGTCCTACCTGCAGGCAAAACGCACTTAGGCGTCAATCAACTGGCCGAGAACTCTTTCGGACAGGGTGTAGATTTCGTGACGCCTTTCCAGATGTCGCTGTTTGACGATGCTATCGCCAACAATGGTACGTTAATGAAGCCCTGGCTCGTCTGGAAGGTTGTTCAGCCTGATCACCCGACTGATCCCGCTCACCCGACCGATCTGAAAGATATATTCTGTGGACCTGTCACACAAAATGCCAATGAACTCGACGGACAGATCACTCCTTGTGGGACAGAAGTGCAGACGGTCAGTCCACAAGAATTGGGTACTCCAATCAGTCAGCAGACTGCAAGCCAGGTGCGTGATGCCATGTATGGCGTAGTCCGCTGCGGGTCCGGCTCGATTGTACCCGAACTATACAACTCTCCCTGGGCAATTATTGCCAAGACAGGAACAGGTGAGGTTGGAGGTGGCAACCACGCCATGGCCTGGTTGCTGACGCAGGCACCATATCGCGATCCAAAACTGACGATCGTCGGAATGAAGGAGAATGGTGGAGAAGGTGGCTATGTTGATGGCCCCATGATCGCTCACATGTACAATGACATCTACTCAAATGTACTGAAGCTGCCCTTGCCGCAAGCACCTGATCCCCAGTACCCCTATTGTTTTGACAACGGACTGCTGCAAGCTTGAATTCAAGGAGGGCGTGATGCACTGCATCGCGCCCTCTACCCCTACCCGTTTTGTTAGTCGCATGACATAATATCTGGTAGAGGTAGGTCATGAAGCAACTCAAAAAGAAAACAGGTAGTATTTATAGCGATTTCGAAGAACTATGGCTAGGCCCGTGGCAACGGATACGCCAATTTTTTCTTGCCCCCATAGCTGCTCTCCTCTCATATCTCGGCATTACCCCCGATATGCTTTCTTTCACCTCTGTTCTCCTGGGAATTGGCTTCTGCCTGCTTGCTCCTTTTCAATTCACGATTGCCTTCTGGTTGCTGGTGACCTCTATTATTTGTGATGGGCTGGATGGTGTGGAACTCCACGAGGAGCATTCACGGATATGTTCTGTGATCAGGCAGTGGTTGCCTTCAGCGTAGCCGGCATGGCTTGGAGAGGGGCAATTCATCCCGCCCTTGCGATCCTGTTTGTGTATGTCTATACCGGGTTAGTCACTTTTCTCGTTCTACATCGCGTGCTTCAGGTCTCTTCTAACTGGATTATCCGCCCCAGTCGCATGGTGCTCTATATAGCAATTGGGTTGGATTTCTTCTTTCGCATCGATCTGCTGAATTATCTGCTACTATCCTACCTGCTGGCCTTACCTATTCTGTTCTTGAGTTTTTGGAGATTAAGGAAAGCTCTGTGACATTCCCAGGGCTACGCTACCCCAACGGGTAGCGTAGCCCTGGGAATGTCATTTTATTGCTGCTGCATTGCCTTCCAACATTCATCACAGTAGCCAGCAACTACCAGGTCGAGGGTTAAACTATGAAAATGGTACTGCTCTTCTAATCGTTCGTGGAGGTTCCCCAACAAGGTATCATCAAGATGGATAATAGCTCGACAATTACGACAAACCAGGTGATGATGTGCATGTCCCTCCACTGCCTCGTAGTGTGGTTGTTCTCCAGCCAGGTGATTTTCACGGACAAGGCCCAGCTCTTTCAATAGCTCCAGTGTCCGATAAACAGTAGAGAGGCTGACATAGGGATTACGTTTCTGCACGCGCTCCGTAATCTGGTCAATACTCAGATGTCCATCGGCCTCCTGAATAACGCTCAGAATCATATAACGCTGAGGCGTCAGACGGTACCCTCGCTTACGGAGCGTTTCATTGCTTGATTTAACATAATGATGCATAGCTGCAACCCCCTGTCTATATAATTTTCCCTGGCTATATCCTAGCACTGCATGTAAAGTGAGTCAACTGAACTGCGCCTACGCACTCCCTTCCCCTGACACTCTTTTGTGACCGTCCTCTGCAGCGGTGGCAAGGCTGAGATGAGTCTTGTGAAGAGCCTGCACAACAAAAGGTTTACCAGGCGTTGATTCTTCATAGGGTATCCTTTAGAGATACCCATCTGGTAAGATAGTTATACAGGGCGGAACGCTCTGGGGGGATAAAATTTATGGTACACTGGGAACATTGTTACCTGTTAGGCACGATGGTATTCACCATTGCTGGTGATGTCGTGCGGGACTTTGACGAAGAATATGATGCCTGGAGATGGTTAGAGCAAGACGGATGGGGTCTTGTCGCTATTGAGCCACCTGACCCTGTACGCCCCGGTATCTGTAAGTACTACTTCAAACGCCAACGTGTGCAGTCCATGACGCGGCCAGTAACGGCCCAGGCAGGACAGGCTCAACAGCCTCAGCCCGTTACTTCCACAATGCCAGTTTATGAACAGCGAAAGAGACGATAAATACACAACAGGACCAGGACTCTGGCGTTCGGCACTCGATCCAGAGCGAGTGATGAGTGTCAACATGACTCACTGGCAGCACGATGAGCAACAACAGCGTGAAGATGTGCTCACTGTTGAAGAGCCATTGGAGGTGCGTATTGATTCCCGGAGCCTGGCTGTGATTATGCGTACACCAGGACATGACCACGAACTGGCTATGGGCTTTCTCCTGACAGAGGGCGTCATCTCCCATCCTGATGAAGTCTTGAAGATCGAAGATGCAACTGACTCTGAGGGCTTCCCGCTGGTAAATGTAGTCAACGTTGTGTTACGTCGGAGTGCTCAACAAAGTGCATTGACACCACAACCAGTGGCATTCGAGCGCCACTTTGCTGTCTCAGCCAGTTGTGGACTGTGCGGCAAAAACAGTATCGCTGATCTGCTGATCTCCACACCTCCCCTGGAAGCAGATGAAGTACGCATTTCTGCTTCAATTCTCTACGATCTGCCGACACAGTTGCGTGCAGCGCAGGCAGTATTTACGCACACAGGAGGTTTGCATGCCTCTGGCCTCTTCACTACAGAGGGCAAACTTCTGCTTCTACGAGAAGATATCGGTCGCCACAACGCCGTTGATAAAATTATCGGGTATGGCCTGTTACAGGGAACTTTTCCCTACTCCAGCCATATCTTGATGGTCAGTGGACGCACCTCTTTTGAGATTATTCAGAAGGGTCTGCTGGCTCGTATTCCCTGTGTTGCCGCCATCTCTGCACCCTCCAGCCTTGCCGTCGAACTGGCAGATCGAGCCGGGATCACATTGATTGGGTTTTTGCGAGGACGGGAGATGAATGTGTATACGCATCCGGAGAGGATTATCTAAATGCTCTTGCAGGTACCTCCTCACTCCTGTATAATTCCCCCATGCAAAACGACACAATTGCAGCAATCGCCACACCGCCAGGAGCGGGTGGTATCGGCATCATACGTATAAGTGGAAGCGAAGCCTTTACCCTGGTCTCGCCCCTGTTCCAACGCCCAGGAGGACAAACCGAACTTCCTCCCTCGCACCTGCTCACCTATGGACATATCATTGATCCTGCCACTCAGGAGATGCTGGATGAAGTCTTTGTGGCATTCATGCGTGCGCCACGAACCTATACCTGTGAAGATGTGGTAGAGATTCAGGGCCATGGGGGGCCGCTTGTGCTCCAGCGGATGCTGCGTTTACTTCTGAGCCAGGGAGCGCGTATGGCGAATCCTGGCGAGTTCACTTTGCGAGCATTCCTCAATGGACGGCTCGATCTCGCCCAGGCCGAATCGGTCATGGACCTGATCAGCTCACAAACAGAGGCAGGTCTGCGCCTGGCCATGCAACAGCTTCGTGGGCGTCTCTCCCAACAGGTACAGGAGGCACGTCACGCTGTACTTGGGGTGCTGGCACGTATCGAGGCCAGCATCGACTTCCCCGAAGAAGAGGTGCCCATACCCCAACCCGAACAGCTCCGTCCTTTGATCTTGAGCGCCCAACAGCAGGTCGATAGTCTACTCGCTGGTGCAGAACAGGGTCGCCTCTACCGGCAAGGGTTGCGTACCGTGATCATTGGTCGACCAAACGTCGGCAAGTCTAGCCTGCTCAACGCCCTGTTGCGTACAGAACGAGCCATCGTCACCCCTATCGCAGGCACAACTCGCGATACTGTAGAAGAGGCAGCAAATCTGCGCGGCATTCCTTTCCACCTCATCGACACGGCAGGTATTACACCTACAGATGACCCGATTGAGCAGATAGGCGTGCAGCGAAGTCGTGCCGCCGCTGAAAGTGCCGAAGTCGTCTTGTTTGTCTTTGATGGCTCAGAGCCTTTGACAGAGCACGATCGGCGTGTCTCGGATGAATTGCAAACGATGGGCTTTGGAGGGGATGGTGGTGGAGGTAGATCGCTCGTCCTCGTCATAAACAAAGCAGATCGTCCCCAACGATTAGAGGTTGCTGAAGTAAGCAAAATGTGGCCTGGTGCCCCACTCGTCGTCACATCGACACTCACAGGGGCCGGACTGCCCAGATTGGAAGAGACCGTTGCTGACATCGTGCTGGCTGGCAAAGCAGTTCATCGTGAAAGCGTTCTAGTCACCAGTGCTCGCCACCAGGAGGCTCTTCGCCAGGCAGCTTCACACTTACAAGCGGCACTTGCGACACTTGAAGAAGGACTGCCTCTTGATTTTGTCTCCATTGATCTACAGGCTGCTTACCACGCACTCGGCCAGATCACCGGAGAGACAGCAAGCGAAGACCTGCTTGAGCGCATCTTCAGCGAGTTTTGTATAGGCAAATAACCTCTACTCCTCATGGTACAATAGTTTTGGAAACGACAAATGACATGGATTTTTTCGCATCTCAGTGGTAGTATAGACATGCCAACAATGGTCAATGATGAGAAGAGGTAGAAAAGCACGTGAACCTGCTGAATAAGCTGAAGAGAACGTCTTTGATTATTCTTGCCGTCATCCTTGTCCTGCTGGGAAGTACGTTATTGGTAGGGTTTATATATCAAACGGCTGTTACAGCACAGAAATTACGCTTTGCGGCATCAACACCTGATTCGAACACACCTATCTCCGCGACATCAGCGCTCACACCCACGTCGATTGGGGAAGGCACATCAGCAACATCCACCCTGCCCCCAGTGCAGGACCCGCGCTCAATAATGGGTATAAGTAGTGACCCCTATACTTTCTATCCAGGGATTCGCTGGGTACGCCTCAGCTACCCCACCTGTGGTTCCTTTCACTTGTATTATGAGGGATTAAGGCACATGGTACGAGTACTACATAGCCAGGGTGTCCGTATACTGTTTGTTATCTGCCAACAGTCAGGGAATGCACTCCTTGACCCCGCTCCCTTTAACGATGTTGCTTCCAGTGGCGTTGATGCGGTTCAATGCGGCAATGAGCAGATGAAGTACGATCCTCCTGCAACTCATTATGTCAAACCGGAAGATTTTGCAAAGTTCTATGATCTCTGTGAACGGATCATCCATGCTGCCCGTCCTGAAATTCCTGTTTTGCTCGGTACACTTGATCCCCATGTTGGTGGAATTGACTATCAACCTCTGCTCAACCAGGTTTCCTACCTCGATGCTATGCAGAACGCCATGAACACCTCTGTCCATCCAGGAGGTAACTGGAGCTGGCGCTCACAAATTGTAGGATTGATTGATAGCTGGCACAATGGCTACCCTAACGATGGTGTCAACAGCCTCTACCACCTCTTCGTCTTCTGGGCACAACAGTTCCATGTGAATCTTAACAGTGGCCAGCTTGGCAAACATCTCTGGGTCTCTGAGGGCACAGGCTGCTTTAAAGACTGCGGTCTTGATCAGAATAATGCCTATCAAGTAGCTGTCTCACATATTCTGACACTGATTACAGATGTACAAACCGCACTACACTATGGGGTACCTTTCTTTTACTTCAGTGGCAGGGACTTCCTCTTGTCCGATGGAGTATGGCCTATTGGTATCCTTGATATGAATGGCCATCCCAAGGCACTTCGTCAAGATCTAGCACTGGGAGCACGCTCACTCACGATGTCCTGTTCCACCGGAGAGGTAAAAGTGATCGATCAGGAACAGCTATTGGCGAAACTGTACTCTGGTTGTTCACTGCCAGCTAACTACCTCAGTGTTTTAACAAGTTAACCCGATGTGCAAGTTTTTGCCAGCAGGGTCCAGGGGCAGCCGCCCCTGGCGGGGCGCGGGGGTGCTTACACGGGTAGGTTTTTTAGGGAAGGCCAGATGGGAAGGGGCACGAGGGAGAAGGGCACGGCGGGCGACCATAAAGGCCCTCCCAGCCGCTCTCCACCACCCTCGCCCCTACGGGCTGACGAGCACGTTTCCAAAACACCTACCCGTGAGAGGCGCGAGGGGGTCCCCGCTCTCACTTCTCTCCTTGCCGCCTCAGGCGGCACTTAAAGGAGAAACTTGCATATGGCGTAAGTTAATCTCGAGAGAGAACCTATTGGGAGGATTCACGTTATATTTTTGAGATTAGGCAAGGTTCAATTTTGAAGAAAAGTACTTGAGAGTTTGAACAGTCACACAGTGTCACGCCTCCGCGAAGCGAAGGGTCTGTCTGGATAGGCAGAGAGATGCTTCGCGAGGCGAGGCATGACAGGGCTGGACCTTTCTGTTGGTTTGGAACTGTCAAGTTCATTTGAACCATGCCTTATCAGCGAATTAGAAGGGATGCAAAAGACGTGGCTCTACTGAAAGATCTAAAAGCTTATTTCTTTATTCTACTTACTACGCTAGTTATCAGTGGCATTTTGCTGACTGCATGCCAGCTTGGGGCAGGACAGCAATCAAAGACAGCAACTGCCACGCCCAAACCAACACCAACACCAACCATTCCACCAACCCCGACGCCGACACCAACTCCCACACCAGTACCAACGTTGCCTCCAGTACAGGACCCAGGAACAATATTGGGTGTAAATGGTGCCCCGAATATTCCCTTTCCAAATATTCCCTGGATACGCATTAGCTATCCAAACTGTGTGGCGGGCCCATTCAAAGGAGATGTGCTGAAGACTACCATCCAAAACTACCATAGCCAGGGGATTCGTGTCCTGCTGATCGTCTGCCAGGGAACGAGTGGACCCAAACTCTTTAACACGGCTCCCCTCAACGATGCGGCTCAAGGTGGTGCCGATGCAGTTCAGTGTGGCAATGAGCAGATGAAGTACGATCCGCCCGCAACCATTTACATCCCACCTGATCGCTTTGCGAAGTTCTACGACCTCTGCGAACATGCTATGCACGCGGTCAATCCTGATATTCCCGTACTTATGGGCTCACTGGATCCCCATGTCGGCGGTATCGACTACCAACCTCTGGTGGACCAGGCAGCTTACCTCAATGAAATGGAGTACGCGATGAATACTCAGGTACATCCAGGAGGTAGCTGGAGATGGCGCTCACATGCCATTGGATTGATCGATAGCTGGCACAATGGCTACCCCAGTGACAGCGTCAACAGTCTCTACTGGTTATTTGTCTTTTGGGCACAGCAGTTCGGGGTTGATTTAAATAGTGGGGCGCTGGGAAAGCATCTCTGGGTGATAGAAGGCACCGGCTGCTTCAAAGGCTGTGGCATTAATCCCTATAGTTCCTACGAGGTGGCCGTTTCGCATATCCTCACACTGATCACCGATGTCCAAACTACACTCCATTATAGAGTACCCTTCTTCTACTTCAGTGGACAGGACTTCGTTCTAGCGGACGGAAAATGGCCTATGGGTATCCTTGATCTCAATGGGCATCCCAAGCCAATCCGCCAGGACCTTTCAATGGGGGCAATTACACTGACAATGTCCTGCTCCACAGGAAAAGTCTCTGTCGCTGACCAGGAGCAGTTGCTGGCAAAACTCTATGCCAGGTGTTCGCTACCCGGTAACTATCGTGCCATCCTGGTAAGCTAAAGCTGAGGGTTCCACGACAATAGAGAAGCCCATGCCGTGGGCCTCTCTATTGTCATGGAATCTTTAAAAACTCCTTCACACCTGAAGTAACAGGAAGCGTTCACGCTCCCGTATCACCTGTGTCAGCTGTTGTATCAGTTGACGCAGGAGCGTACTTCCCTGGCTATTCCAGGCTTCGGGAGTCAGCTGGGTAACATACTGATAGATTTGTTCACTGGTTCGCACCAGGGCAAGGTCGAAACTGAGTAACTGGGCAAGCAGAGCCTGTTCCTGGCGAAAGCGCCACCAGATGCGATCCTGCGTCGGCACTGACATACCCCGAATATGGGTCTCACTATTCGAGATCGCTTGCTGGATTGACTCAATTTCACGTACCCGCGCCAGTGCCTCCTGGGGTGGATCAGGATTGGCCCGTGTCAATGGAGGGATAAATCGGCTCTGGTACTCGCTTCGCAGTGTCGCCAGCATATCTACTGCCTGCGCCAGGTGATAGCTGGCACGTTCACGCACCAGCAGATCATCGGCCCGCGCCTGGTTCACTGAGTTGTAGAAGTTATAACCGTAGCCTGTCAGCAACAGTTGTAACTGTTGTACCACCAGCTCATTAGACGGCCCTGAACTCATCGTTTTCCACCTTCTAACGTACGGATTGCTGAGGTACGGAGGGAGTAGCGGGTGTGGCAGCATTCAGAGTGTATCGATCTGCACTTGTAGTCGGCTGAACCCCACCGATTTGGAATGGCTGGCCAATAGCCATATTGGGTGCAGAGACAACACCACGTTCAGCCATAAGCATGGCTGTGTAGTAGCGCACAGCATCTATTTCACTCAAGCCAAACGCTTTCAGCGAAATCAAAGCCTTCATCCGCTCATCGCGTGGATGTACCAGCACCTTGACCATGTCGAGCGAGATGCCATAAACTGTCAGGAACTGCTGCAGATGCTGAAATACAATCTGCGAAAGGTCATGTATCTTCTCGTTGACAGACTCAAGCGGCGTTATCTGCACCAGCTGGTTGACCGCCTGCTCAATTGCTGGACTGGCATATGCATTCACCTCTTGTATGGAGAGCATGTGTCCACGGTATGGCATATGCTGCACAAGCCGCACCGCATTCTCACGGGTCTCCACATGGATATAATAGTCCACACTATAGGTCATCTCCGCCATCTCCCGTGAAAGCGCCATGCCGCTTGTTTTGAGCACAAGCTTGGACCGGTTGATGTAGAGTGCCTCATACTGCCAGGGGCTCTGTCCGCCATAGAAGGCCTGCTGAATATTACCAAAGAGAGGCCGATCGGGCGTCTGGATGGGATACTGCCCAGTCTCGTAGACATTCAGTATCGCACCACGCGACTTAAGCACACAAAAGTGGTTACTCTCCACAGTGAGCAGGGAACCATTCAGGATGTTGTTATCAGGATAGTGCCAGAGCAACACCTCCGGTCCCATTACCTCTTGGCCATCAGACGTCAAAGTGGAGACGACATTGCGCATTCCAGTCATAATAAGCTCCTTCTTCATTGGTTACAAAAAAACACTACCACGTGCAGTATAGCATAAATTCATCTGTAGGGCACCCCTTGTGGGTACTTCGGGTCTCCCTCTCATTTCTAGGATATCCCCCAAATCCAAAAATGAATTTTTGTAAAAATGCGAAAACTCGCCAAAAACCCCTTGACATCCTCTAACACCTGTGCCATAATACCGTGGTCGCCGATAAAGACGAGATGGGTAAAAACTTCTAGCAAGTCAACCTCTGTTCCGGTAACCTCAGGGTGCAACGCCGGGAGCAGTACAAAACCCAAACAACCAATTCCTTAGAAACAGAATAGGAAGGTGGTTGGAGGGTTTTATTCTTGTCTTTAAGACGATGGAGAAGTAAGTACGCCTTACTTCCAGGGACCTTAACAATTGAAGAGTGGAAAGCAGCAAGACCTGATAAAGAGGTTTGCAGATTCACGTTACTGTCAACAACAGAGAGTGAATGCGAACAGCCAGGTGCTGCCGGTGCCCACCTCACACGGGGTGGCACCGACAGTAGCTTGGACTGGATCGCTCACCAACACATGCACCTTTCCTCCTCCCATGCTGGGGGAGTGAAATAGAACCATGGATGGCGAGTTTGATCCTGGCTCAGGATAAACGCTGGCGGCGTGCCTAACACATGCAAGTCGAACGTCCTCCATCTTTCGGGATGGAGGGAGTGGCGGACGGGTGAGTAACGCGTGGATACCTGCCCTCAAGTGAGAGGAATACCGGCGAGAAATCGCCGACAAGACCGCATAGGCTTGCCCAAAGGCAAGCAAAGCCCTCTTTCGGGAGGGCGCTTGAGGAGGGGTTCGCGTCCGATTAGCTGGTTGGTGGGGTAAAGGCCCACCAAGGCGACGATCGGTCGCTGGTCTGAGAGGATGATCAGCCACACTGGGATTGAGAACGGCCCAGACTCCTACGGGAGGCAGCAGTGAGGAATTTTCGGCAATGGGCGCAAGCCTGACCGAGCAACGCCGCGTGCAGGAGGACGCTCCTCGGAGTGTAAACTGCTTTTCGGTGGGACGAGGTTCGGACGGTACCACCGGAAGAAGCCCCGGCTAACTACGTGCCAGCAGCCGCGGTAATACGTAGGGGGCGAGCGTTGTCCGGAGTTACTGGGCGTAAAGGGCACGCAGGCGGTCTGGTCAGTTCCCGGTGACAGTCCTCGGCTTAACTGAGGAAGATTCGGGAAGACTGCCCGACTTGAGAACGAGAGAGGGACAGGGAATTCCGGGTGGAGCGGTGAAATGCGTAGAGATCCGGAGGAACACCAAAGGCGAAGGCAATGTCCTGGCTCGTCTCTGACGCTCAGGTGCGAAAGCCAGGGGAGCGAACGGGATTAGATACCCCGGTAGTCCTGGCTGTAAACGATGACCACCAGGTGTGCGGCGGATCGACCCGCTGCGTGCCGAAGTTAACACATGAAGTGGTCCGCCTGGGGAGTACGGTCGCAAGATTAAAACTCAAAGGAATTGACGGGGACCCGCACAAGCAGCGGAGCGTGTGGTTTAATTCGAAGCAACGCGCAGAACCTTACCAGGGTTTGACATGCTCCTGAGCACGCTAGAGATAGCGCTTCCTTCGGGACAGGAGCACAGGTGCTGCATGGCTGTCGTCAGCTCGTGCCGTGAGGTGTTGGGTTAAGTCCCGCAACGAGCGCAACCCTCATCGTCGGTTGGATGTGTCCGACGAGACTGCCACGCTAAACGTGGAGGAAGGTGGGGATGACGTCAAGTCAGCACGGCCCTTACGTCCTGGGCTACACACACGCTACAATGGCCGAGACAACGGGTTGCCAACCCGCGAGGGGCAGCCAATCCCCGCAAACTCGGTCTCAGTTCAGATTGCAGGCTGCAACCCGCCTGCATGAAGTCGGAGTTGCTAGTAACCGTGGGTCAGCACACCACGGTGAATACGTTCCCGGGTCTTGTACACACCGCCCGTCACACCACGAAAGTCGGGGATCACCTCCTTTCTAGGGAAGGCTCATCGTGGAAACACGATGCACTCCCAGGTCGATCAGGACCTGTTTTCATTAAAACAGTAAGGGCTATCCCTTGTGGTTGCCCGCTGTTTTCCACTCTCCAGTTGCCGGGGAGCCGACAACTGGTACATTTTGCACATTCACAACTGAATCTTATTCTTACTTCAATTTTGCTGAGAACAGAAAAGAAGCAGAGGAACACATAGAACGAACAAGTTAGACAGAGTACGAGGTGGATGCCTCGGCGCTGAAGGCCGATGAAGGACGCGGAGACCGGCGAAACGTTCAGGGGGAGCTGCATGCGAGCGAGGAGCCCTGAGTATCCGAATGGGGCAACCCCTCCAGA
>WNGL01015773.1_pt1 | contig 16185 bp, 9 predicted proteins | sample 5400591 | NCBI WGS metagenome assembly WNGL01 (sample SAMN13153377, study PRJNA577476) | soil metagenome | isolation source: 80 cm soil or saprolite under Garry oak tree replicate 1 | place: USA:California | collected 2016-06-15
GTCCATATACAACCAACGATGGCGTTGGCGTTCAGCATGTGCTGACAGGTGTACCTACGCAAAAGATTGGTACGAATCGCTATCGCTTCCAGGGCTGGTCTGATGGCAGTGCATTAACGGACTCGTTCACCAATGCCTCGGCAAACGGTTCCTACACCGCTAATTACGATCAGGTATCGAGTACCCTGCCGTCACCATGGCAGAGCGTGGATATTGGCAGCCCCCTTACCGCAGGCACAGCTGATTATGCAGCCAACGACCATACCTTCTACGTCGATGGTGCTGGTGCCGATATCTATGGCTCGAATGACCAGTTCCACTATGTCTACCAGACATTGAACGGCGACGGAACCATCATCGCTCGCCTGCGCTATCAGACAAATTCGAGTGCCTGGGCGAAGGCAGGCATCATGATTAAGGATTCCACGACGTCAGGATCAAACTTCGTGGATGCCCTCGTCACACCAAATGTCAGCCCTAACACGCCAAATATCAACGGCACAGGATGCACTCCCGATGGCTGCAATAGTCCACTCCCACCAATCACACCAGCCGTCGGCCATGGCGTGCATATGCAATACAATTTCACTGGCGACAAATCAGTAACGTCGACCACCGCACTGCACTTGCTGGCTACAACTCCCCTAACGAATGGCTCAAGTTACAACGAGTTGGCAATACCTTCACCTCCTGGTATTCCATAGACGGCAAGACTTGGACTCAGATTGGCACAACGAACCTTACCATTAGCACCAATGCAACAATCGGGTTGTTTGTGTGTTCGCATACCCCCACCCAAGACAGCACAGTAGCTTTTGACAATGTTCAAGTTACTGCTCCATCGAACAATCCCCTCCCATCTCCTTGGGTTGATACCGATGTGGGTTCTCCAGCCATCAGTGGTTCTGCCAGCTATACAAACGGCGTGTTCACTGTGAACGGCGCAGGTACCGACATCTGGGGCACCTATGACCAGTTCAATTATGCCTACCAGCCTGTGAACGGCAATGGCACCTTGATTGCACGTGTCTCGTCACAAACAAACACCAGCTCCAATGCCAAGGCCGGGATCATGTTCAAGCAGTCCACTACCGCAGGTGACTCTTACATACTGATGGCAGTCGCTCCCGGAGGAGGGATTAAGGTCCAGTACAACTTCAACGGCTCCATCGGCGGTGGAACGTATACGTTCCCCAATGTCTGGATGAAGTTGACAAGAGTTGGGAACACCTTCACCGCCTATATGTCCAGCGATGGCACCAACTGGACAAAGATCCTATCAAAGACCCTGACCATGAATACCACCATTACCGGGGGACTCTTTGTCTGCTCGCATAATGCCTCGGCTCTTGGAACAGCAACCTTTGATAACGTTAGCTTCACACCGGGACCGTAGATACCCATGCTCTGGGAGGTCATACCCACCTCCCAGAGCATACCATCGCAGGTTATAACACGTTCCGTTTTCCATCCCTAATCTTTTATCATCCTTCACTAAGAATATCCTTTTATAGTTGTTAATCAATTAATATAGTTAACCATGCAGGCTACAAGTTACTTTTGGTTTCATAACACGTTCCAAACCATGGGGGGAAGAAAAAATGCAAAAGTACTTATGCATCTAGCTTATCCACATCGCTTGACTTCTGTATTTCTTTACAAGCATGGTTTAACAGTTAAAAGTTTGAGGTAATATTCTCGGAACCTCAACCTTCTCTCAACCTATTCTTAATGTTCAATTTACAAGATAGTAGTAAGCTACTTTAGGCTAGATTAACTACTAAATTGACACATTCATGTGTTTCTATCAAAATCAGGATCACTAGGGAGTTCTTGCATGCGGCGTTTCTTCATCCAAAAAAACAACCTTCTGGCTTTACTAAGCATTGTCCTGCTCAGTATCGCTTCTTTGGTCTATCTATTTACGGCAGGCTACAACTTTATACATAAGTCAGCTAGCTCCACGTCTCTGACGCCGACCTCTTCCCTGCCTCGGCTAGCATTGACCGCAACATCAAGGCCATCCCCTACAGGAGCTGCATGCCACTTGAAAGGACGTGATTTTCAAATGGGAGTGGTCTTTCCCCAATGGAATCCCACAGGCTACGGCCAAAGTGATACAAAGTGGTTGATGGGAATACAGAAAATTCGCCCTCAATCGGGTGCATGTTGGATAGAAATGCCCATTCTTTTTTATCAGAAATCGCTCACTTCAACCACAGTTACCACCGGGCCAAGCACTCCCACCATCGCATCCTTGACCTACGGGATACAAGTTGCCCATGCTCTTGGCTATCACGTCTTTGTGACAAATCTTCTCACCGTAAGTGGTCCCGTAGCATGGTCAGGGAAAATTTCCTTTCAGACCTTTCAGCAAGAGCAACAATGGTTCGATAGCTACTGGCAGACCATTCAACCTTATGTAACGGCTGCCGCACAGGCAGGGGCCGAACAACTTGCTATTGGCACTGAGTACGAGTGGCTACAGCAATTCGCCCCAGATATATTATGGAATGAGCTGATTGCCCATCTACGCAGTGTCTTTCCAGGTACACTTACCTACGATATGAACTGGACCTCCCTCCAAGATTCGCCCAGAACCTGGATGCGTAATTCCAACTTAAAAATGATTGGTGTCTCAGCATATTTGCCAGTTATCGACACTCCATCGCGGATTGCACCAGAGCAGATGCCTCCTCTTTGGAAAAACAGGGTCCAACGTGCCCTTGACCTTTTTGCAATAGAACTGGGCAAACCAATCTTCATTTCAGAAATTGGATATCGCGATAGTGCAGATGCTCTCTACCATTCCTGGGAGACTTCAAGCTCTGCACCAACCGATCCAGAAGAGCAGGCTGCTGCATGCGATGCCGCACTGGTCAACGTTATTCCTGACCCACATATCTTTGGCATCTTCTTTTGGGGATGGGACGATGTTGGGCAATTTCGTTTGAGCGGTCAGCCTGCTGTTACTGTATTACATACTCGCTTTACTGCTTTACAAACATAACGATAGAAAGAAGTACGTATATCCATGAGATTCAGACGGTTCAGAATAATAAGCTTACAACAATATACTAGTGAAACAAAACAAGTTCATCCGTCCTCTATTCCGCTAGCCACTATACATTCTACTGATGAGTTTGAACAAGCTGAACAATACTCACTTCCCGGCGCTCGACAAACAAATGGAATAGCTCAACTCCAAGAACCACTAACGTCCTGGCCGAATGTAGACAATTGTGACGGCTCTGAGGATTTTACCTCCCTCAACGCACAGGCTGCTGATGGAGGAGCACAACTTCCTCTACACGACCTTGATCAGACTGATAAATTAACCGTTTTCAATAGACACACCGCTAACAGAGAAACACGACCTCCCATACACAACCTTGAGGACTCTGAGGATTTCACCTCCCTTGACGCGCAGTCCTCTGCTGAGAGTGAAACACGACCTCCCATACATAACCTTGAGGACTCTGAGGATTTCAGCACTCTCGACCAACACACCTCTGACGGCGAAGCTCCTCTTCCTCTACACAACCTTGAAAACTCTGAGGATTTTAGCACTCTCGACCAACACACCTCTGCTGACAATGAAACTCCTCTTCCTCTACACAACCTTGAGGACTCTGAGGATTTCGCCTCCCTCGACACGGAAACCTCCGACGGCGAAGCTCCTCTTCCTGTAGACAATCTTGAGAACTCTGAGGATTTCGCCTCCCTTGACGCGCAGTCTTCTGCTGACAGTGAAACTCCTCTTCCTCTACATAACCTTGAAGACTCTGAGGATTTTAGCACTCTCGACCAACACACCTCTGCTGAAGGAGCGCAACTTCAATTGCCCCTTACTCCATGGCCAACCATTGATGCAACTCAATTTAACACAGCAGTAACACCAAAAATAACTCCTCGAAAACAACCTGTTGACCCACGTATTGCGGAACAAGTGAAACGATACGAAGGCTGGCTTGCCATGCAGGCAAAGCACGAGGCACTTCATGCCAATACGCAGGAGATCAATGACTATATTCAAAGTGCCGCTGAGGTTACGCAAGTCGGGAAGAAACAAGTAGCAATATTTGCCCCTTTTCGCCCTAAGCTCTCGGCTTTACAAACCTTCACAACCCAGCAAGTAGTCTGGCTATGCATACTCGCCCTCCTAGGAATAATTGGGCTCATCTTGTTTCGCCTGGAGATGCTCACCGCTGTGATTGCAATTATCACCATTATGTATTTCAGCAATCTTGTCTTGAACATCGCTATGGCCATCAGGTCATTCCGACATTCACCTGAAGAACAGATCGACGATGCTCTTGTAAATACATTGAAAGATGCCGATTGGCCGGAGTACACCATTCTCTGCCCTCTCTACCGTGAAGCGAGTGTTGTACCACAGTTTGTCGATGCCATGCAAAAGTTGGACTACCCACCTGAGAAACTACAAATTCTCTTCCTCACAGAGGTCGATGATATTGAGACACGTAACGCTATACGTGCCTTGTCTCTACCATCACATTTCAAGATCGTCATCGTACCTGATGGCAAGCCTCGTACCAAACCACGGGCTTGTAATTATGGATTGATACGAGCAACAGGCTCTTACGTCGTTATTTACGATGCTGAAGATATTCCCGATCCATTGCAATTAAAGAAATCGGTACTCGCATTTGCCAACCATGGCACAGAGGTCGCCTGCGTTCAGGCCAAGCTCAACTTCTATAACGTCTATCAGAACATTCTCACACGTTGGTTCACCGCCGAGTACTCCGTATGGTTCGATCTGATTTTGCCTGGACTTCAGCAGACAGGTTTCTCCTTACCCCTAGGGGGCACATCCAATCATTTTCGCACCGCAGCACTGCGTGCCCTGGGAGGTTGGGATGCCTATAATGTAACCGAGGATTGTGATCTAGGGTTACGTTTGGCGCGTTATCACTTCAAAACAGTTGTTCTCAACTCTACCACATATGAAGAAGCTAACTCCCAACTCAAGAACTGGATACGCCAACGCTCACGCTGGATCAAAGGCTATATGCAGACCTACCTCGTCCATATGCGTCAACCCCTCGAATACTTTCAAAAAGGACGTCTCTTTGATCTCTTCTCATTTCAAGTTGTAGTGGGCAGCGGTGTAGGCGTATTATTCATCAACCCCTTGATGTGGCTATTGTTAGCCATCTATATAGCCTTTGGTCCAGCAGTGGTTTCCACTTATCACACTCTGTTCCCCGGGCCTATCCTCTACATCAGTGCCTCCTGCTTGATTTTTGGGAACTTCTTCTATATATATCTCTATTTGCTCGGTTGTATGAAGCGTAGGCAGTATCGACTCGTACTCTGGACATTGCTCATTCCTTTCTACTGGGCACTTATCAGTGTCGCCGGCTTTATGGCTCTTTTCGAGCTGATTGTCAAGCCGCATTACTGGCAAAAGACAGTCCATGGACTGCACCTGAAAAAAAATGATGTAGTCCACAATGTGACTTGGCAAGAGGCAGAGCTTGCTGTAGAGAAAGAACAGACGCTGCAAGTACCTAGAGTATCAGCTGTCTTGAACAAAATCAGCGATATTCCATCAGTAACCATGTCCCTTAAAGCCATAGTAACCTTACCCGTACCTGCAGTCTCCCGTACTCAAAAACAGGCCCAACATACTGCACAACGTGCTAAAGTGCGTGATCTATGGCTTGTTGCCACCATTGTCACTGCCTGTGTGGCCAGCATCTCAGCCTGTTGGTACTACTTTCAGATGCACCAGCTACTCCTTTATGGTGACGCCTATTCTCACTTGAGGATTGCCCGCAGTGTTTTTGATAGTGCTACTCCAGGACTTGCTCAACTGGGAGGCGTCTGGTTGCCTTTGCCACATATATTGATGTTCCCTTTCATCTGGAGCAGTTATCTCTGGCACTCCGGCTTGGCTGGAAGCTTTACCTCAATGATATGTTATGTAGCCGCAGCTATATATCTGTACTTAAGTGCTCGTAGATTGACCAGAAGCAATAGTGCCAGCTTTATAGGAACACTACTCTTTATCCTCAATCCCAATATTCTCTACCTCCAATCAACAGCACTTTCGGAGGTCGTTTGCATCTGGACATCAGCCATGGCATGTTACTACTTCTTGGTTTGGACGCAGGAAGATACGTCAAGATATCTCGTTCTGGCTGCTGCCAGCACATTTCTTGCCACCCTTGCTCGCTATGACGGTTGGGCACTGTTTTTAGGTTGTATGGCTTTAATCGTCGTGGTCAATCTACTCAAGCGACAACGCCGCATCCAGATCATAGGCAATCTCACCATATTCGGTGTGCTTGGTGGGTTAGGTATATTCCTCTGGTTCGTCTGGAATAAAATCATCTTTGGTGACCCTCTCTATTTCCAGCACAGTGCCTTCTCGTCCCAGGCTTTTCAATTACAGCTTCTACATTCCGGCACACTTTACCCTTATCATAATTTCTGGCTCTCGTTTAAAACCTACGCGCTCAATTCAATGTACACCATCGGTTCAGTTCTTTTCGGAGCAGCAATACTTGGGTTTGTTGCCTTCTTCCTGCGCCGTCGCTTTTCACTGGACCTGTTAGTGGCCTTGATCTTTGTCATACCCTTCGCATTTTATGTCTTGTCACTCTATACAGGACAAGCTGCTATCTGGGTACCTGGAGCAGTACCACCTAACAGTCCAGTACAATTGTACAATGTACGCTATGGATCAGCCATGGTCGCACCTGCTGCCGTCTTCTTCGCCGTCCTTGTCAGTCGCCTGTCCTCCTTATACCGCTCACAGCTACGTGCGATAAGCCAGATAGTGTTTATTGTAGTTATTCTGGCCCAGATACTCTTCACTACATCAAGCGGGATTATCGACCTACAAGATGGATTGAATGGCGGATCATGCTCTCCAACTCATACTGTCAATGCTTACCTTGCACAACACTACTCTGGAGGCAAAATACTGGAGGATGTCACTGCCGGCAATGCAAGTGAATCTGAAACTGGACTTAATTTCAAAACAATTATCTATGATGGCTCAGCCGATTTATGGCGAAAAGCTTTAAGCAATCCAGCAGGCTCAGTAGCGTGGATAATCGCCAACAGAGATGATCCTAGCGACCGTGTATCGAAAAGTATCGATTTGAGTAATCCTGCTTTTCTAGCACACTATACCCTTGTGGTACAAGAGCCCTCTGGCCTGAGCCTCTATCACCGCAATGGAGATCCACTACGTTCAGTACGACCTATTCCATCTGGCATACTCACCGATCATCGCCTGTGTCTTCGCAACAATGGTTAAAGATAAGTAAAATCTACATTCCTTATGGAGGTTATGTTTGCAATGGGAGTAACACTTTCTTCTCCAACCCGTTCAGATCGATCCTGGGCGCAGTTACTTGTACAGCTATTGCGCTTCTGTCTGGTAGGCGGTTTAAACACATTTATAGATTTGATGATATTTAACATACTACTATGGACATTCCCCACCCAGTTTGTGCATCGACTTATCTTCTACAACTCGGTCGCTTACCTGCTCGGAGCGATTAACAGTTTCTGTTGGAACAAACTGTGGACGTTTAAACAACGTCGACAAACCTCGAAAGGAGAGGTAGCCCGTTTTGCTGCCGTGACCATTCTGGGTATTCTCTGTAACGACACACTTCTCTGGTTCGCAACAAGACTATTAGCGATGTTCTCGGTGAGTGGTTTTCTTTGGAGCAATGTTGCTAAAATTGCTGCTATTGCAGGTACCGTGGCCTTGTCCTTTATTGGTATGCGCTTCAGTGTCTTTACACAGAACAAGAAGGCCATGGTTACCATTCCGCCACCATCAAATCCGCATCTTTTCATCACACCTCGCAGCTTGTCCGTCATATTGCCTGCCTATAACGAAGAGGCCGTAATCTCCGATAAGCCATCGTTACTGAACTCTCTGCCACTGATTCACGCATACGTCTCATCACTCACCCCGTAAACCGGGGATACGGTGCAGCACTTGTTACAGGTTTTGAATCTGTCACCAAAGAGACTGCTTTCTTTATGGATTCGGATGGTCAGTTTGATATCAGCGAACTTGTACACTTCTTTCCACTCATCGAGGAATATGATGCCGTCTTGGGCTATCGCATAAATCGACAGGATAGCTGGATGCGCAAGCTCAATGCTTGGTGCTGGAAACAACTCGTGAGTTTCATGTTTGGTATTCATGTGCGAGATGTCGACTGCGCATTTAAACTCTACCGTTCAGAGTTCTTTCTCACCCATCGCTTAGAAACTCGGGGCGCGATGATTAACACCGAAATATTGTATAAATTCGCTCGTTCAGGCTATACCTACACCGAAGTAGGTGTCCATCATTTACCTCGCCGCGCAGGACAGGCCACCGGCGCCAAGCCTGCTGTCATTCTTCGTGCCCTGCGTGAACTGTTTGTTTACGCTGGCAAATGGTACCGCGAAGAAAACAATTACTCACAGGAATAAAAGTAACACATACTTGTAGGGATTAAAGTAAAGGATCAAATCTCACCATGACTCCGTTACAACAAAATTCGACAAAGCACCACCGGTCAAAAATGCGCCTCCTTAAGCTTATTCCTATGCTACTTTTGATACTAGCTTTGCTCATAGCAGCAACTGGTAAGCTACTACAATTGGCACTAGTAGATGCATCAGGTGCAACGGCAAGTGATTGGCCCACCTTCTTACACGATATACAACGTACTGCAGCAACCAGTCAAACAATTTCCTCGCCTTCTCAGCTGACCAAAAGCTGGGCATTCAAAACAGGAGGGGTAGTAGCTTCTTCGCCTACTGTCGTTAGCGGTGTCGTCTATGTTGGCTCCTGGGATGGTTACGAGTATGCCCTTTCAGCAACAACTGGCGCGTTGCAGTGGAAAACCTACCTGGGTACAACCACCCCAGCACCCAGTTGTAGTCCCTCCGGCGGAGCAGGGATCTCGTCGGCAGCCACAGTACAGAACGGAGTCGTCTACGTTGGTGGCGGCGACTCTTACTGGTACGCACTTGATGCAACCACGGGAGCCGTCCTGTGGAAGGTCTACACCGGCGACAACAGTGCAAATGGAGGACACTACAACTGGTCCAGCCCTCTCATCTATAATGGATATGCCTACATTGGTATAGCCAGCTATGCTGACTGCCCATTGGTGCAGGGACAGTTACTCCAAGTGAATTTGAGTACTCATCAGATTGTGCATACGTTCAACTTTGTGCCAACAAACCAGATAGGTGGCGGTGTCTGGACTACTCCCAGCATTAACACCACAACCAATACTATCTATGTCACCACAGGAACAGAAAGCATTTTCTCTCAGCCATATGCCCAGGCGATTGTCTCCCTGGATGCCTCAACACTAGCATTCAAGGACTCCTGGAAAATCCCTGAATCACAGGCTGTCCTCGACTCTGACTTTGGTAATACGCCCATCCTCTTCAATGACTCACAAGGCAATCAACTGGTGGCAGCTATTGACAAAAATGGCTATGCCTATGCTTTCAAACAGAGCAGTCTCTCAGCGGGTCCGATATGGCAGCGCCAAATAGCGATTGGTGGCGATTGTCCAACATGCGGACAGGGCAGCGTCTCATCCGGTGCCTTTGCTAACGGCAAGCTCTATCTGGCCGGCGGCAACACGTCCATCAGCGGTGCTGGTTACCAAGGTTCCGTGCGTGCCTTAAATCCTAGCAATGGTCAGGTTATTTGGCAACACAGCACCATTGCGCCCATCATTGGTGCGCTGGCATATACCAATGGCCTGATCATCGATGGTGCAGGGGATACGTTAGAGGTACTTGATGCATCAAATGGCCATCGTCTCTATAGCTACAAAACTAGTGGCATGCTCTATGCTGCACCCAGTGTAGCGGGTGGACTCATTTACACAGGAGGGGTGGACGGCTATGTCTATGCCTTCGGTCTCCCCACTAACCCACCTCCTCCACCTCCTCCTGATCCCAACTGTCCTACCAATTGGACTTGCCAGGATATTGGCAGTCCTACGCCCTCAGGGACTGAGTCTGTCTCAGGCACTGTCTGGACTGTCAATGCCAATGGCACCGGCGTAGGAGGTACATCAGATCAGTTCCGCTTGATGACGCAAAATGTGAGTGGCAATACCCAGATCAGTGCTAAAGTAGTGTCACAGCTAGGAATGAGTGGTGCAGGACAAGTAGGACTGATGGTTCGCCAGAGGAACGATCCAACATCGCCAAATTACTCCGTATTTTTTACGAAGGGTACAGGAGTGGTCGTACAGTATCGCGCCACGTTCGCGGGTTCCACAACCAAAGACATACAGATGCCCACAGCATCGCTCCCCCTCTATCTTGAAATACAGCGTATTGGTGATCAGTTTCAAGCTGCAACTTCAAGTGACGGTACCAACTACACACTGGTGCCGGGCAGTACAGTAACTTTAGCTATGCCATATACCGCTCTGGTAGGGCTTGCCGCAAGTTCAGGCAACAATGGAACCATCAGTACAGTGATGTACGACAACGTAACTATTGGCTCACCCAGCACACCACCCAATCCCTCTCCCTCAGCAAATCCTTGCCCTGGTGGCTGGTCCTGTCAGGACATCGGTAATCCCGCACTGGTAGGCAATCAGTCACTCAATACAGGAACGTGGACGTTACAAGGAGCAGGCACAGATATTAATGGACATTCAGACCAATTTCACTATGTTTGGCAGTCTCTCTCAGGTAATGGTACCGTTCAAGCTTACATTGCCTCACAGACAAATACAAGTGGCAATGCCAAAACCGGGGTCATGCTGCGCCAGAGTACCGATGCAGGTTCGCCCTATTATGCTGCGCTCGTAACGCCCAGTAATGGTATTACCATTCAATACCGCTCGAGCCCAGGACTCAACACCACAGTAGCCCTTAATCTCAGTGGCACAGCACCATCTTACCTCAAAATTGCACGCTCTGGCACTAACTTTAGCACCTACACTTCCACCGACGGTACTACCTGGAATTACGTCCTTGGTACAAGTGTATCTCTGAGCTTAAAGGGCACAATGCTGGCAGGCTTAGCCATCACATCCAATAACACGACAACTTCAGGTCAAGCTACCTTCAACAAGGTGAGCATTTCCACCACCGCGCCACCACCACCAACTGCCTGCCCGAAAGGTTGGAGTTGCCATGACATTGGATTTCCTAACCCAAAAGGTAGCCAATACGTTCATAATGGCACCTGGACGGTACTAGCAGGTGGATCAGATATCTGGGGCACCTTCGACCAGTTCCACTATGCATGGCAGTCATCGTCAAGCAATGGTAGTGTAAGCGCACGCGTTACATCACAAACCACTACTGACCCGTGGGCCAAGGCAGGAGTCATGCTGAGACAGACCTCAGATCCGTCATCGCCTTACTATGCCCTCTTTGTGACACCCGGCAACGGCATCGTGGTACAATATAGAGCCACCCAAGGCGACATCACCCACCAACCCGTCCCCATCAGTGGAACAACACCTACCTACTTGAAGGTGTCTCGTTCAGGCACCAGTTTCAGTGCCTACACCTCCACTAATGGAACCACCTGGACGCTGGTCGCTGGCTCCACTGTCACGCTGGGTATGAGTGGCACAATATTAAAGGGGTTAGCAGCTACATCACACAACTCATATGCTTTGAGCACCGTCGTTTTTGACACAATCACTACTACATAACGTGAAAGGCGTCAAAGGTGCGCGTCGTATAGTAGCGGCTGGGCTCGCGCAGCTACCCCAACCACTACTATACGACGCGCACCTGCGTCAAAAAGGTGATTGACGAATCAGCTGAGACATGATAATATCATGTCGTCACATCACAGCACCACGTTAGCAAGCAAGGGGCGATGATGAAATGGTAGACATAGAAGACTTAAAATCTTCTGGCTGAAAGGCCGTGAGGGTTCGAGTCCCTCTCGCCCCACCTCTTAATCTCTCAGAAACAAAAATGAACATTTCTTCACAAAACCACCAGAACCACCTCTTTTGAGCGCAAATATTGCTTTACCAACCATTGACATCCACACTACCTTGCAACCAAAAGTGCCAACGAAGTGATGTCTTACCTTCAGATTGTGAACATTTTTTCATACAGACGAAACCGACTTCTCAACGGCAACACTGATGGGAAGCCAGTTACACCCATATTATGAAGCTTAAACTGAAGTACTTGCCTCTTGCTTGTTAGCCTCTCGCGTGTTACACTGCGAGAAAGATTACAACTTTTTTAGGCACGGCTCGTAGATACTCATAAAGGACATTGTTTGCTGTCTGCTTATGAAAAAGTATGAATGAACGAGCGGTGATATAAAAAATGGAATCAATACTACAGGCTTCAAGTACGCTGGGAGCGCTTGGCGCGTTGGCACAGCCAGCAGCGGGACGCAAGGCACGCCGGAAACTCAGTACCGGAGCGTTGAGCGGCTCAGAGCAAGCTGTCCGCAGCCAAACCAAAGTGGGGGCCAGAAGTACAGCTAGAGAATATGCGCGAGGGGCTATCGTGGAGGCGATGAGCGATGCTGAGCTTGTCGAGCTAGTGCTTGCTGATGATCAGGAGGCCTTCGCCACGCTCGTCGAGCGATATAAAGACGCTGTCCAAAACCTTGCCTATCGTATGTTGGGCAATGTGACGGAAGCAGAAGATGTGACACAGGAAACATTTGTGCGAGCCTATACACAGCTTGCCACATATAAACCTGCGCATAAATTCAGTACCTGGTTGCTTTCAATTGCCTCTCACTTGGCTATTGACCAGTTGAGACGACGACGCTTCCTGGCACTACCACTTGAAGATGTACCATTCTTGGAATGGATTGTCGATAGAGGAACCAGCCCGGAGCAATTCGCACTTGAAGGGGAACAGCAAGACGAAATTCAGGTCTATTTGCAACGGCTACCCGGCAAATATCGCGCTGTCATCGTACTCCGCTACTGGTATGATTTCTCCTACGAAGAGATCGCACGCACGTTGGATCTGACACCGCCTCTGGTTAAGGCTCGTTTACACCGTGCGCGTGAACTGCTGGCCCGCTATATGCAAGAAAATTCACGTGATGAGGAGGAGCAAATAAATGCGCTGTCGCGACGCTAGACTTCAGCTTGCCGCTCAGCGTGATGGCAACTCGGTTGATGACGCAAAGCTGCAAGAGCATTTGCAACATTGTCCAACCTGCCGCACCTATGAGCAGCGTCAACGCTGTCTCCAAAAGTTGCTGCAATCCCGGTCACCTCGCACGTACTCCAGCATCTCTACCGAGCAGATCTTGCTGGCCGTGCAGCGACATAAACGGGTAACTCAACAGCTTGAAGATATTCGCACGCAACAGCAGCTCCGTGTAGCACGCATTCGCATTATCGGTATCCCGGTGGCAGTTATTCTCTTTTTTACCTTAGGATGCATTCCCCTCTTATTATTCGCACTGACTATTGTGCAACCTGATCTGCTAGCAACCACACTCTCCATCGCCAGTAATCTGATCGATGTGTTCGTGGTCCTTCTGCAATACTTGCAGATGGGACTAACACTACTAACACGTGATAATCGGCTACTGCTAGGTGTGGCTTTTGTCTTAGTCGTCATGATGGGAATGTGGCTTCGCCTCATGCGCTATCCACAGGAAGCGTAGGCAGCGAAGATATCATGGTCAGACGGCTGTTGATCATGATAGGGAGTTCCGATTATGAAAAATAGACAATGGTGCTGGCTTGCAATGGTCTTGCTGGTCGCATCCGTACTAGGTGGAAGTCAGTTACTGGCCAGTATCGCAGGTATGGTGCCAATTGCAAGAGCAGCCAGTGATATTACATTTCATGAACAAAGCGACTGCACTAGCAAACACCACAGCCCATCCTTTGGGGGCACCGTTGTGGTTGATACAGGCGAAGTAGCGTGCGGCAATCTGACAACCTTTGGGAGCACAGTTGTAGTAAATGGTGAACTACAAGGTGACCTCGTAGCCTTCAACAGCAATAGTACTATTGCAGGCACTGTTGATGGCAACATTGATATCTACGGTGGTAGTGTCACCCTACAAAGTGACTCTTACGTTCATGGGGACGTTCATCTCTACGGAGGACGTTGGATAAAAGGTCAAAACATTCATCTTAATGGAACGGTAATCGACGAAACCAAGCATGTCAACTGGCTCTTTGCTGGTAGTGGTTTTAGTTTTGTCTTCTGGTTCCTCTTAGCATGGTTAGGCTTGGGCTTCTTGTCAACCTCGTTGCTACCAGAACATGTGATGATTGTCCGCACAACAGTCGTTAACAACACGCGACGGAGTGCCATTATTGGCTTGCTGAGCGCATTACTCGCACTACCGGTAATGATTGTGCTGTTTGCGCTCATCTTATCTATTCCTTTAGCTATTATAGTAGGATTAGGATTGGTGGCAGCGTGGACCTTGGGAACGGTAGCTGTTGGCTGGCTGATCGGTGAACATATTCTCAGCCGCGTAGCTCCCCACCAGAACACACGCTTCATGCAGACAGTGGTGGGATTGACAGTCCTGGTACTCGCAGGGTCTCTTCCTTATATCGGTTGGTTGATCGGCCTGGGAGCAGGATTGCTAGGGCTGGGTGCCGTCTTCTTGAGCCGTTTCGGCACACGTTTGTACAGCCCACCCAAAGATCCGCTCACACTCTAAAAATCGCCTATGTTCATCGAGATAAACACACCGCAACCTGTCTTGTATATAGGCAAAAAATACGTTGGAAAGATGTGACGGCTCGAACGATCTCCGCAATCGTTCAGTAGCCGCTGAGGTACATATGAGCATTGACGTTGAACTAACAGACCTGGCTTATGGTGGAGATGCAGTAGGACGATATGAAGGACGTGTCCTCTTTGTCCCTGGAGGTATTCCTGGAGAACGTGTACAAGTTGATATTGTCGAAGAACGTCGCGGACATGCACGCGCTACCCTCTTAGACATTCTTCGTCCATCTCAAGACCGCGTCGAGCCTGCCTATCCCGAACTGATCGATTGTGGTTGTCAGTGGCAGCATATTGCGTATCCAGCACAACTTGCCTGGAAAGCCCATATTGTACGGCAATTGCTTGTACGTATCGGCAAACAGCCCGATGCCGTGGTTCATCCCACCCTCGGTATGCCTGAGAGTACTTCCCCCTGGCAATATCGCAATATCGCCCTCTTTTCCATTGGCCCCGATGGCGAAGTTGGCTTTAAATTGACAGAAAGCCACGAGGTACAAGACCTGGAAGAATGTGCCCTCTTGCACCCTGCTCTCGACAGAGTTTACCAACTCGTGCGTAACAAACTCATAAAGTATTTTGGCAATTCGCTTAGTGAGATGATTCAAGGCTTCACTATTCGTGGTGCCATCGGTACTGCCAACACCAGCGGTGGCATCAACACTGCCAAAGCCGTACCTACACTCTTGAGCATTCATGCACGTCCCGGCTCACTCATAGAGGCTCCCCAGCAACTCGCCCACGAGTTGATTACTATCGCTCCCGGTATCGTTGGCGTCATTGTAGAGCGCGTCGGAGGCCGTTATGGACGCGTGGTCGCCGGTCAGGAATTCTTGACCGATAGCATACTGGGGCGTCGCTTCCGTGTCTCCACCGATTCGTTCTTTCAGGTAAATCTGCTACAGACACAGGTGCTTATTGAGAAAGCCATGCAGATGCTGGAACCACAGCGCAACGAAGTTGCCCTCGACGGCTATAGCGGTGTTGGTCTCTTCTCCGCCTTCTTAGCAGCGCGTGCCTCACGCGTCATCGCCATCGAGTCACAGCCCAGTGCCGTGATGGATGCACGCACCAACGCCATACAGAATAACCAGAACAATATTACAACCTATGAGGGTACCCTCGAACGAGTCCTCAACCAGATGCATTATCGACGCGAACATATTGATATAGCCCTGATTGATCCACCTCGTGCCGGTTGCCATCCCAAAGCACTTCAGGCATTACAGACACTCGCTCCACGCCATATTTGCTATGTCTCGTGCGACCCCAGTACGCTCGCACGAGACATCGCTACGCTGTGTTCCACCGGACGCTATCGTCTGGTAGCAGCCCAGCCGATTGATATGTTCCCCCAGACATATCACATTGAATGCATAGCACTGCTCGCCTACGTTGGCAATCGCTAAATGCTCTGCCCCACCGGCAGAGTAAAATGCCCCGGCATCC